>JAEEGK010000801.1_pt1 | contig 78448 bp, 64 predicted proteins | sample 8958771 | NCBI WGS metagenome assembly JAEEGK01 (sample SAMN16246547, study PRJNA631951) | gut metagenome | biome: gut microbiome; feature: rumen; material: SC-attached | host: Bos | place: Iran: Karaj | collected 2018-10
GTGGGGAGAGGGTAACGGACGAAAGCTATTATCGAACCCGGTTCGAATCCCTTACTTTACGCGAAAAGCGTCTGCCCTGCAGACGCTTTGAAGCGGAAGGTAAGGGATTCGAACCCCTGAGTCCTTGCGGACTAACAGTTTTCAAGACTGCCGCCATCGACCACTCGGCCAACCTTCCTGTATGCGGCGCAAAATTAAGAATTATTTTCTGAATTCTCTTTCTTTTCCGACTTCGCAAAAAACTTCCACTGGAAGAGCAGCAGATAGATGGCGCCGCAGGTGATGCAGCTGTCGGCAATGTTGAAGATCGGACGGAAGAAGATGACATGGCGGCCGCCCCAGATGGGAAAATGGGCCGGCAGGGTCGTGTCAATGATCGGGAAATAGAGCATGTCCACCACCTTGCCGAAGAAGAGCGGCGCATAATCGAAGATCACACCGTAGAAAATGGAATCGATCTCGTTGCCGATGGCGCCGCAGAGAATGGCCCCCAGGCCGAAAAGGACGCCATTGGGCGTATCCGGCCGCTTGAGCAACTTGCAAAGATACACGATGATCACGACGATCAACGCCAGCCGGCACAGGCTGAGTGCCAGCTTGCCGAACCCTTCGCCGAACTGCAGGCCGAAAGCCATGCCGTTGTTTTCGATAAAGAGGATCTGGAACCAGTCTCCCGCCACATGGATGCTCTGGCCGATGGTCATGTTGGTTTTGACCAGGACCTTGACGACCTGATCGATGACCAGCAGCAGAAGCACGAACAGCGTGACCCGTGTGCCTTTCGAGATTTTCATCGACGGCCTAACGCTTGTTTTTCGCTTCCACGCTGAGGGTAGCGTGCGGGACCAGACGCAGACGCTCCTTGGGGATCAATTTACCCGTCTCGCGGCAGATGCCGTAGGTCTTGTTCTCGATGCGGATGAGCGCCGCCTCCAGGTTCTGGATGAACTTGTACTGACGGGCCGCAAGCTGGCTCGCCTCTTCCTTTGCCTGGGAAGCGGATCCTTCCTCGAGGACCTTGAACGACGGAGACGTGTCTTCCGTGTCGTTGCTGCTGCTGTGGTCGATTTGCGACTGCAGCATCTGGTAGTCCTTGCGGGCCTTCGCCAGCTTCTGGAGAATCAGTTCCTTGAACTCCTGCAACTCCTCATCGCTGTAGCGGACCTTCTCAACGGTCTCTTCTTTCTTCTCTTCCATCACTATCGTGGTTTAAATTAAATTCAAATATAACCAATTTATTTCAATCTCACAATACCTATCATGAGCGTGCCGTCTTCCCATTCCACCTCGGCTGCATCTTCGGGGTGCGGGGCAAAGCGGATGCTGCGGGCCAGGGTCTGGGCGCTGACATAGTTGCCGAAGTGCGCCAGAGCCGCTTCCAGGGCCGCATTGTTCTCGATCACCACATCGATGCGGTCGGTGACTTCAAAGCCGGAACTCTTGCGCAGATTCTGGATGCGGTTGACCAGCTCGCGGGCCAGGCCTTCCTCCCGGAGCATCGGGGATATCTCGGCGTCAAGCGCGATGGTCAGAGGGCCTTGCGTAGCGACGAGCCAGCCCTGAACGTCTTCCGAAGAGATCTGGTAGTCGCCCGGATTGAGGACCACATCGCCGCCGGGGAGTGCCAGCGTATAGGCGCCTTCTGTCTCGGCGCTCTGGATGGCCGAGATGGTCGGCTGGTCGAGCGTGGCGAAGGCGGCGGCAATCTCTTTCATGCGGGGGCCGTAGACTTTGCCGAGGGTCTTGAAATTGGGCTTGATCTTCTTGGTGATGAGGCCGTCGGTATTCTCTACGAAATCCATCTCCTTCACGTTGACTTCAGCCAGGATCAGGTCCTTGACAGCGCTGAGCTGGGCGCGCACCTTGTCGGAAATCACAGGCACCAGCATCCTGGGCAGCGGCTGACGCACCGGAATCTTCACTTTCTTGCGGAGGGCCAGGACCATCGAGGTGGCGTCCTGCGAGAGGCGGATGCGCTCTTCCAGATCGGCATCGATGTGGGCCGGATCGGACACGGGCATCTGCACGAAGTGGACGGAGCATCCTTCCGTAGGATGAACAGGAGCAATCAGGTCGAGGTAGAGGCGTTCGGCGAAGAACGGTGCGATCGGTGCCATGAGCACGGATACGTCGAGGAGGCAGGTGTAGAGGGTCTGGTAGGCGGACTGCTTGTCGGCAGTCATCTCGCCGGCCCAGTAGCGCTTGCGGTTCAGATGGACGTACCAGTTGGAGAGGTCATCGCAGACGAAGCTCTCGATCAGGCGGCCGGCAGTCTTGATGTCGTAGTCTTCATAGGCGGCGCGGACGTCGCGGATGAGGGAATTGAGGCGGGAAATAATCCACCGATCGATCTCGGGGAGAGATTCCGGGTCAAGCCCGGAATGACGATTTATTCTGTCATGCCGGACTTGATCCGGCATCTCAGGATTCCAGCCGTCGATGTTGGCATACAATGCGAAGAATGCATACGTATTGTATAAGGTGCCGAAGAACTTGCGGCGCACTTCTTCGACGCCGTTTTCGTCGAACTTGAGGTTGTCCCAGGGCTCGGCATTGGTGAGCATGTACCAGCGCAGGGCATCGGCTCCGTAGGTGTCGAGGGCCTTGAAGGGATCGACCGCGTTGCCCAGGCGCTTGGACATCTTGTTGCCGTTCTTGTCCAGCACGAGGCCGTTGGAGATGACGCGCTTGAACGCGGGCGTACCGCTGACCATGGTGTGGATGGCATGCAGGGTATAGAACCAGCCGCGGGTCTGGTCGACGCCTTCGGCGATGAAATCGGCCGTGGCGCCGAAACGCTCGGTACCCAGCTGCGCAAGGCCTTCCTGTGCATAAGGCATGGCGCCCGAATCGAACCAGACGTCGATCAGGTCGCTCTCGCGCACCATCTTGCGGCCGCTGTCGGAAACCAGGAAAATGGTATCGACGAACGGACGGTGAAGGTCGATCTCGTCATAGCCTTTTCCCTTGATCGGGTTGGCGGACATGAAACCAGCCGCTACCGCCTTGTCGATCTCGTCGCTCAGCTCCCTGACGGAGCCGATGCATTTCTCTTCCCTGCCGTCTTCCGTACGCCAGATCGGGAGCGGCGTGCCCCAGAAACGGCTGCGGCTCAGGTTCCAGTCCTGGATGTTCTCCAGCCACTGCCCGAAGCGGCCCGTGCCCGTGGAGGCAGGCTTCCAGACGATCTGCTTGTTCAAGGCGACCATCTCGTCTTTCACGGCCGTGGTCTTGATGAACCAGGAATCCAACGGATAGTACAGCACCGGCAGGTCGGTCCGCCAGCTGTGCGGATAGCTGTGGACGTGCTTCTGCACTTTGAAGGCGCGGCCGTCAGCCTTCATCATCACGCAGAGGTCGATGTCGAGGGTCCCCTCTTCCTCCACGTGCTCGAAATACTGCTTGTAGCCCGCTTTCACATAGCGGCCGGCATATTCTTTATAGGAAGGATCCACGTTGTTCTTCACATAGTCAGGATCCAGGTCTTCGAGGCGGCAGAAGCGGCCCTGGCGGTCCACCTGGGCCTGCGGATTGCCGTCCAGGTCGACCGGCATGACGGCGCCGATACCGGCGGCAGCGGCGACACGCTTGTCGTCGGCGCCGAAGGTCGGCGCGATGTGGACGATGCCCGTACCGTCTTCCGTAGTCACATAGTCGCCCGGAATCACGCGGAAGGCGTCGCCATCGGGCTTGAACCAGGGAATCAGCTGTCGGTAGCGGATGCCCACCAGTTCACTGCCCTTGAACGTGCCGTCCAGCACTTCGAAGGGAATCTTCGTCTTGGGATTGAACCACGTGTCCACCAGGTCCCTGGCCACGATATAGACGGCCTCGGCACCAGTATAGGGATTGGCGCTTTTCACGCGGACGTAGTCGATGTTCGGGCCCACGCAGAGTGCGGTATTCGAGGGCAGGGTCCACGGCGTGGTGGTCCAGGCCAGGATATAGAGCGGCAGTCTGTCCACGAAAAACTTTTCGGACGCGGCGTCGCGGATGACGGCGAACTGCACGGTGGCAGTGGTATCGGAAACGTCCTTGTAGCAACCGGGCTGGTTCAGCTCATGGGAGCTCAGGCCCGTACCGTCGGTCGGCGAATAGGGCTGGATGGTGTAGCCCTTGTAGAGCAGGCCTTTGTTGTAGATATCCTTCAACAGATACCACAGCGTTTCGATATAGCGGTTGTCGTAGGTGATGTAGGGGTTGTCCATGTCCACCCAGTAGCCGATGCGGTCGGTCAGGTTGGCCCATTCCTTCGTGTATTTCATCACCTCGGTGCGGCAGGTGGCGTTGTACTCCGCCACGGAAATCTTCGTGCCGATGTCGGCCTTCGTGATGCCGAGTTTCTTTTCGACGCCCAGCTCGACCGGAAGTCCGTGGGTATCCCAGCCGGCCTTGCGCTCCACGTGGTAGCCGGTCTGCGTCTTGTAGCGGCAGACCGCGTCCTTGATGGAACGGGCCATCACATGGTGGATACCCGGCATGCCGTTGGCGGAAGGGGGTCCTTCAAAGAAAATGAAATCGGGAGATCCTTCGCTCATTTTCAGGACATTCCGGAACGTATTCTCTTTTTCCCACTTTTCGCGGATCTCATTGCCCGTGGCCACGAGGTCCAGTTTCTTGTACTCGGCGAAACGCATATCGTTGAACGGTTGTTACATTTTGAATTTGCAAAGATACGATAATTCACTAATTTTGGCCACCGAAAGAAAAAATCAATACCATGGGTATCGTCGACATCGTCATCCTGTGCTGTTTCCTGCCGGCACTCTACTTCGGCGCCAAGAATGGACTTGTCAAGCAACTGGTCGCCCTGGCCGTCATCTATTTCGGCATCCGTCTCTCGCTCCGCTTCTCCGTACCTGTCTCCAACTGGGTCCTGGAGCACGTCGAAATGTCCGAATTCTGGGCGAAAGCCATTTCTTTCATTGTGATCTTTTTTGGATTTGCCATCGTTTTGAGCATTTTGGGCAAACTTCTCGAAAAAATAATTCAAATAACTTTGCTCGGCTGGCTCAACCGGCTCCTGGGCATCGTCGCGACCCTCTGCCTTTTCACGCTGTTACTTTCCGTCCTCGTCTTCCTGGTGGATTCGGCCAATAACATCGTGGAATTCATACCGAAAGAGAAACTGGAGGAATCCCGTTTCTACCCGGCGCTGCTGGATCTCTCACAGAAAGTTTTCCCGTTCGTCAAGGAACTTTTCCAGCAGGCGGAAATTTAAATTTTACTTTTTTCCCGGCCCTGCTGCGATTTTGCTTTTCTGCGGGCGGAAAATCGATTCCGTGCCGCAACTTTGCGTTTGGAAACTGAACCGGACGCATGGAGCGCGAAACCCGTATACAACGCTGGACCGACCAGGATGTGGCAGCACGGAATCTTCTGCCTGACATCCCTTCCTATTCTGGCTTTCTTTACGCAGTTCTGCTGATGGCAACCCTGTCGTTGTCCATCCTGTCGGTCCTCTTTTTCCAATAAACGGACGCGAGGGAGCCGTGGGCGAGATAGTCTCATGGGCGGAAGACCAGTGCGGGAGAGCTCCCTCTTTTTTTGAAACCCTCAAAGCCACGACCTGTGAAAACGGCCATCCGACAACACGACATTTCCGATTGTGCAGCTGCCTGCATCGCCTCCGTCGCGCGCCACTACGGAGAGGATATCCCCCTCTCCCTCATCCGCGAGACCTCGGGCACTTCCCAGGCAGGGACCAGCATCAAGGGCATCCTCGATTCGGCACAAGCCATCGGATTCCGCGCCACAGGCTATAAATCAGACGAAAAGGCCCTCGACAAGCTCCAGAACCTGAAGGAGCCCGTCATCCTGCACATCATCAACGACCGGGGCGACCTGCATTTCGTCGTGCTTTATGCCCTCACGTCCCGCCATGCCCGCATCATGGACCCCTCACGCGGAAAGATCATCCGCATGGACGCCGCCCGCCTGCGCGAGCAGTGGACCGGCTATCTGGTAACCCTTTCCCCAAAAACGGACAGGAGCGGGAGCTATCCGCGGCAGAAGCGGCCGGCCCTGTTCTCCTGCTTCCGGCAGATTTCCCGGAAAGATTTCTTCCTGATGCTCACCGGCTCCGTCGCCTATATCATCGCCGGCGTCTGCACCGCCCTGTTCCTGCAGCACATCATCGACCAGGTGCTGCCATCGGGCGACCGGCATGCCCTGCTGCCGGCCGGCCTGCTGATGGCCGGCGTCATGGCCTGCGCGTTGATGACCGGGTACGGACGCGTCCGCTACGCCCTGCAGACCAGCCTCCAGCTCGACAGTCACCTTATCCTTTCCTATCTTTCGCACTTGTTCCGGCTCCCCGCCGGATTCTTCACCCGACGGGGTACCGGGGAACTGCATGCACGGATCGGCGATGCCGCCAAGGTGCGGAATTTCCTTATCGAAGGCACCGACAACCTGCTGACCAGTTTCCTGATCCTGTCTGTCTCGTTTACCCTGATGTTCACCGTCCACTGGCGACTATCACTCCTCATGCTGACATTCATTCCGGTCTATCTGGTACTATACCTGATCGCCAACCGGGTGAACAAAAGGGTAAACCGGGACATTATCGAACAGTCCGCCGTATTTGAGGAACGTACGGTCGAAGGCATCGGCGCCATCCGGACGATCCGTCATTTCGGGCAAGGCGGGCGACTGTTGCAAAGCATCGAAAAAGAATATCGGATCCTGGTCCGCAGGCTCCTGTCGGGCGGTCGCTGGGCCAACGGCTTCGCCACCGCGACAGACGGCATCGCACGCCTGCTGACCCTCACCCTGCTGACCGTCGGCTCCCTGTACATCTTCGACGGCACGCTCACGGTCGGCGAACTGGTTTCGTTCTACTCCCTGACGGCCTGGTTCTCGGCCCCGCTGGGCGAACTGGTGAAGATCAACGACAACTGGACGGAAGCCCGCATCGCCTGGGAGCGGCTGGGCGACATCACAGAACTGCCACCGGAAGATACCGGTGTCGACCATTTCTCGCCGCACGCCGGAGAAGACATCCACTTCGACCACATTACTTTTTCCTACCCGGGCTGCCCCGAGTTGCTGCACGACTTCAGCCTGAGCCTGAAAGCCGGTGCCATCACGGCCATCCAGGGAGCCAGCGGCTGCGGCAAGAGCTCCCTCGCCGCCCTGCTGATGCGCGACTTTACCGTGCAGCGGGGCGTCATCCGGCTCGGGCCGCATGACATCCGGCTCTTCGACCTGGAGGAATGGCGCCGGTTCGTCTCCATCGTTCCCCAGGAAACGCAGCTGCTCAACGCCACCATCCTGGAAAACATCGCCGGTTTCGAACCGGATTCCGATATCGAACGCGTCGTCGGCCTGCTCGACCGCCTGCAGCTGGGCGACTTCATCCGCGATCTGCCCATGGGCATCTTCACCCGCATCGGGGAACGCGGCAGCACACTCTCGGGCGGCCAGCGCCAGCGCATCGCCCTGGCCCGTGCACTATATCGCCAACCCGCCGTCCTCATCCTCGACGAAGCCACTTCCTCGCTCGACGAACAGGCCCGGCAATGCCTCCTGGCCGAAGTGGTGCATTTCCGCGACCAGGGCGGAACCGTGATGATGATCACGCACCAGCGGGACAACACGGCCATCGCCGACACGACAATACATCTTTAGAAATACGTGCGCACAGGTCAATCCCGGACACCTGAAAGGACGGGAACCATGAAAAAACTCACCTTGTATGGAAGAAAAACTGATGAACGAATGGGGTTTGAGAGCAATGACTTCTTCCGAACTCCAGCTCCGGGGCGGTGCCGAGAAGAAACTGCTGGCCACCATCCTGGAGAAGATCCGCAACCTGATCGACACGATCATGGACTACCTGCCCAACTTGTTGAAGGGCTTCAAAGACGGATTTTTAGGAATGGACAGAGACGAATCTTAGGAGGAAAAGAACATGAGAGTATTGGAAAACCAGGAAGCCGCGCTCGTGTGGGGCGGCGTTGACAAAAAAGCACAGGATGCACTCTATACCATCGGGTATGTGATCGGAATCATTGCCCGTTTCATCGGTGCGTTGTTCTTGTTCAAGAAAGACAAACCGACCGCGTAACCAGCCAACCGGGTCTCTCCCCGGAGAGACCCTCTTGCTTTCTGCCATGAAACGAACCGTCTTGCTATTGCTCTTCGGAACCCTCTTCACCCAGCTCCAGGCCCAGGAGGCCTGGCCGCTCGAGCGCTGCATCCAGTATGCCCTGGAACACAACCTCGACCTGCGCGCCAAACAGCTCGATGTCGCCGCCAGGCAGACCGAGCTCACGCAGAAACGGCTGGCATGGCTGCCCCAGATCTCAGCGCAGCTTGCCCACGACTGGAACTGGGGGCGCAGCGTGGACATGCAGGAGCTGGTCATTGTCCGCAATGCCCTGACACAGGCCACCGGCGCTTCGGTCGGTGCCTCGATTCCGGTCTTCAGCGGCGGCCTGCTGACCCACCAGCACCTGGCAGCCCGCAAGGCCGTGGAAGTGGCCAGCTTTGAGGCCCAGGACCTGCGCACAGCTTTGGAAACCGATGTGACCCGGGCCTATCTGGAACTGATGCTGGCCAAGCAGATCCATGCCTACGCACGCGAAAGCCACGCCACCATCCTGCAGCAGCGCGAGCGGACCGAACACCTGGTGGAGGCCGGCGGCCAGCCCAAAAGTGCCCTGAACGAGATGGAGGCACAGGTAGCCGCCGAAAAAGCAACCCTGGTGGCTGCCGAATGCAGGGTCCGGACGGCCACCCTCTCGCTGACACGTCTGATGAACTTCCCGGGCGACACGGCCTTTGCAACCGGGGAGCACTTCGGTCCCGACAGCGTGGCGGTCCAGGTCCCTGTGCTGACCAGCTGTCAGACAGAAGCCTGGCTGCTGCGGGACCCGCGCATCCGAAGCGCCAAGGCCCGCATCGCACAACTGCGATACGACGAAAAGGCCGTCAGGAGCCGCTTCTTCCCCACCCTGACCGCCTCTGCCGCATACGGCACTTTCTATAGCAGCACCAACGAAGAGCCCTTCCGGACCCAGCTGGACGAAAACCGGAACCCTTCGGTCGGGCTGCGGCTCACCATCCCGATCTTCGATAGCTGGCAAGCCGCCAGCCAGCTGAAAAAGAGCCGGCTGGCCCTGGAAACGGCCCGGCTGACGGCCGAGAAAATCCAGACGCAGGTGCTCGAAGAAATCCGCAGCGCCGGCATCGAAGCAGAAAACTGCCTGCAGCAATACCTGTCGTCAGAAGAGACACTGCTGGCCATGCAGAGCCTGCTCGAAATCACAGAAGCCAAATACAACCTGGGAGCCGCCACGGCACTCGACTATATCGTGGCCCGCAACAACCGCCTGAAAGCCGTCTCGGACTTCCTGCAAGCCAAATGGCAATACATCTTCCAGTTACAGCTGCTCGAACGCTACAGGCCATGAAAATACTGACAAAGCTACCCCGGAAGAAACGACGGTGGCTGGCCGCGGGGGCGGTGCTGCTGCTGGTATTGCTGTTGCGTCCCGGCAAGTCCGGACGCCTGGAAGTCACGGCGCAGACGCCCGAACACGCCACCCTCGTCGAATCGGTCCCCGCATCGGGCATCATCCGCCCCGTGGTGGAAGTCCGGATCACGCCCGACGTATCGGGCGAAATCGTGGATATCTATGCCAAAGAGGGCGACCTGGTCAAGGCCGGCGACCTGATCCTGCGCATCCGGCCGGACCTGTACCTGTCACAGGTCGACCGGGCCAGCGCGTCGCTGGGAACGCTCCGCGCCCAATACACCCGCCAGCGGGCGGAGGCGCACCAGGCCCGGACCAACTGCGAACGGACCCAGCTGCTCTTCGAACAGGGTGCCGTTTCCACGGCGGAGCTCCAACATGCGAAGACCGAGCTGGAAATTGCCCAAAGCAGCCTGAAAGCCGCCGAATACGCTGTTCGCAGCGGGGAGGCCCAGCTCAAGGAAGCCCGGGAGAACCTGCTCAAGACCAGCTTGTACGCGCCCATGGACGGAATCATCTCCCAGATGGATGTGGAAAAAGGGGAAAGAGTGGTCGGCACCAGCCAGATGAGCGGGACTGAACTCTTCCGCATCGCTGATTTCAGCCGTATGGAAGTAACTGTCGAAGTCGGTGAGAGCGACGTGGTCCGCATTGAAAACGGCGACAGCGTCCGGGTCGAGATCGACGCCTATCCCTACCGTAGCTTCCGCGGAAAGGTGGTTCAGATTGCGAATTCTGCAAAAGTTGCTAACTTTGGCGTCCGGATAGAGCTGCTGCCCGATTCGGTGAAGGTGCTGCCCGGCATGTCCGCTGCCGTCACCATCCTGACAGACCGCCGGGACTCCTGCCTGGTCCTCCCTGTCGGTTCGGTCTTTACCCGCAACCGGGAAAGTTGCGTATGGGTGGCCGGACCTGGTGACGCCGCCCGTCTGCGACACGTCATCACCGGCATCCAGGAAAGGGACCGGATTGAAATCCGGGAAGGCCTCGAGGAAGCGGAACGCGTGGTCACGGGACCGCCGGAAGCCATCTCACAAGCCATCAGCGAAGGGCGCAAGCTGAAATTGTCCGCAAAAAGGCATTGACTATGAACGAACGAATCCTGATGATTGAAACCAGCACCGAGTGCTGCTCCGTGGCCCTGTCGGAAGGCGGGCGGATCCTGGCCTCCCGGATCGACGAAACGCCCCGGATGCAGTCGTCCATGCTGGCGCCTTATATCGTGGAAGTACTTGAGGAAGCCGGCCTGCGCGCCGCTGATCTCGATGCCGTGGCCGTCAGCGAAGGCCCTGGCTCCTACACCGGTCTCCGGGTCGGCGTCTCGACCGCCAAAGGCATCTGCTTCGGTGCCGGCCTTCCCCTCATCGGGGTCGATACCCTGCAGATTCTCGCCTGCCAGGCCCTCCCCGTCATCCCGGGCTTGATCCGGGATCTCCACCGCATCATTTCTTTTCTCGATGCCCGCCGCATGGAAGTCTATGCCGCTACTTTCGATGCCGAAGGCCGCAAGTGCAGTGATACCGCCGCCGTCATCCTGGACGAAACAAGCTACCAGGAAGAGCTGGCGGCCGGACCCGTGCTCTTCATCGGCACAGGCGTAGAAAAGTTCCAGGCCATCTGCCAACATCCCAACGCCCGTTTCCAGCCCTGCTTCCCACTGGCCACCGCCATGCTGAAACCTGCGCTGGCAGCCCTGCAAAAAAAAGAGTTCAAAGACGTTGCGTACTTTGAACCCTTCTATCTGAAAGATTTCGCTCCCGGCGTGAGCAAGCACGCCATCCTCTGAGCTACAGGCTTTTCCGGATCAGCGCTTCGAGCGCATCCTTGTCGAAGACATCCGTTCCCACGATATCGCCGGAACGGTCGAAGACAAACATCGTCGGAATCTTGGTCACATTGTAGGAGATCACGGCCGGCGACTGGACACCGAGGCCGTCGTTGACGTTGATCCAGGGCAGGCCCTGGCTGCTGACGGTGGCAGCCCAGCTGGGCTTGTCGACGTCAAGGCTGACCTGATAGATTTCCAGCCCCCTGTCGTGGTATTTCTGATAGATATCCATCAGGTCCACGTTGAACATCTTGTGTTCGGTCTGTCCCACGTTCCAGAAGGAGAGGATCAGCACCTTGCCCTTCTGGTCGGAGAGCATCTGCGTCTCGCCGTCCATGTCGGGCATCACCAGGTCGGGGAAGCTGATAACATCCACGTCGCCGAAACGGGAGGAGAATTCCAGTTCACGCTGACGGGCATCGACCGCGTCACGCAAGGCCAGCACATATTCCGATTTCGGATAGACCAGCGTGAGGGAATCGAGCGTATTCTTGAACAGCACGGCATCGGTCTGCTGGCCGAACACAGGCAGGTCGTCCGAGAATTTCTGGAACAGGACCACGGCGGAAGTGATAGACTTGGGATGCGTCACGACATACTTGATGGCCTGCCGCTTGTAATCGACATAGCACTTGCTCAGCCGGGTATTCACCTCATGGATCTCAGCCTCAGGTGTGTCGTCGTTGACGGTTTCCGATATGGCAGCCATCTCGGCGGCCGCTTCGGAAAAGGCGGAGTTGACCTCCTGGAACAAAGTGGATTCTTCGGAACCCGTGATGGTGAACTGGCCGGAGGCGGGCACGGTAATGGTTACCTTGTCGGAAGGACGCAGGATCATCGAGGCCACCGGACTGCCGCCCAGATAGATGTAGTAGAAATACGGATCGTTGCCGGTCAGCTTCACTTTGTAGTTAAAGCGTCCTGAAGCGTCAGTCTTGATGGTGTCGACCACGGCCAGGCGGTTGTAGTTGAGTTTCTGGAGCACCACGGAAGAATCCTTGGCATTCTCGATGGTGGCGCTGATCTGCGCGACCGGGGTTTTGTCGCAGGCGGCCAGCAGGCCCAGTGCGGCAAAGAAGAGGAGGATACGTTTCATGGTCAGGCTCACTGGGCTTGGAAGGCGGCGGCGATCGACGCGGCGATGGCGGCGAACTGCTCAGGCTTGAGTTGTTTCTTTTCTTTGCGGAAATCCATGTCACCCTCGGTCTGGAGCGGTACCAGATGGATATGGGCGTGAGGAACTTCCATGCCAAGCACGGCGACGCCCACCCGCTTGCACGGGACGGCGGCCTTGACAGCCCTGGCCACCTTGGCAGCGAACTGCCAGAGTCCGGCATAGGTCTCTTCGTCCAGGTCAAAGATGTAGTCGACCTCTTTCTTGGGAATGACAAGGGTATGTCCTTCCATCAGCGGATTGATGTCGAGGAAGGCGTAGTAGCGGTCATCCTCGGCTACTTTCCAGGAAGGGATCTCGCCCGCGACGATGCGGCTGAAAATGGATGCCATGGCTAGATGGAGATTTCGAGAATTTCAAACTTGATGGTGCCGGACGGCACGGTGACTTCGACCACGTCGCCCTTGTGGTGGCCCATCAGGGCCTTGCCGATCGGTGTGGTCATGGCCAGCTTGCCTTGCAGGATGTTGGCCTCGCTTTCGCCCACAAAAGTGTACGAAACGGTCGCGCCGTTGCCCAGATTCTTCAACTTGACCTTCGTCAGCATCTGGACCGTATCGGTGTTGATCTTCGATTCGTCGATGACCTTGGCGTTGGCGATCAGGTCCTGCATCTTGCTGATCTTCAGCTCGAGCATGCCCTGCGCTTCGCGCGCCGCATCGTATTCCGCATTCTCCGACAGGTCACCCTTGTCGCGCGCTTCGGCGATGGCTCTGGAAATGACAGGACGCTCGGCAATCATGGCTGCCAGCTCTTCCCGCAATTTGTCGAGCCCTTCTTGAGTAACGTAATGTGCTTCTCCCATTTTAAAAACAGTTAAAAAGAAAAGAATCCCATCCTTGTGGGACCCTTTCAACGTTCATTATTTCTGCAAATATACAAATAATTTTATACAACCACAATTTCACCAGCCTTTTTGCAGTCGACGAACAATTGTTCCTTGAGCTGTTCCAGCGAATCGAAACGCCGCTCTTCGCGGAGCCGCGCACAGAATTCGATATCAAGGTCCAGCCCGTAGATCTCCTGGTCGAAGCCGAGGATGTGCGTCTCGATGGTCCGGGCGCCACCTGCACCCACGGTAGGCCGCAAGCCGATGTTGCAAACGCCCTTGTAGGTCTGGCCCAGCACCCTGGTGCGGACGGCATACACGCCGTCGGCCGGAACAAGTTTCAGGGGCTCATAGAGCTGCATGTTGGCGGTTGGAAAGCCGATCGTGCGTCCGATGCGGTTGCCCGCCACCACCACGCCGTGCAGGCCATAACGATAGCCCAGCATTTTGTTGGCAAGCGCCACATCGCCCGCGAAGAGCGCGCGACGGATCTGCGTGGAACTCACCACGACATCCAGCCCTTCAGAAAACGCCTCAACCCGTACCGGCGTCAAGCCGCAGTGCGTCACGGTCTCCATCATCTCATCGGTCGAAGCAAAGGCATCGTGGCCCAGCCGGTGGTCATAACCCAGCACCAGCGCCGTCACGCCCAGCCGGCCGGCCAGATACTCCTTGATAAAGGATTCGGCGGAAAGCCGGCTGAAGTCACGGTCGAAGGGCAGCACCTCGAAACGGTCCACCCCGTACGACAGGCAGCGCGCCCGCTTCTCCTGCAAGGTGGACAGAAGGCGCAAGCGATCGGCGTCCTGCTGCAGGACACTGCGCGGATGCGGCCAGAAAGTGACCAGCAGGCTCTCCTCCCCCCGCTCACGGGCGACGGCGCACAACCGGTCGATCACTTGCTTGTGTCCCAGATGTACGCCGTCGAAAAAGCCGGTCGCCGCTACAGCCATTTCACCAATTCAAAGTCCTGACGGTGCGGCAGGTCGGGATTCTTGGCGAAGATGCGGGCGGCCGTTTCGTAGGTACCCGAAATCTCCGGCATCACCTCAGCGCAGTACGAAGCGACGCCCACGTCAGAACTCTTGAGCTTGAACGGATAGACACCCACGATGTGGTGTTCGCCCTTGGCATTGACTTCGGTGAGCAGGATTTCGGCGCCGAGGTCTTCCGGATCGAGGTCGCCGATTGAGAGCACGAGTTCAGCATTGTACGACTGTCCCAGCATGAAGGAGGAATGCGCGATGGACGGGCGCGTGAACGAGACGACCTCGATATGCGGCCACTCGCGGCGGACCCGTTTCTTCCAGAAAGCGATCTCCCGGGCCAGGGCGTAGTCATCGGCCAGCAGCCGGTCGACCCGTTCCTTCAGCGGCTCGTAATACTGTTTGCAGTAGTCCGACATCATCCGGTTGGTGGTGAAGTTGCAGGCTACCAGCGCCACGGTATTCTTGATGGTTTCGATCCAGGTCTTGGAAATGCCGAAGTTATCCTTGTCGTAGAAGCTCGGCACGATCTCGGTCTCCAAGATGTTGTAGATGGTGGAGGAATCGAGGTCATCCTGGAAGGACTGGTTGTCGTAGGTCCGCTCCATCTTGAGGGCCCAGCCGGCACCCGGCTTGTAGCCTTCCACCCACCAGCCGTCGAGCACGGAGAAGTGCATGACACCGTTCATCACGGCCTTCTCGCCGCTGGTGCCTGAAGCTTCCTGCGGACGGGTCGGGTTGTTCATCCACACGTCCACGCCCTGCACGAGCAGCTTGGCGATCGTGATGTCGTAGTTGGGCACGAACACGATCTTGCCCAGGAACTGCGGCATCTTCGAGATGTCGATGATCCGTTTGATCAGGTCCTGGCCGGCCTTGTCGGCGGGGTGCGCCTTGCCGGCGAAGAGGAACTGAACGGGATGCTGCGGGTTGTTGACGATGTCGTTCAGGCGTTCGAGGTTGCTGAAGAGCAGCGTGGCGCGCTTGTAGGTGGCGAAGCGGCGGGCGAAGCCGATGGTCAGGATATCGTCGCGAAGGGTCTTGCGGATCTTCACGATCTCGTGCGGCGAATAATGGTTCGTCAGCGAGGTGTCGGCAATCATCTCCTTCACCCGGTCGATCAGGCGCTTGCGCAACGTCTGGCGGATGCGCCAGATTTTCTCGTCGGGCACTTCGTAAATGCCTTCGAAGCAACGCTTGTCGTAGTGATGCGTCTTGAATTCCTTGCCGAACACCTTCTCATGGACTTCCTTCCATTCGGGAGCCGTCCAGGTCGGATAGTGGACACCGTTGGTAACGGAACTCACGTTGAGTTCTTCCGGCAGGTAGCCGGGCCACATCGGCGCGAAAATCCGCTGGCTCACGCGGCCGTGGAGCCAGCTCACGCCGTTGATTTCCTGCGACAGGTTGGCCGCCAGGAAACTCATGGAGAATTTCTCGTTCGGATCGTCCACATGGAGCTTGCCCAGGCTCATGAACGTACGCCAGTCAATCTTCATGCGCTCCGGATAGTGCGAAATGTATACGCGCAGCAGGTCTTCCGTGAAGGCGTCGTGGCCCGCGGGGACCGGAGTATGCGTCGTGAAGAGCGAGGAGGCACGCACCACTTCCAATGCTTCCGGATACGAGAGGTTGTCGTTCTGGATGAATTCGCGCAGACGCTCAAAACCGTTGAAGGCGGCATGGCCTTCATTGCAGTGGTACACGTCGGCGTCGAGGCCAAGGGCACGCAGGGCGCGGACACCGCCCACACCCAGCAGGAGCTCCTGTTTGAGACGGTTCTCCCAGTTGCCGCCATAAAGCTGGTGCGTCACCTCGCGGTCTTCGGGCAGGTTGTCTTCATAGTCGGTATCGAGCAGATAGAGGTCGGTACGGCCCACCTCCACGCGCCAGATACGGGCATTGAGATTACGGCCCGGGAAGGCGACGCTGATCGTCAGCCAGTTGCCATGTCCGTCACGCACGGGAGAAGCCGGAATCTTGGTGAAATCCTGCGGGGTATAGTCGGCGATCTGGTCGCCGTAGGCGGAAAGCCTCTGGGTGAAATAGCCGTGGCGGTACAGCAGGCCGATGGCGGTCATGTTGACCTTCATGTCGGAGGCTTCCTTCAGGTAGTCGCCGGCCAGGATGCCGAGGCCACCGGAATAGATCTTGAGCGAAGTGTCGATGCCGTATTCCATGCAGAAGTACGCGACGCGCGCGCCCTTGCGGGAATCTTTCTCTGCCATATAGGCGGAGAATTCAGAATAAACGGCATCGAGACGGGCCAGGAAGGCATCATCCTTTTCGAGCTTGCGATAGAGCTTGAGCGGTATCTTGTCGAGAAGCAGGAGCGGGTTGCCGCCCACCTGCTTCCAGAGCAGCGGGTCGATGTCGCGGAAAAGCGTGATAGCCGGCTCGTTCCAGCACCACCAGAGGTTCTTGGCCAGGGCGTCGAGGTGTTTCAGGCGCTCGGGCAGCTCACGGCTGACGAACACGCTGTTCCACACAGGTCGGTTGGACGTGTAGAGGTCGTATTCGTGCGGTTCGTCGTCAGGCACTTCGGTAAACTCGCCGCGGACGGCCTGCACCTTGTCGATGGCCTTGGTATAGGCTTCTTCGTAATAGACGATGTTGTTGCGCCACAAGGCGATCTCGGAGACTTTCTTGGCGTTCTCGCGGTAGTCTTTGCGGCCTTCGTCCGACAGTTCCGCCACTTCGCGGATGCGGTCGACGACGCGGTCGGCCACTTCACTGTAGTTGGCGTCGTTGCGATAGATGACGGTGATGCCCGGATGCGGTTCTTCGCAATGGTCTTTCACCCACTGGCCGAAACCGGCAAGCGAAGTGGTCGTGGTCGGCACGCTGAAGGCCAGCGATTCGAGCGGGGTGTAGCCCCACGGCTCGTAATACGAAGGGAAGACCGTCAGGTCCATGCCGATCAGCAGATCATAGTAACGCATGTTGAACACGCCGTCGTCGCCGTTCAGGTAGGTAGGAACGAAGAACACGTCCACCTTGGAACCGGCCTGGTTGTTCAGGTTGCGGCTGCGGAGGCTGCGCATCACGATGTCGTAGTCGTCCATCAGGTAGTGACTGGTCTGCGTGGTGTAGTTGCTGCCGTTTCCACCCAGCTTGGCGAGCAACTCCTTGTCGGGGCCGTTGTTGCCCGAGGGAACCAGGATGAAGGCCACGATACGGCGGCCCGCATAGTCATTGTTGGCCAGACGGCCCAGTGCATCGACGAAGATGTCGATGCCTTTGTTGCTGTATTCGTAGCGGCCGCCGATGGCCACCAGGATGCTGTCGGCCGGCATTGCTTCGTCCGCCATGGTCGAAGCCACTTCGAGGAGTTTCTTGCGGGCATTCTTGCGGGCCTTCTCGTAGTGCGCCGCATCGGGCGTGATGCTGTTTTCAAAGCCGTTCGGGGTGATGACGTCGCATTCGCGTCCCAGGAACTGTCGGCACTCGCGCGACGTGATGGCGCTCACCGTCGTGAAGACGTCTGCGGCCGTGGCCGTGGCCTTCTCGAGCGAATGGCGCGATACCACGCCGTATTCATGGGCGAGACGGTCGGCGTCGAGGGTTTCCAGCCCGTCGTAGAGCGGGATGTTCTTGCCGGCCACGCAGCGGCCGATGACCGTGGCGTGGGTCGTGAAGATCGTGCCGATCGGCAGGTTCGACATCTTGACGTAGAGGAGGCCGGCGCCGGTCATCCACTCGTGGAACTGGGCGACGACTTTCTCGTGCGGCTTCACGTAGTAGCGCACGAAACTCTCGATAACCTTGCCCGACGCATAGCCGAACAAGGCGGACTCCACGTAGTCCCAGTTGCCGCTGAGCGAGTCCACGCCAAATCGGTTCCAGAGTTCAGTCAGGATATCGTCCTTGCGGCCGATGAAGGTCGTGAAGTCGACCAGGATTGCCACCGGGCTGCCGGCAACATTCCAGTGGCCGATCCGCAGACGCAGTCCCTCCTTGGCAGCAGCCTGCCGCCAGGAGCGGAACAACGAAGGGTCTTCCGAGAATTCCGGGTTCTGACGGACGTCTCGCCAGACATCGGGGCCGATGTGGATATGATGGTTCTTCTTGAAAGAAGTACTGAGATACAGGGCCTTGGTGGCAATAACGGTGTGTATTCCGCCTACCTTGTTGCAAACTTCCCAACTGGTCTCAAACAGGTAGTCGGGCATCGTGTAGGACGTGTTTGCAGCGTCATTCTTTTTTATTTCCATTTTTATTCTATATTTTCCGCATTAAACTGCAAAAATACAAATAATTCCCAATTTTTGCCGTTTCTTTAGGCGGAAAATAAAAACTGCGCCGGCTGGCGCATGCCATGGACGATGGACTCTCGGGGCGAATCGTGCCGCATCCGCCTACCGGATGCCACAGAATGGCCCTCAGCGTTGCCACAACCATCCTGTGTCCGGGAAACTGCTATTTTTGCCCGTATCGTGGCCACAGAATGCCACCCCGCCCCGCCAGCGTCATTCTATGGCCGGATTCTCTTATTGCCCTGCTTGATGGATCTCGTAGACAGCGGTAACTTGTTTAATTATAAATCTTTAAAACCTATCGGAGAATTTTTCTCCGGGCACTAGTGGAATAGTTCTACTATTCATATTGCTTCAGACATCGTTTAACGTATCCTTTTGAATCGCATACCTTTATACCAGATGTAGCGCTTATTGAAAAGGACACGCTCATTAATAGGAGTATAATAATAAATATCGAAGTTAACGGGCTGAACGAGGGATATTCGAAAGAGGTTGCTATTCGTATCAGACACGATATAGTTACTACTAGACACATTAGCCTGTAATGGAAAAGGAACTATAGTGGTATCTCCATCTGGCAATGCAAGATAGGCTGCCACTGAGAAGTCTTCAACTATAATTTTATGATCCAATTGTACGCTATTATCTGAAAACCAGTAATCAAACCCATTAACCCTCAATTTCCATTTTGTATGGGGAATCAAGTTAATATCGAGTATAAATGTCGTAGTCGTATCTGCAGAAACTTCCTCAAAAACAGTAATGGGGATATTATGAACATCCGATAAACCACTTACTACTTGAATTTCATTTGATTTTTCTCCAGCATACCATTTTCCATTTGAAACTTTTCTATGAAAACCAGCAGAGTAATTGTAGGTATACATGCTATCCTTATCAAAACGAAACCAATGCTCATATGGAAACAAAGTTTGCTGACCATAACGTGTATTTAGTCAAGCCTGCTAAACCCCTATCCCGCGACAATCGCGAGACGAGAGCGCTCACAGGCATATTGGTTTTCGTGTTCAAAAATCGTATTCTCAAGGCATCTGACCAGCGTCTTCAGCCAGGAGACAAATAAGGAGGCAGCATGTTTGTTCATCCAGTGCCTCATGTTGTATGCTGCAGCAGCCATCAGCGTGTTGATAGCATCACCGCGTGTCCCTTTCAGGAAGTTCCGGATCATCCGGTGGTCGGATTTCAGGTGGCCGATCACCGGCTCGATGCCGGCTCGCTTGCTGAACTTCTTCCTTGCTTTCCGTTTCTGGTAGTAACTCTGCCCGGGCTTCCCGCTCGACGGGATGCTGATCTCCGTGGCACCCACCCATTTCCTTCCACGATAGCCGCGGTCGGTAACCGCCTCTGAGGGAGTGTAACCTGTCAACCGGCTGATCTGGTCCAGATGAGCAGGCAGCGTATGTCCGTCATACGGGTTCCCCGTAAACGCCAAGGCGCTTACGATCAGGCCACTGCTAGAGATGCATTCCACCTCCGGCTCATGCAGGCTGTAAATCTTATTCGTATCGCTTCGCTCCTGGTTAATCACCCGCATGAACAACGACAACTCCTTTCCGTAGGACGACAGCTGGTGCTCGTTCATCTTCCGTGTGATATCGTTCACCATCGCCCGCGCTATCGTCCGCATGCGCTTCACGGCTTTCTTCCCCTCCTTCATCCGCGTCGGATGGTTCATGAAACGGACCTTCAGTTTCAGCGCCTTCAACTCACGCGTGTATGTCCGACGGAGTTCGATGGCTTCTCTTCTCGACATGTCCAGGACCTTCGCGATGATCTTCCGGTACAGCTTAGCGTCCGTCGGGAACGTGATGTTCTTCTCCTGCACCGTGCTGTCGATCATCACCGACTTCATCTCCTTCGCCGTGATCTCCTTCGCATTCACCATCAGGCTCAGCTTGAAGATCTTCTCGGCGCCTTCGGCCCCGATCCGCTTCCGGAACTTCGTCATGTCGATCGGGTTCATCGGCGGACGCTTCTGGAACACCTTCTCCCCAGTGAAGTATTGCATGTACGGATTCTCCATCCAGTGGGCTACCACGCCTTCGTCGCTCAGATACGCTTGAAACCGACAGATCGCCGGCCGTATTGTCGCCACCTTGACCGACCTTGGCCACGATGCCCAGTTCCTCCCAACAAATGAAAGATGTGCCCCCTAGATATATGCATCAATCAACTATTTGAGGCACTATCGTAACAAACTCCGACCCGTTATATATACTGTAATAAATACTTTCGGTCCCTACAATGATCATCAATAGAAAAGATACACATATTTCCGAAGTAACAAAGTTGCTTATAATTGAATTACAATCAGTTCCTGAAGGTGATGGATTCTTCTCTGGATGAGTATGCCACTCTCCAACATAAACTCTTGTATGTTCAGATTCTTCGTAATCTAGACTAATAAACTCATTTGCCTTAACCGCATCCCTTTCACAACCACATCTACTATTATGCGCCACACATGGAGGTGAAACCTTGCTTATTCTAAAGGTCTTTTCATCTATCTGAGAACCGGTCAGAACTCCGCACATTTCGTTACCTTCATGTTGAGCATATCCTCGCAAAGTATCAAGGACTACTTCTTTTATTTCGAATCTGACGTCCAAGTTGTTTAAAGGGGGAGCCTGAGCAGTTGGTTTTTTGAAAGGCCACCCGCCCGTTCTACGAGTTTGATTCCTTTTTGTTCTGCTATTTCTAAGTTTCCTACCCATTGGTATATTTGAGTTTCTTCCGTTTTGTTTATAAGTCTATCAATATGAAAGAATAACCCAGAGAGTAACAAAGTAACATCGTTGGCAGAATAGAGTGCATACTGGCCATTGCATCCTGCATCTCGATGAATAAGTTTCACGCCTTCTTCATATTCGGATTTATCAATCAAACAATATTCAAGGAAGTTGTCATCCAAAGCAGTTCTCAACCGTTTTATTGTTTCTTCTTCATCTGGATTCACATATATTATCAAACCCGATATCCCATAAGGTTCGAGCCATATTATAAACGACGGTATCTGTATTTCTTTTGCCAACACCTTATCCAAAAACCATTTCTCAGACATTATATCACCTGTACACAAGAAAATGGAGCTAGCCTCATTTAGATTATCAAATGAAATCTCTTCAATCTGTTTATCAATTGGAGTGACTTTTCTATCTGGGCGGTAAAGAGTCAGAAAATCAGCAACCGCATGAACTTTTCTTTGATCAACGTAATTAAAACCAAGCAGATGACGGCCCAGATTATCTATGGTCAAGTTATCTGGATCAATAAGAGTGAAACTAGCATTGTTATAACCGTTGAGGTAGTAGCACAAATTGCTGCCTACGCTACCTAAACCTATAATTAAAAACTTATGTTGCTTCATGAACGCCCCAGCCGTGCGTTCTGCGATTCGTTTCTCCTCATAGATGTTTGACTTTATTCTACTCAAAAACTTGTTCTTATACTCTAGTTTTGTCAAAACATCAATAGCATTTAAAGTACCAGGTCTAAAACCTTTCCGATAGAGGTTCAAATTGGGGACAGTCACACCCCCCATCATATATTCTAGACCTAAGGGGAAAAGGATATGGCCTTTATGATTCTTTTGGAGAAACTTTTTACATACTATCTTATCCTCGTCATCTACAATACATTCCAGAAATTTACTCCCGGTTAGCGAATATGGTGGTGTTGCAGGAATGTGCAGTGACTTGATAAATAGAACAGGTACTTTACTGGCTTTGTATCTAATCTTGATATTCTTCAGTATATCTTCTGACTCATCTAAACCACACACAATACATTGGTCAAAGTACTTATCGTCTTTGGCAATGTAGTCCACATGATAGGTAAAACCTCTGAGTTCGCATGTGTGCTCTGGAATGTTACCCAAATAAATCCAGTGAGGTTCCAACTCGGCTTCATCTTCATATTTCTCCGACCAATAACTGTCTATTTCTTTGGCATATTCTTCAGTATTGTCCTGGTTCGAATATAACTCAATCCACCTCCTTGTCTTAACAATATTATCTTTTATCAGTCCATAGATGTTGGTCGTGTCATAGACAACACCATCTTCGTAAAGGCAAAGCTTTCTTGTTTTAACGGATATGTGAGGGAGATAACAAAATCTACTGTCTGGTACAATCATCCAGGGCATCACGTAAGGGAACTCACGTGGGAAAGCCATGAACACATTCACATCAGAATTTTTACCAAAAGTTTCTGCTGTTATGGTTAACTTCCAAACAGGTACATTAGCTTTTCTTCGCTGATCGCCATCTGGCAAATAGTCCACCTCTTCAATAGCATATTCTTTCGATAATATCGCGAGACAATGCGTCAGGATGGTTTCGATGTCAGGCATACTGACTGTTTTTCTTTATCGTTCCTGCAAACTCTTTCTGCTGTGCATCGTCATCTACATCTTTGGCGGTGGAACAACTGAAACGGTCACCAAAATACTTCTGCCACTTTTCACAACCTTCTTTCTGGTTTTTGGAGTTTACCGCGCGTTCAGCATCTTCTCTGAAAGACTTTAAGCGGGATAAAAATGTATTACGCTTAGTATCCGAATAGTGTTCAAACAAATCTTCACCAGGCGATACAGGGCGTTTACATATAAAATGACCCTCTTTGCTCAATTCATCCTGCATTGACACCAAAGTGTCCTTCATGATGACATCCAAACGGGTTGCATCATTCTCCGTATAATGGTTTGCTGCTAAAATGGTTAGAATAAAGCCACAAGGCAAATCAACACTTTTGTCATACTTAATCCAATCACGCCATGCTTTGAGGAAACGAACTATCTCGCGAAGGTATGTTTTATTATCGCACTGCTCCTCAAACCACTCGTTGAACTGTTTGGCATCCTGTTTCGCCCATGGTTTCTTTTTATGGGCCAGTTGAGGATGCTCGTCACCATCAACCTTGAAATAGATGGGGAGATCAATATGATGACCATCCGCATAGTTTACACGTACGCAAGCATTTTTATCATTAGGTGCTTGCTCCGTATGACCATCGACAGCAGCATACACTTTGTCATGATACCACTGGATTTCATGTTTTTCGTCCTCAGAATCTCCAATGAAATATACACCATCGTCCAGATCGTATGCCGCGAGACCAACATCATCAACAATTGGGTTTAGAATAGTCCCAACTGCGAATGATCCTTGGCTATAAAACTTGGGTTGAATCTCGTCTTCGAGATTGTTTTTGAAGTAATTACGTATTCTATCCCGCAAAGCTTTGCGGTTACCCTTCAATTTCTCTATTCGGCTATCATTCGCCTTAATAGCATCATGAAAAGCCACAAACTGTTCGTGATTATTTGCCATTATTCTTAGATTTCTTTGTTAATTCCCATGAACCTGTGCAATTACGGTCATTCCAATATGTGCCTGAGAGCCTTGTAAGGTCTGCATAGTCAATATCCAACTTTGTAGAACCATAGTGAATATTCAAACCTCCTTCTTCTCTCTTCTCCGCTTTGTTTCTATACTCTAATTTTGGATCATTCTGGTATGAGTATACAAAGATCGTCCTATCAAGTGTGTCATCGTGAATGAACACTGAACTAAATGAATCGCTCCTACTCTTTTCAAAATATCCATGAACATGAGTTTCAAGGAATGACTGGCTTATTTTGAGTGTAAACTCATACTCAGTATCCTTAAAACTGGACTTACCTTTTCCAGACCATTCACCACTAATATTGGGAATATGTAACCACCTACCAACAAAAGGAATCCGCCATAATAACCAATTAAATAATACGGCTAAACAGCAGACTATAGCGCTTGTATAGCCTATATCTCCCCAAAGAGTTTCCAATTCCCAAGGATTTCCGTTGTTATAAGAACGTATAGCAAAATGGATGATCAGAAAAACCACAATTACAGTTACAGCTATGCATTTGATAAATGTTTTATAATTCTTCTGCATATATATTCTTTCTTTAAATTATTACATCCAACATACCCCCCCCTAAACAAATTAATCGTTGCAGCCCCTTCCTACTTCGTGATGTCTCTGATTATATCAAACAGTTTATACATCTGCGTGTATGACTTGTACACCTCCGGCTCTGTCGCGTGCAACTTATCCAGTTCGCGCGATAGCTCAATAGCCTTCACCATATCTCCCTTTTCCTTAAGTTCACGGTAGATGTGTGTTTTGTTGAAGAAAGCCTCCGTCTTCTCGTAGTTGGGAATGTGTTTCTTCAGTTCCTGCGCCACGGCATCATAGTCCGCATATTCCTTACTCGACGGGCCGGGCATATAGTGCATCAGGAACCAGTATTCCGTACAAGGACTCGACTCCACAAAGATAATCTTTGGATTATCCTTCTTCAACGAACGATAATGCTCCATTTTGTCGTGGTTACCTTCAATAACATCCATGTCAATAAGGCACAACACATAATCATAGCCCGCATACACTCGTTCTTTTGCCAGATTCACAATATCATCAATGTCTGAATGCTTTGGAATACCGGGCACCAGACTGAACCTGTAGCGCTCAGTTGTGCGCATGTCATCCACATAGCGATACTCTGTCAAACCTTCACCGATGATAGCGATGCTCTTACGTACTCTTCTATTCACCTGTCTCATGCTCATAGTATTCATCCATATCCATATAAATACTGTCCAGGAAAGGCAGATTCACTAGCTTTTCCTGCCTGTACGCATTGTAAACCGACAGCGTCTTGTGCAGACCAAGAGTTGACAGTCTAATCAGTTGAGTCTCTCCGCAATCGTTCTTGTCTGTGAACCAAATCACATCCCTGCGGATATAGTCCTCATCCAAAAGATTGATGTCGTGTGTAGAGACAATCAGCTGTCCGCCACGCTTGCTGTTCACCAGGAACACTTTTATAAAATAAGACAGCAATTCATAGTGAATACTTGTCTCTATCTCGTCAATCGGAAGAATCACACCGTGAACCAACAGGTCATAAAGGATCGTAGCCAATCCCATATATCTCTTGGTTCCCCGAGACTCCAATTCCTCGTCAAGTTCTTTATCCCCGTTACTGGTATGGTGCACAAAGAACATCTCGTCCGAATGCAACGTGCCTTTTTTCAGGATCTCTTCCTTTGCCTTTTCAGGCATTCCCGAAGTATTCTTTATCACCAGTTCCATTTCAGGAGTAATGCTCACTTCCTCCTCATGGATAGCAATATCAGAGATATTAAAGTCAGATGCTTTCAAGAAATGCAGAATGAATTTCTTCAGTCGTCCATCTCTATCTCTAGTTATACGGCGTTTGGTAAAACCCATCAGACTGCTCTGCGGATACATAATTGGAGCAATTCTCTGGGAAAAGAAATCATATACCAGATTCAACCTTGATTTCTCAACATTTGACTTTCCAAATGCAGCAATAACCGTGCGTTTATTAAAGGTATTACCCTCAATAGCCTCTCTGCTTTTCTTGACCAATCCCACTTTGCCGCCAAAAACAATGTCTGTTGCATCTTTTTCAGCATTATACGTGCGCTTGTACAACAAAGTTGGCTGAACAGACGAATAAACCTGCAGGGTTTCCTCATAAATAACCTTGTTATCCAACACCAGGTTGAGTTTATACTTCTCCCGGTTCAGATAGAAAGACATTTCAAACTGCGTCCGTTCCTTGCCCGACACATCATCAAGCAAGAAAGGCACAACTCCAATCTCGTCGCCTTTGTTCAAACCGTCATTGACCATGAACTGAGAAAAGAAATCGAGTGCTTTCAAGATGTTTGTCTTACCTGAAGCATTAGACCCATAGATAAAGCCAATCTTCAAAAGCGAGACGCCGTCAGCTACCTCTTCGGTATATATATCACGAGAAGTATCATCACTTGTCGGGATAAAACTCAGCGTCTGCTCATCCCGCAACGAATAGAAATTCCTGATTTTGAATTCCGCTATCATAATTGTTCAGTATTAAACGACGGTTCAAAGATACAACAAATTTTTGAAACCAACGATTTTATTTTTATTATTCGTTCAGATTTCACGAAATTTAAATATAAATTCTGCCAATTTGTCATTTCCTGTCTTCTGGCAGCGTATTTGCCGTAGAAAAGAATAAAGGGATAGTCCGAATCCCCTGTCTAACCCGAGAACCTTGGACAAGTTCTCACAGTGCCTGAAAAGGAGCAGGCGTTAAGCTCTCGCATCAAAGACCGATGGGATAGTAGTCGGTACTTTGCAGGACGGTACTTCCAGAGTTTACGACCGATCTTACGTTGCCAAGATAGTCGATCAGGTTGTCTCACACTATCCTTCACATTATACCACAATTACAATATGGATCATACATTTCCTTGAATATAAACACATTGTCCGAATAATCGTAAATCCAGAAAGAATAGGTATCGTCATCAATAAGGAATAAAATGATTTCCCCATTCTCCGTCTCCCCATCCGGCTCGTAAAAAACAAAGTCTTTCTTTTCTGAAGTTCTTTTAAAAACAGTGCTGTCTAAAGCTTGCCCTTCTACAACAAACCAATGTCCCATATGCTCAAAACACCCATTATAACATTGATTGTCTCCAAAATCAACCAACCAAGAACCAATTGATCCAATGTTATACTCGGTAGTGGTATCATTCACGATTCGACTGTGAATCGAAAAAATCAATTCGGGTGTATAATACGCACATTTCCTCTCATGGATGATAATACTATCAAGAATCGGTAATAAGCTCTCATTTCGTATTTTTAATATCCGTACATTTCTAAGTCGACCATCATTGTCTGAATTCAATAAAACAAAGAAGGCTGAAATAATGACAACGATAAACAATACAAAGGCTATGATCTTTTTCATCTTAGTATAGTCCATTTTGATTGTATCTATGATATTGCCCCGGATGAGTATAGATATTTAGGGACAGTCGTAAATTGTATAATCAGCCTTCCTTTCCAATAATTGTTGCGGAGGGAGCGTATGGAAGGCAACTTACGCTTTGGAAAAATACTCCGGACAGCTATGATTATTTATAGATTACCATACAACGGGATGGTTGTCATAAATGCGCCAATATCTGAGTAATCATTTATTCTCTGAAAGATAGCATCTTTTATTTCAGATAAATACTCTTGACAAAAGACTTGTACAGAAGTTTTCATACAAATCGTGTCCACCTGTAAATCAGAGGTTGTTGTTTTCAATAATAAGCTCTCTATCGGAGGAATATCACTTATAATATTTATAGAGTCATCAATACCGCTATAGTAAATAATACAGAGAAGAGGGGAATACCCATTGGCCAAGATTCTATCTAATGCGTATTCACCCGGAATTATATAATAACCCTTAGCCAAGACAAGGGCATTATATTTTTGGTGAACCATGTTAATACAAGAATCCAACTCACTATAATTAAACTGAGATGGAAACAAATAATCACCTTCTCTATTGAATGCTGACGATTCAAAGCTCGACCAGAAATCCATCTCATCTAATAAAAAAGACTCAGGGTGACTTAACCTATAAAATTGATCCCCTATGAAATAACAGGATGCAATTCCAGCATGAGTATTCAATAGAAAAAATACTGAGTCTTTATAAAAAGCATACCGAACTTTATGAGGAGCGAATGTCTCTAAAATATTGACGCCTGTAAAGTACTCAAGCTCAGAGAAATAAGCTGGTTCATTTTCTTTATAACTACTCATGAACTTGAATAAATCATCATATTCATCAGGTAGCACGTAATAGGCTTGACAATACATTCTAACAAGATTATACAAAATAGGGTGTACAGGTCGCCTACGGACTTCTTTCCGTATTTCCTCACAATTCATCTGACAAACGCATGATACAATAAATAAAATAAGCATGATAAGTATAGATATAAACTTACCCATTCTCTTATTATTGTTGAGGAAATAATTTTTTCCATGCGGAGATGATTTTTTCAGCATTTTCATCCGAATAATTAATAATTACTATATCCCAGCCTTTATTATTTTTTAGAACGATAAAGTGTCCTGATAAATAACCGCTAAATAAACCATTTAATGACTCTATTTCATATTTTGGTGTCTGGCCTATTCTCAAATAACTATTTTGTTCAATCTCAGAATTATTAAAAAAGGTTGTCTTTCTATCGCTTTGAAAATTAAAACCATCATAGCAAAATGGTCTAATAGAATGTTTGAAGTTTTTAAAATAAAAGCTTCTACTAGGCAGTGGCGCTATCTCTTGAGAAAACAGAGTATTATTATTTTTTTTAGAATTAGAATATGTTGCAATTATCAAATCGTCTATGCGTCTATACATTTCTCCCTCAAAAGTGTGACGCCCCTCAATATCAATAAGTTTAACTTTTTCCCCGAATAAACTATAATACATTCCCGTACTACGATCTAAATAGCTATAGCCTAAATCCGTATAACCCTTTTCCTTAATCTCTTCTACAGACAATTGACCCTCATAATAAGTATACTTCAATTCTCCATTTTCGTCAAAATACGAATACCAATTCTGACCATCCGGATCCACCAGCATCACCGGATTACCGGCACAATAGCTATAAGCATTCACTCCATAGTACTTCTCCGCCATTGGGTCGGGGACGGTCCAGCGGGCGATGCGGGGATCGTAGTGCCTTGCGCCGTAATCCAAGGTCCCGAGGTAGGATGTGCCGACGGTGTAGCCTTCCAGCTCCTTGCCGTTGTAAAGATAACGATTATTCGTGATATTCGCATCGCTGAACGCAAGGCCGAACGGATAGTAGTCGGTACTTTGCAGGACGGTGTTGCCCGAGCTTACGACCGACCTTACGTTGCCGAGATGGTCGGTAATGTTGTATTGTGTCGTATATGCTCCAGTTGACGGGTTTCTCGTCAGCTGGCCGTTCGGGGTCAGGATGTAGTCGACGGCCAGGCTGGCGTCGTAGACGAAGTCGCCGCAGTAGACGCTCTTCAGCGTTCCGCCCTGCTTGACCGCCAGCTTGTTGCCGTTGGCGTCGTAAATGTAGTCCACGGTGCCGGTGTTGGAGGATACCTTGATCTTGTTCGGCAGTTTGACCGGGCTGTAGGTGACCGTCAGCCCCCTGAGGCCGTCGGTCTTCATCGTGCCGTCGGCATTGTATGCATACGATTTCTGGACGCCGCCCACCGTCACCTTCGACAACTTGTTCGTCCCGCTGGAATAGGCATAAGCGAGCGTCTCCGCCCGTGCCCCGGTCCTAATCATGCTTGTCAGGTTGCCGTTACTGTCGTAAGCGACCGCCTCGGAGTTGCCGCCTGAATGGGTACCGGACGTCAGCCGCCCATAGGCGTCGTAGGTGTATGCGTAGGTCTGTGAGCTGCCGCCGGCGTGCGCCCACGTCTCTCCGCTGATGTTGCCGCCATACTGCGGCGTCGTCCCTGTCTCGTAGCTGTAGGAGATGCCGAACTTGTCGGTCCCCAATGACGAGGGATTGTTGATTCCCGTCAGGCGGCCCCGGATGTCCCAGGCGTAGTTCACCACCTGCGTGCCCGTCCCGAGAACACGCGTGGCCTGTCGCCCGATGGCGTCCCAGGTGTCGGTCTCCAGCGGCGTCAGGGTCCCGCCGTCCAGGCCCTGCTGGATGGACGTCAGGCGCCCGGCGTAGTCGTAGCCGTACTTGCGCAGGACCGTCGTGGTCGTCGAGCCGACGGTCTGTGATTCCTTCGTGGCCGCGACCTCTCCTTGGTGACGCTGCAGGGTACTCCGGCGGAAAGTGCCCGCCGTTCCTCCCGTGTAGATGTCACCCACCTCCTGTATCAGCCTGCCGAGGTTGTTGTAGTAGAGACTCGTGGTCAGCAGGATGCCCGAAGTGGTCAGCTCGTTCCCGTCGAGGACCTTTGCCTTGCGCCCGGTCACCAGGCCCTTGACGGCGGAAGACTGCACCGAAGAGGAGGACTGTCCGACGTCGGATCCGGCTGCGCTGAACGACAGGACATCGGGATAGCCATAGCTGTCGTAGTAGGTGATGGTCAGGACGTCTTTCAGCGCGACCGGCAGGACGGTGTCGCTTGACGTATAGCCGGAAATCGCACCCGATGCGCTGCGCGTCTCGTGGAATGCCTGGCTGGCATAGTTGTTACGCAGCGTCGAGGCGCCGGAGTAGCTCTTCACGATTCCCGAATACACCTCCCGCCCCAGACGGTCATAGCGATGGAATTCCCACAGGAAGTCGTTGCTCTGGAGCGCATCCTGCGAGGCGACGAGACGGTCGTCCGCATCGTAGACGAACTCTGTCTTGCCCTTGTCCGGCACGTAGCTCTCGATGAGGCGGTCCTTCGCATCATAGATGTAGCGGTAGTACATCGTTGACGTGACGGACGTTCCAGAAGGCTGGGCTTTCGGCGGGATGACCGCCACTAGGAGTCCGGCATCATTATAGACGTAACTCGTCCGGAGATTGCCTACGCGTGTCTCCACCACGTTTCCGTTGCGGTCGGTGAAGGTAATCGTCGTACGCTCGTCGGGATCGGTGATCAATTCTTTGAGAAGCGTCCCGGCGGCGTAGGCACTGCCGCGCGTGACCACGCTCGTCGACGCCGTGATGTTCCAGCGGTAGACAGCGTCAGTCGTAGAGTTCACGCCGTAGGCATGCTTCACGCCGTGGGTCAGGTATCCGCCTGCGCCGGGCAGGTATTCCCTGAGGACGCGTCCCACCGGCGATGACTCATACTCGGTGCGGCTCTTGGCATATGGCACATCGGCGGAGCTGTACCGGGCCGAATACCAGCCCGACTGCTCGCTGGCATAGTTGGGCCGATAAGCGCCGCCCGTACCCGCCGAACCGTATGGCAGCCACGCGTCCGTAACGCGACCCCATGCGTCGTAGGTGGGATACTGCATCACCAGGTCCTTCGACTCCCCAGAGCCGTAGGCCTGCACGGTCTGCACTTCCCGGTATTGCCCGTCATAGTAGTGCGCCACGGTCCGCCGCCTGGCGGCTGCGACGCTGCTGATGGCGCCCAGCGCCGTGTCGGGCGTGCTCACCTTCACGTAGCTGTTCCCCGCACCCGTGGCATCGTTGTATTCGATGGCCATCGTCACCTTTGCGGCATTGTCCTTGACCGTAGTCAGCCGCTGGAGTCCGTCGTAGGCGTATTCCTCCTTCCTGCCCGCCGGGTCGAAGGCGCCGCTCACGCCGTAGAGCGGCTTCAGCGTCCTTCCCTCCACGAGCGCATCGGAGATCCCGCGCAGCGTGGACAATGCCGATGACACCGTGGCGTCAGACGGATCGACGGCCAGTGAGAGCGACCCGAGGGTCTGGACGCCAAGGGCTGATGCCACCTCACTCCACGACGCCCCCGTGACCTTTGCCACCGGCGTGGTGTGGCTGTAGCTCCAGACATGGTTCTCCGTGTCGTCCTTCCCGTAGACGATGCTGCGGGGGTTGCCCCAGCTGTCATATTCAGCATACGTGATGCGTACCGGCGGGTTGGAACTACCCTTGGCGTACCTTACTTCCGAGGGGCGGAAAAGATATCCGCCGGGAGCGTCGGTCCCCGCAAGACGGACGTACGTGACCCGCGCCGTGTCCACCTGCGTGCCGCCTACGACCAGGGCCTGGCCAACAACCGGCGAAACGATGTGGCGCCCCACCAGCGAATCCATCATCGCGCCGGAAGATGTGAACGGATAGGTGTACCGCATTACCGATGTGCGTCCGTCGCTGCGCGTCGTCGTCTCCGTGGCAGGATAATGCCAGTCCTGCATAAGGGTGTACGCCAGCGTGCGGTCGGTGGTGAAGGCCGATGTGGAGACGCTGCCTACGCTGTCGATGCCGAAGGTCTCGACGGTCTCGCCGCCGGGATAACGCACGCCACGGGTCGAGGTGTAGAGGTAGTAGTACAGGGGCGCCACTGCGTCTCCGCTTCCCAGGTCGTCCATCCGGCGTATCGACCAGTAGTCGGGCAGCAGCCCGCTGTCGGCATTCGAGGATGCCTGCGGATGGTTGTAGTACACCCCGTGGTAGAATCCTAGGTTTACGATCTCGGCCTCCACGTCCTCGACCCATTTAAGCGTAGTACGACGGACGAGATGTCCGCCACCGTCGTATTCCTCCGTCTTGGTCAGTTTTGAGGTATTGTAGTTCAATGACTCTCCCTGAAGGTGCCATTCCTCAAAAGGAAACAGGCATTCGTTGGCATTGAGGAAACCCGTGGTCCCGACCGTGAAGGACTGCGGGACGGTGAAGGTCCTCTCCGTACGGCCGAGGGCCGTGGACCCCGCGTAGACGGTCTCGGTCACCTTGTCGTAATCGACCGCTTCGCCGCCGCCGCTGACCCGGGACACGTACTTCGGGGTGATGGTCCTCGTGCGGTCGACGGTGATGAAGGATATGTTGGCCCCGACGGTTGGCGCCTCATGGACCGTGAGCTGGTTGACCATATCGACGCAATACTTGGAATCGGGTATGGCGGAGATGCTGCCACCGGCATAGGTGTAGCCCGTCTTGCGCAGCACGGCGCCTCCCTTGTCCTTGTACTCCACGGTCTTGATCCTGAGGCCGGGGCCCGTGCCGCCTGTTACAGTTGCGCCGCGCTCCTTGGTATAAGTGTTCGGTTCGAACGTGAACTCGGTGTATCCTCCGCCGGGATAGGTGATGCGTTTGAGGATGTTGTGCTGGATGTAGGCGGTATCCGGGCTGCGGTGCCCGCCATTACCGAGGGTGAACGACGTGCTGAAATTGTATCCCAGCGCGCCGATCGACCGTGTGGGCAGGAAGCAGTTCTGGCTCGACGTCGTTCCGTTGAAGTAACCCCACCAGTCGCAGGAAGGGGCGCTGACCGTGTTGTTTATCACGTTGTTGTAGGCAAGGATATAAGACTGGCGCAGGATACTTGAAGCGTCATACACATTAATCGAATCGAGAAGGGGCTCGGCCGTGTTGATGTTGTTGGACCTGGTCTTGAAGACATACTTGCGGACTATGTTCCCTTCATGGTCTTTCACCGTAACGCTCGAGATGTGATTCGAAGATTCTACTATATCCACGGATCCCAGCGGCCATGATATCCTGCTTGGAAACACTTTACGGAACGCCGTCAGCGAATAGGGCATCTCCGTGTTCTCTCCGGTGGGATAATACCGGCTCAGGTAGTCGCTCGCAGCCTCGCCGTCGGGCGCGTAGCCCGTGTACCAGAACAGGCGCACCGAGTCCTGCACCCTGTACCATTGGTCCTGCCCGGAGCTGTAGGTATAATTGCCGCTGCGGGTATATTCGAACGACACCTTGTTGCCGGCATCATCCTCCGCCTCGCGGAGCTGCCAGCCCGTGGCGTAGGTCGTGCCGCTCCCGTTTACATCGTACGTGCAGTACTCCATGTATGCCGCATCCGTGGAGACGGGCGTCGTCGAGGCCGACCCGCTGCCGAAGCGGTAGCGCGTGCCGTCACCGTCGAGCACCTCGATGCCGTTGAACATCGACATCACCGTGCCGGACGACTTCACGGTACCAGCGACCTTCCAGTTCACCGACGGAGAAAAATGGCCCGTGTAGGTCCCGGAACTCTCCGTGAGATAAAAAGATGCCGCCCCAGTCGGGGTCGTCATCGTGAACTCGTCCTTCTCCGTATCGTACCGTGTCGGGCCGTACCATCCGTAGAGGCTCGAGATCGTATATTGGTCGTCGCTGCTACCGAGCTGGTCGAAATGCGTGTACTGGTCTGCCTGGTACCATGTCGATGCCTCGTCCGGCTTTCCCTTGATCACCCTGTTCACACTTCCTCCCACGTCCAGCACCCAGCCGAAGCCCACGTTCGGCGCCACGCTCCTGTCCACCTTCGCATTCGTCGTCGAATACCGCAGGACGATGGGTATCGACAGTTTGCCATACTTGATCGTATAGAGCGGTATCGATATGTCCGGAACACCCTTGTTCCCGTCCGCCGGATAGTTTACCGCGTCGTGCAGTGCCGCCGCTTCCGGCGACAGGGCGATGTAGTTCACCTTGTCCAATGAGATGGCATCCTGCGCAGACACGGAGGGAGCGGAGAGCAGGACGAGCAAGGAGAGCAGGGTGATGGAAGAAAACAAGCGTAGCGGCTTCATGGCGGTAAGTATTTTATTCTTTTAAAGTTCGGAAAAAGCGTGAAAGTAGTCAACATAAAAACGGCTATTCGGCATCTCGGAAGATGCGAATCGTTCCGCAGCAGCTTTCGGTCTTGTCTTAAGAGCTCAGGGGCAAAAGCGTCCTGAACAACGGATCAAAATGCAGAACTATTGAACTGTGAAATAGCCATAAAACGTATCTCCAGCAGGAGTTAAAAATTCAATCAAGTATAAACCACATCCAAAAGGAACGGGAAGAGAAACGGTTCCTTCCATGGAATCGACATTGGTCGTGGTAGAAAGCCCGGCCGTGCAGTTCGTCATCCTGACACCTACTTCTCCAAGATCATACGCGAATTCCACGGTTACAATACCTTGAATGGGATAGAAAATAGCTTGTAACGGTATGGGCACCATCGAACGATGGAGTGATTGTCCACTTGGCAAATATTGAATGTCTATGACATCTCCTTCCTCAACATCAGCGAATGAGAAAACAGGGACTGCGGCAAGGCAAGCCGCAAACAAAAAAAGTGACAGGATTCTTTTCATGGCTTTGCGTTCTTTGTTGTATACAAAGTTACAGTACCTCTTTTCAAGACCACGCAGCCACGCCCGAAAAACATCTAACATGCACTCTGCGAAAAGCGGCGCCAGATGACCGTTTGAGGCATATTTCAACTTCCCTGTTAGAAACAATCTAACAGGATTTCCCTCGATCTATCGTTATATGCTGATTTTCAAGAATTTACCCCCCCCACCCCGCGTCATGAGAGTCGTTAAATAAATCAGCGGAAGAAGAGAAGATATTGATTCTTGAATTTGGCTGATGAGCGGGCAATGGAATCCTTGAGACGGGATTTTCTCTCATAGGTGGCGGGCATGGACGAAATTTGGAACGCCGCTTTCAAGACACTGGGATCAAAACCGGCAAAGACAAAACTCGCAAAACGATAATCCTTTTCTGAACAATCCGGGAAATCCTCGCGATAGTGCGTCATTACTTCATCGAACAATTCATTCAAGCGACATTCAAGCAATTTCTGCCCTTCTTCGTCATCGGACAACCTTGCCATGGCATTCTTGGCTTCATAATAGACATCGTCCTTCACATCGACGGGAGATTTGCCTGGATGATAAAAGGCCTTGTACAGCTTTCCCCATTCCCGGAAAGACGACTGGAGATGCGTGGTAAATTCCCGCTGGAGACTGGCTTGCTGCACATTCATTTCCGTTACCCGATCAGACAACGATTCCACGGCCTTTTGCAAAGAAGCATTCTCCCGAGACAACAAACGGGCTTTTTGTTTATCGTGTTCATGTTTTCTGCGGAGCAGCAAATAACCGGACATCATGACAGCTATGAGGAGTAGGATGGAAAGCACAAAAATCCAGGTGATCAAGCGTTTTGCCTCCTCCGTTTTCGTTTTCTCCAATGCATAAAAATCGCGCTGAGACCTGACCGCTGACTGTCTGAGAATGTCCAACATCATTTCTGTCCGTTGGTCATTCGATTCATTTAGCAAATGAAAGGCCTTTTCATATTGTCCCTCTTGCGATAATGCTTTGCTTCTCCAAGTTTTATACGCGTATGTTTCACCTGCAGGCGTCATCTCCAGTTTATGAAAAAACGAATCAGCACGCTCGACGTCGCCAATCATGGCCAGTGAGTACGAATAGGCTCCCCAATGATTGACCGAAGGGAGACGACCCAAAATAGACAGCGCCTCTTGAAACAAGGAAACTCCGGCAGAATAGTCGTCAAAACTATTGACGCGAAGCAGGGCATAATCAGACAAGATGAATGGCATAACCTGTTGATTCGCTGAATCCTTTTCCGCTATAAGACAACTAAACAAGGAATCTGCTTCTTCTGTCCGCTTCAGGTTCGTCAATCCTTGCGCCATCCTATAACGGGAAGCCATCGCGAGCTTATCATCTCCGCACGCCTTGGCGGACAGAAATGCCAATTCCGAATATCGATAGGCTTCTTCCGGCATACACGTATTTGAGTACGTGTCTCCCATAGCTTGATACAGCAGGGATTTGAATCGGTCATCCTCTATCGTCCCGGCATAATCCAACGCACGGGTGAAGGAGATGATGGCATCTGCATAGTCCCCCCGGTTGTATTGTATCCTCCCCAGATAATACCATGCCTTGGCACGACGGATGCCGGAGGGATGCCGGTCATAGTATTCCACCGCCGGCATCACTACATTCACATCGGTCGTGTCGATCCAGTTCTTGTCGAGGGCCATGGCGTGCAGCAGTGCGTAGTGGGCGCGGAGCTTCGGCGTGGTGAGTGTGGTGGTGTCGATGGAGCGGAGAGTGGCCAGGGCACTGTCGGGACGCTCCTGGATGTAGGTTTCTACATCCAGAAGCGTAGCGGCAACCTGGCGGCTGGCGCAGGAAGCGAGAAGGAGGGCGGCCAGCGGCCACAAGATAAAAGCAGACAGGCAGTGACGCATGTTCAGGCGAAGCTATTTCGCCTTCTTTGCTTTGAGTTTCTCTTTGACCCGCAGTTCAAAATCTGCGAGGACGTTCATGTAGTTGATGAACGCTTCATACGGCGTGTCGTAGGGGTTGAAGTAGCTGTGGACGCTGCCGTCGGAGAAGAATTTGGTACACATGTAATAGAAGTGGTCGCTTTCCTGCAGCTTGCGGAAAATGCTGACCAGGTTTTCATCTTTGGTCTTGTAGACTTCGGCCTCCATCGCATAGAGCTTGTTGAAGGCTTCCTCCTGCAGGTCATTGCCGAGCCAGGCGCTGGTGTCGCGCTCCTCGTCCGCCCAGGAGATGGGATACGGCACGTGCAGCGGGGCGACCGGCTGGTATTTGCGGGCCGCTTCGGAAGGCGTGCTGAAATCGATGTTGCGCGCGAGGATGGCTGCCGGGAGGGCGTTCATGAAGTCGAAGATGCCGCTGGCGCTGCGCTGGTGCTCGCCAAAGGTCTCATAGTCCATGAAGAGGTTGAGCACGTCGTCTTTCTGGAGGGCGGAGACGGCCCAGTCGGCGAACTTGTCGGCCGTCAGCGGCCAGCTGTTCCATCCCTTGTCGGAGAAACGGAAAGCGATGTCGTCGCTCAGGTTGAAATTGCGGAGCAGGAGCTTCATGCGCGGATTGAGCGCATTGACATACACGAAGTTCGGGCTCTTCCAGCCCAGGATGTGCTTGGCCCCTTCGGTCAGCATCACGTCGTAGCCCATGTCAGCCACGGCGGCGCCGATCATGTCGGAGTAGATGAGCTCGGTGTTGCGGAACACCGTGGGCTTCACGCCGAACAGGCGTTTCATCAGGTCGGCATGCTGCTTCACCTGTTTCTTGAACTCGGCGGTCGAGGCGAGCGAGGCGAGCGAGTGGGAATAGGTCTCACTGAGGAATTCCACGCAACCCGTCGCAGCGAGGGCCTTGAAACTGTCGATCACTTCGGGCACGTAGCGCTCGAACTGCTCGATGGCGGTGCCGGAGATGGAGAATGCCACCTTGAAGGCGCCGTTATTGCGGAGGATCAGGTCGTGCAGCATCTTGTTGGCCGGCAGGTAGCAGCGTTCGGCCACGCGGCGCACGATGGTCCGGTTGGAGAAATCGTCGAGATAGTGGAAGTCGTTGCCGATGTCAAAGAAGCGGAACTGCCGCAGACGGTCGGGCTGATGGACTTGGAAGTAGAAACAAACTGACTTATTCATAGCGTTACTTTTTTATTTTCTTATTGACCGTCGATGGCCGACTGATAGACGTCGCGCACCTTTACGGCGGCGGCGTCCCATTTGAGGTTGTCCACTTCTTCGCGGCCACGCTCCGTGGCCAGGCGGGGAAGCGCCGGATAGTTGAGCAGGCCGTACATGGCGTCTGCCAGGGCATTGACATCCCAGAAGTCCACCTTGATGGCATACTTCAGGACTTCGGCCACGCCCGACTGCTTCGAGATGATGGTCGGCACGTCGGACTTCATGGCCTCGAGCGGCGAGATGCCGAAAGGCTCGGAGACCGAAGGCATCACATACACGTCGGAGAGGGCGAACATCTTCTGCACGTCGTCGCCGCGCAGGAAGCCCGTGAAATAGAAGCGGTCGGCGATGCCGAGTTTCGCCACGTAGCGGATGCAGCGGTTCATCATGTCGCCGCTGCCCGCCATCACGAAACGGGTGTCCGGGCAGACCTTGAGCACTTTGGCGGCCGCCTCGATGAAATATTCGGGACCCTTCTGGAAGGTGATGCGGCCCAGGAAGGTGATGACCTTGTCGTGGACGCCGCGCTGCACGGAGAGTTTCTCCCGGCCGGAGAAGTCGACGGCGTTGTGGACCGTGACGACCTTGGCGGGATCGATGCCGTACTTGGTGATGACGATGTTGCGGGTCAGGTCGCTGACGGTGATGACCTTGTCGGCCTCCTGCATGCCCCGCTGCTCGATCTCGAAGACGCGGGTGTCGATGTTGTCAGCGCTGCCGCGGTCGAAAGAGGTGGCGTGGACATGGATGACCAGGGGCTTGCCGGACACGCGCTTGGCGGCGATGCCGGCGTAATAGGTCAGCCAGTCGTGGGCATGGATCACGTCGAACTGCTGCTCGGCCGCAATCGCGCCGCCTACCATGGCATAACGGGAAACCTCTTCCATGAGGTTCTTGCCGTACTTGCCGGAGAATTTGTATTTCTGGCGGAAATAGAACTTGAATTCCTCATGCTGGTTGCGCTGCTCTTCCTCGACCAGGTCGGTGAAGTCGACCGGATCGATGTAGGGATGCAGGTTGGAGCCTACGCGCAGGAACTGGACCTTGCCCAGAAATTCTTCGATGTTGGGGTACGCATCGTACACGGCCACGTCGCTGGCGTTGATGATGCGGACGGAGCTCTGGTCTTCGTCGCCGCTGGCCGAAGGCATCACGAACAACACATCGACGCCGGCATGCGCCAGACCTTTGGTCATGCCATAGCATGCCGTGCCCAATCCTCCCGCGATATGGGGCGGGAACTCCCAGCCGAACATCAGGACTCTCATAACGATTCCTCCTTATTTTGCTTGATCAGATATTTCACTCGGATGATCTCCGCCACGCTGAGCGCCGAGTTGATGGCTCCGTGCGGGATGTATGGCGGATCGCCGTCGTAGATTTCGGCCACAGCGGCGATGCCATGGATGTTCAGGTCCTCCTGGAAGCCGTCGACCAGTTCCTGCGCCTTGCGCACGAACGAAGGGCCGAAGAGCTTGAAGCTGGCGTCCACATAGGCGCCCAGCAGCCAGGGACGGGTACAGCCGTTGTGGGTGGCGGTGTCACGCTCGATCTGGTTGCCGTCGTAACGGGAACGGTAGAGCGGATTCTTCGGCGACAGGGTGCGGATGCCGCGTGTGGTCACGAGTTCGCGGTCCACGGCGTGCAGGATCTCGGCCTGTACTTCTTCGGAAACGGGGCTGTAGGGCAGCGAGCAGGCATACAACTGGTTGGGCCTCGTGAACACGTTCTGGCCCGCTTCGTCGACGTAGTCGGCCAGATGATGGCGGGCTTCCACCCAGAACAGGTTGTAGAAATTGGCTTCGATGGCGGCTTTGACTTCTGCGCAGCGCTTCGTGAAAGTACCGGCCTTGCCGAAGCAGCTCTCCATGTCGAGGGCGAAGCAGACAGCGTTGTACCACAGACAGTTGGTCTCCACCTGATAGCCGTGGCGCTCGGTCACGGGCCTGCCGTCGACGTAGGCGTTCATCCAGCTCAGGGCAACGCCCGGTTTCTGGGCCCAGAGCAGGCCGTTCTCGTGCAGCTGTGCCTCCGGACGGCCGTCCATGTAGCTTTCGATCACCTGTTTGAGGAACTTGCCGTATTTCTTCCAGGCGCCTTCGGCGTCGCCGGTGAATTTCACCAGATGCTGGACGGCTTCCGTAAGCCGCAGCGGCGATTCGACCTGGTCGCTTCCCTTGAGGAAAGGTTTCTTCTGTTCGAGCATCAGGTCGGAGAGTATCTTCTCGAAACGTTTCACGTCGCCGTTGTTGTAGAGCGTCAGGCCCGGCAGGGCGATGCAGGTCTCGCGCATGCCACCCATCTCGTGCCACGAGAAACCGGTGCAGATGCGGGAGAGCGGGCCCTTTTCAGCGAAGAGCTGTTCGGCGGCAGCCTTCAGGCAGTCGTCGTAATTGTCGCGCGGCATACGGCGCTTGGCCTCCCGGGTGAACTGCGCCTTGAGGTTGCGGTGTGAGACCGGCTCGGTGGAAGCGGAGAAGACGATGCTCTCTCCCTTTTCCAGCGGAAGCTCGAAGAAGCCCGGCACGAGCAGGTCTTCCTGGCAGTCGAAGCCGCGGCGGTATTCCTCCTTGTAAACGATATTCTTGTACCAGTCCGGTGCGTGGACATAGTCGCTTTTCTTGGAAATCTGGAGATGGAGGCGCGGGAAACCCTTGTAGAGGCAGAACGATACGCCGCCCTCTTCGGGACGGTAGTGCGTGTCTGCGTCGGGATTGGCCACGGTCAGTGCGTGGATGCTGCGGAAGGCCAGATACGGTTTCAGGCGCAGCACGGTGTGGGAATGGGCGTCGAGCAGGGTGTAGCGGATCAGCAGCTGGCCGGCTCCCACCACGAAAAGGATTTCTTTCTTGAAAAGCATGCCGCCCACCCGGTAGGTGATCACCGGATAGGGGTCCATTTCAAAATCAACGATGTACTTGTGTCCGCGGGGTTCGTAGATGTCTCCGTAGCAGTGGATGCCCAGGTTGAAAGGCATGCCGTGCTGCAGCAGCGTTTCGTCGAGTGCCGACAGGAGCATGTAGCGGTGACCGCCGAAACGGTCGATCGGAACTGCCATCAGGCCGTGATACTTCCGGGTGTTGCACCCCACGATGGTCGTGTTGCAGTAGCCGCCCGCCCGGTTGGTGGCAAGCAGTTCCCGCTTGAGGGAGTATTCGAGATTCACGAGCTCCGCTTTGTTGAATTGCAAATAAGCCATGGTCTCACAGATATGTTTAATCGCGCAAAGGTACAAAAAAGAATTAAATCACACTTATTTATAATAATCTTATCTCTTTTTCAGCACTTGTACGGTACGGCTCGGGAGATATAGATAGAGCGTGTCCGCATCCCCTTCCCGGACCGTCTGATGGCCCTGCTTGGGATCATTGCGGGAGAAGCCGCCGAATTCGGGCGCATCGCTGTCGAGCAACAGTTCATAGCTGCCTGCCGGCACGCCGAAACCATAGTTGTCGAAGGAGAATTCGGGATTGAAATTGAAAGCGAAGACCAGGCCGGCGCGCTCGAGAAGCAGCACTTTCTTCTCCTCGTCGCAGCGCAGGCAGCGGGCCGGAGAGGCCAGCAGCGCGTTCTCGCGGGCCAGCTTCAGCATGGCCTGCTCAAAGCGCCAGAGACCGTGGTAACGCAGGGCGGGATTGTCGACGAGCGACCACTGCCGGCGGGCGTAGAAGAACGACCAGTCGTTGCCTTCACGCGGGAAATCGATCCATTCGGGATGGCCGAATTCGTTGCCCATGAAGGTCAGGTAGCCGTCGCCGGCCGTGGCCAGGGTCACCAGCCGGATCATCTTGTGCAGGGCGATGCCGCGGTCGATGATCAGGTTTTGTGAACCGATGTTCATGTTCCAGTACATTTCCTTGTCGATGAGGCGGAAAATGATGGTCTTGTCGCCCACCAGCGCCTGGTCGTGGCATTCGGCATAGCTGATGGTCCGCTCGTCGGCGCGCTTGCCGGAGAGTTCATGCCAGATCTCGCCCATGCTCCAGTCCCAGTCGCCGCGCTCCTTGATCCACTTGATCCAGTGATCGGCGATGCCCATGCTCATGCGGTAGTCGAAGCCGATGCCGCCTTCGGCGATGGGCGCCGCCAGGCCGGGCATGCCCGACATGTCCTCGGCGATGGTGAAAGCGTTGGGGTTCAACTCTTTGACCAAAATGTTGGCCAGGCCCAGATAAGTGATGGCATCGCCGTCCTGTCCGCCGTCGAAATAGCAGCCGTAGTTCGTGAAATCACGTTCCAAGCCGTGGTCGTAGTAAAGCATGCTGGTCACGCCGTCGAAGCGGAAGCCGTCGAGGCAGTATTCCTCCATCCAGTATTTGAGGTTCGACAGCAGGAAATGGATGGTCTGGCCCTTGCCGTAGTCGAAGCAGCGCGAACCCCAGGCGGGATGCTGTCCGCGGGGGCCTTCGTGGAAGTAGGTCGTATAGGAGCCGTCGAGGCGGCTGAGGCCTTCCACTTCGTTGCTCACGGCATGGCTGTGGACTACGTCCATGATCACGGCGATGCCGGCCTGGTGGGCTGCGTCGACCAGTGCCTTGAACTCCTCGGGCGTGCCGAAGCGGCTGCTCAGGGCGAAGAAACTGGACACCTGGTAACCGAAGCTCCCGTAGTAGGGATGCTCCTGCAGTGCCATGATCTGCAGCGTGTTGTAACCTGTCTCGATGACGCGCGGAAGGACGTTCTCCCGGAACTCGGTGAAGGAGCCCACTTTCTGCTCTTCGGTGCTCATGCCGATATGGGTCTCGTAGATGAGCGGATTGTCAATCTTCGGGCCGCGTTTCTTGCGCCAGCGATAGGGTTTCAGCGGCTCCCACACCTGGGCGCAGAACACTTTGGTCACTGGATCCTGGATGCAACGGGTGGCATAGGCAGGAATACGTTCTCCCCCGCCGCCGGGCCATTCGACGAACCATTTGTATCGGTCGCCGTGGACAATCTTTTCACCGGGGACACGCAGTTCCCAGTTGCCGCCGCCCACAGGCTGAAGGGCCCATTCATTGCTGCGGCGCCAGCCGTTGAAGTCGCCGGTCAGGTAGATCTTGGAAGCATTGGGCGCCCACTCGCGGAACACCCAGTCGCCATTTTCGCGGTGCAGGCAGTAATACATGGCGCCGTTGATGGCTCGTTTCAGAGGTTTCAATTTGCCCGCAATGGACTCTTTCACACGCAGGATCTGCTGGTTGCGTCCTTCGACGGCATCCTTGTAGGGCGCCAGCCACGGGTCTTTTTCGTAAATCTTCATCGTATGCTGTTAATTTTACTTTTCCGTCTTCATCAGTTCCTCGATGGCTTCCTGGTTGCCCTGGATATAGGCCCGGCACCACCTGATCAGCTCCATCGCCTTCTTCACATCCTCCCCGATCGCGGTCAGATCCCGCTCCGGATCCTCGATCTTCTTCACCAAAGCCTCCAGCTCGGCGTACACTTCTTCGTATTTCTTTTCTTTTTCCATCATTTCAAGGTTTTAAAGATAATCATTTCCTGCGAATTTCGGAAACTTCGGCGTCGACGATGCCGTCTCGGAACATGACGGAAAGGCGGTCACCGGGGGTGAAGGCGGCGGCGGTGGCGGCGCGGCGGCCGTTCTTGAGAGCGATCAGGAAGCCGCGGTCGAGGGCGCGCCGGGGATCGATGGCATCGAGGCGGCGTTCGAGCAGGTCGAGCTGGTGGCGGGCTTCGGCGTGGCGGTCGGAGACCGCATGTTCGATGCGCAGACGCAGCGCATCGAGCACACTTGACTGCGCCATGGCATGGGTGAGGACAGCCAGGTGCAGGCGCTGGACCAGCGTGTCGAGCTGCCAGGCCTCGGCCGCGAAGCGGTCGAGGAGCCAGTCGGCCAGGGCCGTGGGCGTTTTCACGTGGGTATGGGCGACCATGTCGATGACGTGATAATCATGGTCGTGACCGATGGCCGTCAGCACCGGCAGAGGGAACTGGGCCACGTTGACCGCCAGGTCGTAATCGTCGAAACAAACCAGATCCATCGCGCCGCCGCCACCCCGCAGGATGAGCACGGCATCGAAAGCATCTTCTTCAGCCGCCACGGCATCGAGCGCCGCGATGATGCTCGCCGGAGCGGCGTCGCCCTGCATCAGCGCCGGGAAGAGCCGCAACTCGAAACGGAAGCCGTATTCATTGCCGGAGAGCTGGCGCTGGAAATCGCGCCAGCCCGCCGCCGTCTCGCTGGTGATGACAGCCAGGCGCCGGGGCAGCAGCGGGAGCTCGAGCTGGGCGTTCATGCCGAACATCCCTTCTGCCTCCAGCCGGGCGATGGTCCGCTGGCGGGCCAGTTCCAAATCGCCCACCGTGAAGGAAGGGTCGATGTCGTAGATCACCAGAGACAGACCGTAGAGCACCGAGTAGCTGACCTGCACCCGGACCAGCACCCGCATGCCCACCTGCAGCGGACGACCCGTCTGCGTCTCGAAATACGGGCGTATCATCCGCCAGGAAGAGGCCCATACGACGGCGGAAGCCTTGGCCAGCAGCGCATTGGAATCCGGGTCCTTTTCCACCAGCGTAAGGTAGCAGTGCCCCGAGGGATGCTGCTTCAGTTCACTGATCTCGGCCTGCAGCCAGACCGGCTCGAAGAAGGTCTCTTCGAGCCGCTTTTTCACTTGCTCCTGCAAGGCAAGCAGACCCAGCGGATTGTTCGTTTCCATGTTGACAAATATACGAATTAATTCCGCAAAATTTCGTATTTTTGCAGAACCAATTTTCCGTATCCATGATCATCAAGCAGGCCCTCTTTGCCGGAAGCAGCCAGCGCACGGACCAGAAGCCGAAAATCCGCCATCCGGAATTCGCCTTCATCGGACGGAGCAACGTCGGAAAATCCTCCCTGATCAATCGCCTCTGTGGTATCAACGGGCTGGCCCACACCTCTTCCACCCCCGGCAAAACACAGCTTGTCAACCATTTTTTGATCAACGACGCATGGTATCTCGTGGACCTGCCCGGCTACGGCTATGCCCGCATGGGCAAGAAGGGACGCGAGAAGTTGCAGGAAATCATCAGCGACTACATCCTCCACAGCGAGGAGATGGTGCTGCTCTTCGTGCTGCTTGACGCCCGGCACGACCTCCAGCAGATCGACCGTGACTTCATCACGGAACTCGGCGCAGAAGGCATCCCCTTCGCCCTGATTTATACCAAATGCGACAAACTGGGCCCCGTCGCGCTCAAGACGCAGGTGGAACGCAACGCCGAAGTGCTGCGCGAGACCTGGGAAGAACTTCCGCCCACCTTCTGCAGTTCCGCCGAAACCGGGGCGGGACGCGACGAAATCCTGCAATACATCGAATCCATCCTTAACACACTATAATAAACTCCTCGACTTCCATGGAAGAATACGATCACAAACTGAAGATTTTCGCCTGCAAGAATTCCCATGCGTTTGCAGAGCAGATTGCGAAGCATCTCAACACCACGCTCGGAGACTCCGAACTGACCGTCTTCAGCGACGGTGAATTCCAGCCGCAATTCACCGAGAGCGTGCGCGGCGCCACAGTGTTCATCGTCCAGAGCACCAATCCGCCGGCCGACAATCTCTTCGAACTGTTGCTGATGATCGACGCTGCCCGCCGGGCTTCCGCCTACAAGGTGATTGCCGTGATCCCCTACTTCGGCTGGGCCCGCCAGGACCGCAAGGACCGCCCGCGCGTTTCCATCGCTTCCAAGCTCGTGGCCAACATGCTGACTGCCGCCGGCTGCGACCGCGTGATGACCTGCGAACTGCACGCCGCCCAGATCCAGGGCTTCTTCGACATTCCCGTCGACCACCTGTGGGCCACTTCCATCTTCATTCCGTATATCAAGGCGATGAACCTCGACAACCTGTCGATCGCCTCGCCGGACATGGGCGGCGCCAAGAAGGCCAACGTCTATGCCAAGCACCTCAACGCCCCGCTGATCATCTGCCACAAGGACCGCACGAAAGCCAACGTGATCGGCACCATGACCGCCATCGGCGAAATCGAAGGCCGCAACGTCGTGATCGTCGACGACATGGTAGACACCGCCGGCACCATCACCAAGTGCGCCGACGTGCTGAAGGAACGCGGCGCCCTGAGCGTCCGTGCCGTCTGCACCCATCCGATCCTCTCGGGCCCGGCCTACGACCGCATCAACGCTTCCCCTATCCAGGAATTCCTCGTCGCCGATACCGTTCCCCTCAAGCCGGACAAGGACAACTCCAAGTTCACCGTCCTGTCGATGACCGAACTGTTCGCCAACGTGATCGACCGCATCTATCACAACGAGCCGGTCAGCGACATGTTCATCCGCAGCTAGGCCATGATCCTCGAACCCCAACTCCCGATCGAGAGCGTCCACGGACGGCTTGTCGGCAAGATCCGCGATTATTTTGCCGGCGCCGGCATGAAACGGGCCGTGCTGGGCCTTTCCGGCGGCATCGATTCCGCCCTCGTGGCCGCCCTGGGCGTCGATGCCCTCGGTGCAGAGAACGTCCATGGTATCCTGATGCCTTCGGCATTTTCAACGGAAGGGTCCGTGGCCGATTCCATCGCGCTGGCCCGGAACCTCGGCATCAGCTACGACATCGTTCCCATCGGCTCCATCTACGACAAAGCCATGGAAGCCATGGCGGCATTTTTCACGGACGGCCAGTGGAGCGTGGCGCAGGAAAACCTGCAGGCCCGCATCCGCGGCGCCATCCTGATGACCTGGTCGAACCGTTTCAACGCGCTGCTGCTCAACACCTCGAACAAGAGTGAACTCTTCACGGGCTACGGCACCCTCTACGGCGACCTCTGCGGTGCCATCATGGTGATCGCCGACCTCTACAAAGTGCAGGTCTATGAGCTTTCGCACTACGTGAACCGCCTCCATGGAAAAGAAGTGATCCCCGAAGCCATCCTCACGAAGGCGCCCTCCGCCGAACTGCGACCGAACCAGAAAGACACCGACTCACTGCCGGCCTACGAACTGCTCGACCCCGTGCTCCACGCCCTGTGCGAAGAAGAACTCACCCCGGAGGAAGTCGTGGCCCGCGGCACCGATGCCGCCCTGGTCGAACGCATCGTCCGCCTCAAGCGCGGCGCCGCCTTCAAGGTCATGCAGATTCCGCCTGTCCTGACTGTGGGCGGTCACCCGGTCGTACCGCCGTTCAAACAGCTCTAAAGTACGATGAAAGTATTTCTCCTGGCAGTCCTGCTTCTGGCACTCGCTGTCACCGGTCTGGCCGTCACCATCCTGGTGAAGAAAGACGGCAAGTTCCCCGACGGCGAAATCGCCCACAACAAGGCACTTCGCAAGCAGGGTATTATCTGTGCCAAGGAGGAAGAATTGCGCCTTTGGCGCAAACGCAACCCGCAGGCCGCAGCGGCGGGCGGGCGTCCCGACGCCTGCCCCGCCGGCGGCTGCGACGGCTGCGCCTATTTTGAAACCGAAACTACGAAAAACACAAGATCATGTTAGTCAATACCGTCATCAAGGACCGCATCTGCTATGTGGAGATGCAGAATGCCGATCATTTCAACTGCCTGAGTGCCGAAATGTGCAAAGAACTGGCCGAAGGTGTCACGGAAGGTTACCGCAAGGAATGCGTCGGCATCGTCATCAAGGCCCAGTGCAACAAGGGCGTCTGGAGCGCCGGCCACGATATCCGGGAACTGCCCCAGGACGGGGAAGACCCGCTGGCCTACGACGTCCCGATGGAACGGCTGCTGCGCAGCGTCCAGGACGTCCCCATCCCGGTCATCGCCTGCGTGAGCGGCACGGTCTGGGGCGGTGCCTGCGACCTCTGCCTGTCGTGCGACATGATCGTGAGCACCGACAACGCCACCTTCGCCATCACGCCCGCCAAGATCGGCATCCCCTACAACGCCTCGGGCATCATCCACTTCATCAACCAGCTGGGTATCAACAAGGCCCGTGAGATGTTCTTCCTGGCCCAGCCTATCACCGCACACGACGCGCTGAACGTGGGCCTGATCAACCGCATCGCCACGGCGGAAGAGTTGGACAAAGTGCTGGAGGAACAGTTCCTGACGCCGCTGCGCCGCAACAGTGTGATGAGCATCAGCGCCATCAAGCGCCAGTTCCGCGCGCTGAGCAAGGCAGCCAACGTCATGCCCTCGGAAACCTTCGAGCGCATCAACGTCTACCGCACCAAGGTCTACCAGGGTGCCGACTACCTGGAAGGCATCCGTTCCTTCCTGGAGAAGCGCACGCCCGAATACAAGGGAAAAGCTTCAGATTTGGACGACTAGTCCTCTACTCTTTCGTGTAATACCGCTTTGCGGAGCTCGAAGTTCTGTCCGAGATATTTCTTGCGGACTTCAGGATTGTCGGCCAGTTGCTGGGCCGTGCCGCTTTCGAGGATGGAGCCTTCATAGAGAAGATAGGCCCGGTCGGTGATAGCCAGGGTCTCGTGAACGTTGTGGTCGGTGATGATCACGCCGATGTTCATGGTCTTGAGCTTGGCGATGATGTGCTGGATGTCCTCCACGGCGATCGGGTCGACACCGGCGAAAGGCTCGTCGAGCAGGATGAATTTCGGATTGATGGCCAGGGCGCGGGCGATTTCGCAACGGCGTCGCTCACCGCCCGAAAGCTGGACACCCATGCTCTTGCGCACTTTCTGCAGGCCGAATTCGTCGATCAGTTTTTCCAGGCGCTCCATGCGGTAGGTTTTGTCGAAGCCGGCCATCTCCATGACGGAGAGGATGTTGTTCTCAACGCTCATGGTCCGGAACACGGAGGCTTCCTGCGCCAGGTAGCCGACGCCTTTCTGGGCACGGCGGTACATCGGGAGGCTGGTGATCTCTTCTTCTCCGAGGAAGATGCGTCCGGCATTGGGCTTGATAAGCCCGGTGATCATATAGAAGCTGGTAGTCTTGCCGGCGCCGTTGGGGCCGAGCAGACCGACGATCTCTCCCTGCTCCACTTCGATGGAGACGCCTTTCACGACGGTCCGTTTGCCGTATTTCTTGACCAGGTTGGTACAGAATAGTTTCATCGTTAGCTGATCTCGAGTTCAAAATCTTTGCGCAAGGCATTGAATTCGGGCGAATTCTCCTGCAAATACTTTGCCTTGTCGGAGGGCATGTACATGCCGCGGCCGGTTTCCTGGGCTTCCTTGACGTCGACGATCAGGCGGATGGCCCTGTCGCCGAACTGTTTCTGGAGGAAGGCTTCCATGCGCGGGCGGCAGTTGCGGTCGATCCATTCCTTCTGGGCAAGGTTGCCGACCACGAAGTGGATGTCCTTGCCGTCCATGACGGGGGTGGCGTTGGCGATGGCGGAGGACAGGCGCGGCATTTTGCTCTCGCTTTCAGCCAGGGCTTTCCAGATGTCGGTGAGTTTCGTGACATCGGGGGCGGCAGAGTCTTTGGCGGGTGTGTCCTGCTCGGCCGGAGCAACGGGTTCCTGCTTCGCCTGTGCCATCATCTCCTTGATCGACAGCCCGGTAGAATGAGCTTTTTTCACCTCCGGCTGCGGCTCGTGAGCGGTGGGTTGGCCTGGTGGAACAACCGCGGTTCGGTCGTGGCGAGTGCTCGCAGACACGACCGGTTCCGGTTGTGCCTTGGGCTTAAGCTCACGAGCCGCGGCGGCGAAGTTGGCTTTCAGATTGCAGATTTTCATCAGGGCGAACTCGATCAGCAGGCGGGGGTTGCCGCTTTGCTTGTAGGCGCTTTCGCAGGCAGTGGTGATGTTCAGGGCTTCGAAAAGGAAGCCGACCTCGCAGCGGGCTGCGTATTCGTGGTAGCGGGCGGCGACGGTCGGAGCGAGTTCGAGGAGCGTGCGCGAAGCATCGTTCTTGCAGACCAGCAAATCGCGGAAATGGCAGCTCAGCCCGCCAATGAAACTCTGGGCATTGAAACCCTTCGAAAGAATCTCATCGAAGGTGAGCATGGCCTGGGCATAATCGCCCGAAAGGAAGTTGTCCGTCAGGCTGAAATAATAATCGTAGTCCAGAACGTTCAGGTTCTTGATCACCTGCTCGTATGTGATCTCCTTGCCGCAGAAGGCGACCGTCTGGTCGAAGAGCGTGAGGGCGTCGCGCATGGCGCCGTCGGCTTTCTGCGCGATGATGTGCAAGGCATCGTCGCTTACCGTTACACCTTCTTTCGCGGCGATTTCCCGCATGTTGCGCACCATGTCGTCGACGCTGATGCGGTTGAAGTCGTAGGTCTGGCAACGAGAAAGGATGGTCGGGAGGATCTTGTGCTTCTCAGTAGTGGCCAGGATGAAGATGGCGTGGGCCGGCGGTTCCTCGAGGGTCTTGAGGAAAGCGTTGAAAGCCTGCTGCGAAAGCATGTGGACCTCGTCGATGATATAGACGCTGTAGCGCCCGACTTGCGGCGGGATGCGCACCTTGTCAGTCAGGGCGCGGATGTCGTCGACCGAGTTGTTGGAGGCAGCATCCAGCTCGTGGATGCTGTAGGAACGGCCTTCCGCAAAGGAGCGGCAGGACTCGCATTCACCGCAGGGTTCGAGATCCGGACCGGGATTGGCGCAGTTGATGGTCTTGGCAAAGATGCGGGCGGCGCTGGTCTTGCCCACGCCGCGCGGACCGCAGAACAAGTAAGCATGCGCCAGCTGTCCCCGCAAGATCGAGTTCTTGAGCGCCCGAGCGATGTTTTCCTGCCCCAGCAGCGTCTCGAAGCTGTTGGGCCTGTACTTCCGGGCCGATACGATGAATTGTTCCATAGTCTGCAAATATAGGAATAAATTTTTGATGGAGGCGCTCCCTTCGCCGGGCCGTTACGGTTCCATTCCGAATTGCGCCTTCAGCCATTTGAGCGCCTGCTCGGTCTGCCAGGGATAGAGCCAGTGGCCGGTGTCGCGCGCGACCTTGAGGGTCTTGGGCGCCGTGATCACGTTGTAGGCCGAGAAGGTGGAGGAAGGGCAGCAGACGATGTCATTGAAGCCCCAGGCATAGAAGCCGGGCTGGGTGAGGAAACGGGCGAAGTTCACCACGTCGTAGTATTTCGATACCGCGACCTTCTGCTCGATGAGCGGATCGCTGCGGTCGAGGAAGAGGTGCGGCCAGCCGCCGCTGCGGCCGTAATAGTAGCCGGTCACGTCGCAGAAGGCGGGATAATAGGCGAACAGCGCGCTGATGCGCTTGTCGAGCGCCGCCGTCACGATCGAAAGCATGCCGCCCTGGCTGCCGCCATAGCAGGCGATGCGCGAGGCATCCACATCCGCGCGGCTGCACAGGTAGTCGACGGCCCGCACGCAACCCAGATAGCTGCGCTTATAATAGTAAGTATCCTTGTTTTCGATGCCTTTGAGCACGTAGCCCGACATCGCGCCGTTCTCCAGCTGGCGGTACATCTCTCCATCCTGGTCGACCGGGATGCCGTGGACGCCGATTTCCAGCACCACGAAGCCCTCGTAAGCCAGGGAATTGATGCCGCTGAACTTGCGGACGGCCGCACCGGGGAGGCGAAGGATGGCCGGCTTGGGGCCTTCCGTCTTCGGCACGGAAAGAACTCCGTACACATAGTTGCCCTTCTTGTACGACTGGATACGTACGTAATAGACATCCACGCGGTCGTCGCTCTCTTCCGGGGCATAGCGCTCACGCACCAGCATCGGGACCTGTGCCGCCTTGGCCTTGGATTCCTCCCAGAATGCCGTGAAATCGGCCGGCAGCGAAGTGGTCGGTTCGATCTTGTCGGGTTCGAAGCCGATATTGGTCATGCCCGTGTATTTCTTGCCGTCCCAGGTCACGCTGACGTTGACGGTCGTGAATCCGGGCACTTTCCGGCCGGGAACCTTGATGCGGGCATAGCCGTCCTTGCCGGTGGTCACCTTGCCGCTCTTCTCGGCCTTGAGCTTCTCAGGGCCGTAGCTGTATTCGATTTCGGTCAGCGGCATGCGGATATTCTCCTTCACGGCATAAAGGGTAAACGAAGCGGATTCGCCGCAGGCATAGACCCAGTCGGAATGGTCGGGTTCGGCATAGACCGTGATGAACTGTTTGGAAGGCTGTGCCGTAGCCAGTGCCAGGGCGAGGGACAGAAATACGGCGAGGGACAGGAATCTTTTCATAATGGACAATCTGATAGGTTTCGCGGCATGCTCCGCGATACAAATATACGCATAATCCTGCGTCATAAGCGCATTTTCACTAATTTTGCCGCATGATTCAGACAAAGACTTTCGACTGCGGCCTGCAGTTCGCATTCCGCCGCAGCCGCTCGCAGGTAGCCTACGCCGCACTGGCCATCCAGTCGGGGACACGCAATGAGCCCGCAGCCCACAGCGGCATCGCGCACATGACCGAGCACATGCTCTTCAAAGGCACGGTCCGCCACACCCCGCAACAGATCAGCAACCGGCTTGAAGTACTGGGCGGCGAACTCAATGCATACACCGCAAAAGAGGAGACGGTACTCTACTCGACGGTATTGAAAGAAGATACGGCCAAGGCCGTGGACCTGCTCTTCGAACTGGCCTTCACCTCCACTTTCCCGCAGAAGGAGCTCGACAAGGAACGCTGCGTGGTCATCGACGAGATCAATATGTACAAGGATTCTCCGTCGGAGTGCATCTTCGAGGAATTCGAACGGCTGCTCTTCGAGCCCAGTCCGCTGGCCCGTCCGATCCTCGGCACGACGAAAAGCCTGAAATCCATTGATTCCGCCGCCTTGCACGCTTACGTGCACGATAATTTCCGCCCCGAGCGGATGTGCATCGCCATCGTGGGCAACATGACCCCGCAACGCGCCGAAAAGATCGCACTCCAGGCCGTCTCCAAATACATACCCGCCGATTACCAGCCCGCGCCGCGCCCGGCACGTCCGCTCGCGCCGGCGCAGCTCCCCCTGCCTCCCGTCTTCAACAAGGAAGTCGCCAAGAAGAACCACCAGATCAACTGCATCGTGGGCACTACGGCTTTCTCCTATTATGACAACCGCCGCATGGAGATGATCCTGCTGGCCAACCTGCTCGGCGGGCCGAGCGCCAATTCCCGGCTCAACCAGCTGCTGCGCGAGAAAAACGCCCTGGTCTATGCCATCGATGCCTCGTTCACCCAGTTCGCCGACAACGGCTCGATGCTCATCTATTTCGGCTGCGAAAAGCCCAATCTGGACAGGTGCCTGGAGCTGGTGCATGCCGAACTGGCCGCCATTCGCGAAAAGCCTTTGTCGGACCGCGCCTTGCGGATCGCCCGCCGGCAGTTGGTCGGCCAGCTCGCCGTTGCCTCCGACAACGGTGAGGCCCAGGCCCTTTCCATGGCCAAGAGCATGCTGGTGTTCGGCGAAGTCATGCCCGACGAGGAAGTGCGGCGCCGCCTGGAAGCCATCACCCCGGAAAGCCTGCTGCGGGTCGCCCGCGAAGTGCTTGCCGAAGAGCGCCTCCGCACCTTGATTTTCAAATAGCCATGGACGCACTTGAACGCTATATCCGGGAGATGTCGACACCGCAGGGCGAAACGCTCGCGTGGGTGGAACGCCAGTCCTGGCTGCGGACCAGCCACGGCCGCCAGGTCACCGGCCCGCAGGTCGGCGCGCTGCTGCGGCAGTTCGTGCAACTTTTGCAGCCCCGGCATGTGCTGGAAATCGGCACCTTCTCCGGCTATGCGACGCTCTGGATGGCGGACGCCCTGCCGGAAGGCGGACGCATCGACACCATTGAAATCAACGATGAGATGGAAGACCTCATCCGCGAGGGTTTCGAACGGGCGGGCCTTGCAGGCCGCATCCGGCTTCTCATCGGCGATGCACTCGACATCCTGCCGACCTTGACCGACAGCTACGAGCTGGTTTTCATCGATGCGGACAAGCGGGACTATGTGGCTTATTATCAGTCAGTATTCGACCTGGTCGCCCCGGGCGGCCTCATCGTTGCGGACAATGTGCTCTGGGACGGAAAAGTCTGCGGGGAAGAAATACCCCGCGACCAGCAGAGCCGCGGCATCCTGGCCTTCAACGACCTGGTGGCCGGTGACGACCGCGTTGAAAATTTCATCCTTCCTTTGCGCGACGGCCTGAACATCATCCGGAAAAAATAATTATCTTTGTTAGTCCGTCATGCCCGGCTTGACCGGGCATCTGAGATGAATTATACACTAACAAATCTATACAATTATGGGACTCATTAAAGAATTCAAGGAATTCGCCCTCAAGGGCAACGTGATGGACATGGCCGTCGGCGTGGTCATCGGCGGTGCGTTCGGCAAGATCGTCTCCTCGCTGGTAGCCGACATCATCATGCCGCTCATCGGCGCGCTGCTGGGCAACGTGGACTTCACCAAACTCGCCGTTACACTCCGCCACGAAGTGGTCGACGCAGCAGGCGAAGTCATCAAGCCGGGTGTCTATCTCACCTACGGCAACTTCATCCAGGCCGCCGTCGACTTCTTCATCATCGCCCTCTGCATCTTCTTCGTCCTGAAGGGCATCAACAAGATGAGCAAGAAGAAGGAAGAACCCGCTCCGGAACCGGCCGAACCCGTCGTTCCCGAAGACATCCAGCTCCTCCGCGAGATCCGCGACGAACTGAAGAAGAAATAGCAAGCGCACAGCCGCAGTATAAAAAAAGCCCGGAATCGGGCTTTTTTTATACCTTTGCGGCGACATGACACTCTTTCTCACAGGCAGTCCCACCCGTTACGGAGAGGAATCCTTTACGGAAGACAATGGCTTCCTGGCGGCTGTCAAAGCTGCCCTGGACGAAGCCACGGGCGGGCGGCGCGCACCCCGCGTGCTGCTGGTGAGCGCCGCGCCCGACGACCGGGGCTTCACCCGCTCCGTGAAGAAAGGCATGAGCGACTGCATCCACAAGTCCGGTATCCGGACGGGCACCATCACGATGCTCGAACGGCGCAACGCCCACCGGGCGGCCGAGCTCGTACAAAAAGCCGACTGGGTGGTCATGTGCGGCGGGCATACCCCCACGCAGAACCGTTTCATCCACGAAATCGGCCTCAAGGACCTTCTGAAGGATTTCCACGGTGTGGTGATGGGCTGTAGCGCCGGCTCCATGAACTGCGCCGACAAAGTGTACGCCCATCCCGAACTGCCCGGCGAAGTCACCAACCCGCATTACCAGCGCTGGCTCAGAGGGCTGGGCCTGACCGACCTCAACCTGATTCCGCATTATGACCAGGTGCGGCATTTTAAGGTGGACGGCAAGCGGCTGCTGGAGGATGTGGCTTTCCCCGACAGTCTGGGACGCCGTTTCTATACTTTTCCCGACGGCGGCTACATCCGGGTCAAAGACGGCCGCAGCGTACTCCACGGCGAAGCCTGGGAGATTTCCGGCGGCGGAATGCGCCGCATCTGTGAAGAAAACAAATCCTATTCATTCATGAACCTGATTTTCATTTCCCCCCATTTCCCGCAGACCTACTGGCACTTCTGCGCAGGCGCCCGGAAAAACGGCGTCAACGTGCTGGGCATTGCGGACACCAACTACGAAAACCTGCCGTGGGAGCTTCGCCAGAACCTCACGGACTACTATAAAGTCAACAACCTGGAAGATTACGGCGAAATGTACCGCGCCGTAGCCTGGTTCGCGCACAAATACGGCAAGATCGACTGGATCGAGTCGAACAACGAATACTGGCTGGAGCAGGACGCCCGCCTGAGGACGGACTTCAACATCACCACCGGCCTCCACAACGACCGCATCGCGTCCATCCGCAACAAGTCCGAGATGAAGAAATACTACGCCCTGGGCGGCATCCCGACGGCACGCCAGGTCAAGGGTTCCGCCGGCAGGGACGCCATCCGCGCCTTCGTCGCGAAAACCGGCTACCCGGTCATCGCCAAGCCGGACAGCGGCATGGGCGCCTCCGGCACCTTCAAGCTCAGGAGCGACGCAGAGCTGGAAGCCTGGCTCGAATCCCATCCCAACTTCGCTTTCTTCGTCATCGAAGAGTTCATCACAGGCCTGCTTGTGAGTTACGATGCCATCTATAACTCCCGCCTCGAACCCATTTTCGAGAACAACTCGGTCTTCCCCACGCCCATCATGGACATCGTGCACGGCAACCTGGACACCTGCTACTGGACCAACAAGACCGTGCCCGCGAAGCTCGCCGCCATCGGCCGGCGCACGGTCAAGGCCTTCAATACACCGAGCCGCTTCGTCCATCTGGAGTTCTTCCAGCTCGACCGCGACCGCGAAGGACTGGGCAAGAAGGGCGACTACGTGGGCCTGGAAGTGAATATGCGTCCGCCGGGCGGCTATACGCCCGACATGATGAACTACGCCCACTCCACCGACGTGTTCCAGATCTGGGCCGACATGGTGGCCTTCGACGAGCGTCGCAAGGCGGAAGGCGAGCAGTTCTACTGCGCCTATGCCTCGCGCCGCGATGGAGTAGCCTACGCCCACAGCCATGCAGAAGTCCTGGCGCAATACGGCCCGGCCATCTGCTTCCAGGGCCGCGTCCCCGACGCCCTCTCCGACGACCTGGGCAACCACTGCTACATCGCCCGCTTCCCCAACAAGAAAGACATCGATCCCTTCTTCCATTTCGTCACGGAGCGAAGCTGAAAATCTCGCGTGGCACATTCCACGCTGATTTTCAATAGATTACCCGAAATCGGTTGCGCATTTTTACGCAACCGATTTTCGTTAATGCGCTGAATATCAAGCACCTGTCTGCCACGGCGGGAATCGCCGAAATCTTTTTGTGGAAAATTTTGGAATTATTTGGAAGAATGTGGAAAATTTTCTTAACTTTGCATCACACATCACTGAACGCATATAGGATACGATGGCGAAGTTTATCGGTTGCTACAAGGCAAAGGTCGACGACAAGGGAAGACTGATCTTCCCTTCCGCCTTCAAATCCAGTATGGGCGAGGGCGCAAGCCTTCGCTTCGTAGTTAAAAAGTCTCTCTTCGCAGAGTGCCTCGAAATGTACGCCTACGATGAGTGGGAACAGGATTCCGAAGCGGTCAGGAGCCGTCTGAACTTCTTCAACAAGGAGCATGCGACTTTCTGGCGGGAATACATGAGAGGCACTGCGGACGTAGAGCCGGACGGAAAGCTGGGACGCATGACGATTCCGAAAGCCCTCCTCGAGAAGGCGGGCATCGAAAAGGAAGTCATCTTCGCGGGAAGCAACCACATGATCGAGATTTGGGACAAAGAGAAGTACGAGGCGAAAGAGATGGAGAGCCGGGACTTCGTGGCACTGGCCGAAAAGATTCTCGGATAACGGAAGGAGATTCCCGACATGTCTGCTTACCACACTCCCGTCCTGCTGCACGAGAGCATCACGGCGCTTGCCATCCGCGAAGACGGTGTCTACGTGGATGCAACATTCGGCGGAGGCGGCCACAGCCGCGAGATCCTCAGGCATCTCGGCCCGAAAGGGCGGCTGATCGCCTTCGACAAAGACCGGGAAGCCCTGGCCAATGCGCCCGACGATCCGAGACTGACCGTTGTGCACAACGATTTCCGTTTCGTTCACAACTTCGTGAAATACTACGGATATTCGGCGGTGGATGGAATTCTGGCGGACCTGGGCGTATCGTCGCACCAGTTCGATACGGAAGAACGAGGCTTCTCCTTCCGTTTCGAGAATGCGCCGCTGGACATGCGGATGAATGCAGACGCACCTTTGTGTGCGGCAGATATAGTAAATAGTTATAGTGGGGAGGATCTGGAAAGGATCTTCCGGCTTTACGGCGAGGTGGAAGGCAGCAGGCGGGTTGCGGAACTGGTGGTTTCGGCCCGGGAGAGAAGCCCGTTGAAGACCACGGACGATTTAGGCAGAGCAATCGCACCTGTTCTGCCTAAATTCTTAGAACATAAGTATTTAGCTAAGATATACCAAGCGCTGAGGATTGAAGTCAATGGCGAGATGACTTCATTGGAGGGGTTTATGAAAGGGGCTTTCCGATCGCTCGGGCAAGGAGCACGGCTGGCCGTCATTACATACCATTCATTAGAAGACCGCATCGTCAAGACCGCAATCAGGGACGGCTGTCAGGAAGGACAGCTCCAGCGTGTGAACAAGAAACCGATTCTTCCCTCCGAGGAAGAAATTTCTTCCAACACGCGCGCGCGCAGCGCAAAACTGAGGGTCGCCGAAAGGCAGTGAGACGATGGCAAAACGGGAAAAGGATCCAAACAAGAAAAAGGGCCGCTTCAAACGGCTGGTGGACAAGGTGGTCAGCTACCTGAGCGGGGACAAGCTGATCGAGTGGGGCGTGGACCGTCAGCTCGGCTTCATCTTCTACATTTTCCTCATCATTTGCGCTTCCATCGCCTGGAGCCTGATGGTGGAACAAGACCTCGTGAGAGTACAGAAAAACGAAAAGGCGCTGCAGGAACTGCGGATCAGCTACCAGCAGCGCACGCTCGACCTGGTGGGCATGAACAACCGCACCCGGATCGACGGCCTGCTGAAGGCGAGCGGCTCGAAGCTGCATGCCCCGGTGGAGCCGCCCAAACGCATTGAATTGGAGAAATAGGCAATATGCAGGTCAATATCAGAAAAGTCGGCGCCTTCTATCTGCTGTTCGTGCTCCTGGCACTGGTGGCAGCGGGGCAGATCGTGAACCTGCAGTTCATCCACAAGCCGGGACGCAGCTACTCGAAGAAGACCACCCGCGAAGACGTGCTGCCCTGCACCCGCGGAAGCATCCTGGCCGACGACGGACGCTACCTCGCCTTCTCCATCCCGGAATACCGCATGGGCATGGACTGCGTCCAGCCCGACTCCGCCGTTTTCGCCAGGGGCATCGACTCGCTTGCCATCTGCCTGGCCGACTTCTACAAGGACAAGAAGGCTGCCCAATACAAGAAAGATATCGTGGAGCGCCGCAAGGAGGGCCTGGAAGGCGGTCGCCGCTACCTGTTCCTCAACCGCCGGCTGCTCACCTACCAGGAGATGAAGGAAGTCTCTTCTTTCCCCATCCTGCGGGAAGGACGGGCACGCGGCGGCCGCGACGAAGTGAAAGTGGACCACCGCACATATCCCTACGGACGACTGGGCTTCCGCACCCTCGGCTACATCAAGGACCAGAGCGAAATCCCGACTATCGGCATCGAAGGCAGCTGCGACTCCATCCTGCGCGGCACCGACGGCCTCCAGCCGATGCGCCTGACCGAAGGCCGCAACTGGATCGTCGACACCGACCGCGAGACCATCCAGCCCGTAGACGGCCTGGACGTCCAGCTGACGATCGACATCGACATGCAGGACATGGCCCAGAACGCCCTGACCAGCATACTCAGCAAGACCAATGAAGTCCATGCCGGCACTGTGGTCGTAATGGAAGTGGCGACGGGCGAGATCAAGGCGATGGTCAATCTCGAAAAAGACGGCCACGGCGGCTTCGACGAAACCTACAACTACGCCATCGGCCGAAAGGGCGAACCGGGTTCGGTCTTCAAGGGCGCCACGCTGACGACCCTTCTCGAAGACAAGAAGGTTACCCTCGAAACGGAGGTACCGGCCATCGTCACCTGGAACTACGGCGGCGGCGCGCCGTTCGTAGACCATTATCTGGACCGTTACAGCACGATCAGCGTCAAGCGGGCGTATGAGATCTCTTCGAACAACGTCTTCCGCATGCTGGCCGCCCGGAACTACGACAACGATCCCAAGGAATTCCTCGACAAGCTGACCAACGAACGTCGCATCACCTACGACTTCCCCTTCGAGCTCAAGGGCATGGCCAAGGCTACCGTCAAGGATCCGGAGGTCAAGACGGGCCGTGCTGCATGGAACATGAAGGACCTGCCCCAGATCGCCATGGGCTATACGGTCGAGATCACCCCGCTGCACACCCTCAACTTCTATAATGCCATCGCCAACGAAGGCGTGATGATGCGCCCCCATCTGGTACGGAACTATCAGAAGGAAGGACAGGTCGTCAAGGAATTCAAACCTGAGAAGATCGGCACCGTGTGCAAGAAGGAGACAGCACACGAAATGTGGCGGGCCATGCGCGGCGTGGTCGAATCGGAAGGAGGTACCGGCTACCGCATCTTCAAGGGCTGCCCCATCGGGGTAGCCGGAAAGACGGGAACCGCCCGCATCGTTTTCCCCAATAACGGAAGATATGAAGACAGGGCCGGCCACAAGATGCACCAGGCGACTTTCGTCGGCTTCTTCCCCAGCGACACGCCCCGGTACTCCATGATCGTCGTCGTCTATTCGGAGCCGACATACGCCAATTTCTACGGCGCCACCTGGTGCGGCCCGGTGTTCCGCCAGGTCGCCGAAGGAATCTATGCCTCGTCGGCAGACTGGCAGGAGCCCCTCCCGAAGAAGGGATCCTTGCCCAAATCTGATGACTTACTGTCCCTGCAGGGACGTGAAGATATCCATAAAGGACTGGTTCCCAATGTGAAGGGGATGGGCTTGCGCGATGCGCTCGCATTGCTGGAGCGATCGGGCTATTCGGTCTCCTTCGAGGGACAGGGCATTGTGGACAGCCAGACACCGGCCGCCGGCGACACGGCCTTCGACCTGAACATCGCGCTCAAACTGAAAGAACAATACTTGCAAGATGAAACTAAGTGATATATTGAAAGGCATCGACGTCGTGTCCTCCACGGGCGACCTGGGCCGGGAGATATCCTTCCTGACCTTCGACTCGCGCACCTGCCGCGAAGGAGCGCTCTTCATCGCCGTGCCGGGAACGGCAGTTGACGGACATGCGTTCATCGCCAAGGCCGTCGCAGCCGGCGCCAGCGCCGTCCTCTACCAGAACGACACCCCGGGCCTGGACAGTCTCGGTAACGCCACGCTGGTGAAAGTGGCCGACAGCCGCAAGGCCCTCGCCCTGGCCGCCGACAACTGGTACGACCACCCGTCCGGCAAGCTGAACCTGGTGGGCATCACCGGCACCAACGGCAAGACCACGACCGTCACGCTGCTCTACAACCTGTTCACCCGTCTGGGCTGGACCTGCGGCCTGATCTCCACCATCGCCAACTACATCGACGGCGAACGGCTGGAGACCTCCCACACCACCCCCGACCCGATCGAGCTCAACGGCCTGCTGGCGCGGATGGTGGAAAAAGGCTGCAACTACTGCTTCATGGAAGTCAGCTCCCACTCCGTTGACCAGGAGCGGATTGCCGGCCTGCAGTTCAAAGTAGCCATCTTCTCCAACCTGACCCACGACCACCTCGACTATCACAAGACTTTTGCCGCTTACCGTGACTGCAAGAAGCGCTTCTTCGACCAGTTGCCGAAAGACGCCTTCGCGCTGACCAACATCGACGACCGAAACGGCGAAGTGATGGTACAGAATACCGTTGCCCGGATCCGCACCTACGCCTGCAAGCGCATGGCCGACTTCCATTGCAAGATCGTGGAAGAAAGCCTGGAGGGCATGCTCGTCAGCATCGACGGCACCCAGGTCTGGACCCGCTTCATCGGAGCGCACAACGCCTACAACCTGCTGGCCGTCTACAGTACGGCCGTGCTGCTCGGCGCCAGGCGCGAAGAAGTACTGGTGCAGCTGAGCGCCCTCGGTCCGGTGGCCGGCCGCCTCGACTTCGTCCGCGGCGGCAACGACCTGACCGGCGTGGTGGACTATTCCCACACGCCCGATGCCTTGGAGAACGCCTTGAAGACACTCCGCGAGACCTGCCAGGACCGCGCCCTCGTGTGCGTGTTCGGCTGCGGCGGCGACCGCGACCGGACCAAGCGCCCTGAGATGGGCGCCATCGCCGCGAAATACGCCGACCGCGTGGTCGTAACCTCCGACAACCCGCGCACCGAAGATCCCGAAACCATCATCCAGGAGATCCGCGCCGGCATGGACACGGCCGCCCGCGCGAAAAGCCTCTTCATCACCGACCGCCGCGAAGCCATCCGGACAGCACTGATGACCGCCCCGCAGGGCGCCGTCATCCTGGTGGCCGGCAAGGGACACGAAGACTATCAGGTCATCGGCACCACCAAGATCCATTTCGACGACAAGGAAGTCATCGCCGAGACCTTTGAAGAAATGAAATAAACGCAGTACGACATGCTCTATCATCTGTTTCAATATCTGGAAAAATCAGGCATCGACTTCCCGGGAGCCGGCCTGATGCAGTATATTACATTCCGGGCCATCTGCTGCGCAGTGGTGGCCATCCTCACCTCGATGCTCGTGGGCAAATCCATCATCGCCAGGTTGCAGAAGAAGCAGATCGGCGAGACCATCCGCGACCTCGGGCTGGAAGGCCAGCTGCAGAAGAAAGGTACCCCGACCATGGGCGGCATCATCATCCTGCTGTCGATCCTGGTTCCGATCCTGCTCTTCGGCGACCTGACCAACATCAACGTCCTGCTGCTGATCCTGACCACCGTATGGCTGGGCATGCTGGGTTTCCTGGACGATTATATCAAAGTGTTCAAGCACAACAAGGAAGGCCTCAATGGCAAGTACAAGATCGTGGGCCAGATCCTGCTGGGCGTGGCCGTGGGCCTGACCCTCTACCTGACGGCCGACCCGGGCCTGAGCTACAGCCGCACCACCATTCCTTTCTTCAAGGGCAATGAATTCGACTACAAATGGCTGATTCCCTTCTCCGGACCCGTGGTCCGCGCCCTGCAGGGCGGCCTCTACGTAGCCGTGATCACCTTCATCATCACCGCCTGCTCCAACGGCACCAACCTGACCGACGGCATGGACGGCCTGGCCGCCGGCGTGTCGGCCATCGTGGGCGCGACCATCGGCGTACTCGCCTATGTGTCGGGCCACGCAGGCTTTGCCGATTACCTCAACATCATGTACCTCTCCAATACCGGTGAGGTCACGGTCTATGTGAGCTGCTTCGTGGGTGCCCTGCTGGGCTTCCTGTGGTACAACTCCTTCCCGGCCCAGGTCTTCATGGGCGACACGGGCTCGCTGGCGCTGGGCGGCATCATCGGCGTGATGGCCATCCTTATCCGGAAAGAACTGCTGCTGCCCATCCTCTGCGGCGTCTTCCTCGTGGAAAGCCTGTCGGTGATCATCCAGCGCTTCTATTTCAAATATACCAAGAAAAAGACCGGCACCGGCGTGCGTGTGTTCCGCATGTCTCCCCTGCACCACCACTTCCAGAAGGAGAATCCCGACGCACTCATCCAGCGCCCGAAAAACATACATCCCGAAAACAAGATTGTCGTCCGCTTCTGGATCGTATCCATCATCCTGGCGGTCCTCACCATCGTAACCCTGAAGATCCGGTAATCATGAAAAAAGCAGTCATCCTTGGCGGTGGAGAAAGTGGCGTTGGCGCAGCCGTGCTGGCCAAAGTGCAACATTACGATACTTTCCTTTCGGACAGCGGCACGCTGAAGGAGCCGTTCCGCAAGCAGCTGGAGAAATGGGAGATTCCCTTCGAAGAAGGCGGTCACAGCGCAGAAAAAGTGCTTTCGGCCGACCTTGTCATCAAAAGTCCCGGCATTCCCGAGACGGCGCCGCTCGTGGTACGTCTCCGCGAACAGGGGACGCCCGTCATATCTGAAATCGAGTTCGCCGGCTATTACGATACGGCCCGGAAAATCTGCATCACCGGCAGCAACGGCAAGACCACGACCACTTCGCTGATCTACTACCTGCTGCAGAACGCCGGCCTCAACGTGGGCCTGGGCGGCAACATCGGCAAGAGCTACGCGATGCAGGTGGCCACGGAGAAACATGATATCTACGTGCTGGAGCTCAGCAGCTTCCAGCTCGACGGCATGTACGACTTCAAGGCCGACATCGCCGTGCTGATGAACATCACGCCCGACCACCTTGACCGCTACGACCATTGTTTCCAGAATTATATCAACGCCAAGTTCCGCATCACCCGCAACATGAAGCCGGAAGACTGCTTCATCTTCTGCAACGACGACGAGGTGACCATCGGCGAACTCAACAAGATCGTGGTGCAGGCCAAAAAACTGCCTTTCACCCAGAATGGAACGGTGGAGGAAGGCGCATGGCTCGAAGACGACACCATGCGCGTGCGCTACGACGGCGATGAATTCGACATCCTCGTGCGCGACCTTGCCCTGGAAGGCCGTCACAACGTCTACAATTCGATGGCGGCAGCCATCACCGGCAAGATCATGAAGGTCACCAACGAGACCATCCGCAAGTCGCTGACCACCTTCGAGGGCGTGGAGCACCGCATGGAAAAAGTGATGACCGTGGGCGGCGTGCTCTACATCAATGACTCGAAGGCGACGAACGTCAATTCCACCTGGTACGCGCTCGAAAGCGTCCAGACCCCGATCGTCTTGATCCTGGGCGGCACCGACAAGGGCAACGACTACGCCCCGATCGCCGACTTGGTGCGCGAGAAAGTGAAAGCCATCGTCTGCCTGGGCGTGGACAACAAGAAGATCAAGGATTTCTTCGGCGGGATGGTTCCCGTCTGCGAGACGCTGTCGGCCGAAGAATGTGTCAATAAATGTGCGGAACTGGCCGTACCGGGCGACACGGTGCTGCTGAGCCCCTGCTGCGCCAGTTTCGACCTCTTCAAGAACTACGAGGACCGCGGACGCCAGTTCAAGGAAGCGGTAAGGAGGCTGTAGCATGAACCAGTTCTGGAAACTCAAGGGAGACCGGGTCATCTGGATCATCGTGGTGTTCTTCGCCATGATTTCGATCGCTGCCGTCTTTTCGTCGAGCAGCTTCCTGGCCTCGTCCCGCGGCATCAGCAAGGTCGCCATCTTCATGGAACAGACCAAATCGGTGCTGATGGGTTTCCTCGCGCTGCTGATCTGCTACCTCATCCCGCTGCGTTTCTACCGTACCTTCTCCTTTGCCATCTACGGCATCTCGGTGCTGCTGCTCCTGATGCTCTTCGTTCCGGGACTCCGCGCCGAGATCAACGGCGCCGTCCGCGGCATCAAGATCCACGGGCATACCTTCCAGGTCTTCGAGTTCGCCAAGATCGGCGTGATCCTGTATCTGGCCCGCGCCCTGGAGCTCTGGGGCGACAGCCTGGACGATTTCAAACAGTTCGCCCTGAAGATCCTGCTGCCCGTGGGCGCGGTCTGCCTGCTGATCATGCAGAACAGCTTCTCTTCCGCCCTGCTCATCGGACTGATCAGTTTCCTCATCCTGTTCTTCATGAACGTGAGCATCAAGAACCTGGGCATCACGGTGGGCATCCTGGCGGCGGCCCTGCTGCTGATGTTCCTGACCTACCATGCCTTCTTTGCGGGAAAGCCGCAGCGGCTCGAATCCAGCGTAGGCAAGATCTTCAACCGTTTCGGCACCGTGGAAAACCGCCTGACCGCCCACTTCCAGAAAGAAGAGGAAGATTTCGAGAATCTGTCCCGTGCAGAACAGCAGGAACTCATGGACAAGGACCGCCAGAGCGAGAATGCCAAGGTCGCCATCTCCGAAGGCGGCATATTCGGCAAGGGACCGGGCAAGAGCACCCAGCGCTATTCCCTGTCCATGGCCTTCTCCGACTTCATCTATGCCTTCATCGTGGAAGAGTACGGCCTGCTGGGAGGCGTTTTCGTCATCCTGCTCTACCTGATCTTCCTTTTCCGTTGCATACGGCTCTGCCAGCGTTGCAAAGCCACCTATTCCAGCGTGCTGATCGCGGGTCTTGCGTTCCTGATCACCACGCAGGCCTTCCTGCATATCCTGGTCAACGTGCGCATCCTGCCCATTACCGGCCACACCCTGCCCCTGATCAGCCACGGCGGCACGGCCTATCTGGTGCTGAGCGGGGCCTTCGGCATGATCCTGTCGGTCAACAAGCAGCTGGAGAAACAGGACGCCAGGGAGCGCGCCGCCCGCGAAGCGGCGGCAGCGGCCGAAACCATCGCGATGGCCAGCCTCGCTGAAACGGACGGCTTCCATCAGAGCACCACAGATACTTCCGAATTCAACTATACGACTCCCGATGAATAAACCTCGCATCATCATCAGTGGCGGCGGAACGGGCGGACACATCTTCCCGGCCCTTTCCATCGCGAACTCGATCAAGGAAATCTGCCCCGAAGCGGAGATTCTCTTCGTGGGGGCGGAAGGCAAAATGGAAATGGAGCGCGTCCCGGCAGCCGGTTACAAGATCATCGGCCTCCCGGTGGCAGGCCTGCAGCGCAAGCTCTCGCTCCAGAATCTCGCACTTCCCGCCAAAGTAGCCACAAGCGTCCGCAAGGCGGGCGAAATCATCCGGGATTTCAAGCCGGACGTCGCCGTGGGCGTGGGTGGCTATGCCAGCGCACCGCTGCTGTGGAGTGCTTCCCACAAAGGCATCCCGTGCCTGATCCAGGAGCAGAATTCCTACGCCGGCCTGACCAACAAGATCCTCGCGAAACGCGCCGCCTGCATCTGCACGGCCTACGAGGGCATGCAGCGTTTCTTCCCGGCCGACCGCATCATCCTCACCGGCAATCCCATCCGGAAGGAGATCGCCCCGGCCACCGAAGAGCAGCGTGCGGAAGGCTACCGTTTCTACGGGCTGGACCCGAAGAAGAAAACGCTCTTCGTCGTGGGTGGCAGCCTGGGCTGCGGCACCCTGAACCGGGTGATGCGCGACTGGGTGGAAAACCGGGCCGCCAAGGCGGACTACCAGGTCATCTGGCAGTGCGGCAAGTTCTACAAGAACGGAATCGACGCCTTCATGGAAGGGCGCACGGTTCCCAACCTCGTCTATACCGATTTCATCCAGCGGATGGACCTGGCTTATGCCGTGGCGGACCTGCTGGTTTCCCGCGCGGGCGCCGGCACGATCTCGGAACTCTGCGTGGCGGGGAAAGCCACGATCTTCGTCCCCTCGCCCAATGTGGCGGAAGACCACCAGACGCACAATGCGATGGCGCTGGTGGGCAAGGACGCGGCCCTGATGGTCCGTGACGCCGAGGCGGATGCGAAGCTGCTCGACACGGTCGAAGGGCTCATCGGCGACGACGCCCGGCTGGCCGGACTGGAAAAGAATATCCTGAAGCTCGGAAAGAAGGATGCTTCGGAGGTGATTGCAAAGGAAGTTTTGAAACTGGTAAAATAGAGATTCCCGGTCAAGCCGGGAATGACGAATGATGTATACGAATTATTATTTTATCGGAATCGGCGGGATCGGCATGAGTGCCATCGCACGGTACTTCAAGCACCGCGGGTTTGAAGTGTCTGGCTACGACCGTACGCCGTCGGCCCTTACGCACGCACTCGAAGGAGAGGGGATCGCCGTCCACTACGAGGATGACATCGACGCCATCCCGAAAGACATCGCCCATACCTTTGTCATCTATACGCCGGCGATTCCGGAAGAGCTCGGCGAACTCCAGCATGTCCGCAGCCACGGCTATGCCTTGTGCAAACGCTCGAAAGCCCTTGGCGAAATCGCGCGCGGCCAGGAATGCCTCGCCGTATCGGGCACCCATGGCAAGACCACGACCAGTACCCTCCTCGCCCATATCCTGACCGCTTCGGGCGAAGGCTGCAACGCATTCCTGGGCGGCATCTCCAAGAATTACGACACCAACCTGCTGCTAAGCAAGAATCCGGTCCTGGTGGCCGAGGCCGACGAATTCGACCGCTCCTTCCTGCAGCTGCATCCCCATATCGCCGTGGTGACGGCCACCGACGCCGACCATCTCGACATCTACAACGACCACGCCCATGTGATAGAGGCTTTCGGCCAGTTCACGGCCCAGGTCGACGCCGACGGCGCCGTCGTGGTCAAGCACGGCGTGGAAGTCCCGCTGGCCAATACCACCGCAAAGGTCTTGCGCTATTCCTACGACAAGCCCTGCGACTTCTACGCTTCGGATATCCAGCCGATGGAAGGCGGACGCTTCGATTTCACCCTGAACCATCCCGGCGGGCGCATCGAGCATTGCAGCGTCGGCATCCCGGGCTGGGTCAACGTGGAGAATGCCGTCGCCGCTGCGGCCGTCGCACTGCTTCACGGCACCACCCCCGCGGCCATCCGGGCAGCCCTCGCTACGTTCCAGGGCGTCAAACGCCGTTTCGACATCCATGTCAACACCCCGCGCATCGCCTACGTAGATGACTATGCCCACCATCCCAATGAGATCAAGGCGGCCATCAGTTCAATCCGCAACATCTTCCCCGGCAGGAAACTGCTCGGCATCTTCCAGCCGCACCTCTATACCCGTACCCGCGACTTCGCCACAGAATTCGCCGAAGCGCTCAGCGGCCTCGACGCCCTGATCCTGCTTCCCATCTACCCGGCCCGCGAAGAACCCATCCCCGGCGTGAACGCCGAGCTCATCTTCGACCAGGTGACCCTCCCCGACAAAGTGCTGATTCCCAAGGAGCAGCTCTTGGACCACCTGAAGACCCGCGACATCGACTGCCTGGTCAGCTTTGGCGCAGGCGACGTCGACCGCTTCATCGAACCCATCGAAAACTGGCTCAAGACCCTCGCATGATCAAGCGCATCCTTCTTACCTCACTGATCGTACTGCTGTCGGGCGGCATGCTGGGCAGTTACTTCTATTTTACCGGCAGGCTTGTCGCGCAAGGAAGGCGGCAGGCGCGCTGCCAGAAAGTGGAAGTGATCCTGCTCGACTCGCTCCAGAGCAACATCGTGGACAAGAAGGAGTTGCACGGACTGCTTGCCCGGCAGAGCATCGGCCGGCCTGTCGACAGCATCGACCTGCACCAGCTTGAAACGCAGGTCGGCGGCATGGGCGAGGTGGTCACCGCACAAGTCTATACCGCCAACGACCGGACCCTGGCCGTCAGGATTACCCAGCGCAAGCCCGTAGTCCGGTTCGAAAAAGACGGGAATCGCTGGTACGCCGACCCGGAGGGATACCTGTTCCCGGTGCACAATGCCGTGGACGTTCCCGTCGTAACCGGATATCTTCCCTTCCAGCTGGAAAGCAATTACAAGGGCTTCGCTCCCGACGCGACGCGTGACTGGACCAGCGGGATGGTGGAACTGGCCCGATACATCGACGGAAAACCCGTGCTCAGGAACGAAATCACCCAGCTCGACATCGCCGCCAACGGTGACATCGTGCTCTACACCCGTGAGCCCGGACCCTCCATCATCTTCGGTGACAGCGCCGACTATGTGACCAAGTTCCAGAAACTGGATGCCTGGTGGCGCTACATCAAGCCGCAAATGGAAGAAAACAAACACTACAAGACAATCAATCTAAAGTATAACCAACAGATAATTTGCAGGCAGCCATGAGCAAATACGCAGCAGCATTGGACTTCGGCAGCTCCAAGATCGCGCTGGCCGTCGGTGAGAAGACCGACAGCGGTGTCAGGATCGTGAGCTACCACGACGCCCCTTCGGCCGGCATCGAGAGCGGAGAGATCGTCAACGACTTCAAAGTCGAGGAGGTCGTCCGCGGGCTGGTCGACAAAGCGAAGGCCGATCTTCCGGAAGAGATCGGATCCTTCACCTTCGGCCTTTCGGGCAGAGTGCTTCACAGCAAGACGCTCCCCGTCAAGATCACCCGTCGCGACCCTTCTTCCTATATTCTGGAAGAGGAAGTGCGCCAGATCACCAAGGCCCGCTACAAGACCGCGCTCGAAGGCGATGAGATCGTCTTCGAGGCCGTTCCCCAGAAGTACAGCACGGAAGACCGCATCGGCATCACCTACGACGAGATCATCGGCATGGTGGGCGGACAGATCGAAGTGGACTTCAAGCTCTTCACCGGACGCAAGTCGCTTCTCGACCGGCGGGTCAACATCCTCAAGAAACTGGAAATCATGCCCGGCAAGGCCATCCTGAACGCCATCGCTTCAGCCCGCGCCGTGCTGAGCCGTCCGGAAATGGAAAACGGCGTGGCGCTGGTGGACATCGGCAAAGGATCCACGGAAGTGGCCATCGTCAAAGACAACATCGTCCGCCATGTCGCCATCATCCCCTTCGGCGGCGAATCGGTGACCGGTGACATCAAGACCGTGGCCAACATCACCCGCGAATGGGCCGAGACGGTCAAGCTGCGTCACGGACGCTGCTGCGAAGAATACGCCATCGAGAACAAGAAACTGGTGCTCAAGAGCGAAAACGAGACCATCGAGGGCGAACTCGAGATGAGCCTGCTCATCCGGACGGTGGAAGCCCGCCTGAGCGAGATCCTCGATGCCGTCCGTTACGTCATCGAACAGTCGGGCTATGCCGGACGCATCGCGTCGGGCGTGGTCATCACCGGCGGCGTGAGCCATCACGAAGACCTGCTCCAGCTCGCCAGCGCCCTGCTCGGCCAGAAGGTCCGCCTGGCTGCGCCGCAGGGTTCGATCGACAACGGCAGCGTGGAAGACGCCTACGACGTGTATGCTTCCACGGCCGTCGGACTGGTACTTGAAACCCTCGACCCCATGCTTTCGCATGCCATCGACATGAGCGAAGAAGCCAAGCCTGCCCAGCAGGCCGCCGCACAGAGCATCCAGGAGACCCTCTTCGAGACGGAGACCGAACCCGAGACCGTAGAACGCCCGCTTACCAAGCGCGAACGCAAGGAAGAAGAGCGCAAGGCAAAAGAAGAGCGCAAACGGCTCGAAAAGGAACGCAAGGCCGCCGAAGAAGAGCGGAAGAAGAAAGAGAAAAAGGGCCCGAGCTTCATCGATATGTTATTTTCTGACGACAACAACGCTTAAGAGATATGGACGCAGATTTGATACCTACCAACTGGGAAAAACGTGGTAACATCATCACCGTCGTCGGTGTGGGCGGCGGTGGCAACAATGCCGTTTCCTATATGTATTCCCTTGGGCTCAAGGATGTCGATTTCGTGATTTGCAACACCGACACCCAGGCCCTGCAGCGGAGTCCTGTTCCCGCCAAACTCCAGATCGGCCCCATCCTGACCAAAGGCCTGGGCGCCGGTACCGACTACACGGTCGGCCGCCAGGCCGCCGAGGAATCGATTGAAGAGATCGGCAAGCTGTTCGCCGGCGACACGCAGATGGTCTTCGTGACCTGCGGCATGGGCGGTGGTACCGGCACCGGTGCGGCGCCGCTCGTGGCCAAGACGGCCAAGGAACTGGGCATGCTGACCGTCGGCGTGGTCACCGTTCCTTTCCGCGATGAAGGCAAGGAGGCGCTCTACCGTGCCATCGAAGGCATCAAGGAGCTCAGCAAGCATGTGGACAGCATCCTGGTGATCGACAACCAGAAGCTCTACCAGCTCTACGGCAAGATGAACATCTTCACCGCCTTCAACAAGGCCGACGAGGTCCTGGCGACGGCTGTCAAGAGCATCGCCGAGATCATCACCAGCAGCGGTTACATCAACGTGGACTTCGCCGACGTGAAGAAGGTCATGAAAAACAGCGGCGTCGCCATCATGGGCATCGGCGAGGCCGAGGGAGACGACCGTGCCATCAAGGCCGTCGAGATGGCCCTCAAGTCCCCGCTGCTGAACGACCTCAACCTGCGCAGCGTCAAGAACGCCCTGATCAACATCACTGCCAGCTCCGACGAGGAGAACGGCATCTCGATGGAGGAACTCTCCCAGATCATGGAATTCACCTCGCAGTACACCGGCGCCACCATCAACTTCAAGCGCGGTATCGTCTTCGACGAATCGATGGGCAGCAAGATCAGCGTCACCATCATCGCCACCGGCTTCGAGATGTGGCAGCTACCGGTCATCGACGAGAACGAAGTCAACCGGGGCAACCGGATCGAAGTCCCTTACGGCAAAGACCTGTTCCAGAACCGGAAGAAGGGCACACCCATCGCGCCCGACGACGGCAAGCTCCTCAACAAGAAGCGCGTGAGCGGCATCCCCGCCCTCATCGTAGAAGACGTCCGCCGCATCAAGGAGCTGGAAGAAGAGCCGGCCTGCATCCGTCGCGAGCGCATGCTGTCCCCTGAAAAAGCAAGTGTCCCCCAGGAAGTCAAGGAGACTTCCGCAAGCGAATAGAGCTATGGAAAGACGACGCAGGGTCCGCTTCGCACCCAGCCCCACGGGGCCGCTCCACATGGGCGGTGTCCGCACGGCACTCTACAATTACCTCTACGCCAGACAGGCGGGCGGCGATTTCATTCTCCGCATCGAAGACACGGACTCCCAGCGTTTCGTGCCGGGGGCCGAGGAATACATCATCGAATCGCTCCGCTGGTGCGGCATCTTCCCCGACGAGGGAGTGGATGCAGACGGCAAAGTCGTGGAGGTCGCTTCGCCGAAGCACCCCCACGCTCCCTACCGCCAGTCGCAGCGCCGCGGCATCTACCGCAAGTATGCGGAAGAACTCGTGGCGAAAGGCTACGCCTACTACGCGTTCGACACGGCCGAAGAACTGGCTGCCTTACGGACGGCGGCAGAGGCGGAAAAGAAGACTTTCACCTACAACTGGGAGACACGCGGTTCTTTGAAAAACTCGCTGACGCTGCCGGCCGACGAGGTCGCGCGCCGCGTGGCCGGAGAGACGGGCTGGACCATCCGTTTCAAGATTCCTGAAAACCGGATCGTGAAGATGGACGACATGATCCGCGGACACATCGAGGTCAACAGCAATACGCTGGACGACAAAGTTTTGTGGAAACGCGTGGACGAGCTGCCGACCTATCACCTGGCCAACATCGTGGACGACCATCTGATGGAAATCACCGAGGTTATCCGCGGCGAGGAATGGCTGCCTTCCCTGCCGCTGCACTATCTTCTGTATGAAGCCTTCGGCTGGCAGGACACGCAGCCGCGCTTTGCGCATCTGTCGCTGCTGCTCAAGCCGGACGGAAAGGGCAAGCTTTCGAAGCGCGACGGCGACCGGCTGGGATTCCCGGTTTTCCCGCTTCGCTGGGTCAACGCCGAGGGCGAAGTGTCGCGCGGCTACCGCGAGGACGGTTATTATCCCGAAGCTTTCGTCAACATGCTGGCCTTCCTGGGCTGGAATCCGGGCACGGAGCAGGAGATCTTCTCGCTCGACGAGCTGGTGAAGGTGTTCACGCTGGAGCGTGTCATCAAATCGGGTGCTCGTTTCAATCCCGACAAGGCCAAGTGGTTCAACCAGGAATATCTCCGCATGCGGCCCATTGGGAAGTTGGTGGCGGAATTCCGCGCGTCGGAAGGCGAGCGCATCGCAGCCTTCAGCGACGATTATGTGGCCGGTGTGCTCGAGCTCATGCGCGAACGCGTCCACTTCCCCACCGAATTCCGCGAAGCGACCTGGTTCTTCTTCGAGGCCCCTACGGAGTATGACCCCGCGGCCGTCGCCAAGTTCTGGAAAGACGACATCCCGATGATTATCCCGCAGGTCCGCGATTTCATCGCCGGCATCGAGCCCTTCACGAAAGAGCATGTCGGCGAATCGCTCGAAAACCTGATCCGCGAAAACGCCTGGCCCATGGGCAAAGTCATGAACACCCTCCGCCTCTTCCTCGTCGGAAAGTCGGTCGGCCCCGGCGTCGCCGAAATGATGGCCCTCATGGGCAAGCCCGAAGTCCTTCGGCGCATTGACAGAGGTATTGAAACGCTGAAATAAAATGAAAATTGGATTTGCATCGGATCATGCTGGATATGAATATAAACAGCAACTGATCGCATACTTGCGGCGGAAGGGATACTCCGTCGTCGATTACGGGACGCATGGGACCGCCAGCGTCGACTACCCGGACTTTGCCCATGACCTTGCCCGCGGCATAGAAAGCGGCGAAGTCGACCGCGGCATCGCCCTCTGCGGCACCGGCAACGGCATGGCCATGACCCTCAACCACCACAAGGGAATCCGCGCCGGCCTCGCCTGGAACCGCGACATCGGCGCCCTCATCTCCCAGCACAACAACGCCAACGTCCTCGTGATGCCCGCCCGGTTCATCACCCTGACCATGGCCAGACTGATTACCAGGACCTGGCTCGAAACCCCGTTTGAAGGTGGAAGACACCAGCGCCGCATCGACAAGATACCTTGTGCTTGACGGATGCCCCGTCGAAGAAGGCATGCCCGCCTTCTTCGAGGCGCACCTCACGCATGACCTGGCGGATTACCCCGACGGGATCGTCCTCCCTTTGGACAAACCCTACCGCTGGACCTCCGCCGACCTCGTACGCAAATGCAAATTTACCCTGCAGAAACACTTTGGCCTCCGCAAGCTGAAAGTCGGCCACGCCGGCACCCTTGACCCGCTCGCCACGGGCTTGCTACTGGTGTGCATCGGCAAGGCCACCAAGCTTGCGGAGGCACTGCAGGCCTCTGAAAAAGAATACCTGGCCACCGTCGAATTCGGTGCTACCACTTCGTCTTTCGACCTGGAGCAGCCCATCGACCAGTATTTCCCCTATGAACACATCGACGAGGCGGCTGTCCGCGCCGTACTCCCGCAGTTCATCGGGCCCCAAGACCAGGTCCCTCCCCTCTTCTCGGCCAAGATCGTAGGCGGCCTGCGCGCCTACGAGTACGCGCGCAGCGGCGAGCCGGTCGAACTCAAGACCAACCGCATCGAAATCTACGACATCACACTCGAAGGATTTACACAGCACAACGTGATGACAGGCGACAACTACGCCATCGACCCCGTCGTCCGCCACGTCCACAACTACCACACCTCCTCGACCAGCGACGGCACCCGCCCGGCGGCATCTTTACGCATCCGCTGCTCCCGCGGCACCTACATCCGCTCCTTCGCCCGCGACCTCGGCCTCGCCCTCGGCTCCGGCGCCTACCTCACCGCCCTCCGCCGCACGGCCAGCGGCAACTTCCGCGTTTAAGGCTGCTGCGTGAAGACGGCCATGACGGCCAGAAGGGAGCGGACATCGCCGGAACGGTCTTCTGCTTCTTCCCCATTCACTCCGGCCTTGCCGTTCTGCGACGGCTTTTCATCCTTCAGTTCATAGTAGCGTTTCAGGAAGTGGCCGGCACCCGACCAGATGGTGTGGATGTAGCCCTGGAAGCGGGCGGCGGTTTCGGGCGCGGACTGGGCCCGGAAGCGCCGCTGGTCGTCGATCTGCTGCAGGCAGACTTCCGGATTGCGATAGCCGCAGGTCGCTACGGAAAAGCCTTTGAGGGCGAAATAGGCAGCGGTCAGGTCGGCACGCTCGTAGTGCCAGTCGCAGATGAACACATCCTTGGGGATACGGTCGATGGCCGGCCAGGTATCGTTATAACTGGCTTCCCATTCACCGATGCCCGTGGTACGGCCATCGATGAGCCGGTCGCCCCAGATCATCAGATGGCGGCCTTTTTCTGCCAGATGATTGCGGATCAGCGTCACTTCGCCGGCGAAGAGATCGGCCTTGTCCTTGTCGTGGCAGCGCGGGCACTCTTCTTCGCCCAGATAGAACACTTCGTCCATCCCGGCATGGAAAGCGTCGGCTTCAAAGACATCGCAGACCTCATCGACCACTGCGAAGACCACATCATGGACTTCCGGATGCAGCGGGCAGTAACTCTTGCAATAGAGCCGCTCCGGATTGGGCCAGGGCGTATAGTTTTCCGTCTTTACCGACGGATTTTCGTCGAACTGGGGATATTCCCGCAGCAGAGCGAGATTCTGCTTTGCCCAGGACTGGTGACCCAGCAAGTTGATCTGCGGCACGAGGCGGATGCCGTGTTCCCGGCAGAGGGCCACGATCCGCTTCACGTCTTCCAGCTTCAGGGGATTTGGATCGCGGAGTTCCGGATGCGATTCATAGGCGTAGTTCCAGTCCACGCGCAGGATCAGCAGGTTGAAATGTGCAGGAACAAGTTCTTCTTCAATGAAGGTCAGGAACCGGTCGAGTGCGTCCGGCTTGGGCGCCTCGATGGCCAGGCCGCGGACCGGGAGCGGTTCCCCAGCCTCCTCTTCCACCATATTTTTGCAGGACGGGAAAAGCAGGAGAAGCGACAGGGTCAGCAAAAGAAAAGACAAATGTTTCATGATGGGGAGGTGTTATTGATATTATCGCTGCTTGCGGGGAACAGCAAAACTGTCGACGGTGTGTCCGTGCTGGTCGTAGACCGTGACCAGGAGGCGGTTGGCTTCGACATCGACCGTGCAGGCGCAGCTCATGTCGAGCTCCTTGAGATCAAGGACCCTGGCATGACGGGGACTCTCGGTGAGGGACCGGTCCAGCGGGCGGCGCTTGTCACCGCTGGATCCCATATCGAGGTAAAATGTCCCTTTCTCCGGATCCGTTGTGGGGCGGTCGCCATCCAGCGCAAAGGTACGGGAATAGATGTGGTCGTGGCCGCTCAGTACCAGGTCCACGCGGTATTTCCGGAATATGGGGAACCATTGCGGACGCAGGTTCCGGGCTACCGCTGAATCCACGATTTCCGAGCCGAAGATGGACTTGTGTTCAAATACCACGAGATACTGGTAGGTACCTGCCAGACGGTCGAGCGTTTCTTCGAACCAGCGCAACTGGTCGGAAAAACGCGTACCGGTGGAAATGTCAGAATTGTGCATGTCCAGCGACACGAAGAGGACGTTGTTGCAGCGGAACCAATAGGAGGTGTTGCGGCTATCCGGTGCGCCGTTGTCGGGAAACTTGAACAGATGATTGAACGTATAGGCATAGTCGTACTGGGGATAGTGCCCGTCAACCTTGTCGGAGGCCCAGTAAGCGTGGTCCCCGGGGGAACAGGCGTAGACGAAATCCCGGAACACATCGTTGTCGAGGAGGAAGGTCCACTCGTACTCGTTGCCCGCCACATCGATTTGATCCCCGCTGCAGAGCATCAGGACCGCATCTGAGGCCAGTTCTTTCATCTGTCGGACCAGCGGCAGCGTCACGGGATTCTCCCGATGCTGGAAGTCGGTGAATGCGACGAACTTCCAATTTCCCGGCACACCTGCGGTCCGGAAACTGCGGACATCCGATCCGGACCCGTCCGTCACAATTTTGTAGCAATAGCGGGTATCGGCAGCCAGGCCGGAGAGGGTCGCATGGCACACATAGCGTTCCTGCGTATAGAAAGTGGAGTTCCTGGCCGTGTTCGGGATTTCAGCCGTGCTCCAGCGCTGGCAGACCGGCCACGCTTTCTTTGCCATCGCGAAATCCGGATCGGATTCCAGGGTATACAGGACATAACTGTCACTGCTGCTGCAATGGTAGTTGACGGTAACGGCGCTGGCAGGGTTCTCGGCCACCGTCGTGACGATGTGCCAGGCCATCTGCTGGCCGTAGCCGGCAGGGCAGCACAACCATGCGGAAAAAATCAAGAGAAGTGAGAAACGTTTCATGGCCTGATCGCTTTGTATGTAAAGGTAGTCAATTTTATCTGGAAAATGATTACCTTGCGGAAAATTAGACTATGAAACACTTCGCTTGTATTCTGGTCGGCTTGAGTGTTCTGGCCGGCCTGATGCTGTCCGGCTGCGGATCGCAGGAACAGCAATATGTCAAGAAGGCCGTGAAACTGATGAACAAGCACGGACTCTTTGCCGAGGGTCCTGCATGGGAGGCGGCACGTTCGTCCGCACTGGCTTCGCAGCCATCCACGATGGAAGAAGCGTATGATGTCTGCCGGGAGGCCCTGAAAGTGGCCGGCGGCAAGCACTCTTTCCTTTCCACCGTAGAACGGCAACAAGCTTCGGCAGCGGAAGACAAGGAGACGGCGCCTTCCGTGACCTTGCTGGAAGACGGCATCGTCCTGATCACGCTGCCGCATTTCAGCGGGCAGAACCAGGACGACAACCAGCGCTACGCCCGCGCCGTGCTCGATGCCCTTCCGGAAACCGAAGACATCAAAGGGGCCGTCATCGACTTGCGCGGCAACACCGGCGGCAACATGTATCCGATGATTGCGGCCATCCACCGTTTCCTGCCCGACGACACGATCCTGCGTTTCAAGAGCCGCCAGTTCTCCACGCCTATCACGAAAATCTTTATCCTTAATAGTGTTGGCCTGCAGGAACAGATGCTGATTCTCTGCCCCGTCGCCCTGTTGACCGATGATATGACGGCCAGTTCCGGCGAGGCGACGCTGCTATGTTTCAGAGGATTGGCAAGTGCCCGCAGTTTCGGTGCGCCCACGGCGGGTTACGCCTCCGCCAACACGCCTTACCGCATGCCCGACGGCTCGCAACTCGTGCTGACGACCAGCTGCGACATGGCCCGCACCGGCGAAATCTTCTGCGACGACCCCATCGCCCCCGACGTCCCGACGGACCACCCCCTCGAAGACGCCCTCGCCTGGCTCCGCAGCCGCTAGCGGCTACAGCCTTTCCTCCGCTTTATCCCATTTCTCTGTCACGAAAGGGACGGTTCATCTATCTCATCCCTTTCGCGTCAAAGAATCGGGCGTTTTCCCTGAAAATGCCTCCACGAAAGGGAAGAAGCGGCGTCTGTGTACCTTTCGTG
>JAEEGK010000802.1_pt1 | contig 78366 bp, 63 predicted proteins | sample 8958771 | NCBI WGS metagenome assembly JAEEGK01 (sample SAMN16246547, study PRJNA631951) | gut metagenome | biome: gut microbiome; feature: rumen; material: SC-attached | host: Bos | place: Iran: Karaj | collected 2018-10
AGAGTCAAAATAAGCTTGCAGCATTCTTGTAATACTGTATTACAAGTCTTCAGAAAGCCTTGTACAAGCTTTAAAAACAACTTTACAGAGATACAATACGTGTTTTGAATGTTAAAAAAAGAGGTCAGATAATGTCCAACCCTATTTCTTTCCGACTTTGCTGCGTAAATCGTAAATGTAGCGCTTGATTTTTTGTGTTGCGGTTTTTTCAAATTCCTTAACTTCCTGGATGCGGTTAATCTTGGAACTTTTGTTTACCTTGCTGTTTACAAAGAATTGAATTTCAGAAAGGATTTCTTCGCGTTTGTAAGCCATATCGCGGATAAACTGTTCTTTGGCAAGATTCAGGCTTTCAAGTCGCTTTTTTATTTCTTCTTTTATTTTATCTTCGTCCAGGCTGAGTAGTGCGACAAGCCCTTTATCATCTTCAACTACCAAAGATTCATTTACAAGCGGATGCTGATTCAGCACAAATTCAATATCTTCCGGATAAATATTTTCTCCGGCGGAGCCCAAAATCATGGTTTTGGAACGGCCTTTTAAAGCAAGCCGCTCAACTCCGTGGATTTTCTTTATTACGCCAAGATCTCCGGTTTTAAACCAGCCTTCACCCAAAGAATCGTCTTTTGTGGTGAACGCGGCGGCCGTCATTTCGCTTTCTTTATAATAGCCTTTCATAATATTCGGGCCTTTTACAACAACTTCGCCGATTCCTGTTTTTGGGTCAGGATCTAGAATCTTTAAATCTACGCCGTTTACAACAGGACCGATTGTCCCAGGACAGGTAAGCGGAACTCCGGCCGCCGCGAGAAGAGGTGAGGTTTCTGTTAAACCATAGCCAACCGCATACGGAAACTTTCCGTCTTTTAAAAAACGTTCAACCTTATAGTCAATTTTGGCACCGCCGATTCCAAAGAATACAAGATGTCCGCCAAATGTTTTTTTCAGCTTTGAAGAGGCAATGCGGTGCAGCAAAATCTGGAAAGGACGGATTTTATATAGAGTCCGCAAAAGTTTAGACTTAGTAAATTCTGGCAGAACCTTATTTTTGTAAATCTTTTCTACAATCAGAGGAACGGCGCATACAATTGTCGGCTGAACAGTTTTAAATGCCGGAAGAAGGGCAGAAATTACAGGAGGTTTTCCAAGGTAGTAAATACATGCGCCGTTCATCAGCTGCATGGTAAAATCAATTGTAAATTCGTAAACATGGGCAATCGGCAAAAAAGAAAGACATCGGTCCATTTTATTTACGCGGTGGCAATACTGTCCCTGAACTGCGTTCCACACAAGATTTTTATGGCTTAATTCTACACCTTTGGAACGTCCTGTAGTTCCTGAAGTATAAATAATGGAAGCCGTATCATCTTCGTTTACCGTAATTTCCGGCAAGGCAGTTTGTCTTATTTTTTCATCTTCAATTTTGGCCGGTATCACGGATTTTTTCTGGTTGTTTTCTGTTTCGTCAGCTGAAGATTCTGAATAAATCTTTCCGTCTTTTTTAATGATTTTAAAATCTTCCAGTTGAATTATTGTTGCAGGAAGTTTTTCAAGATTTTCCGGTTTTTCGGCCAGGCGTTTATACTGTGCTTCAGAAAGAACCATGATTTCAGGTTCACAATGAGCGCAAATCGTTTCAATTTCAACTAAAGAAAAATCAGGCAAAAGGGGAACTGCAATCCGGCCGTAATTGACTATCGCAAAGTAAAGGGCAACCCATTCAGGACATCCGTTTGCAAGAATTGCAATTTTTGTTCCCTGTCTGGCACCTAACAGCGTAAGAAATTTAGCCGAAAAAATAATTTTTTCGTTCAGTTGAGTGTAGGTCAGCGGTTTTCCGCCTACAAGAGTGCAGGCATTGCATTCTCCGAATTTTTTTACGGAATTAGCCAGCATCGCCGGAAAGGTATAATGTCCTAAATCTTTTATAGTTTCCAAAAGTTTCCTCGTGTGAAAAAATGTGCGCACCAAATCAAAACGCAGGCAAAAAAAAACGCAAAAGCATCATAATCTTTTGCGTTTTTGTGAATAAACTTATTCTATAGTTGTTTTTAATGTTCAGTCAAGTATCTTAAAAGAGGTCAGTTTGGAATGCTTTTTTGCGAATTTTGGATCTGCATATTGTAAGATTGCGGAGCATTACGTTTGCAGTATTGTAGTTTTGGATTTACATAATTATGAATCTGCAATAAAATCGAATTATCAAAAATCAGTTTATAAACTGAATGCCCTGATGCGGTAATACCGTAAAGCGGTAAAAACAGCAGAAAAATAGAGGATTTATTATGGAAGTTATTCAGAGTTTCACAATTGACCACACAAAGCTAAAACCTGGAATCTACGTTTCACGCGAAGACAAAGGCTTTACAACTTACGACGTTCGGATTACTGAGCCGAATAAGGAACCTGCAATGTCTCCCGGGGCACTTCATACTTTTGAACATCTTATGGCAACCTGGTTCCGCAATTCTGAAGTAAAGGACGATGTTGTTTATGTTGGACCGATGGGCTGTCTCACCGGAATGTATATCATTATGCTTGGAAAATACTCTGTTGAAGATATGCGTCAGCTGACAATCCGCTGTCTTGAATGGATTCTTACTCAGAATGAAGTTCCTGCGACCAGACCGGAAGCCTGCGGAAATTATCTTCTTCACGATCTTCCTATGTGCAAGTGGGAAAGTAAACGCTACCTTGACAGACTAAAAAACGATTTCCACTGCGAATACACAAAACTTTAGATTTCCTTGGATTATCGAAAGTTTTGTGCAGACGCATATTAAGCGTGTGAAAAGAAATTAATGGTGCTGAACTAAAAATCTTGTCTTATAACAAAAAGGGCTTCCATTTCTGGAAGCCTTAAATTTTATTTAGTAGTGCCTACTTTTTCCACGGATTGATTCTATTATAGGTTTCGTTTCTATCAGGACCTACAGAAACAATTCCTACCGGAGTTCCGGTAAAATCTTCTATAAATTCAACATATTCTTTTGCAGCTTTTGGAAGCTTTGAATAAGAACCGCAAGGTCTTAAAGAAGATTTCCAGCCTTTGAACTTTTCCAAAACTGGTTTTGCCTTATTCAAGGCAGGAATAGAAGCCGGGAAATCCGTAACGATTTTGCCGTCAATTTCGTAAGCTACACAGGCTTCAATTTCGTCCATTTCATCGTAAACATCCAGGTGGGTCAAAACGAGTGAATCAATTGAATTAACGTGGCATGCATAGCGGAGTGCTACCAGGTCAAGATAGCCGCAGCGGCGTGCACGGCCTGTTGTAACTCCATATTCATTTCCTGTTGTACGAACGTAGTTGCAAAGTTCGCTTTCTGTTTCGTTGTTAAATTCTGTTGGCATTGGACCGTTGCCGACGCGTGTTTCGTAAGCCTTGAAAACTCCGTAAACTTTGTCTATTGCGCGTGGACCGATTCCTGAACCGCTTGCAGCACCGTAACTGCCTGAAGCACCTGAAGAAACATAAGGGTATGTACCTGAATCAATGTCGAGCATTGCACCCTGTGCGCCTTCAAAAAGAATGTTGTCTTTGCGGAATTCCCACATTTTTGCGGCAATATCAACGCGCATTTTTAAAAGCTGTTCTTTATATTTATTCAAAAATTCTTTGTCTGCTTCGTCAAGGTCGTTCCATTTTTCTTCCCAGTCCAAATCTGCAAGGCGGATTCCGTCGCGTTCAGCTTTCTGAGAATATGTGGTTCCGATTCCGCGACCTGTTGTACCAATCGGGCGTTTTCTTGCTGCGTCGCGGTCTTTGTCCATCTGGCGGTAACCCGGCAATGTGATGTGGGCGCGGTCAGAAATGAATACGCGTCCTTCCCAATCTATTCCGTTGTCGGAAAGCATTTTAAGTTCGTTGAAAAGAGCTTCCGGTTCAATTACCATACCGGAACCAAGGAAAACTGATTTTCCAGGATAAAGAATTCCTGACGGAACCTGATGAAGTGCATACTTTTTGCCATCAACAACGATTGTATGACCTGCGTTTGCACCGCCTGCATAGCGGACAACGTATTTTGCTTTTTCTGCAAGGAAGTCTACAATTTTTCCTTTTCCTTCATCACCCCACTGGGCACCCATTACAACAACGTTCATCTAAAAGCCTCCGACGAAATTGCATATTTATTCATTTTTGCACGCACATACTAGCATAAAATGCAATTACATGCAAATACTGTGTGCTTGACATTAAAAGTTAACGGTGTTAAATTAACAGTGTAAAAACGCAGCGCGTACGTAACGCTGGCATAACACTCAAAACATATCGGAGATAATATGAGGAATTCTAATCCGCAGCTGATAATCCAGATAAAAAAACAGGCTCTGGAACTTTTAATGCATAAAAACCCGGAAGAAATCGGAATGCGCGACATAGCATCCGTGTGCGGGATAACGGCAACAAATATCTATCATTATTACAAAGATAAGAATGAACTTTTTCAGTCAGTTTCGCTTGATTGTCTTTTAGAACTTAATGAGCGGATTAAGGCGGCTGTAAAAGAAGATTCAGCAAAAAAAGATTTACCGGGAGAAAATGGCACGTCAATTTCAATTAAAGAGAAAATAAAAACTGCAATCAGTGTTTACCGCGACTGGTGTTTTGAAAACCCCCGGCGTGCGCTTCTGGTTATGCAAGGAATAAAATCTGCAACTGATGCATTGCCAGATATTATAGAAGAATATTATGCCTGTAACAGAACCGGCGAAAATCTTTTAAAAGAGGCGGTTAGTCAGGGACTTGCAAAATCAGAAAATCCGCGGCTTGATATCGGAATTTTAGTTTCCGGGCTTTGGGGCTGCATAGAATCAGTAATTCTAAAAAAATCTGAAATTGAATACTGGGAAGACGGAAAGGCTTTTACTGACCGTTTTGTTTCAATGTGGATTGATTCAATATTTATTCATTGATTAATAGGGGAAAAAAATGAAAACTATCAAAAAAAATCAGGTTGTATCTGTTCTTGCCGCAATTATGATTTTTATGGCGCTTCCTGCCGGGCTTTTTGCGCGGGAAATAAAAGTTAATGTGATTCCTGGTGAAAACTGGAAAGAAAAACGTGAAGCTCAGGCTGTAATCTGGCTTGAAGATTTAAAAGGAAATTATATTAAGACTTTATATGTAACAGAAAGGGCGGCGCGCAAAAACTGGATTTTTAGCCCGAAAGAAGGAAGACCTGAATCTCTTCCGGTATGGTATAACGCTTCAAAGTATGATGCTGCAAAATCTGCAAAAAAAGAAAAGGGTTTGGAGGGCGCAGAATTTGATGCCGTTACAAACGCAACTCCAAAAAGCGGAATACAGATTACTTCGCAAATTCCGGACGGAGATTTTGTATTAAAGGCAGAATTTAACACAAGTTTTGACTACAACGATTTTTACACAAAAAAGAATTCCGGAGTAAACGGACAGCCTTCGGTTGTTTATTCAACTGAAATTTCTGCTTCTGACTTAGCCAATTCCAATGGCAGAATAACTATGGAATTCTGCGGCACAGGTTCGCAAGACGGAACTGACGGAAAAATTCACGATTCTGCAGAAAAACTTACAACGGCAAAATCAATCGTAAAAAATATAGAAGTAAGCTTTTAGTCAGGCATTCAGCCGAACATTCAGGAAAATCAGCCGAACGCCTGAGCCGAATGCGCGGCAAAAATCAAAGGATGGAGAAACGATGAATATTTTAGTGCTAAATGGAAGTCCACGTAAAAACGGAAACGTAGCAAAAGCGTTACACGCAGAACTTAAGCGGTTTTGTGCAGATAAAATGCCTGAAAATACTGTTTACTGGCATGACATTTCTGATTTGAACTTTGATTTTTGCCGCGGATGCATGGCCTGCCGCTCAAAAGAAAAAAATGGTGTTTGTATTCTTGCAAACGATGATGCGCATAAAATAGCCGAAGAAATAAAAAACTGCGGCATGATTTTTGTCGGAACGCCTGTTTACTGGGGTAATTTAAATGGAAAACTAAAAGCTCTGTTTGACAGGCTTGTCGGTGTTATGATGGGCGAAACCCGCATGGGAATCCCTGTTCCGCTGCATAAAGGGAAAAAAGCAGTTGTTGTTACAAGCTGTACAACGCCGTTTCCGTTTAATTACATCTGCGGTCAATCAAGCGGGGCAGGCCGCGCATTAAGGGAAATACTCAAATCTTCAGGATTTAAAATCATCAGGACAAAAAATATTGCCGGTACAAAAAAGAATAATTAAGCCTTAACTTTCCGGTGAATATTTTACCGTCAGAACAGAGGCAATCCGGCCGTCAATTGTATAGGCACGGTCGGGGTTTGTTTTGTCAATAATTGCCTTCATTCCGCTGTAAAAATTATAATAGTAAGTTCCTTCCGGCAACGGCAAATCGAGCATGTAAAGGCCTGGTTTAACTTCTGCAAGTGTGTAAATCCACGAATCCCAGTTTGTAAAAGTTCCGCCAACGCGAATCTGCTGACCGGATTCTCCTTCGTAGACAAAATGAACTGTATTGCCGCTTTCAACCTGAGTTGCCGGCGGAATGAATCTGTTTATGTCGATTTTAGAAAGCCTTATTCCGTTTTCCCGATTGTATTCAGAATTAGGATTTAACGGGTCTGTTGTCCAAAGCCCGTCAATAATCAGTCTATACGAAATTGATTTTGCATTTTTGGGAATATCTAAAATGTAAAAATACCATGAATCCGTCTGATTTCCTTCAAAGTCACGGAAAATTCTCAGCTTAAACGGATGAACGGTTTTAAAACTTTCAAAGTCAAATGCAATGCCTACAAAATGTGCATTATGTTCAGCCGTAAAAACAATACAATCGTTGATTATCTGCGGCGAATTTATGCCCGTGATTTTTGACAAAAGTTCATCTGTTATTTCCGTTTTGCTGTTGTCAAATTCCTGGGCATATGCTCCCAGAAATGCCGACAGCACGATTAAAGAGAGAAAAAGACGTTTCATACTTCGTTTATCGGAAGTTTTGGAATTCTTTTTGAGTTTTTTTATAGGCCTTTTTTTGGCAAGCTGCGCGCTTCGTGTATTCATTTAAAATTACATTAAAGCCATTTTAGAAAAATTCCGTTAATTATAAGGTAGGTGGGAAAAAAATCTAAAAGTGATTTTCCTACCTTGTATTGGTCTATTTTGTGGAGTAAAATCAAAGTCTAATGCCAGGAAAAAAGCAATTACAAAAGTTTTCAGATGATGTACTCAAAATTGGCGACGAAGTAAAAGTTCGTGCTGCCCGCGGCGAAAAGCCTGCTATTTTTCCTGTTCCGCCGGAAACTCCAGATGTGGATGACAGTCAGGATTTTGTTCTTGGTATGCCTGACCCTGAAGATGAAAGCCATGCAGTTCCTAATTCACCTGATAATGATGATATTCCTGTCGCAGATGCTGCTGATGCAGGTTTTGCTTCAGACGGTGCTTCTTCCGGTGGTGATTCTGATCTTTCCATTCCTGATATTCCGATTCCTGGTGAAGAAGGTTTTGTTTCCGACATCCCGGATTTAAGCGATATTCTTAATTCGATTGCCCAGGGCGATTCGGCAAATGATGAGGGGGCTGCCCTTGATGATGTTTTAGGCAGCGTGGGCGATGATTCTGGCGATACACTGGGTGGTGCTGCTTTGCCGCCTGATGCTGACTTGGGCGGAGATGATATGCCTTCCGGTGGTGCTATGGCAGACGATGCCTTGACTGGACTTGATTTGCCGCCAGAAAATGCCATGGACGGGGATGATTCCATGGCTGAAAGTGACTTACCTGCCGGGGATTTAGCTGCGCCAGACAATACGGAAAATATAGAAGAAATTGATGAAATTCCTGAAGTTTTGGAAGATGAATCTTTTGATGCTTCAGCTTTAAATGTTTCTGATGTGCCGGATGCCTCGGCTGTTCCGGCAGCTGGGGATGGCGACTCTGGTAATGAACCGGATTTAGCAGCCCTTGGTGATATCAGCGATTTTGGTCCTGTTGCTGATGTTGGAACCGGCACCGAAGAGGCGCCTGAAACAGGAGACAATGTCAATGCAGAGCCTAAAGAAGCCACTGCCGTTTCTGACCTTTCCGATAGTTTAGGCGACTTTGATTTGCCTTCAGAAACTGAAAACCCAGATGTTTTTGGCGGAGATTTTGGCCTTAATCTTGGCGACGAAGTTCCTGCATCAGGTTCTGATGCAGGAACTGAAAGTGATTTTACAGCCGCTCCGGAAGCCGATTTTTCTGAAGTTCCGGATGCTGGTGATATTGATTTTGATGCCCTTAATGCAGCTCCAAAAGCAGAAAGCAGTGATGCTGAATTAAATGCGCCTTCTCTTGATGAAAGTTCTGCAAATTCTTCTGCATCGGATTTTGCTTCAGTTGATGATTTCGGACTGGACGATTTTGGTGATTTTGGAAGTTCTCCAGCTTCTGATGCAGTGGGCGATGCTGGCACAGATTCAGCCGGCGCGGCTGCAGCAGATTTTGGCGATGCATCAGGTTTGGATATTCCGGCTTCAGATACTGCCGGTACTGATGACTTTGAGTTCCAGGGTGAAGATCAGAATCAGGCAGGTCAGGGTGAAGAGAATCCGCTTGGCGATGTTGATCTTTCTGCGTTAGACGGTATGGATTTTGGTGATTCTGCCGGAACTGATTCTTCTTTTGGCGATGATTCAGGCTTAGGCTCCTCTTCCGCCGGAAGCGATGATGGACTTGGCGACGGATCAGAAAATTCCAACTTTGAAGATATTGACATAAAAGATACCGATGAAAACTTTGGCTCATCTGGCTCGGACGACGACTTTGAACTTGGCGGCGATGATGACTTTCTTATTCCAGGTTTCTCCGATACCATGGAAGCGGATTTCGGTTCTACAGAAAAGAAAGAAGTTAATCCTGTTTCATTCAGTCAGAGTTCTTCAGCAACTCCGCGTGATTATAAATTAACCGAAGAAGATTACGATAAATTCAAGAAAAATCTTGCAAAATATCCGTTGAATGTAAAACTTGCAATCGAAGAAATGATTGCAAACAATGACTTTACTGAAGACGTTATTTTTGAAGTTATTGAAAAAGTCGTTAAAAAAACTCAGGCTCGTCAGCTTGCAATTTTCCTTGAAAAAATTCTTGATATTTCGCTTCCTGTTCCTCGTGATTTTGAACACCGTACAGTTGAAGAATACGAAGCATATAAGGCTTCTTTTGAATATCAGCTTAAAAATAAAATTATTCCGCTTACACTTATTGTAATAGGTCTTGGTTTAATAAGTACATTCCTGTTTATGTGCGGAAAGCACTATATTTATCGTCCTTTAAAGGCAGAAAGTCTGTACCGCCAGGGCTATGCTCTGCTACAGTCTGATGAATATCCTCAGTCAGAGCAGAAATTTAAGGAAGCCGTTCATTACAGAAACAGCAAAAAGTGGTTCTATAAATATGCAAGAGGCTACAGAGAACATAAGCAGTACGAACGAGCCGCAGTTATGTATGATGATATTCTTAAACGCTATAAAAATGATAAGCCTGCCGGTCTTGAATACGCACAGATGCAGTGGCAGGATTTGTCTGATTACGAAGGCGCTGTAAGAATCTTGAATGACCGTATGCTTATGTACCATGTAAATGATCCGGACGGTCTTTTGGAATTAGGTGATATTTACCTTGACTGGGCAGATTCCGGCGAAACAGAAATGTACGAAAATGCCCGTTTAAATTATGCGGCTCTTATAAATCTGTACGGCGGAAAAGATTTGTACATGGCAAGAATGATGCGCTACTTTATCCGCACAGATAATCTGCGTGAAGTTCTTCAGTTAAAAGAAATTTTCTTCCCGAAGAAAAAAGCATTGGGCGCACAGGATTTAACGGAACTTAGCGGTTACATGTTCGATAAAATGACAGGTAAGCTTTCTGCAAATGAAGCATATCTTAAAGACCGTATCGAAGATGTTAAAGCCTTAATGGAACGTGCAATAGAGGCAGATTCTTCAAATCCTACGGCTCTTTATAATATGGCCCGCTACTATCTTAATATGTCTAACTATAATGGTGCAGCTTCGTATCTTGATGCAGCTGTAGACGCCTTTAAGAAAGTTCCGCGCCTCAGAAAAGCAGACGTTTACCGCCAGATTGATTCTTACAGACTGAAAGGTGAACTTCTTGTAAAACAGAAAGAAATCATAAAAGCTGTAGAAACATTTACTGACGGAATTTCAACTTTTAAAGCACAGACACCTGCTTTGCCTGGAAATCACATCGTAGGAAAACTCTATGCAGATATGGCTGATATTGATTATTTCAATTTTAACAATACAGATTCTGCATATGAATACTATAAAGCTGCAATAGAAAATGATAATGACATTCCTTCTATCCGCTATAAAATCGGAGCCATTCAGTATGAAAAAGGCTCATTCCATGAAGCAATGGGGTCTTTCATGGCGACTGCGGAATTTGTACCGGATGATAATAATCTTTTGATGGCATTGGGAAATGTTTTAATAAATAGAAACAGCTACAGTGCTGCAAAAGGATATTATGAACGCCTTGTAGGAAATCTTGATGCAATCCGTTCTGACCGTGGAATTCTTATGCCGCAGGTTGATTTAAAAGATCAGGGCGTTGTAGATATGTATATGAAGGCTGCAAACAACCTTGGTGTTACATTGTATCACCTTGCAAAACGCACAGGCAACAGCAATTTAAATGCTCAGGCAATAATCAACTTTACGGAATCTCTGCGTGCATGGGATGCACTTACCCGCAATCAGGAAAGTATGAAACGTCTTCCGGGTACAAACCTTGCTCAGGAAAACATACAGTATGTTTTAAAGCCACGTTCAAATTTTGAACCGGCAATATATCCTGATATTCCAAGAACCTTATCTGGTGAAGAAAAATCAGGTAAATAAAAAAGCACTTTAGCAGGGAAACCTTAAAAAACAGGTATTTATAATGAGAAATGAAGTTGTTTCAGGAATTTTAACAAGCCAGCGTGCATTAGATATAAAGAAAGAAATTTTCAGAAAATCCATACATTTATGCACAGCTTTTATTCCTTTTCTTCTTTCAAAATTTTACAACATAACAATACTGCTTCTTGTTCTTTGCGTCGGGCTGTACTGTGTTTTTGAAATTCTGCGATTAGACGGAAAGCGGATTCCTGTTGTTTCTGAAATAACTGCCGCCGCGGCACGAAAACGGGATGAAAATAAATTTGTCCTTGGTCCTGTAACTTTAGTTTTAGGTATCGTAATTTCAGCTATAGTATGGAATAAAATTCCTGCCGCGGTCGGAATTTACGCTTTAGGATTTGGAGACGGTCTTGCAAGCCTTGTCGGAAAACTTGCCGGAAAAATAAAAATTCCATTTACTGCCGGAAAAACCGTTGCAGGAAGTTCGGCATGTTTTATTGCTGTTTTTATTTCAACTTTGTGCGTACTCCATTCCGTAAAGCTGGCACTCCTTATCGCTTTTTGTGCAATGCTTATTGAACTTCTTCCTTTAAAAGATTTTGATAATCTTCTTATTCCTGTTGCTATAGGCGGACTTACGCAATTCCTTCTGGCATAAGTTTTAAAAATTGCATAAGACGCTTTTGGGAAAGTTCATACGTTTTTTTAACTTATGATGTGCTTTTGTATTTAAGTCCACAGATATTTTTTATGAAGGCTTTTCAGATAATTATATGTTCCTGAAAAAAGCAAAATTGTACCGGCTGCTAAAGCTGCGTAATTATCTGTTCTGCACAAAACCAAATATCCTGTAGACATTATTGCAAAACTTGCAGCCATTTTTTTTGCATTGTCAAAATCATTATCCTTCGCATTAAGAAACAAAGAAACGGAAGCTGCAAAAATTACAAGAATCCTGAAAAGAATGATAAAACTGTAAAATCCCCATTTAAAAGTACAGCATTTGGTAATTACCGTTGCATTTACCGGAATAAAATTACAGAAAATCATTGAAATAAATAAGATTACAGTAAGATTTCTTTCTTCGTTTAACCTTTGTTCTGGTTCGCTCATAAGCGTAACAAAAAGCAGGCTTAAAGGACATAGAATACGACCGAAAATTACAGCTTTCCCTAAAACTATGTACATTGTAGAAAATGAAGAAGCAAGCCCGTCAATAGGAAGCAGCAGCCTGAATAATTCTGAAAGACAGCCTAGTAAAAAAGTGCTGAAAAACAAAACTTCGGTTGCACGTGTTTTTGCAAAGTTGTTAAAAATAAAAAACTGAGTTGTCAGTGTATAGATAAAAAACATTATTATGGAAAGAATTACTGCAGTAAAATTGTGCTTGATAAGAAAAAAAGTCTGTTCAGAAAAAACTTCAGGCTCGAAAATGGAATTATTAAAATAATAGTAAAGAAAAATTCCAAGGCAGAAAAAATAAATGCAGAATGAAAAAATTCTGGAAAGTATAAAAAGCCTGTTTCTTGTTATTACCGTCATAAAAAAATCATAATCGCAAGGCTGAATTTAGTAAAGACTCTTAATAAAAAACCGAAAATTTAAAGGTAACAAGATTCTTTTTCCATCTGATTTTTGGAGGATTTATGAAAAAACTGATTGGTCTTGCATTAGCATATTTTTTGTTGCAGGCCATTGCTTTTCCTGGTGATGCAGCCTATTTTGTAGATGAAGGTTTTTCTAAAGATGGTTCTGTCTACGTTTTTGGCCAGTATGGAAAAACAGATAAAACCTATAATTCCTATGCAGAAATCTACACTGTAGATGTTGCAAAGAATGACTTTATTCCAAGCGGAGTTTTCAAAACCCTTCCGGGAAAAGCTCCTGCAAATGAAAGCGGTTTTCAGACCTATGAAAAACTTGCTGCAAAAAGTTTTTTTGTCCTTAAACAGTATGAGTTAAAAAAGACTTCTGCAGATAATCTTCTGTACGTTTGCGAAGATGAATCAAAAACTGGAACAGATACAATCGAATTTACTGATTTTGAACTTTCAACTGTTGAAAATCCTGTAAAATGGAATATAAAACTTATTCCAACAGTAACAGGCCTTGGAGAAAATATTTCTTCTTCTTTTTATATTTCTGTAAAGAAAGTTGATCAGGACGGAAATATTCTCCGGGAATTTACTGTCGGTTCGCCTGATGTAAAGCGCAAAGGAATTTCTGGTTATAAAATCGAAAAAATAATCCGCGATGCCTCTAAAAAGAATATTGTATTTATAGTAGAAAAAACATTGCAGGAAAAAGACGGAGTTTCTTTCCGCTACATGGTAGAAACCTGCAAAATAAAATAACAATAAGGAAGTGCAGAATCTTCTGCTGATAAACTGCACTTCCATAAAATTCAATTCAGTAAAATTTCATTCAGTTCAGCAATCTAAAAAAAAATCACCGAAAATCGATAATTTTTTCATAAAAACTTTCATGTTTTTTATATAAAAACCAATTCTATATTGTAAAAGATATGGAGGTTTTATGAAAAAGATTTTTAAATTTGCCTTTCCCTTTATTCAGGTTTGTGTAATCTGTATTCTTGTTTTAAGTTCTGTCTACAATGTTTCATGCCGGGTTTCTACTCAGGGAATCCAGCTTCTTTCAGGAGATTACGAATCGCCGGAACTTTTAAATGTAAAATCTGTTTCTTCTTCAAAAATCATTATTGAGTTTTCTGAAGAAGTTAAAGTTACAGGTGTAACATTATGCGAGGCTTCTAATCAGAATATGTCATCTGATTTTACCGGAAATAGCGGAGAGACTGGAGCGTTTGAAAGTTCATTCGATTTTCTTATGTCTGAGCCTGATTCCATTCCGTTGAATCAGAGTTTATCTTCTGACGGAAAACAGGTTTTCTGTAATCTTGAAAATCCGCTTAAAATTGGTCAGAAGTATATTTTGTATGGAATTGTAGAAGATAAAAACGGAAACAGCCTTACTTTTGCAAGTCCTGTTATAGGATTTAATTCACATCCGGCAACTATCGTTATGACTGAAATTCAGGATAAGACAACTACTGGTGGAGGTGTTGAATTTGTTGAATTTTATGTTCTTGCCCCTGGAAATCTTGCCGGTCTTGTGTTTTCCAGTGCAAATGACGGTGAAGAATTTGATTATATTTTCCCTGCTGTTGAAGTTAATGCAAAAGAGGTTATTGTTCTGCATCTGCGTAATAGTGATGAAGGTTGTGTTTCAGAGTTTACAGAAGATTTAGCACTTTCTTCTGCACCAGGTTCAAGTATTTCTGCGCGTGATATATGGATAGAAAATTCTCAGGCACGGCTTGGAGCAAGTCAGGATGTTCTTACGCTTTTTGACGGTAACAGCGGAACTATAAAAGACTGTTTTATGTATGCCAGAAACAACAAAACAGAATGGTCAAAAATAGAACTTCAGTCTGCGGCAAACAAAGCATTTGAAAGCGGAATCTGGAAAGGCGGAAGTACATTGGAAAATGCATTTATGCTTTCTGGTACTTCTGTTCAAGGTATTTTTGAACGGACTAATATTGATGAACTTGAACTTCTTGCAGAAAGTGGAACGCTTGATTATGACTGTATCTGTTCTGGCAAAGACGATTGGGAACGGATAACACCAAAGCATGTAAGTCCGGGGCTTGTAAAGTAATTTTGGGAGTTTGAAGAACTCTCTATCAGCTATTTCTTCTTCCTGCCGGCTGTTTGCAGAAGTGCTTTTTTATGTTATATTTTCCTGTATGGTTGAATTATTAGCTCCGGCTGGAAATTTAGAAGCACTTGATGCTGCAATCGGCGAAGGTGCAGACGCTGTATATCTGGGCTTAAAAAGCTTTAATGCCCGTTTAAGATCCTCAAATTTTGCATGGAATCAGTTTGAAGCTGCCGTTCATTCTTTGCATAAACTCGGTAAAAAAATCTATGTAACTGTAAATACCGTATGCGAAGAGCACGAAACTGAACGGCTTTACCGTTTCCTTGAATACCTCAACAGGGTAGGACCGGACGGTCTTATCGTTCAGGATTTTGCAATTATACGCATGGCGCGCCAGTTTTTTCCGGAACTTGAATTGCATGCTTCAACCCAGATGAATGTAGAAAGTGCCGCCGCTCTTAATTATTTAAGCCGTGAAGGCTTTAAGCGTGCGGTTGTAGCACGTGAACTTGGGCTTGAAGAAATTCGTGCCATAAAGGCTCAGACAAATATGGAGCTTGAAATGTTTGTTCACGGGGCTTTATGTGTAAGTGAATCAGGACTTTGTCTTTTTTCAAGCTTCTTAGGCGGAAAATCTGCAAATCGCGGAATGTGTACGCAGGCTTGTCGCCGCTTATACACGGCTGACGTTCCTGGCGGAATGAAGCAGGGCTATTATTTTTCTCCATATGATATGCAGCTTATCGAAAAAGTTCCTGATTTAATTGAAGCCGGTGTTGATTCATTCAAGATTGAAGGCCGCATGAAAAGTGCTGAATATGTTGGAAGTGTTGTTTCAGCTTACCGCTATGTAATAGATCATTACAAGGAAGGAAAAAAAGAAGCTGTTGCTGCTGCAAAGCGCATGCTTTCTACGGATTTTGCACGCAGTAAAACAACTTACTGGTATGGATTTAAAGAAGTTCAGGAAGGTGTTGAAAAAGCCGGAAGTGCTATCCTTAATCCTGATCAGGCCGGCGGTACAGGTATTTATCTTGGCGTAATTGATTCCTGCAAGGAAGCTGATGAAGATGTTCAGGCAAGAGCCGCTGCAAATACTCCTGAAGGTGAAGAAATTCAGCGCGTAAAAATGGCTTATATTACAGGTGGTTCGTATGATCCGGATCCAGGTGATTCAATCCGCCTTCATAAAAAAGATGATACCGGTCGTGTAAGCCACAAGGTTAGAACTGTACAGGAAGATTCAAAAGGCAGAAGATGGATTGATATACCTGCAAAGTTTAACAGGGGAGACAGTGTTTATCTTTTGCAGACAAAGGCAATGTCTAAGCGATATTCCCGTGTTTTGCCGAATGACATTTCTTCATTCCGCAGGCAGCCGGGACCGGAACATCTGCCGGTATTGGATTTAACGCCCGTGGCTAAAGATGAATTAAAATATTTTCCGTCGGGGTTATATATTCAGGTTTCTACTGTTTCTGATTTGTTTGTTATTCAGTCAGCGCATCCAGTGCGAGCAATTCTTGAACTTAACTCTGAAACTGCAAAAGAATTGAAGGCTAAAAAAACAGTTCTTCCTTTCTCTAAAAAACAGATTATAATTTCGCTTGATCCGTTCGTGCCGGAAGGAATTATAAATCCGCTGAAAGAAAACCTTGATTTCCTTATAGAAGACGGATTTACAACATTTATAATAAATAATATTGCACATATTTCTCTTTTGAAAGGCAAAAATGTAAATATGATTGCAGGACCGTATTTGTACACGTTCAACAGATGGTCTGTTTCATGGCTTGAAAATCAGGAACTTGGGGCTTTTGTAAGTCCTTATGAAAATAATAAAAGAAACCTGGAAGCAACTTTCGATAAACCTTTCAGGCAAAGGGTTTTAATTCCTGTTTTTGCATATCCGGCTTTGTTCAGAATGAGATTTAAGCTTCCATCTTCTTATGATTTTACTTATTTTACAGACAAAGAAGGAAAAGAGTTTAAAGTTAATTCTACGGATGACGGTTCATTTGTAATGCCTGAAATTCCTTTTTCGATTATTGATAAATCAGAAACTCTTCATTCGCTTGGTTTCTCACATTTCCTTATTGATTTATCAAAAACAAAGATTTCTAAAGGCGATTTCCGCCAGCTTATTACGGCCTTTGTAAAACATCAGGTGTTGCCGGAAGCTTCAAGATTTAACTGGAAAGAAGGTTTTTATTCTCAGGAAAAGATTGATGAATACAAAGCAGCAGCTGCAGCTTATGCTGCAGGAACTTTTAAGCCTGACTTTAAAAAACGCAGAACTTACCGTTCGCCTTCCAGAAAGAAAAGACATTAGGAAATCCTCTGATAATAAGGTGTCGGGCACCGGTATGTCATACCGGTGCCCGAGGATTTCTGGTATGTAAACCAGAATACCAATAACCTTAATCAATAGTTTTTTAGAATACCATCTCCTTTACCGGTTCGTTTTGACCTTCAGATTCTTCTTCAAAAACTTCTTCTGCGGCTGCATTTTCAGGTGGTGTTACAGAATCTTTTTTATCAGGTTCACTTTTTTTTAAACGCTTGAATTCTATGTGCTCCGCGATGATGAAAACCCTGCTGACATTTTTACCTTCAGAGTTTTTCCAGCGGGCCTGTTTTAACCTTCCTACAACGCGCAGTCCCTGTCCTTTTTCAGTAATGTCTGCGCATAATTCGGCAAGTTTACCGTAAGTTTCTACGTTAAAGTAAGAAACTTCTTCATCGTAAGTTCCTGATGAATTCTTGTAATAGCGGTTAACAGCGAGCGGAAAAATACAGATGCTTGTTCCCTTAGGCGATGTGCGTAATTCAGGTTTGCGTACAGCATTGCCTTCCACGATTGTTGAGTTCAAATTGTTCATGGGTCCTCCAAAACAGTTAGTTGATAGATGCCATGCAGGAACTGCGCAGGATATGCGCATGTATCCCTGCATGTTACACATAATTAATTGGAGCGAATTTAAAAAACATGAAATAAATTCGGAAAAAAAATAAAAAAAACTAAAAAAAATGAGGAATTTTTTGTTTTAGCTATAAAAACACGGCGCGAAGCGCATCGCCAAAGCCTTAAAAGGTTTTGAAGGAACTGACGGACGCGCTGTCAAAAAAATCTTTTTATAAAAATCGCTTAATAAAAAACGGCTTATGAAAGACCTTTTAAGAGATGAATTATGTACATCTGTACGTACATCTTTAAAGCTTCCGGCTCTCCAATTCTTTTCATGTTAGGAGTAGAGCAGAGTGTGCGTGCAAGGTTTTCAAGGCGGGATGAATCAAATGTTGAACCGTGCAGGGTGTTTAAAACTTTTCTGATGTAATCGCGAATCAAGGAATTTACATCTTCTTCAAGATTTGCGCGAGCCTGTTTGTCTATCATCTTGTTCCAGATTTTCAGGTAAGAAACCATTTCGCGTTCAACAGTTGAGCCTTCCTGAGCAAAAAGCTGTTCAAGTTTTGCGGCACTTTGTGCAAGCTGCTTGCCGCGGCTTACTGGTTTAGACGATTTTGAAGTTGATTTTCCCGGCATATCATCATAAACCTTCTGGAATGAAGATTTATTTGAAGAACTTGTTGAATGTCTTTGTTTTGGCTTTTTTGCGAACAAAGAAACAATCCAGCTTAACAAAGGAATGAAATACCAGATAGGCAGTTCAATTTTTGCGTTGGAAAGAATATCCTGCTGCCTTAAAAGCAAGAGTGATGAATACGGCAAAAGCTTATCATGCTCAAAAAGGGAAAGCTGAACTTCTGCATTTTTTGCCCGTAATTCGTATGTGAGCATCAGAAGAAAATTAGCGTTCAAAAGAGCATGCAGAACCGGTGAAAGTTTTGCTGTTTTTTCCTTAAGCATTTCTTCAAAACGCGCTGCGTTTGTCATTTCCGGCAGTTTGTTGAAATTCCTTAATTCTTCAACCCACTGATCTTTTATCATCTGACCAAGAGTTTCATGCGCTTCGTTGCAGAGCCGTATTATTAAAGGAACAATATTGTCTTTGTATATAAAGTAGCGTGTCCCGCTTGGAATTTTAAATACAAGAAGGCGCGGAAGTTTCGCCGTTCCTTCATCTTCGGATTCAGAAGTTTCATGTTCAAGGAATTTTTTCAAATCGTCAGCAGAATAAAGTTTTGTAAGCATAACGTTTTTTGAATTCGTAAAATTCAAAATGTCCTGCATCGTAAAATAGTACGGCGGCTTGAGCAGGTTTTTTTGCAGAGCTTCAAGAGCTTCCTGTGTCTGCTGTTCTGCTTTTATCTTGTCTTTATGATATGTTGTAATTATTTCAGAAATGTAGATTGCCTGCAGGACATTTACATCTTCCGGAGTAAAATCTTTTATGCTTTCGTAATCCTGCCGGATAAAATAGCAAAGCTGAGTCCAGAAATAAAAACTGTCACCGGAATTTTTAAGTTCGGTTATTATGTTTTCAGAAAAATTAACGAATTTATTTATGAAATTCTTACAGGCTATTTCCTTGCCTGGGTTTGAAATACGTAGTTTTTTAGAAAAATATTCGTACTGGTCTTCTTTTAAAAGAAGTGTTCTGATTTTCGCGATACAGATATCGCCTAAGGTTTCTGCCGGTAAATTTGACGGAACAAGTATTGAAGGAACATCGTGTGGCAGGGAAACTGCATATAATGTTTTGTCATTAAGTTCCTGTTTGTTCATGCCGATGGCAAGGTATTCCTGTGCTGTAATTTTTGTAAGGATATCCAGCGGCACAACTTTTGGTAAGTCACCAACGACAGGAAACGGATTTGTAGGTTTCTTCTGAAGTTCCTGATAGACTTTTGCGAATTTTTGAACAAAAGCAGGAAGATAGAAAATTGTTCTTTTTTTATCAGTTCCGCCGATTACTATCTGTTTTGATTCAACTAAAGATTCCAGATCTTTTTCTATGAGAGCATCGGAATTTCCAAGATAGGTTACAAGGTCTGCCTGTTCTTCTACATGAATCTGCGCATACTTTTTTACGTAAGAGATAAATTCCAGACAGTTTACTAAAGGAGTATTCATTCTGTTTGCGTAAAACTTTAGAAGAGCAAAAAGCGTTGATTGACTTGCCATAACTCTTATATTTTACCAATTACTTTTGTTTTTGGATAGTAAAAAAGTTTAAAAACTCCTTTTATTTTTACCGCCTTTCGTTGACCATAAGCGGTGCATTTCTTAAAATAAGGGAGAGAGGTAAAAAATGCTTGCAAAAAGAATGAGTGCCCTGAATCCCTATGTTCCAGGGGAACAGCCGAAAGACCGGCCTTATATAAAATTGAATGCCAACGAAAATCCTTATCCGCCGGCTCCGGAAGTAGCAAAGGCAATAAGCGAATTTGTTTTATCTCACCCTGAAAAAATGGCTCTTTATCCTGATCCGGATTCCCTTTCTCTGCATGAGGAAATTGCAGAAATGCTTAATAAAACAGGTGGCGTTTTATGCCGTACAGTCGTAACACATGAAGGAGCCGGCGGAGCCATCTCCGGAAACTGCCAGCCTTCGGAAAACGACAGGATTCCTTTTAAAGTTACGCCTGACATGATTTATACAGGAAACGGCAGTGATGAAGTTCTTTCTTTTGTTTTCTATGCTTTTTTTGACAGCGACCGTCCTGTTGTAACTCCTTCTTTTTCTTACAGTTTTTATCCTGTATACGGAGGATTTTACAGCATTCCGCTTAATAAAATTGATTTAAAATCAGACTGGTCACTGGATACAGAAAAAATGCTTGAAGAAGCTAATAAAACTGATTCCGGTACTATTTTTGCAAATCCGAATGCTCCTACCGGTATTGGATTAAGCCGCGAGCAGGTTCGGCAGATGCTTTTAAAAGCTCCAAAGGATAAGGCTTTTGTTGTTGATGAAGCTTATGTTGATTTTGGCGGCGAAAGCTGCATTCCTTTGCTTGCAGAATTTAAAAACCTTGTTATCGTACGGACTTTCAGTAAAAGTTTATGTGGAGCCGGTATGCGTAGCGGTTATCTTGTTGCAAATCCTGAACTGATTCAGGCTGTAACAACGGTAAAAAATTCACTGAATCATTTCCCTATGGATGCAATTACTCAGGTTGCAGCTTCTGCGGCATGTAAAAACGCTGCCTATTATGCAGAAAAAGCAAAAGCTGTTGCCGAAGAAAGAGAAAAATTTTCTGCTTTTCTAAAGGCTCACGGCTGGAATGTTTTGCCTTCAAAAACCAATTTTGTGTTTGCAGAAAAACAAGGTGTTAACGGTCAGGAAGCTTACAGAAAAATAAAGCAGGATGGAATTCTTGTACGTATTTTTGCAACGCCGGGAATAGAAAACTATCTTAGAATAACAATTGGAACACCGGAGCAGATGAAAGCTTTGGAAAAATCCATGGAATCTCTGTAAAGTTTCGGAAGTATTTTATTGCGATTTTATTTTGCGGCGGTCGTTATTTGTTCCTTGGTTTACTCGTTCGCCGCTTTCGGTGCTGTTGCTGTCGAGCAGATTCTAAAGCCCATGTAGTTATACACTTCGTTGGGGTCGTAGGAATATCTGTCTCCACAGTAGATGAACGGAGTATAGTCAGAAAAACTTCCGCCGCGTGCAACTCTTTGTGAACCGTAATGCGGGCCTGCGGCCATTTTTCCGGGCTCGACATCAATGTAGCTTTCCATCCAGTCCCAGCAGAATTCCATTACGTTGCCGCTCATATCAAACAAACCGGAATTATTTGCATTTCCGCTGCCGGGCGCTGGCATTGCTTCCGGTAAGAATGGATTTCCGGCAGTGCCAACTGTTCTTGTCCTTTTGCTGTTTGAAGGAATCCATGCAACGCTTTCTTCTATGCTTACAGGACCTTCTTTTTCTTCACTCTGACCGCTTGCAAGGTCTCCGCGCTGAAATCCGTTTTTGGTTTTCCTTGCGGCAAATTCCCATTCTTCTTCACGAGGAAGTCTGTAACCGTCTGAATCCCAGTTGCATGTGCATAAATCCAAAGATGCTGTATCGGCTGAATCGCGCAGGATTTTTCCGTTGTAAGTGTAGCAGGGAGTTTTTCCTTTTAATTCGCTTAATGCATTGCACCAAACAACTGCATCATACCAGTTTATCATTGTTACCGGCTGAAATCTGTCTTTATCGGAAGGTTCTTTGCCGGGTTTTCCTTCGCTTCCGGCAATTCCCGGGTTTTGGAAATTGTAACCTAAAGTTTCTGCTGCAATTTTGACGGTATACCAGAGATTGTATGTTGTTTCATACCTGTTCATTGAAAAAGATTTTATCCACCTTGTTGCAGTATAAGACTGGGAATGTTCGCCTATGGTGTAAACAGAATATTCTGCTTTATTTTCAGGAATAAAATTCACCATATCAAAGTCTGAGAATTTTTTTGCAGAAACAGGTGCGGCTGCAAGATACAAAAATACAAGTGCGGCGATTGCAAAGTTTTTTCTCATCATTTGTCTCCGAAATTAATTAAGGTTTATTTTTTCCGGCGGGAATCTTTATTTTTCCTTCGTTTAGACTTTGTATTTGTCTGAATTACATTGGAACTTTTTGTAAAGATTATGTTCGCAATTATTGTTGAAATAATGCACCCAAGAACTACAAAGACCATCCCGAGTTTGCCGGAATTCTGTAAAGGCAGTTCAATATTCATGCCAAAGAAACTTACAATAAATGTTGGAATCATAATTACAATGTTGATTATTGTAAGTTTTTTCATAACGATGTTAAGGTTGTTTGAAATTACAGAGGCAAAGGCATCCATCATGCCGGAAAGAATGTTGCTGTAAGTATCGGTCATGCCGATTGCCTGCCGGTTATCTACTTCTACGTCGTCAAGCCATTCCTGGTCTTCTTCGTCAAAGCGCAAAAGTCTTGTTTTTCTGAATTTTTCAAGTAAGAGCTGATTATTTGCAAGTGACGTTGTAAAGTATTCCAGGGATTTTTCAAGGTTTAAAAGCTGAATGATTTCTTTGTTTTCAATAGAAATCTGAAGTTCTTTCTGAATTGTTGCAGACCGTCTGTTAATTTCCTTTAAGTAGCGCAGAAACAAGATATTTGCACGGCTTAAAATCTGAATCATAAAGGCAGGAAAGTCTGCAAGGCGAATTCCTTTTATTCTGTTTGCTGAAAAATCACGAAGTACTTCACAGTCTGTCCAGCAGATAGTAATTATAAAGTTTTCTTTGATTATAATTCCCAACGGAGTTGTAATATAGGCAATTTCTGAATTGGGGTCGAAAATCGGAAGACGCATAATTACCAGAATGTAGCCGTCTGCCGGTTCCATTCGCGAAAGTTCATCCGGGTCAAGAATATCAAGAAGATGTTCATTTTCTATATTAAATTCACTTTCAAGCTGAGAAACTTCAGAAGGGGTAACAGAACGGACATCAACCCAGGTTTTTAACTGCGGGTTTAAGTCTTCCTTTTTTACACGTACTAATTTTTGATGAGTTTGCTGCCAGTATGTAATCATTTTTATGTCCTTTTACGCAAGATTTTTTAGCGTGCAGAACAATGGCGACTTTATTTCCGTTTTAGTCCTGCAGAGGCTTTTATGCAGTTCACGCTGCATAAGTGATAATCTGAACTACGACTCGAGCCGCTGTCCATAAAAAAACCTCCTTAATAATGCGGGTGTCCGGAAAACGGAAAACCATGCATGAAATAGGCTTTGTTTTAATCTTTTTTCATTTTGCAGAATTAAAACTTGCCGGGTTTTAGAACCCAAACGGTTTAACAAACTACTTAATATTTTACCGAATTTTTTTTTTCAGAGCAAGTTTTTTGCAAAAAGTTTCATATTTTTTAGATTCTCGCCAATTAATTAGTCATACAAGATAAAAGGAGGTTTTGTATGAGTAAATGCTGTAAGTTTTCTTTGTCGCCGGATTTCTGCATGTTTAACGGAGCTGCAATTATCGAGCAGGATAAAAATAAAATTCATTTCGGGCTTGTCCGCCCCGAAGATACAGAATTGCGTATGAAGCTTTTCATGGCTTTTGCAACTTTTTTACGTGATAAAAATATTGCCGCAGTTCCAGTCCTTACGTTTTCGCTTTTAACGCAAAGGCAGCTTTTGCATTATGTTTCTTCATTATGTAAAAAGATTTCTTATTCTTTTAAAGGTGAAGAATCTGATAAAAAGGACTTTCTGGTTTTGCGCAGATTTCTTGCACAGGGAGTTGCTGTATGATGAGTGAGAAGAGATCCGGAAAGAGAAAAAGATCTGATTTTATCAGTTTTACAATAATTTATATTTTGTTCTTTTCTTCCTGCATGTTTTTTTCAGCATGTTCGTCATCTGGTACATCAAATTTTTTCAGTTCATCGCTTAAAAAGTCAGGTTGTCCGTATGAGATTGAAGACCTGGAAATAAAAAACTGCGAAGAAAGCTCTGCAAATTTTACTGATTCACTTTGCTTTGTATTTTTAAACCTTTCAAAAAAAACTGTAAAAAAACTTACGGTAACATTTTCAATTTCTTATCCTGAAAAGGAGTTTTTTTCAGAAAACAGATTTTACAGGACGGTTGAAGCTGAGGTTTTTCCTTTTGCAAGTGAAGAAATTCAAATTCAGCTTGATGAGTATCTGGAAGAATGTTCTATAAAAATAGAAGAAATAGAAAATGAATGTACCTGTGAAACGGAGTCAGTCTTTATTTCAGGAATTTCATATACAGACGGAACATCCTGGCGTGATGTTTACGGAGCTTATGCTCACTGGTGATAGGCACAAGTGTACGGGGCTAATTTTTAATGTGTCTTCCTTTTATGTATTTTTGCTCATCGCATTTGCCATTGTATTTACTATTGCATTAATATTATAAATATGTATAATTAATTCAATATTTGCATAAATATGCGTTTTATGCTTGCGTATTAATGCATGTTTTTTGGTATTTTCGTATAGCAATGGGGGTATACATTATGGATGATAAAAATTCAAAGTTCTTAAAAAAACTGACTGTTTTAGCAGAAAGAAACGATCCTATAAATCCCGATCTATATGAAAAGTATCATGTAATGCGCGGTTTGCGTTATCCTAACGGCACCGGTGTATGCGTAGGTCTTACACGCATTGGTGATGTTGTAGGTTATGAAATGCAGGGTGAAAAAAAAGTTGCAATCCCTGGCAAACTTCTTTACCGCGGTTACGATGTTGCAGATATTATTGCTGATGCAGAACGGAATCATATTTTTGGCTTTTCGCAGGTTGTTTATCTTCTTCTTTTTGGTGAACTGCCTACAAAAACTCAGCTTGAAAACTTCCATGAATTTCTTGCATCTATAAGAAATCTTCCGCCGAATTTTACGGAAGACATGATTATGAAAGCTCCGTCACCTGATATTATGAATAAAATTGCGCGCGGAGTTCTTGCCAGTTATTCTTATGATCCTAATCCGGAAGAACGTTCCATTCAGAATGTGCTCCGCCAGTGTTGTGAACTTATCGCGCGCTTTTCATCGCTTGCGGCTTATGCCTATCAGGCAAAACGCCGTTACTGGGATGGAAAAAGCATGTATATACATAATCCTAAGCCGGAACTTTCTACCGCAGAAAATTTTCTGCGCTTAATAAGAAGTGATACAAAATATACGCCTCTTGAAGCTCATATTCTAGATTTGTCGCTTATTCTGCATGCTGAACATGGTGGCGGTAACAACTCAAGTTTAACAGTTCATGTTGTTTCTTCTGCCGATACAGATACATATTCAGCAATTGCGGCAGCTGTAGGTTCATTAAAAGGTCGCCGCCATGGTGGTGCAAATATCCGCGTAATGGAAATGATGGACGATATAAAAGAGCATGTAAAAGACTGGGGTGATGAAAAAGCTGTTCGCGATTATCTTTATAAGATTGCAAAACGAGAAGCTTTTGATCAGACCGGTTTGATTTATGGTCAGGGACATGCTGTTTATACTATAAGTGACCCGCGTGCTGTTCTTTTGCGCGACAAGGCAAAGGATCTTGCAAAAGAAAAAGGAATGCTTGACGAATACAATCTTTATCTTTTGATAGAAAAAATTGCTCCGCAGATTCTTATGGAACTTCACGGGGATGATAAAAAAATCTGTTCAAACGTTGACTTTTTCAGCGGATTTATTTATTCAATGCTCAACATTCCGCGGGATTTGTTTACGCCGATTTTTGCAACTTCCCGTATTGCAGGCTGGTCTGCGCACCGCATAGAAGAGATTGTTGCCTGCAAGCGTATTTACCGCCCTGCTTATCAAAGTGTTTGTGAACCTCGTCAATTCGTTCCTATGGACGAGCGAAAGTAGATTCTGTACACTTGTTTTATGGCAGATTCAACGGAGCGCATAGATAAAATCCTTTCAAATAACGGTTACGGAACCCGCAAGGACGTAAAAAAAATCCTTCATGCAAAGGCTGTAACCGTTAACGGTAAAACCGTCTGCGATGCTTCTTTTCATGTAAATCCTGTTTCTGATGAAATAATTGTGGACGGAGTGCGTTTAAATGTACGCAGGTTTGTTTATCTTATGATGAATAAATGCCGTGATGTTGTAAGTGCAAATAAAGACGGCGAACATCAGACGGTTTTTGACCTTCTTTCTGATGAATACCGCACAGGAAAAACTTTAAACGATTTGCATACTGTAGGACGCCTTGATATAGATACAGAAGGTCTGTTGCTTTTAACTACAGACGGAAATCTGACTCATTCTATTATTTCGCCAAAATCAAACATTACAAAAACCTATCTTGTTTTTTTGGAAAATAAGATGTCAGAAGAAGCTCAAAAGCAATGTGAGCTTAAGTTTAAAAATGGCATTCATATTCCTGCGGAAGATAATGATCCGGAAGCTGACTGCGAAAGCTCAATCGTTAAGTTTCTTACAGCAGAAAAAGCCTTTCAATTGGCGGGAAAAGGTGCGTGGATTTTTGACGACAAAAAAAATCTTCAGCGCGAATCTTTTGAAAAAAACTTTACCGGTGATTTTGCACTTCTTGCAATCCACGAAGGAAAGTATCATCAGGTAAAACGAATGTTTAGGGCTGTCGGCAATACGGTAATCTATTTAAAGCGCATGTCAATCGGTTCTTTGGAGCTTGATTCTTCTTTGATGCCGGGGCAATACCGCGAACTTACTGAAGAAGAAGTTTCTTCCTTGAAAGAGCTTCAATTTTCATATAAGGTGTAATAAAAGCAATGTTTACTAAGGCTTTTCGTCCTGAGTTTTTCTTTTTATCAGCCTTTTTACATTGATCGAATAGAGCACTGGAAACTTCGGATATGTCTTTTGCGGATTTTTCAGTGTGTTAAATCAATTAATTTATTTTTGAGAGGATTATAGTGCTGTCTGATATTGAAATCGCCATGCAAAATAAAATGGCACCGATTGTAGAAATTGCAAAAAAAATCGGTATTGCTGAAGATGAACTTGATTTATACGGAAAATATAAGGCTAAGCTTACGATGAAAACTTTGCGTAAGCTTCAAAAAAAGGCAGAAGAGCCTTCAAACCGCGGAAAACTTATCCTTGTGACGGCAATTACTCCAACTCCTGCCGGAGAAGGAAAGTCTACGGTTTCTATCGGGCTTGCAGACGGACTTTCCCGCATAGGAAAAAAAGTTGTTGCTGCCTTGCGTGAACCTTCGCTTGGTCCATGTTTTGGTGTAAAAGGCGGCGCCTGTGGCGGCGGTTATGCACAGATTGTTCCTATGGAAGACATTAATCTTCATTTTACAGGTGACATACATGCAATAACGGCTGCAAATAACCTTATTGCGGCATTAATTGATAATCACATTCAGCAGGGAAATGAACTCAATATAGATCCGCGCACAATTTCATGGAAGCGTTGTGTAGATTTAAACGATCGTGCATTACGCAACATAATGATTGGACTTGGCGGAACTGCAAACGGCGTTCCGCGCGAGGACCATTTCCAGATTTCTGTTGCAAGTGAAATTATGGCAATGATTTGCCTTTCCCGCTCAATTGCAGATTTGAAAGAACGGCTTTCGCGTATCGTAATCGGCCAGAACTATGAAAAAAAGAATGTAACTTTCGGACAGTTAAAATGTGTCGGTGCTGTTGCAGCCCTTTTAAAAGATGCAATACGCCCTAATTTGGTTCAGACGCTGGAAAAAACTCCTGTTTTTGTTCACGGTGGACCTTTTGCAAATATTGCCCACGGATGTAACAGCATTAATGCAACCTTCTGTGCTCTTGCAACCGGCGATTATGTAGTGACTGAAGCAGGCTTTGCTTCTGATCTTGGCGCTGAAAAATTCTTTGACATAAAGTGCCGTGTGGCTGGCTTAAAGCCTTCCGCTGTTGTTCTTGTAGCAACAATCCGCGCATTAAAGATGCATGGCGGAGTTGCAAAAAATGAACTTGCTTCTCCTGATTTAACGGCTTTGGAAAAAGGTTTTGAAAACCTTAAAGCTCATGTAAAGAACATGAAGCAATACGGAGTTCCTGTAATTATTGCAGTGAACAGATTTGTTAGTGATTCTATGGAAGAAACTGAGCTTTTGATGAAGCTTTGTTCTGAACTTGGCGTAAAAGCTGTTCTTTGTGAAGGCTGGGAAAAAGGCGGAGTAGGGGCAGAAAAACTTGCAGAAGCTGTGGTTAAACTCTGCGATGAAGAAAAATCCGATTTCCACTGTTTGTATGAAGATGAGCTGCCATTGAAAGAAAAAATTGAAAAGGTTGCAAAGTGTGTTTACAGTGCTTCAGACGTTGAATTTTCTTCGGTTGCCCTTAGGAAGCTTAAACAGTATACGGAAAATGGCTACGGAAAACTGCCTGTATGTATTGCCAAAACCCAGAATTCTATAAGCCACGATCCAAAGGTAATTGGTGCTCCTTCAGGCTACAGTTTCCCTGTGCGTGATGTTCAGCTTTGTGCCGGTTCTGGTTTTGTTGTTGTTCTTGCAGGCGATATCATGACTATGCCGGGGCTTCCCAAACTTCCGGCTGCGCTTAATATTGACGTTGATGATGACGGAATAATTTCCGGCTTGTTCTAGGTTTTTAATTGAATTTATAGGGCGGGACTTTTATTTGTTCCGCCCTTTTTTAGTTTTTAGCTATTTAAAACATTTTTTATTGCGTTCAAAAAATCCTTATATTCTGTAAAGGCCGGAATTTCAGGATTGTCTTTTATAATCTTTTCAGTTGAACGGAATAAAAATCCTGCTTTTGAAGCCTTAATCATTGCAAGATCGTTAAAAGAATCACCTGCGGCAATTGTTTCAAAACCGATGGACTGCAAGGCTTTTACTGCATGGAATTTTCCATTTGACTGGCGTAATTTATAGCCTGTAATTTCTCCGTTCGGGGCAACTTCCAGTGTGTTGCAGAAAATTGTTGGCCAGCCCAGTTTTTTCATCAACGGACCTGCGAACTGCGTAAAGGTATCGCTTAAAATAATTACCTGTCCGATGCTGCGAAGTTCATCCATAAATTCTTTTGCACCCGGCAGCGGGTCAATTTTAGAAATGGTTGCCTGAATTTCTTTTAATCCAAGTCCCTTTTCTTTTAACAGATTGATTCTGAATTTCATCAGTTTATCATAATCCGGTTCATCACGTGTTGTTCTGCGGAATTCAGGAATTCCTGTTTCTTCAGCAAAAGCAATCCAGATTTCCGGTACTAAAACACCTTCCAGGTCCAAACATGTAACGTACATAAACTCCTCCAAAGATGATTTTATTATAGCGCCTACGGATTCTTTCGGCAATGTTCTGCTAGGAGTGTGGCAGGGGGCGGAGTTTTTGGTTCATAGGCGCATTAGTTGCCTTAGCTCATTAGCATTTGGTGCTTTACAGTTACACGGGTCGGAGTTTATAAAATCTTTTTTTTTAATGAAGATGAGTTAAGAAACAAGCCTTATTTTTAAGGAAAATTTTAGCAACTGTATAAAAAAGTGCACCATACAAACTTAAACAAATCTGTCAGGTATTACAAAATATTACATTTTTTGCAGATATACGGTAAATATAGTGCTTTTTAGCGGTAAAAATCAAAAATAACGCTATTTTGAAAATTTACTGTATAAAAAAATATACAGACACACTTTAAAGGTTAAATCAAACTTAAATATTACTGTCTAAAAAATGATACAGTGACAAATGTCATTTTTTTTGTTCTTCCGCTGGATCAAAATGTTTATTTAAATGGTAAAATATATAACTCTTTGTAATATAAGAAATAAGAGTTTTTACTTTTTCCGGGAATACTAAAATTAATTTAATCTTAAAAAACTTGGCACGTAATTTGCTATATTGAAATCGGATCGAATAAAAAAGAATCGGAGGTTACGTGATTATGGAGAGTTCTAGCTATCAACGGTATGTGAATGAAATTAGACGTTATGCCCTTTTAACAGCAGAAGAAGAGCATGAACTTGCAAAAAAGATTCAGAGCGGCGATAAAGATGCTCGTGTCCGCCTGGTAAAAAGTAATCTTCGTCTGGTTGCTTGTCTTGCCAAAAAATATGCATCTTCCAGAATTTCAATCATGGATTTGATTCAGGAAGGTAATTTAGGTCTTATGACTGCTGCATCCAAATATACCTGCGAATTCAATACACGCTTTTCTACTTATGCTTATGCCTGGATTTTGCAGTACATCCTTCGCTATATCCGCAATAAATCTGATGCAATCACTTTGCCACATCGCAAAGAAGAACAGATTCGTGCTTTGCGCGCAGCCCGCGGTTATCTTGAACAGAAAAATGGCCGTCAGCCTTCTATTGAAGAACTTGCCTGCTATATTAGTCTTCCTGTAGATAAGGTAAGAAAACTTTATCAGTATGATCAGCCGATTTGCAGTCTTGATATCGAATGCAATGAAGAAGGTGATGGTAAGATTGAAGATATGATTTCAGATGAAACATTCCAGCCGGAACAGCTTTACCTTAAGGAAGAGAAAAAAGCATGTGTCCGTGGAATGGTTGAAATGCTCCCGGAACGCGAAAGACATGTAATTAATAGAAGATACAATCTTGACGGTTCAAACGAAGCTCAGACTTTGCGCGAGATGAGTAAGGTTATGGGAGTTTCTTCAGAAACTGTAAGACAGATTGAACTTCGTGCGGTAAGAAAACTCCGTGCTTTTGTAGACTCTTCAGAAATCCGAACTTTATATCATGCATAATTTCTAGACACTGCCTTGCAAAAATCGTAAAATAGGCAGTGTCACAGTAGAATTGCATTAAAGGCTGTCAGAATGACTGTGATGTCATATGATAGCCTTATTTTTTTAGCAATGTTGATTAACGCTTATTATGGCCAAAAAGAAAAAGACCTTTTTTAAAAAACCTAAGGTAAAAATTTCAATCTCGCAAACAATAATACTGACTTCAATTATACTCTCAGCATGTATCCTTATGCTTGCATTCAGTGTGCTTTTTTCAGGTCAGAAAAAAACAGCCGGGAAGATAGATTCTAAACACTCTGTTGAAAAGGTTTCTGAACCGGCTAAATCTGAAAAGAATGCGGTGCAAAAAAAAGTTGAAGAGCCAAAGAAAAATTCCTCTGAAAAAAAAGCAACTGAAAAAAATAAATCCGGAAAAAATACGAAGAGTTCGCCGGCAAAAACTCCTGCCGGAAATGCAGCACCTGCACAAGCTGCGCCGGCACGTGATAATTCTGTACATACTTCGCCTTCTCAAAAAGAACCTTTGCAGTCTGCGCCTGCTGCATCTGCTGCAAAACCCGAAGTGCCGGCGCATGATATCCCTGTTGCAAAACCCGAAGGCAAGGGAACTGTAGCACCTTCTGATGTTCCGGTTGTAAAAGATGAGCCTGTAAAAAATGAATATGGTATTCCTCAGGCAAAAAATAATGCCCAGCTTATTTTTGTATTTGATGACGGCGGACAGAACTTGAATCAGCTTAAAAAATATCTTGCGCTGCCGTTTCCGGTTTCGATTGCGGTTTTACCGAAGATTGCACATTCGGCTGAAAGCGCACGGCTTATTAAAAATTCAATGCATGAGCTTATGCTGCATCAGCCTATGCAGGCTTTAAATCTTTCTGTAAATCCGGGGCCGGGCGCAATTACGCCGGAAATGGATGTGCATTCAGCACGCAGCCTTATAGCAGAAAATATTGCCGAGCTAGGCGGAGTTGCAGGCTTTAACAATCATGAAGGCTCTTTGATTCTTGAAAATACGGTTCTGGTTGAAGCGATTATTGAAGAAGCTGAAAATCAGGGTGTTTTCTTTTTGGATTCAAAAACATCTGCTGCGTCAAAGGCGCCTGCTGTTGCTCAGGAAATGGGAACTAGAATTTACACACGGGATATTTTTCTGGATAATGTAAAGACGCGCGAAAATGTAATGTCTGAATTATTAAAAGGCCTTGAAATAGCCAATAAAAAAGGATATTGCATCATGATCGGGCATGTATGGTCAGCGGATTTAATTCCTGCTATATTAACGGAACTGTATCCTGTACTGAAAGAAAAAGGATATACTTTCTCTGTCGTTTCTAAATCTAAAGGCAGATAAGTATTTCGTAGCTGATTGGAGAATTATATGTTTGTATTAGGAATAGAATCTTCATGTGATGAAACTGCTGCTGCAATTGTTGAAGACGGACATAAAATCATTAGCAATGTTGTTGCAACACAAATTCCTTTTCATCAGATTTATAAAGGTGTAGTACCAGAAATTGCAAGCCGTAAGCATGCTGAATGGATTTTACCAGTAGTTCGTCAGGCTCTTGAGCAGGCAAATATGAGTTTAAATCAAGTTGATGCAATTGCTGCTACGAACAGACCTGGGCTTATGGGTTCTCTTCTTGTTGGACTTACGTTCGGAAAAACTCTTGCATGGTCACTGAACAAGCCTTTTATTGCAATAAATCACATGCTCGGACATTTGTACGCAGCTCATCTTGTTCAGGATATTCCGTATCCGTATCTTGGGCTTTTGGTTTCTGGCGGACATACGATTATCTGCAAGGTAAACGGATTTGATGACCTTGAAATTCTCGGAACTACAGTTGATGATTCTGTAGGCGAAGCCTTTGATAAGGTTTCTAAGTTTTACGGATTGGGGTATCCGGGCGGAGTTGTCATAGATAATCTTGCAAAAAAGGGTAATGCAGAAGCAGCTCATTTTCCTGTTCCAAAGCTTGATAAAGAAGAGCACAGATATGATGTTTCTTTCAGCGGATTGAAAACGGCTGTAATTCAGCAGCGTGATTTATTCTGGAACGATAAATTTGAAAAGACGAATGAAAACATGTGTGCAGCTTTTCAGGAAACTGCGTGCAAAACGATTACAAGCCGTTTGTTCAGAGCGGTCGAAGATACAGGGCTTAAAACTGTAGTTGCAGGTGGCGGCGTTGCTGCAAATTCAAGACTTCGCGAACTTCTTGCAGAAAGAAAGGATATAAACTGTATTTTCCCTCCGTTAAAACTTTGCGGAGATAATGGTGCTATGATTGCGGGAGTTGCATATCACTTTTTGGCAAGAGGAGATAGAAGTCCGTGGAATACAACCGCCAGTGCGAGAATCCCGCAGTTTAAGCGCGGCTTAAAACGATAAGGTTTTGAAGAAATTTTTTCAAAGGCTTGTTGAATAGCGATTGCAGTAAAACAGATTTATGATAAAATAATAAGTAAGTGCTGGAAAATTCCGTCTTTTTATGCGGAAAAGGTAATTCCCGCACTTTCTGGAAAAATTTGGTTTTTCGGTTAGTAAATTTTGGAGTTAATAATGTACGAATCTAGAGAAGATTATCTTGAGACTATATTGATTTTGCAGAAACAAAATGGCTTTGTACGCTCTGTTGATGTAGCAAAACATATGGGTGTTTCTAAACCGAGTGTTAGCCGTGCTATGGATGTTTTGTCTTCCGGCGGATTCATAACATTTGGGCTTGGCAATATGATAAAGCTTACGGAAGAAGGCGAAAAAAAAGCTGAAAGTGTTTACGGCCGTCATCTTCTGTTAACTGATTTTTTTGTAAAAATTACTGGTGTGCCCAGGGAACAGGCTGAAGAAAATGCATGTCGCGTTGAGCATGCAATCGATGCTGATGTTGAACAGGGAATCCGCAAATGGATGGAAGACAATAAGTAGGATATTTTGATCTTTTGAAAAGGCACTGCGAATGCAGTGCCTTTTTTTTTATGCCATGCGCTAAAAAAAAGTTAAACGATTATTCTAAAAGTTATTGACATAAAATAAAAGTTACTATAAGCTAACTATGTAATCAGGCAGAGATAGAAAGCCGGTACGGGTGGTGGAAAATGTCTTTTGAACAGCTTGTGATTTGTCATTGTGCTCCGGTTTTACGGGGAATAAAGATTTCTAATCTTGTAAGCTGCTCAAAACAGGATTTTCCATTTGCTAAAAGAGAAGCAGAAAACTTGAACAGGCGTTTTGAGCCGTTCGGCTTAAAGTGTTCAGTTCTTTGCGAATGCAAAAATTTTTCTTTGATTTTTGTTTATGATTGCTGCAAATTGGAAAACTTTTTAAGTGAACATGACAACAGGGAATATCTTGAATCTGTTGGTTACAGCTGCGTTTCTACAGAATGTATGCTTTCTGAGCTTGCACAAAGAATTAACGGGCGCAAGGAATTCCCGCATGAAATCGGTTCGTTTTTAGGTTATCCGATTGAAGATGTTGTGGGCTTTACCAGAAACCATGGAGCTAATTTTAAGTATTCGGGTTACTGGAAAGTTTATGGAGATATCAGAAAAGCAAAAGCTCTTTTTGCAAGCTTTGATTTATGCAGCAGAAAATGTTCAAAGCTTGCTATGAATGGCTTTTCTATTGAAGAAGTAATTAATTATGCGGATTTGCAGTCTGCATAAAAAGATATTTTAATTTTTGTAGCCTTGGCTTGTGTCCAGATGAGAGTGGCTTAGGCTGTAAAATGTGGAGGATTTTATGGGAAAGGCAGTTATTGTTTACGCTAGTACAACTGGAAACACAGAAGCTATGGCAAATGCAATTAAAGAAGGAGCTCCTGAAGCAGATTTGTTTAGCGTTGCAGATACATCAAGTGGTGCTGTGTCAGGATATGACACTTTGATTCTTGGAAGTCCTGCTATGGGCAGCGAAGTTCTTGAAGATTCTATGGAATCACTTTTCAGCGAACTTGAAGGAAGCCTTGCAGGTAAAAAGGTTGCCCTCTTTGGTTCTTATGACTGGGGCGACGGACAGTGGCTCCGCGATTGGGCTGACCGTGTAACAGCTGCAGGAGCAACATTGGTTGGAGAACCTTTGAAAATCCAGACAACTCCTGATGATGCAGGACTTGCTTCTTGCCGCGATTTTGGTAAGGCAGTTGTTTCTGCATAACGGATTTTGTTTTTATGGAAGCGCTTTGCTTGTTATGAGAATATGCGGGCAGGGCGGCTTCCCTGATTTTGGGGATAAGTTTTAGAGTAATGTAAGCACGGTTTTAATTGTGTTTACGAAATACTAAGTATACAGTTTCCTGGATTTGGTTGTTAAAACGTCGTTTTGCACAACCTGGTCCGCAGTTTTTTACTGCATCATGTCAAAATGTTTCCCTCGTTTTGGAGGCGGCTGAAGTTACCGTATTCAGTCGCCTTTTTTTATGCATGTGGCTAATTATTCAAATTGGTGTACCGGGAAAATAAAGAAGACAATGAGTCTTTCAGCTCATTGTCTTTCGTTTGAACGGCGTATTCAGTCGCCTTTTTTTATCGCCTGCTTTTTACCAGAACAGACCTTTCTTTGTATAAGGTTCTTCAGAAACAGAAACTACTGTGTAACCTGTGTCTTCTATCGCTTTTTTTAATTCATCATGGTTAAGAGCAGATTCAGAAATAATTTCTGTAAGAGCTTTTTTATGGCTTGATTTTACTTTTTTTACGTTGAAATTACCGCGGATAACGTCATTAATGTGGCTTTCGCACATGGAACATGACATTCCTGTTATATTACAAATTGTTTTAATCAATTATTTCTCCTGTAAAAAGTCAAGAAGAAAGTTTCAACTTTCGATTGACTTTTTAAGCACATTCATAACGAAGTGAGAATGTGCAGTTGATATGAAAGTTTGCGACGCAAACTTTTGAAGATAAAAACTGACGGCATTTCGGCAGTTTTTATCTCACTCTCCTGTAAAAAAAAGCTGCCTAATCTCTTTTAGACAGCCTTTATGGTTTTCTTAAATTATTTAGAAGCGTGGCAGGAATGTGTAGTCGTGGAACTAATTCTGCTTCCTATACAACTGCCACCGCAGCCGCTGCAACCAGAGCAACCTCCGCCACAGCCGCCGTTTTTTGCGGCAAGTTTTTTTTCTTTAATCATATTGAAAATGATAAAAGAAACGATTGCCAGCAATATAAATGAAACTAAAACTGTTCCCATAAAATCTCCTGCCATTGTGGCTTTCGCTGAAATATTCAAGACGGGCTGTATCCGTGCAACCCGTTCATGTAAATTAAGCGTTATTTTGCATATTTATCTTTTCTTACGATAAAGTAAATCATTCCTACAAGGGCTGCAACTGCAAATACAAGCCCGATTACGCTTCCGGCACCTGTAATTCCGTTTGTAATAACGTTACCAAACTGATTAACAAGGAAAGCAATTAAGTAAGCAAAACCACATTCATAGCCGATTGCAAACCAGAACCATTTTGCATTGTTCATTTCCCGCTTAATAGCACCCATAGCTGCAAAACAAGGAGCACACAAAAGGTTAAAAATAAGGAATGACATACCTGTTACAGAAGTAAATGCTTCTGCAAGATTTGCCCATGCTTCTTCGCCGCCGTAAAGAATACCCATTGTACCAACAATGTTTTCTTTTGCTACAAGACCTGTAATGGAAGCAACGGCTGCCTGCCAGTTACCCCAGCCGAGCGGGCTGAAAATCCAGGCGATTGCGCCGCCAACTTTTGCAAGTATAGAACAGTCCATCTGATCTTCTTCAAGCATTCCGAATGCACCGTCAGCCCATCCAAAGAAAGAAAGGAACCAGATAACGATTGTAGAAAGAAGAATGATTGTTCCTGCTTTCTTGATGAATGACCAGCCGCGTTCCCACATAGAGCGTAAAAGGTTACCCAGTGTAGGCCAGTGATAAGCCGGCAATTCCATTACGAACGGAGCAACATCACCTGCAAACATCTTTGTCTTTTTAAGCATGATACCGGAAATTACGATTGCTGCAATTCCAAGGAAGTAAGCACCTGTTGCTATCCATGCAGCGCCGCCAAAAATAGCACCGGCAACCATTGCGATAAACGGAGTTTTTGCACCACAAGGAATAAATGTTGTTGTCATAATAGTCATCTTTCTGTCGCGGTCGTTTTCAATTGTGCGGCTTGCCATAATACCAGGAATTCCACAGCCTGTACCTACAAGCATTGGAATGAATGATTTTCCTGAAAGACCGAAGCGGCGGAAAATCCTGTCCATGATAAACGCAATACGAGCCATATAACCGCAAGCTTCAAGGAATGCAAGCATAAAGAACAGAACAAGCATCTGTGGAACAAATCCAAGAACAGCCCCTACACCGGCAACAATACCGTCAAGAATAAGACCCGAAAGCCAGTCTGCACAGCCTGCTTTTTCAAGCCAGCTTCCGATTACTGCCGGAACACCCGGAACCCAGATTCCAAAATCTTCAGGAGACGGACCTTCTTCGCCGTACTTTTCAACAGCAGCCTTTGCATTTTCAACGTCTTCAGAGCTGAATTCAATCGGTTCTGAAAGTTCAAGAGTTTCTTCATCCTGAACAATGTATGTTGTTTCTCCGTTTTCAAATGCTTCAAGGATTGCAGGTGCATCGCCAAACTCTTCAGCGGCTTCTTCGTAAGCACCTGTACCGATTCCAAGCAAATGCCATCCGTCGCCGAACAACCCGTCGTTTGCCCAGTCTGTAGCGGCAGAACCAACTGTTACCATTGCAATATAGTAAACAAGATACATAATTACCGCAAAAATCGGCAATGCTGCCCAGCGGTTTGTAATTACGCGGTCAATTTTGTCAGAAACTGTAAGTGAACTTGAACGGTTTTTCTTTGTAACACAGCTTTTAATAATTGATTCAATATACTTATAGCGTTCAGCTGTAATAATTGATTCTGAATCATCATCAAGTTCTTTTTCGCAGGATTTAATGTCTTCATCAATATGAGAAAGGGTATCTGCGCTTATTTCAAGACCTTCTGCGTCCTTTAACTGTTCAACAGCTTTAGAATCGCGTTCAAAAAGTTTTACAGAATACCATCTCTGTTTTTCTTCCGGCAGAGAATGAATTGCAGCTTCTTCAATATGAGCAAGTGCATGTTCTACGCAGGATTCAAAACGGTGCTGGTAAAGCATGGCCTTGCCGGATTTTCCGGCTTCAACAGCAGCTTCAGCTGCTTCCATGCATCCTTTATTTTTAAGGGCAGAAATTTCATAAACAGGGCAGCCTAAGGCTTTAGACATTGCGTCAATATGGATTTTGTCACCATTTTTTCTTACAACATCCATCATGTTAACGGCAATTACCATTGGAATGCCAAGTTCTGCAAGCTGTGTTGTAAGATAAAGGTTTCTTTCAAGGTTTGTACCGTCAATGATATTAAGGATTGCGTCCGGACGTTCCTTTGCAAGATAATTTCTTGAAACAACTTCTTCCAGTGTATATGGAGAAAGTGAATAAATACCCGGAAGGTCCATAATGATTACTTCATCATCTTTTGAAGTATGACCTTTTAATTTACCTTCTTTCTTTTCAACTGTAACTCCAGGCCAGTTACCAACAAACTGGTTTGAACCTGTAAGTGCGTTGAACAATGTTGTTTTACCGGCGTTCGGGTTACCGGCTAATGCAATTTTCATATATTTCTACCTCTCTGCTTACTTTTCTACATCAATAAGTTCTGCGTCAGCCTTGCGGACTGAAAGTTCATAACCGCGCACAGTAATTTCTACAGGATCTCCAAGCGGGGCAACTTTACGCACAAAAATTTCAACGCCCTTTGTAATTCCCATGTCCATGATTCGCCGTTTTACGGCTCCTTCGCCATTGAGCTTTACGACTTTAATCGTTTCTCCTGGTTTAACTTCCCTTAATGTCATATATATTCTCCTAAATTTTTATTTTTCCCGCCATCTCTTTGCTGATTGCAACGCGTGCGTCCTTTATCTGAACAATTACGTTCCCGCCTGCAACGGAAATAACTGAAATTTCTGAGCCAACTACAAAACCTAAGTTTTTAAGATGATGCTGAGTTTCTTCCAGTCCGCCGATTTTTTTAATCAGATATTCTTCTCCGATATTAGCCATGTATAAGGGCATTTTTTCCCCCGATTAAAGAAATGTAAATTTTGTTAGTTTTGCCTAATTTTTTGTGTATCTATTAAGTTAGCTTTATATAACAAAAATGTCAATAATTTAATAATAATTATATCCCGCTTTTTTTGAGGTCAGTTTTTTTTAGAAGAAGGGGCTGTCTATAAAGATTGCATGACAGAATATGCAGGATATGCTGAAATGAATTCAGCATGACAGAATATGCAGAATAAACAGGAGCGTTAGTACGGCGCGAAGGAGTGAAAATGCTTTCGAAAACACTCTGTTTGTGCTGGCGCGCGAGCGGCATACGTAAATAATTACAGGCATAAACAGCGTGTAGCAGGCGAGCCTGCGGTTTCGACAAGCATTTTGCACGACTGGGAGTCTGTATAAATCTGTAATGCGTTTGTCTAAAATACACAGAAAATGCTGAAATGAATTCAGCATGACTAAATTTTATAGACAGCCCCGGAACAGTGCGCTTTCCACGCATGAGCTTTCGCCTGCTGATTTCCGGCGCCGCCGCATTTCCTGGATTCTGTTTATATTTATTTAACTGAATAATTACAAAAAATCACATTTCAGTACTAAAAAAATTATACATTTTTTTTAAATCTGTTGTATACTTTAGAGACTATAAATTAAAATTTTCATTACAAGGAGGAAAATGATGAAAAAGTTAATTAGCGCAGTTGTTTTACTGGCTCTTGTAGCTTCTGCTTCAACATTCGCAGCAAAAGCAAAGTATCCTAAAAAAGGAATTACAATGATTTGTCCGTGGGGCGCAGGCGGCGGAACAGATGCTGTTCTTCGCGGAATCTGTAAGGCAGCAGAAAAAGAACTTGGTAAAACAATCACTGTTGAAAACAAAACAGGTGGCGGCGGCGCAATCGGTCACGCAGCAATCAAGAACGCAAAGAAAGACGGTTATACAATCGGTATGATTACTTTTGAATTAAACTCTCTTCCACAGCAGGGTTTAATTGATTTTACATACGCAGATTATGATCCTCTTATCCGTGTTAATGCAGATGCAGCAACTCTTACAGTAAAAGCAGATGCTCCTTACAACACAGTTCAGGAATTCGTTGACTACTGCAAAAAGAATCCTGGAAAAGTTTCTATCGGAAACTCTGCTCCTGGTTCTGTATGGCACATTGGTGCTGGTCTTCTTGCAGACAAAACAGGAATCGACGTAAAGCACGTTCCTTTTGAAGGAGCTGCAGGTGCTGTAACAGCTTTGGCTGGCGGACACATTGAAGCAGTTTCTGTTTCTCTTGCAGAAGTAAAATCTCAGCTTGATGCAGGTAATGTAAAAGTTATCGGTATTATGGATGAAAAACGTCCTGCTTCTTACCCGAATATCAAGACATTCAAAGAACAGGGATTTGACATTACATATTACACATGGCGTGGTCTTGCACTTCCAAAAGGTGTAGATCCGGCAATCAAACAGATTCTTGTTGATGCATTTACAAAAGCAGAAAAAGATCCTGAATTTGTAAAAATGGCTGCAAACATGAACCTTAACCTTGCATACCTTAATCCGGAAGATTTTGGAAAATTCTTAAAGTCTAACTTTGATGATGTTACAAAAACTATGAAAGCCCTTAAGCTTATTGATTAGTTTTTAACTTGCCGGGCGGATTTTTTTTCCGTCCGGTATTTTTTTATCTTAAAATAGGAGTAAATGTGCGAATAGCAAATATAGTTTCTGCATTGATTGGAATGATTCTTTCGATGACAGCATTTTTATATACTTTTACATTTAAACATTTTAAAAATGTTCCTGTAGGACCTGAAGTTTTTCCGCAGTGGCTGGCAATCGCTCTTTTTATCTGTTGTACAATTCTTCTTATAAAAAATATTATAGAAAAAAATGATAAATCCGAAGCTCCGGCAATCAGTCCTTTGAACAAGGACATTCAGCGGATGCTCATTGGTCTTTTAATTATTGTACTTTCTGCATTACTTTGGAATGTAACCGGTTTTATAATTACAACACCGTTTTCTTTGTTTTTTATGATGCGTCTTCTTGGTAAACGCAATACAAAAATGATGATTATCATAAGCATCGTTGCAACGGCCATAATTTTCTGTGCATTCAGATTCATTCTTGGAATTGAAATGCCGATGGGGCTGCTTGATATGCTTGATTTCTAGGAAGGTAAATTATGGATTTTTCACTTATGCTTACAAGTTTTGCCGCCGTATTTAACCCGTTTAACATGCTTTATGTTTTGCTTGGTGCTTTCGGCGGCATATTAATCGGCTGTATTCCAGGCCTTACTTCAACAATGGGAATAGCTCTTTTGGTTCCGTTTACTTACGGGCTTGACCTTTTGCCTTCTGTAGGAATGCTTCTTGGTATTTTCTGCGGTGCAATGTACGGCGGCTCAATTTCTGCAATTTTAATTCATACGCCGGGAACGCCTGCGGCTGCGGCAACAATCCTTGACGGATATCCTATGGCAAAACGCGGAGAAGCAGGTCGTGCTCTTTCTGTAGCGCTTTTTGCTTCTTTTGTCGGCGGAATGATTGGTGCCCTATGTATGACGTTTCTTTCGCCATTTATTTCTAAAATGGCACTTAAATTCGGACCGGCTGAATTCTTTTCTCTGGCAGTATTCGGACTTTCTGTAATTGTTTCAATTTCAGGTAAGTCGCTTCTAAAAGGTCTTATTACAGCGCTTTTCGGTCTTTTAATTTCTACGGTAGGCATGGATAAAACCTGTGCATATTTAAGGTTTTTTAAGATGCAGGGCCTGTATGATGGAATTCCTTTTATTCCGGCTTTAATCGGTTTGTTTGCAATTTCTGAAGTTCTTGCAGGAATTGAATCTAACCTTGGAACACAGAAAATGGAAACAAAAATTTCTGGTGTTCTTCCAAGCAAGGCGGATATAAAAGCAATCCTGCCTACTATCGTAAAAGGCGGATTTTTAGGTTCGTTTATCGGAGCAATTCCTGGAGCCGGCGGCGATATTGCGGCGTTTGTTTCTTACAGCGAAGCAAAACGTTCAAGCAAACATCCTGAAAAATTCGGTACAGGAATTCCTGAAGGAATTGCAGCTTCTGAATCTGCAAATAACGGCTGTTCCGGCGGTGCAATGATTCCTATGCTTAGTCTTGGTGTACCTGGAGATTCCAATACGGCAATTCTGGTTGGTGCTTTTATTATGAAAGGCTTTCAGCCAGGTCCTATGATGTATGTTGAACATCTTGATATTGTTTATCAGGTATTTGCTTCTTTAATGGTTGCAAACCTTGCCTTCCTTGTAGTCGGAATGTGCGGCGTACGGATTTTTTCTAAGATTATTTCTATAGAAAGAAAAATACTTTTGCCTGCTATTCTGGTTCTTTCTCTTGTTGGCTCTTATGCAATAAATCAGAATATGTTTGATGTATTCTTTGCAATTATAATGGGTGTTATCGGATATCTTTTCCAGAAATACGGATTCCCGCTTTCTCCAATTCTTCTTGCACTGATTTTGGGACCTATGAGCGAAAGCAATATGAGGCGCTTTATGCAGATTGATGACGGTAAATTCTATCTGATTTTTACAAAACCGATTTGCTGTCTTTTCCTTTTGCTTGCCGTTGTTTCAATGGTTATTTCTGTAATACAGCAGAATAAGATAAATAAAAAACTTTCTGCAGAAGATTCTGCTAAATAAAAAAAACGGCCGCTTCTTTGAAGCGGCCGCTTTTTTTATGTGTGTATTGCGTTTAGCCTAGAAAGGTTTAACTGTTACACCAACTGCTGCAAGGTGTATATCTTTGTTAAGAGTCATAGCACCGTAGTCTTGTTCAAAGTAGCGGCAGTGCATGTAAGAGCCTGTAAGCATAACCTGCTTTGTAACCTTGTATTCAACACCAAAACCTGTAACCAGGCTGTCAAGAACAGGGCTGAATGCGCTGTTTACGTCATCTTTTGTTCCCTGTTTGCTGTACATTGTTCCTGCAGAAAGTCCAAGCTGTGGAAGAACCTGCCAGTCAGCACCAAGACCGATTTCCCATGAATCATTGTATTCCATGTCAGTTCCACCAAGAGGATTCTGCATTTTAGCCTGCTTGTTAAAGTAGTAGTTAAAGCTTGTGCTTACATAGATATCATCATTTACATAGTAGCCGATTCCAAGACCAAGGACAGCAGGAAGGTCGTTCTTGAATTTTTTACCTTCTTCAATACCAAATTCTGAAACCATTGTTCCCTCAGTTGATTTAAATTCCATGTTCAACTTTGTAATTGTCTGGTACTGGAGTGCAAGATAAAGGCCTGGAACAAATACGTCTTTTGCGTTGATTCCTAAGATACCACCAAAGCCGTAACCTTTTGCATCGTATCCGATATCATTTCCGCCGTTCTGTGTTGCAAGTGCACCACCTGCAATTGTACTGAATTTTGGACATGTTAAAGTCATGTTCTGTGTTGCATGTAAAAAGCGTACTGCGCCAGAAAGAGAAATATTGTCGTTCAATACGTAAGAGCCGCCAAGGATTTCTCCCATTGTAACTGAATAAACGTCAAGAGATTGGTCGGCTGCTATTGTTGCTGCATATGAAGCTAATGCAGTTGTTGCTATTTTTCCAGCTATAGCGGCGCGTGTAACAGCTGTTCCGTCTTTGTATTCCAAAGAACCGCCGCCTGCAAATACTCCAAAGCCAAAGAAGGCTGCCCAGTTGTCTTTTTTGTAAACAATTTCTGCATCCGGGAATAAGAATACTGGTTTTTCATCCTTGTATTCTGTGCCAGCTGCTTCATGTGTGTATTTCTTAAAAATGAACTGGTTTCCAACGTTGAATGCAAGACCTTCGTCCATAAAACCAGTACCTGCAATATTATAAATTACTGCTTCCGGTCTTTTGTGTTCAGAGTTGCGGCTAGGGTTACGAAGGAATCCTGAGTTCAGGTTAGTTTTGTTGTCAATTCCTCCGGCAAACAATGCAGCTGTGCAAACTAAAGTAAGCGCTGCGGCTATAATTTTCTTCATAATATCCTCCTAAGTTTGGATAAAAATAATGGTAACACAGTTTATTTTAAGTGACAAGACAAAAAATGCAAAAATGTCAAAATAAAATCTTCATATTTGTTAAGCTTGTGCTGTATTCGCTCATATAAAGTAGCGTAATACAGAAGCAAAAACGTGTCTGCCTCCGCAAGAGAACCGCTGCCATTAGTTGATAAGTTTCTTTTGTATATATTTTGCGGTTCAATTGCTCCGCAGTCATCGTTTTTGCTTCTGTTTACAAATAGGTTGGCTTTTATTCTGCTCATACAGCACAACAGTAGCATTCTGTTTTGATATTCTTGCAAAGAAACGGAAAAGGCGCAGTGAAAGCACATACGTTTTTTACAGAAGCAAAAACGTGTTTTCGAAAGCCGTTTCGCTCCTTTGCGCCATTTTCAAATACCGATTAAAAGACGTATGCCCTGGCTTTAGCATTCAGCGATATTGCTTTTGTGCGGGCACATACGTTTTTTATAGAAACAAATAATGCGCTTGTCTTGACGTTTTGGCGGGAAAACGGCTAGGGTGTTAAAATGCGGCGGATTGATACATTAAAAAACGGTTATAAAATTATTCAGGACGATAAGGCATTTTGCTTTGGAATTGACGCACAGCTGCTTGCCGCATTTGCAGATTTAAAACGTGCAAAAACGGTTGTGGATTTAGGCTGCGGCAACGGAATTTTACCGCTTCTTTTATACCCTGAATCGCAAAATTGCTTTTTTACGGGAATAGAAATTCAATCTGAAGCTGCTGAAATGGCAGAAGAAACGGTTTCTCTTAACAATCTGGATGAAAAAATAAAAATAATTAACGGGGACATAAAGCAAATTAAGAAATTGATGTTGCCGCAAAAAGTTGATGTTGTGGTAGCAAATCCGCCGTACATGACTGTAAAAGCCGTAAAGGAAAACGCAACAGATGCAAAGTCCATTGCGCGTCACGAAGTTTTGTGCAGTCTTGAAGATTTAATCGCCGCGGCGAAATATCTTTTAAAGCCGAACGGCAGGTTTTATATGATTCACCGGCCATACCGGCTTCAGGAAATTTTTTCAGCTTTGGAAAAAAATAATTTAACGCCGCGGCGAATGCAGCTTGTTTATCCTTCTTTAACTGCAAGGGCAGAAATGGTTTTGCTTGATTGCCGCGTGAATTATAAGCCGGATTTAAAAATGGAAAAACCGCTTATAATGTACGATTCTACAGGTGTTTACACAAAAGATTTTGAAGAATTTGTATTTTCATAATCAGCGCGGAAAAGACGGTATACGATAGGTGATGAATAATTGCCGCACTGTCTGCGGCTGGTTATGAAAAATGGTTTAAAAATTTTGTTGCGGATTCCGGATGACAGCTTTTTATAATAAATGCCGGGCTGTGCCCGGCATCCAGTGCGACTTTTATAGACAGCCGCCTTCTTTTTAATTATAAAAAATCCTATTTAAAGAATGAAATTAACCCGATTACGTAGATTACGATTACGGCAAGCGGAACAAAGTATCTGAAAACAGGTTTCATAAAAGGTTTTATTTTGAGGCCGGCGCCGGAATTTGCTTCTTTTACAAAATCGTCCCAGTCCCAGCCGAAGCTGTTTGTGCAGAACAGTGCAAAAATAAGGGCTCCGAGCGGCAAAATATTATTGCTTACGATGAAATCCCAGAAATCAAGCCATGCAGAACCTTCTCCGAACGGTGCGAAATGAAGTTTGCTGTAACCGAGTGCGGTTGTAAGGGCAATAGTAAAAATTCCAGCTCCACAGATGGCAGCAGTTTTTTTGCGGCTCCACTGTGTAAGTTCACGTACGCAGGCTACGATGTTTTCGCATACGGCAAGTTCTGTAGAAAATGCTGCAAAGAACATAAAAAGGAAGAATAATGTTCCCCAGATCCGGCCGCTTTTCATGCTGTTGAATACTGTAGACATTGTGTTGAACAAGAGAGAAGGACCTGCGTCTACTTCAAGGTTAAAGCTGAAACATGCCGGGAAAATTATAAGGCCTGCCATAAGTGCAACGGCTGTATCAAGAAGAATTACGTTTACTGATTCGCCTAAAAGTGAACGTTCTTTTCCGATGTAGCTTCCGAAGATTGCCATTGAACCAATACCTACAGAAAGTGAAAAGAATGCCTGATTCATTGCGGCAGCAGCCACGTTCCAGTTGATTTTTGAAAAATCCGGGATCAGGTAGAATTTTAATCCTTTTGCAGCGTCTGAAAGCGTTATGCTTTTTACGGCAAGAATTATCATTAAAAGAAGAAGCAGAACCATCATGTTTTTGGTTACTTTTTCGAGCCCTTTTGTAAGATTGAATGTAAGGATAAAAAAGCATGCGGCAACTGCAATAAACAGGTATGTTACGTTTACCTTTGCGTTTGTTATCATTGAAACGAAGTTAAGTTCTGCAGAATGTCCTGTTAAAAATGATACAAAGTAGTAAATCATCCAGCCGGTTACAACGGTGTAGAAAGCCATTAAGCAGATGTTTCCGATAAGGCAGACAATTCCGTGAATGTGCCATTTTGCACCCGGGTTTTCAATTGCCTGATACATTTTTACCGGGCTTTTCTGAGCTGCCCGTCCAAGGGCAAATTCCATTGTTAATGCAGGAAGTCCTAAAAAGATAAGGAAAAAAAAGTATACAAGGAGGAATGCGCCTCCGCCATTTTTACCAACCATCCACGGAAATTTCCATACGTTTCCGCAGCCAATCGCACAGCCAGCACTGAGCATGATAAAGCCCAGTCTGGTACCCAACTTTTCTCTAGCCATTTTCAGCCTCAACTTTGAAAAACTAAATTAAAAATATTCTTCATTCTAACATGGAAAAACATTGCCGACAATGGAAAATATTGGTCGTTTTATTTATATTGCATGACTTTCGTAATTACGCTAAATTTCTAGCGCAATTAATATGCGTACAGTATTTGTGTGGCTGGTATGGTGTTTTTGCATTTGTTTTATGCAAAATGGCTGCATTTAATTGTAATTTATTATTTAAAAATTATAATTTAACATAGGAGAATTTTTGATGAAATTTTATGAATCTTTGAAATTCAAACTGACAGTCGTGGTTTCTGTTATTGTTCTTCTTTCTCTTTTAGCACAGGGATTTGTTTCTTTTAGGGTTTCTACACGATCTGTTGATGATTCGATTAAGCAGCTTTTGGATTCAATTACTGAATCTGCTGCCGGTAAAATTCAGGCTGAAGTCGATAAGCATTATCATATGCTTTCTACAATTGCGAACTTTAAGTATTTTAAGGATACGGATACGCCGCTTGCTGAAAAAAGCCGGCAGCTTACACGTCTTGCCAAGGTACACAGTACGGTTTACGAAAATATCGGCTATTTTACACTTGAAGGAGAAGGCTTTACAGCTGCCGGCTTACCAATCAAGATTGATAGAGACTATATACGGGCCGGAGCCAAAGGTGAACGTTTTATTCAGGATCCTACTGTAAACCCGGTTACTAATGTACTTTTTCAGATTTATGCAACTCCTGTATGGGGAAGTCCTAGAAAGGTTACCGGTGTAATCACTGCCAACGTATATGGCGAAAGTCTTTCTAACAGTATAAAAAATATCAAATTCGGTTCTGAAAAAGCCTTTGTTAAAGTAATAAATACAACAACGGGTAATGTACTTGCTTCTACAAATGTTGAAGAAGTTCAGACCGGAGCTAATGTTAACAGCCTTATTAATTCTGACCGCGGTATAGGCAAGGTTTTAAGAGAGGCTATGGAATGCGAAGTTGGTTCAGACCTTTATTTTGACGAAGAGCTTAAGACAATGATGGTTTCTGCATATCGTCCGATTCAGGGAACTGACTGGATTGTTTTCTGCAGCTGTCCGCGTTCTGATTTTTATGGTTCTTTGGACCGTATGAAGACTGTTAATATTATTTCTATGGTTCTTGCCATAATAATTTCTGCAATTATTCTTATAATCATAAACAATGTAAGTTTTGCAACGCTTACAAAGGTTCAGAAAGCTATAGAAGAAGTTGCTTCCGGTGATGCTGATTTGACTCATCGTCTTAATGTAAAGGTAAAAGATGAAATCGGTCAGATTGTTCAGAGCTTTAACGGATTTACAGGAAAACTTCACAATATTATTTCTGAATTAAAAGAATCTAAACAGGGACTTGGGGTTGCCGGTGAAGAATTAAAAGCAGGAACAGCTGATACAGCTTCTGCAATTACACAGATTATTGCAAATATTGAATCAGTTCATTCTCAGATTACAAATCAGTCAAATAGTGTCCATCAGACTGCGGGCGCAGTAAATGAAATTGCAAGCAATATTGAATCTCTTGAAAAGATGATTGAAGGTCAGAGTGCTGGCGTTAGCCAGGCTAGTGCTGCAGTTGAAGAGATGATTGGAAACATTCGTTCTGTAGGTAATTCAATGAACAGAATGGGTGAATCTTTTGAAGAACTTTTGCAGAGTGCACAGAGCGGTTCTGCTGTGCAGGCAGAAGTAAACCACAAGATTGAACAGATTGCAGATTTAAGTAAGACTTTGCAGGAAGCAAACCTTGCCATTGCAAGTATAGCTGAACAGACAAACCTTCTTGCAATGAATGCGGCGATTGAAGCGGCTCACGCTGGTGAAGCAGGAAAAGGTTTTGCCGTTGTTGCTGATGAAATCAGAAAACTTTCTGAAACTTCAACACAGCAGTCTAAGACAATTGGTGAACAGCTTACAAATATTCAGGCTTCAATTCAGGGTGTTGTAGGAGATTCTGAACATTCAAGTAAGGCATTTGAAACTGTTACTACAAAGATTCGTGAAACAGAAGAACTTGTTCGCCAGATTAAGGCAGCAATGGAAGAACAGAATGAAGGTTCTAAGCAGATTGGTGAAACTTTAAGTAACATGAACAATAGTACACTTCAGGTAAGAAATGCCAGCCAGGAAATGTCTGAAGGTAATAAGGCTATTCTTGAAGAAGTTAGAAGCCTCCAGGATTCTACAAATGTTATGGAACAGAGCATGAGTGAAATGGCTGTTGGTGCTAAAAAGATTAACGAAACAGGGGAATCTTTGAGGGCCGTTGCAAGCCAGATGGAAGATTCTATCATTCAGATTGGAAGTCAGATCGACCAGTTTAAAGTTTGATCTATAAGTACGCGCGAAAAAATGGATATAGCGCTAAGCGTTAAAGATATTTTACGCAATGTTTGAGCGGCCGCGGCTTTTAAGCCGCGGCCGCTTTCGTCTTTAAATCTTGTAAAATATAAAATCTTGAGTTTTGCCCTGTATTGTGCGAAAATTAAATAATGAATCGTGCTAAAAAAAATAATGAGGCTAAAAAAAATATCGGGACAGAGGCAGCTCTTGTCTTTCTTTTTGCTTTTTTCTGCCTGTGCGTTTTGGGTTGCTCAAAAAAGATTCCGGAAATGACACTGGAAGAAATTGAGCAGGCGCAGGAAAATGTTTATCTTTCTGTTTTGTCCAGTACAAGGTCAAAGCCTTACGAAGGTCAGGAATATAAAACAGGCGTTGTTGGCGGTGACTGGTATACTTCTGTAACTGCTGACCCGAAAACCTTTAATTTTCTTATTGCGGAACGAGACGGTGCATCGTATTCCTTGCTCGCAATGGTTACCGATTCCCTTTCTGATTATGACATAAATAAACGACAGTGGACTGCTGCCCTTGCGTTTCCTGAGATTGTTGAAAATAAAGAAAAGCAGACAATGGATGTTTATTTTACAATCCGCGAAGAAGCATTCTGGTCGTTTTACAATTCTGATAAAAAAATCCCTGTTACAAGCGACGACGTTATTTTCTGGTACGATAAAATTGAAGGAAATCCTGAATTTGCAACCTCCGGTTATGGCTCGCAGTTTGTAACAATGCCGGATGGAAGTTCTAAACGTATCACTATAGAAAAGATTGATGATAAAAAATTTGTCTTTCATTATCCGCGGGTTGTTGCAAATCCACTTTTGTCTACAAATACTTCAGTTTATCCTTCCTTTTTATATAAAAAGGCTTTGGAAGAAGGCGGCGTTCAGGCTGTAAAAGACATTTTTAGTGTAGAAGCCGATGTAAAAACAATTCCTTCATGCGGAATGTGGTTTTTGGTTGAATATACCCCTGGGCAGCGTCTGGTTTATGAGCGCAATCCTGACTACTGGGACAAGGACGCTGCAGGTAATTCGTTTCCGTACAGGCAGCGATGTATTGTCCAGATTGTAGGTGACGCGAATACACAGCTTCTGCTTTTTAAGCAGGGCAAGCAGGAAGCCTATTCAGTTTCTGCGCGTGAAGTTGCAGAACTTGCTTCAAATCAAAAAGATTATACGGTTTACAATGCAGATGCTTCGCTTGGTGCAGGTTTCTGGAGTTTTAATCAGAATCCTAAAAACAAGAATGAACCGTATTATAAATGGTTTACAAAAAAAGAATTCCGACAGGCGATGAGCTGCATTTTAAACAGAGACAGAATTATTAAACAGACTTACCGGAGCATGGCAAGCGCAAAGTATGATTTTTTCCCGAAAGGAAATCCTTTTTATAATGAAAATATTCAGTTGAAATATAAATATAATCCTGAAATGGCTCTTTCGCTTTTAAAAAAGGCAGGTTTTACCCGCCGCAAAAATTCAGACGGAACAGACGGATTTTTATTTGACTCAAACGGAAATCAGGTTGTTTTTGATTTGACCATTCCTTCTGGAGTTTCTACAAATAGTGATATTGCGCAGATTATAGCCGATGAATGTTCAAAAGTCGGTATAACGCTAAATGTCCGCCAGTTAGATTTTCAAAAAATTGTTGAACTTATTACATCAACTTATGACTGGCATTCTGTGCTTATGGGTTTTGGTGCAAATTTCTGGCCTACGCAGGGACCTAATGTCTGGCTTTCTAACGGAAACCTTCATCTCTGGTATCCTTTACAGAAAAAGCCTGCAACTGACTGGGAAGCGCGCATTGATTATCTTTACAATGAAGGAGCTTATACTATAGACGAAAAAAAAGCGCAGAAAATCTGGGATGAATATCAGTCTATAATTTTGGAGCAATGTCCTGTAATTTATCTTGTAAGTGCCCGCAGTTTTTATGCGATTCACAATAAATGGAATCAAAGTAATTTTTATTACGATAATCTTAACGGTGCAATGACAGAGCGCATCTGGCTTTCGCAATAACTCGTAATAATTTTCAATAATTTGCAATAGATAGAAGGATTAAATAAAAAAATGACGGCAATAAATCAGCTGAAAAACTTTATTGAAAACTTGTCTTTCCCGTGGAGAAAATTTAAGGAAAAAAAGCCGCTTGCAGCCTTTATTACAGGCCGTCTTGCAACGATGTTCACAATGCTTTTTCTGCTTGGCTTTGCACTGTTTGCGCTTATAGAACTTGCTCCGGGTGATATTGTTGATCAGCTTGTTCAGCAGCAGCTTATGGCAAGTACAGACGGTGGAACAGGCTCTTCCGGCGGTGGAGCTGGCGGCTCAATCGGTGCAGGAAGCGGTGGAATTGGAGGCGGAGGTGCATTTTCTTCAAAATCTGATTCTTCTTTTGGCAATGAACAGTATGAAAAATTGAGGCAGGAGCTTGGCCTTGATAAGCCGTTTTACATGCAGTATTTTGCCTGGCTTAACCGCGTAATAATTCACCATGATTTAGGAATAAGCCTTATTTCGCGCGCGCCTGTAAGTTTTTTAATCCGTACAAGGCTTATTAATTCGCTTATATTAAATCTTATTTCACTTTTTACTATAACAGTTTTTTCGTTTCTGCTTGGCGTTTATTTTTCAAGCAAGGCAGGAACTAAAATAGATATTGCCGCAACATTTTTTGCCTTGTTTTTCCATGCATTCCCTGGAATTCTGCTTTTAATTTTATTGCAGCTTTTTGCTTCTTTTTCGGGGCTTTTTCCGGTAACGGCTTATCCTGATTTTCCGTTTAATCAGGCACCTGTAAAATTTGTTTTTTCGTATCTGCATCATGTTTTTCTGCCGCTGTTTGCAGCCTTTTTAGGCGGAATAGGAAGTACCATGCGGATGATTCGTGCAACCATGCTTGACCAGATGGGTATGCCTTACATAATGGCACTGCGTGCCCGTGGAATAAGCGAAAAACGCGTTTATCTTTGCCATGCATTCCGCAATACGCTTAATCCGTATATAACAGGCAGCGCAAATCTTTTAGCAGGGCTTTTTTCAGGCTCAATGGTACTCGAAATTATTTTTGCCTATCCCGGAATCGGGCGGCTTATGTATGAGGCGGTTTTGCAGGAAGATATAAATCTTGTACTTGCAAATACAATGTTCCTTTCGTTTCTGGTTCTTGCCGGAATGGTAATTTCGGATATCATGCTTGCCTTTGTAGATCCAAGAATCCGTTATGCCGGAGGAAGTGAAAAATGAAAAAGTTCATTCAGTTTTTAAAAGTAAGGCCGCTGGCCATAATTTCAACAGTTTTTATTTTTCTTCTTTATCTGATGATGATTTTTGCAGAATTCATTGCGCCTTATTCACCTGCAAAAACGTTTGAAGATGCAACTTTTCATCCGGCAAATGTAGAATTTCACTTTATTGGAACAAAGTCCGGCGGTGGGTTTGGTTTATGTGCCCGTGAATGCCGCGTAATAAATCCTGTAACATGGGAATATGCCAAAGTAAAAGATGCTCCGTCAAAGGGGATTTCTGGCGACGAATTTCATCACAAAATACGCTTTTTTGTTCACGGCGAAAAATACAAGCTCTGGGGCATTTTCAACTCTGATTTACACCTGTTCGGTGTAGTGTCTTCTGGGGCGGATTCTGCCGAGCCTTACCCTGTATTTTTGCTGGGTGCAGACGGACTTGGCCGCGATATGTTTTCAAGAATCGTTTACGGAAGCCGCATTTCGCTTACAATCGGCTTTGTAGCGTCGGCAATTTCACTTTTCCTTGCAATAATGCTTGGCGGCCTTGCAGGCTTTTATGGCGGCGTAACAGACTGGTCAATCATGCGCTTTGCAGAATTTTTCATGCTTATTCCTGGGCTTTATTTAATTCTATTTTTGCGCTCGCTATTAAACACAAAAATGGACAGTGGAACTTCCTACATGATTATCACGATAATTTTGTCGCTTGTAGGCTGGCCTGGGAGTGCGCGCACAATCCGCGGTATAGTTCATGCGGTAAAGCGCGAAGATTTTATTTTGAATTCAACGCTGGAAGGCGTTCCTTCTCCGAGGATTATTTTCTTCCAGATTATTCCGCAGATTTCTAGTCTTTTGATTGTAAGTGCGGCCTTGAGCGTCCCGGGTTTTATAATGAGTGAAACAACTCTTTCTTACCTTGGACTTGGAATTGCTGACCCTGCGGTAAGCTGGGGTTCCCTTATAAACCGTGACATTTCAACTTTGAGCAACCTTCAGCACTATCCGTGGCTTTTAACGCCGGTCTGGCTTCTGTTGTTTGTAACTCTGGCGTTCAACTTTTTTGGTGACGCGCTGCGTGATTTTTTTGATCCGTATCATGCGGTGTTCCATACGTTTAGAAAAAAGAATAGAGTTGCTTCGGGCCAGCAATCAGTTGAATCGCCAGCCAATGAATCTGCCGTTGCCGAATTTCAAAAGATAAATTCATCAATCGCCCACAATAGTCCGGCTCCTGTCAATTCGCCTTCGGTTGTTGATTCGTCGGAGGTTCAGCCGGGTAAGTCTGATCGCGAACTTCCAGAAGCTACTTCTAAAGGAATTCCGCTTCTTGAAGTTCGCGACCTTTGTGTAACATTCAGCATTCTGCGCGGATTTAAACGCGTTGCCGTAAATGCAGTTAAGGGAATTTCTTATTGTGTAAACAAAGGCGAAATTCTTGGCCTTGTCGGCGAATCAGGCAGCGGAAAATCTGTTTCAACTTCGGCAATACCAAGTCTGCTGCCGGAAAATGCTTCTGTTTCAGGTCGTGTTTATTTTAACGATGGAAAATCTGGTTCTGTCGATTTGCTTTCTTTAAGCGGTGAAAAACTTCGTTCCTACCGCGGCAAAAAAATTGCATTGATTTTTCAGGAACCCGGGCGTTCTTTTGATCCGTTGCAGAATATTTCCAGTGTGTTCTTAGAAACCTTCCGTAACGAAAATCCTGAAATTTCTAAAACCGAATCAGATAAAAAGGCTGCAAAACTTCTGGAAGAAGTCGGTATAAAAGAGCCGTTCCAGAGGCTTGTAAACTTTCCGCATCAGTTTTCAGGCGGACAGCTCCAGCGAATCGGAATTGCACTTGCGCTTGCCCAGAACTGCGAGCTTCTTATAGCCGATGAGCCTACAACCGCCCTTGATGTTACGATTCAGGCTCAGATTGTAGATTTGCTTCTTGAATTAAAGAAAAAGCGGAATCTTTCTATTATTTTTATCAGCCACAATATTGAACTTGTCGCCCAGATTTCTGACCGCATTGCCGTAATGTACAAGGGAAAAATTGTAGAGCAGGGCAGTGCAAAAGATGTATTTAATAATCCGCAGCATGAATATACTAAGGCTTTGCTTTCGTGTCTTCCTCAGTTTGGAACTCATTATACAGACGGAGATTTAAAAACTTTCAGCGGAAAATTTGAATCTAAATCCGCAGAGGAGGCTCTCTAATGAATGAATCTTTGAAAAATGAACCGCTAAATTCTTCAAATGAATTTTCGGAAAATATAATTCAGGCTGAGCATCTTTATAAAAAATTCAAACTGGAAGCCGGTGCATTTGCACATACGGATAAAATGGTTTATGCCGTAAACGATGTAAGTTTTGCAATAAAGCGCGGAGAAACATACGGGCTTGTCGGTGAATCAGGTTGCGGTAAAACCACAACGGCCAGAATGTTAATCGGAATGTATACGGCAGATTCAGGAAACATTTTATATTCAAACAATAATAATGCCGTGAATATTTCTGATTTGAAAGGCCGGGAATTAAAAAACTACCGCGAAAAAGTTAAATACGTTTTTCAGGATCCTGCAAAATCGCTTAATCCCCGGATGAGCGTTTACAGTGTTTTAACTACAGGGCTCCGCTATTCGTCTCAATGGAAAGGCGAAAAAGACGCAAAAGAGCGTGCCGTTCAGATTATAGAAGAAGTCGGTTTAACGGCCGATGACCTTGAAAAACGTCCAGCAGAATTCTCAGGTGGTCAGCGGCAGAGAATTTCCATAGCACGCGCCCTTATAATGAATCCTGATTTTATGATTTGTGATGAAGTTGTAAGTGCGCTTGATGTTTCAATTCAGGCTCAAATTCTAAATCTGCTTTCAAAAATCCGCAGGGAACGCAATTTGAGTATGCTTTTTATTACGCATGATTTAAAAGTTGCCTGCTATTTTTGTGACAGAATCGGTGTAATGTATAAAGGCTCTTTAATCGAAGAAAAACCGGCGGCTGAAATTTACAAAAATGCCGAAAACGATTATACAAAAAAACTTTTTGCCGGTGCAAATTACAAGGCATTTTAGAATTTGTACTTTGACAAAAAAAATACAAATCTGTATACTCCATTCTATCAGTTTTGTGCGGTATGCGCGGAACTGGTTCTCTGGAGAGTCTCCGAAAAGGAGCGCCGAAGGGTTAAGTTTTATTTACGGATTTTCTAAAAATCTACGCAGATGCACACAATGTGAAAAATCTGCGATACGAGTTTTTAGGGAACTGAAAATAAAATGATATCTCAGGCACAAAGGACAGAGCATTTCTTGCTGTTCTAAACTCTTTAGAGAGCCACCAAAAAACGGTGGCTCTTATCTTTTTAAAGAGGATTCTGTTGCGTTCTGCATCAGAATCTAAAGGACAATCTTATGTCTTTCGATTCAATTCTCAATGCCCTTGACGACATTGTCTGGGGTTTGCCAACAATCATTTTGATTCTGGCAACAGGTCTCATTCTGACCATTCGTTTGCGTGGAATGCAGTTTTCAAAATTAGTACGTGCATTCAAATCAATTTTCCGCAAAGGCGACGGCCAGAAAGGTGAAGTTTCAAGTTTTGGAGCACTTTGTACGGCTCTTTCTGCAACTATCGGAACAGGAAATATTGTCGGTGTTGCAACAGCCATTGCTGCCGGTGGTCCAGGCGCACTTTTCTGGATGTGGATTGCAGCTCTTGTAGGAACTGCTACAAAGTATGCAGAATGTATGCTTGCCGTAAAATACCGCGAACACATGGCAGATGGTCATATTCTTGGCGGCCCATTCTTTACAATTGAAAAAGGTATGAAAGAACAGACAGGAATTTCCTGGAAATGGCTTGCCGTTTTATTTGCGATTTTCGGCGTATGTGTCGGACTTTTTGGAATCGGAACATTTACCCAGATTAACGGTATTGCGTCCGCTGTAAAAAATGCTTTTGACCCGGAAACAAAAAATGTTGCATTTACACTTTTTGGTACATCATATTCATGGGCAACTGTAATTGCAGGAATTTTTGTAACAGTTTTTGCAGCCCTTGTAATCATTGGCGGCTTGCAGAGAATTTCAAAAGTTGCGCAGGTTATAGTTCCTTTTATGGCAGTTCTTTACGTTTTCCTTGGCGTAAGCGTTCTTGTAATGAATGCTACAAAAATTCCTGAGGCCTTTGCCCTTATTTTTAAGGCAGCATTCGCACCAAAAGCTGTTACTGGCGGAATTGTAGGTTCAATGATTGTAGCAATGCAGAAAGGTATTGCCCGCGGAATTTTCAGTAACGAAGCAGGTCTTGGTTCAGCCGCTATTGCAGCTTCTACTGCTCAGGTTGAAGAACCTGTTGCACAGGGACTTGTTTCCATGACAGGAACATTCATCGACACAATCATAGTTTGTACTATGACAGGTCTTTCCATTGTAATTGCTTTTTCTAACAATGGAAGTTTTGTTCTTCCTGTAAATGCTTCAGGTGAAATTTTAAGAGGCGTTGACCTTACATCGGCTGCATTCAGCACTGTTTTAGGCGGAGACGGAATTTCCGTACAGTTCCTTCTTATGATTTGTCTTGTATTCTTTGCCTTTACTACAATTTTAGGCTGGGATTACTATTCAGAACGCTGTCTTGAATATCTTACATGTGGAAAAATGAAGCTTGTAATGATTTACAGAGTATTGTACATCGTAGCGGTTGCAATCGGACCATATATGACAATCAGTCAGGTATGGACAATTGCTGATATTACAAACGGACTTATGGCATGGCCAAACTGTATTGCTTTGATTGTACTTTCTGGTGTTGCCGCAAAAACAACAGAAGATTTCTTTAAAAAATATCCGACCTTGCAATCTGAAGTAAGATAAAATGATTCTGGTGCCTGATAAGTAGGCATGCCAAAAAAAAGCCTGCTGTTTTAATTCAGCAGGCTTGTCTGCTATGGCAGACTTGGAGGTACGGACGATTCTTTTTTAGAAAGGAGAAAAAACTAACCGCCCGATAAAAGCAAGGAAATGGCATTTTCCTTACTTTTATTCTCACCAGAACATTTACCCCTATATATAAATGAACCGGCAAAACAGCACAAATCATTAAGGCAACGCCTGAATGAACTTGCAGCTGAATACGTAAAAGAAACTGCAGGTAAATTTTACGTATTTACAATGTATGAAAATGATAAACGCTACATTGCGATTTAACTAAACCGTTCTGTATTATAGAACAGTGTTTGTTATTTCGTTATGTTTTATTGTAGCATAAATAGATTTTTAGTCAAGTAAAAAAGTATGTTTTAAAAAAAGTTTATACGCGCTTGCAGGTTTTAGAAAATGCTACTTTTCTGAAAAGCTCAAACAATATATATTTGTCCTGTGGCTGATTTTTTAAATTATAACCTTTCAGAAGAAATTGAAAACCAAAAGAGAAAAACCGGCGGTCTTTATGTATGTCTGCCGTTTGTTTATAAGGGAAAGTTTTTAAACGATGCAGTTGATTCTGCCGGCGAAATTGAAAATACAGCATCTGTAAAAAAAAATCCTGTCTGGGGAATGAGCCTTTTAAAAGCAGGAAGCATGCGCTTCCGCTGGAATGAAACTAACGAAAGCCGTAAAAACTTTCTTGCAGAACTTTGTACTGATGCAGCAACTCATGAATCTTCAAAAGAAAGCTCTTCAGACGAACTCTCTTCGCTTCCTTCTGCACAAAATCTTACGCCTGTTTCGCTTGAGCTTATTCATTCAAAAACTGTATATCTTTTAACTGACGGCACAGAAACTTTTGAACGGCAGGGCGACGGAATGATTACAAAAAATCCTGCGCTGCTTCCGGTTGTAACGGTTGCTGATTGCGTTCCAATCTATTTTTATGATGTCCGCACCGGTTGTTTTGGTCTTGTTCATTCGGGCTGGAAAGGCACTGGAATAATTGCTTCGGCTATTGAACTTGCCAGAAAAACTTTTGGAACACGCGTAGAAGATGTTTGTGTGGCGATTGGGCCGCATATAGGTGAATGCTGTTATACGGTAGATGCCGGGCGTGCGCAGCATTTTGCCAAAAACTTTGGGCCTGACTGCGTAACTCGGATTCCCGGTACGATTCCTGGCAGTGATGAAAAATTTTCTTTGTCGTTGACGAAAGCTAATCTTGCAGTCTTAAATAAATGCGGCGTAAACCCAGAAAATATTATTGTTTGTGCGGATTGCACATGCTGCGCGCGCTTCGGCGACACCACAAAATGCCGCAGCAAAAATGCTGCTTCTGGCGATTTTATTTACGGTTCTTTCAGGCGGCAGGCAGCACCCGTTATCGAAAAACAGACTTCATCAGGAAATCCTCTTGCACCTGATGACGTTTCAAAAGTTCCTTTTACGGTACAGGCTGCATTCTGCGGATATTTATAAAGCGTGAAGTTCATAAAAAATACCCGGCTAAAAAGCCGGGCATAAGTTTTATTCTGATTACTCTGTAAAGGTCTTAATCAGTTTTTCAACAGCTTCTGCATCGTGGCCGTTTGCCAGAAGCTGTTTTTTATACCAGTCTGTAACACCGGCTGTTGCTTTCTTAAAGCTTTCCGTGTCAATTTCTTCAGTTTCGACTACAGAAATTATATTGTTTGCCTTCCAGTCTTTAATCAGTTCTTCGCATTCATAGCGGTTTATAGCACGTTCATAGTCAACGGCTTTGCGGGCGTTTTCGTCAACTATGCGCTTCTGCTCATCGCTTAAGGAATTGTAAACATCTCCGTTCATACAGAAGAAAAGACAGTCATAGTAAGCATTCCAGAGGGAAATGTACTTCTGTACGCTCTGTACTGAAGCAGAGGCAATTGAAGGTAGAGGATTTTCCTGTCCTTCTACTGTGTTCTGCTGCAATGCAGTGTATGTTTCGGACCAGTTCATGTTGGTCGCATTTGCTCCCCATGCGCGGTAGGCCTGCATAAGAAGATTGCTTCCTGCTACGCGGATTTTTAGGCCTGCAAGATCAGCAACGCTTTTTATCGGGCGGCGTGAATTGGTAAGCTGACGGAATCCATTTTCTGCAATTCCAAAGCAATGCAGGTTTAGGCTTTCAAGGATTTCTTTTAGCTGAGCTCCTGCGTCACCGTCAAATTTTGTATCTGCGTCTTCATAACTTGAATAAATATAAGGAAGTGAAACTACGTTAAAACGGTCGTCCAATGCTGAATAAATCAGGTTTGAATGCATTGAAAGCTGTATCGGATCACCTTCACGAAGAGCTGCAATACCATCCGGCTGGCTTCCGTTTGTCAGCTGATCAGAAAATCCGTCAACAAGGACAGTTACTTTTCCTCCTGTTGATTCTTTCATCAATGCTGCAAAATAACGTCCTGCCTTTGCCCAGGTACATGTTTCACCCGGAGAGCAGGCAAAATGCCATGTCATAGGTTTCCATTCTACGGTAGCAGGGGCTGCATCTTTTGAAGCATCATACTGTTCACTGTCGTAAAGGGCAATCTGGCTTCCGTCTCCTGCAATGCTGTTTGCTTTTACAACTGCAACGCTTTGGCGCGGCCAGTAAGTATAGCCGATAAGGACAACAAGGCTTGCTGCAATCATCGGAAGCACTGCCGTTGAAATTTGATGCAGTGTAACTTTAACTGTATTTTTTATTTTAAGGCTGATTGCAACAAAAAGGTTTATTCCGACCGGCGGTGTAACCTGACCAATTGCAAGGTTTACTGTTGCAATGATTCCGAATATGACAGAATTAAATCCAAGCATGCGGCATACAGGAATCATTACCGGAATAAAAATGTACATTGCGCTGTTTGCATCGATAAAACATCCTGCAATCAGGAAAATTATGTTGATTACCAGAAGGAAAATGATTTTGTTTGTTGAAACGGCGGCAAGAATCTGTTCTGCTGCGTTTGAAATCCCAAAAAGGGTACATACATAAGAAAACAGTGTTGCTGAACCGATGATAAGCATGATGCTTCCTGTAGTCTTTGCAGATTCTACAAGAATGCGAACCAAAGATTTGAAGCTTACTTCACGATAAACGAACATACCTACGATAAGTCCGTAGACTGCTGCAACCGCTGCGGCTTCTGTTGGTGTAAATACACCGCCGTAGATTCCGCCAAGAATAATTACCGGCATCAAAAAAGCCCAGGAAGCATCTTTAAATGCATTCCACCTTTCTTTTGCGCTTGAACGTGGTTTTGTAGACTGGATATTCTTGCGGTGAACTTCAATCAAAACAACGGCAATTAAAGCAGCTCCCATAAGGATTCCCGGAAGAATACCTGCCATGAAAAGCTTACCGACATCGTCACCGGTGATTGAAGCATAAACGACATACGCAATACTTGGCGGAATGATGATTGCAATAGAAGAAGAAGCTGCCATAAGAGCCGTTGCAAAAGGAGCTGAAAAACCGGATTCAATCATGGCCGGAATAAGAATTGCTCCAAGGGCAGCAACGGTAGCTGGCCCCGAGCCTGAAATTGCTCCAAAAAGACAGGAAACAATTACACAGACGATTGCAATGCCGCCGCGTGTGTGACCGATGCATGAATTTACAAAGGCGATAAGGCGTTTTGAAATACCGGCTTTAGCCATAATGTTTCCTGCAAGAACAAAGAAAGGAATTGCAAGAAGAAGCGTTTTACTGATGCCGGAATATGTATTTACCGCAACAACAGAAAGTTTCTGGCCGGCTGCAAGAATGGCGGCAACGGAAGAAGCTCCAAGACAGATTGCAATTGGTACATCGATGATAAGAAGGATAAAGAAAACAGAAAAGAGGATTGTCGTAATCATTTAGAAGCCTCCTCTTTTTTTGAATTACAAAAGTATTCCAGAAGATTTTCAATAAAATGAAGAATCAGGCATATACCGCAAAGAGGAACAAAAGACCAGAAAATCCAGCGAGGGAGGTGCATTACAAAAGTGTGTTCTCCCTGCAGAAGGCTTGAAATCATGCGGATAAAGCCCTGCCATGTAAGTACGATACAGTAAATAATACAGATGATGCTTGAAAACAGTTTTTGTGCTGTTTTTTTGCTTCCTGTAAGACGGCTTGAAATAAGAGAAAGTCCGATAAGTCCGTCATTTTCTCTTGCACAAAGGGCAGCTCCCATTAGCGAAATAAGGACGAACAGGGCAACAACAAGCTCATCTGCAAAGGCCAGTGAATGATTTAAAGCAAATCTTCCTATGACATTTGCAAACGTAAAAGCAAGCGTCACAGACATAGTTATTGCCAGAAGGTATTTTTCAATTCGGGCAATCAGTGGCATGATTTTTTTTAACATGAATTCTCCTATCGTCAAGTTTTCAAGACGAACTTGACAGAATAAAACAACCGGGTTTTAGGCAGATTTTATCTGAAACTCCTGATTTTTTTTTACGTTATATTTTACAGGATAAAATAGGAAATGAAAATACTTTTATATTGAACTATTTTTTCTGGTTTGACTTTCTTTGCCAGGGATTTTATACAAAAATTTGTTTTAGAAGTGGTTTTTATTTTAAAAGTCTGTATTCGTTATAGGCCAGAATAAAAGGACCAACGCCTTTAGCGTCGTCTTTTACAATCGGTTCGCTCATGTAATATTCAAAAGAGCCGTCGCGGTTCGGACGGTCTTCAGGCCCAAGCCCTGCAACAAGACAGATTCCGCCAAGGCTCATTTTGCCGTTTTCCGTTACAAGATATTTTGAACAGATTCCTTCAAACGCTTTTTTTGCAGGATTAATATATGCTTTGCTTAAAATTCCTGTTCGCACGGCTTTTAAAAGCGAGTAGGCAAGAATTGCACTTCCGCTTGTTTCAAGATAGTTAGGAGCTCTTCCACCCATATCAGGAATCTGGAACCACATTCCGCTTTCATCCTGAAAGTGTAGAATTGAATCCATCAGTTCAACGAAAATATGTTTCAGTTTGTTCCACTGTTCAGAATTTTTGCTTTTTTCCGGGGCTTTGTTTAACGTATCAAGCAGAGCCATTGAATACCAGCCGATTGAGCGAAGCCAGAAATGTTTTGAAAGGCCTGTTGTCTTGTCTGCCCAGAAAATTTTGCGTGAACTGTCGTAGGCATGGTAGTAAAGACCATTATCCGTGCAGCGCATTTTTTCGTAAACGGTAAAAAACTGTCTGTAAATATCGTCAGCCCAGTTTATGTCTGTTTCAAACGCTGCCTGATATTCCATTAAAAACGGCAGAGCCATGTAAAGTCCGTCAAGCCAGACCTGATTTGGATAAATTTTTTTGTGCCAGAAATTGCCTTCCGCCGTGCGTGGATGAGTTTTCATCTGGTCTTCAAGTTTTGCGGCAGCTTTTTTATATTTTTCCTTTCCGGTAAGTTTGTATAAGGTAATAAGATTTTTGCCGCCGTTGATTTCGTCTATATTATAATCTTCTTTTTTGTAGCCTGTAATCGTTCCGTCTTCGCTGATTCTGTAATCTTCGTACCAGTCTGCAAATTCAAAATATTTTTTGTCGCCTGTAGTGCTGTAGATTTCAAGCAGCGCCATAATCATGCAGCCGTCAATATAATCCCAGCCGGATTTTTTACCGGCACGGACTTTTTCAATATTCCATACAGGTGCTTCCTGAGTAGAGTTTTTTATGAGTGACTGAATGTATGAATCGATTACCGAAAAATCCATTGACGCCTCGCTTTTTTGCAGTACCTATCGCAATAAAATAAAAATTTTGTTACAATAGGATACATTTTGATTATAGATAAAAGCAATATGCTTTTTCCGAAGAAAACTTGCATAAAAAAGGATTTGCGCAGGTTTAAGTATTCTGTAATTTTAGAGGAATAATATGTCTGATACAAAGAATGACAGCCGTTTGTTAGTTTGTGCGGCGCTTAATCAGTTTAAAACAGAAAAAAATCTTGCAGGCGATGATGTAAAGCCTGAATCAATTCCACTGGAAACTCCGCCGAACCCGGAAATGGGTGATATCGGTATGCCGATGTTCATGTTTGCAAAAACTTTCCGTATGGCTCCTCCTGTAATTGCCCAGAGTGTTGCAAAAATCATTAACGAAAATAAAAATCTTGCAGGAATTGACAGCAGCGCAATTGGTGAATTCATCGCTGTTGGCCCTTACGTAAATTTAAAACTGGACAAGGCAAGTGCAGCAAAAACAATTCTTGAACGTATTGTAAATGAAGGCGATAATTATGGTTCGTTCAACGAAAAAGGTGAAAAGCCTCTTGCTGGCCGCAAGGTTATGATTGAATATTCCAGTCCGAACACAAATAAGCCGCTTCACCTTGGACACATGCGTAACGATGCCTTGGGCGAAAGTGTAAGCCGCATTCTTAAAAAAGCCGGTGCTGAAGTTTTCAAGGTAAACATCATCAATAATCGCGGTGTTCATATCTGTAAATCAATGCTTGCCTATAAACTATTCCATGAGCCTAAAAACGAAACTCCTGAATCGCTTGGAATGAAAGGCGACCATTTTGTAGGCCAATGCTACGTTGAATTTGATAAATATTCAAAGGAACATCCTGAAGCCGTAAAAGAAGCCGAAGAAATGCTTGTAAAATGGGAGCAGGGCGATAAGGAAGTTCGCGAACTCTGGCAGAAAATGAACGACTGGACTTTAAACGGCGTTCAGCAGACTTACGACCGCACTGGCGTTTCGTTCGATAAACTTTATTTTGAAAGCGACACTTATCTTAAAGGCAAAGACGAAATTCTAAAAGGTCTTGAAAAAGGAATTTTCTTTAAGGCAGAAGACGGTTCTGTTCGTATTGATGTTACCGAAGCTGTCGGCAAAGGAAAGGACGGCGAAGACCACGAAAAAGTTCTTTTGCGTAAGGACGGAACTTCCGTTTATATTACACAGGATATTGGAACTGCAATCAGCCGTCACAATGACTGGGCATTTAACCAGATGGTTTATGTTGTTGCAAGTGAACAGATTTATCACTTTAAAGTATTGTTCTATATTCTTAAAAAACTTGGTTTTGACTGGACGGATAAACTTTTCCATTTGAGCTACGGTCTTGTAAATCTTCCTAACGGAAGAATGAAAAGTCGTGAAGGAACAGTAGTTGATGCCGACGATTTAATTGACAGCTTGCACAATGATGCTTTAGCTGCAATAAAAGAAAAAGGCCGCGAATACGATGTTGGCGATGCTGATGACGTAAGCGAAAAGGTTGCCCTTGCCGCCTTGCATTATTATCTTTTGCAGGTTTCGCCTGTTAAGGATATGATTTTCAATCCTGCTGAATCACTTTCGTTTAACGGAAATACAGGACCTTATTTGCAGTACATGGGAGCTCGTATGGCTTCTATTTTACGTAAGGCAGAAGAAGGTGGAATTGATGTTTCTGCTTTTGCAAAGTATGCGGTTTGTGAAGCAGCCAAGTGTCTTTCAGCTCCTGAAGAATGGGAATTAATGAAGCTTCTTTCAAACTTCCCGGCTGTTGTTGCAAAAGCGGCAGACTCTCTGGATCCAAGCATTATGACAGGCTATATCTACGAAGTTTCAAAGATGTTCAGCAAATTCTATCAGCAGTGTCCTATTCTTGCAGCTGAATCTGAAGAACTTAAAAAGGCACGTTTACTTCTTACAAAATGTACGCTGACTGTTGTAAAAAATAGTCTGCCGCTTGTCCTTGTAAATTATCTGGATAGAATGTAGTCAGGAGAAAAATTCCTTTAAGGTTCTTTTCTCCTGACGCCGAGATTAAACTCCTGCTTTTATTCATAAAAATCATGAGTTTAATCTCGCATAATAGTATTTATAAAAGTTCTTAAAATGCGTGCAACTTCCTGTTTTGTTTGTAACGAGGGGCGCTTTTCAGTTATTATTCTTGTATGAACATTCTTAAAAATAAAGTATTAAAAGTATTTGCATTTGCAGTATTTTTTTCTGTATCGTTTTTTGCGTCTGGAAAATCTTCTGTTAGAATATCCTCTGTTGGAAATTCTTCCGCTGCAAAGACTGGTACAAACTCTAATGTAAAACTTCCAAATGGAAAAACTGAAGTTCCGGGGCTTTTCCGCTACGAACTTGAAAACGGGCTTGAACTTTATGTTGCAGAAAATGATTCTGCGCCTCTGGTTCATATAAAAATTACGGTTTTAGGCGGAGGAATTGCTTCTACGCCTGAAACAGCAGGCCTTTTTCACCTTTACGAACACATGATGTTTGAAGGTGATTCCCAGTATGCAAACAATGCGGATATGGAACGTGCTACTCAGGATATGGGCGTTCTGGAGCATAATGCTCAAACCGGAATAAACTCCGTTTCTTATTATTTCACGGTTCCTTCACATTTATTGGAGAAAGGCTTGAAATTCTGGAACTATGCTATCCGTGAACCTCTGCTTTCCGAACAGGCTTTGGAAGGGCAGAAAAAGGTTGTAATTTCAGAAATTGAAGGTAATTTTGCTGACCCTGGCAGAATCTACAGCTACAATCTTTTTAAGAACATGTTTCCTAAATTCCCGTGGCGAGTTGATGCAGCAGGTTATCCTGCTTTAGTTCAAAAAGCTACTGTTGCTGATCTTCGAGCCATGCTAAAAAAATATTATATTCCGAACAATGCACTGCTGCTTGTTGGCGGTGATGTAAAGCATGAAGAAGTTTACAGACTTGTAAAAGAAATTTACGGCTCATGGGAGCGTGGAGAAAATCCATGGCAGGAAGAAAGAGAATATCAGCTGGCAGAACCGTTTGAAAAGCCGGCATTTTTCGTAATGCCTTCTGACCAGTTATCATCTGAACAGGCTTCTATAAGGGTTGTTTACCGAGGCCCTGACGCCTGCCTTAATTCCCGGGATGTTGAAACAGGCAGTTTTTTTGACGAATTAATGGCAGATCCTTCAGGCTACTATATTCAGACTTTAATGAACGATGAAACGCTTGAAATTCCGAATCCCAACTACGCAGGTGAAGGTTTAAGTTCCATGCGGGAAAATGGCCTCATTTCTTTTTCTTGCGCTATTCACAATCCGCAGGAAAATCTTGCAGAACGAACAAAATATTTTTATTCGCTGATTTCAGAAAAAATTGTTCCTGAAATAATTCAAGATAAAAAGATTTTTACAAAAGCACAGTATAAGCAGGTTAAACGCACGATGAAAGACTATTCTTTTATCGGAATGGAAACGGCGGAACAGCTTTTGGCTCAGGTTGAATATTGCTGGGTAAATTTTTCGCGCAGCTATTTTTTCACCAGAACAAAGAAGATAAAAAAATCTGATATAGATTTATATCTAAACAGATATATAATCGGCAAAGCTCCTTTGATTTGTGTTCAGGTAAATCCTTCTATTTATGAAGCTCAAAAGGAAGAATTTAGAAAACTTGGTTTTGAAGAGTTTACAATAGATTCTGCTTACTGGTGGAAGTCTCTGGAGGAAAAGAATGAATAAAAAATTACTTCGTATTCTATCTGTATTATTATTAATTTTCTGTGTTTTTATTCAGAGCTGCAAAACTCTTTCCGGAACTTCCAGAGCGGAATCCGGCAAAACGGCAGGTAGTTCTGGATCGGGATTTGCAGTTGATTTTGCAAAATCGATTGAAGAATATACGCTTGATAACGGAATTACGGTCTATGTAAAAGAAAATCATTCTAACAGGCTAGTTTCGCTTGCGCTTTTGCGAAAAGGTGGCGTAAAGGAATTTACGCCTGAACAGTCCGGACTTGAAATGTCTTTAATCCGCATGCTTAAAAGCGGTTCAAAAAAATATGCATATTCTGACATTCAGGATTTAAAATACAAAACCCATGCCTCGTTTTACGGCGTTGCAACCAATGAAGGTTCATATTTTGGAATTGACTGTCTTGATTACTATCTTGACGAGCTGCTGGATGTTCTTGCGGATGGGCTTTTTAATCCTCTGTTTGATGAAACGGAATTCAACACGATGATGAAAGAACATGCACAGCGTTTGCAGAGAATGCAAAGTGATCCTTCAAGTCTGTGCTATTATGCAGGCCTAGATGCTGTCTATAAAAATCACCCGTACGAAACTCACCCGTGGCCGACTGAAAAATCAATAAACAATATTACTCTTGATAGGCTTAAAAGCGTATACAGCACTTATCTTGATGCTGATAAACTTTCTATTGTTGTTACGGGAAACGTTAAAGGCAAAAAAATCGTAAAAAAACTTAATGAATATTTTGGTGCCATTCCGGGTCTGAGCAATCAGTCAGATAAAAAATCGGCAGAAAAACCTGTTGAGAAAACGGCATTAGAAAAAAATTATATTGAAAAAACTGATATAGCGAAGCTTGAGATAAACGAACAGCAGATAGTTATTTCAAGTCCTGCCAGTGAAGGTACCGGCTTTATCTTAGGATTTTTTGCTTCTCCTTCTGTAAATGAAGAAGATTTTATGAGCGCGCAGATTGCTTTGGATATGTTCAGCGACATGCTTTATCAGGTTGTAAGGGAAAAATACGGGGCATGCTATACGCCTTCCTGTGGAGCAATCTGGTCAAATGCGGCTTTTGGCGTGATAAATCTTTATCGCGTGAGCAGCCTGGAAAAAATCATTTCTTATGTGGATGAAGCGCAGAAGCTTGTGGAGCAGGGAAAGTTAATCAGCGGAAAAGATGAAAATGATAATTTTATTTTTACAACGATTGATGAACGCCTTGAAAGCTACAAAAATACTTTTATAAACAGAACCTACACAGACCAGAAAACAGTAAGCGGACTTTGTTCAAAAATGGTAAACAGTGTGTTCATGTTTGGTAACCCGTACGAAGGGGATTCGTTTGCACAAAAAGCAAGGGAAGTAACAGCTGAAAGTGTAGAAAAAGCGTTTAAAAAATATATTGCAGACGGCAAACGCCTTTATGTAGCTGTAACTGCTCCCGGCCAGGAATCTAAAGTAAAGTTTTAGCAAACGCTAAAATTCTTGAGGCAAATATTCAGCCTTTGCACAAAGGAGGCAATAAGAATTATTTGCTTTGAAATTCTGAAGGCGAAAGCCCTACAATTTTTTTAAACGTATAGCTGAAATACGCAAAGTCATGGTAGCCTACGGCTTCTGCAACTTCTCCGACGCGGTTTCTGCAGTCGCGCAAAAGTTCCATGGCTTTGTGCATTCTGTATTTTGTTAAATAATCTGCAATTGTACAGCCTGTTTCGTTTTTGAATGTGTGGCTTAAATGACCTTTGCTTAGTTTTACTGCTTCAGAAATCGTTAAAATAGTTGTGTTCGGATCACTGTAATGTTCGCAGATATAATTGATTGTAGCTTCTACATATTTGCTTTGTTTTGCGGCAACATTGGCTTTTTCAATTCCTGCAAGAATTTCTTTTGATTTTTCATCTTCGGTATCGGCTTCATTTTTTGAAAGAGAAGCCGTAATTCTTTTTATTACTGCTTCAAGTTCATCATCATGGAACGGTTTTAAAAGATAATCTGCCGCCCCAAGTTTTACGGCCTGCTGTGCATAGGAAAAATCACTGTAAGCGGTAAGAATTACGGCTTTTACCTGATTTCCTTCTTCCCGAAGTTTTGTTAAAAGTTCGATGCCGTTCATATAAGGCATTTTTATGTCTATGATTATTATGTCAGGATTTACTTTATGAATAAGTTCAAGCCCTGCTTTTCCGTCGCTGGCTTCGCCTGCTATTGCGCAGCCTAAAGATGTCCAGTCAACTGTAAGGACAATACCTTTTCTGACAAATTCTTCATCTTCAACAACAACAACTTTTAACATTTACTTTTTCCTCGGAAGAATAATCCGTATGCAGGTTCCCCTTGTTTTCATCGGAATAAATGAAAGTCCGCATTCTGAGCCAAAGTGAAGCCGTAAAATGGCATCAACATTGTGAAGCCCAAGATGTGCCTTGCCTGAATTCCTTTTACCTGATTGTACACTATTAATGGCTTCCTGACTAATGCCTTTTCCATCGTCTGTAACGGTAATTACAACGGAATTTGCAATTTCTTCTGCCTTTACGGTGATTTTTCCCTGATTTACTTCTTCAAATCCGTGGATAATTGAATTTTCTACAAGCGGCTGAAGCATGAGTTTTGGAATCTTAAAATCTCGTACGCCGTCTTCTACCTGTGTAACTAATTCAAACTTATCAGGAAAACGGATTTTTTGAATTTCAACATAGTGTTCAAGAAGATTCAGTTCTTCTTCAAGCGGAATAAGATTGTCGCCGCTTATGCTGAAGCGCAAAATATCTGCAAGGTCGGTGGTTATTGTGGCAATCGTGTTGATTTTATTTATTTTGGCAATCCATTTGATTGTATCAAGTGTATTATACAAAAAGTGTGGATTAAGCTGAGCCTGCATCATCTGAATTTGAGTATCGTTTAATTCCTTCTGGCGGTTCAAAACTTCGCCCATGTATTTTTTTAATTTTTTTACGGTTCTGTTAAAACGTCCTGTAAGCTGTCCAAGTTCATCGATTCTCCGGGTTTTTAATTCAATGTCAAGATTTCCGTTTTCTACAAGAATCATTGCATCGTTAAGTTTTTTTATCGGTTCAAAAATATTTTTACTGATTATCTGGGCAGAGATTGCAAAAAGAGCAAGGCTTATAATTACGGTTATTATAATTGCCGCAACGAAAAATTTTGTAGCTGAATAAGTTACAGGAAGTTTTTTCTTCATTATAAAATAAAAGCCTGATTTTTCGTTTTTCTGGATAAAATAAATGCTGTCGGTCTGATTTGAACGCACGGCTAAATCGTAGAAAAACTGGTCTTTAAAGAATTGAATGGTTTTTTCATTATCGCCGGAATCAAAAGCAGTGTTCCATGTCTGGTCAGCAATTATTATTGAACTGTTAGAATTGATTTTTCCTTCAAATAAAGAAGAAAGGTTTTCGTTGGTTACGGAAATTACGGCGTAACCGATAATTTCTGCATTTTTTCTTATAGCGATTGCGCTTTGAAAAGCGTAGTTATCACGATTTGTCTGCGTACAGGCCTGCCAGGTATTGCCGATTTTGTTTCTGGCACTGCGCAGAATTCCCCAGGTTGTTAAAAGGTCTTCCGGGAGCATGCTGTATAAGTAATAGCGTTTTGCACTTGAATAAATGCATTTTCCTCTTGCGCTGTAAAAAGCAATGTCTGCCTTGTGCTGAAGAATTTCGTTTTCTGAATCTAAGAATAATGAAAGATTTTTTCTTGAATCATCTTCAAGAATTTTTTCTATTGCTTCGTCAGAAACAAAACTTTTTAGGACAGAATCAATTGAATTTATGTAATTTGAAAAACTTGTGTTGAGCGATGTAAACTGCAGCTGGATTGCATCGGAAGATTCATCCATGGTTGCTTTTTTGAATATACAGACAATTATTGTAAGGCTTAAAATAATCGGAACAATTCCGGCGGCAAAAAAAACAGAGGCAAGCTTTTGTTTTAAGGAAAAATTAGAAAACTTTTTCATTTTTCACTTCCTGTTGTTTTCTTAAGCCACTGCTGGATAAATTCTGCCTTGTTTTTTATCTGAGATTCTGTATTTTCTATATTTGAAAGGGCGTGGCTTATAATTTCCTTTTCTTCTTCAGAAATTTCTAAGTCTCTGCGGATCGGATGATATTTCAGGTTTTGTGCTAAAAAGCTTTGGGTTCCCAGGTTCTGTAAAAATGCTATAAAACGTTCTGCATTGTCCTTGTTTTTGCAGGTTTTAAGCATTGCTGCTGTTTCTATAATGTATGCAGAATCCGGCGGAAGAATAAATGCTGTCCTTATTGAAGAATGTGTACTTTTAAATCGAAGTGCAATATTTTCCGGAACAATTACTGCACTGCAAAATCCTTCTGCAATGCTTTCGCAGGCAAAAGCGGCATTTGTGTAGGTCGTAGAAAAATCATTAATAAGCGAAATCGGCGTTGTGTTTAAAAGATAGAAAAGACAGGTATAGTTTTCTGCCGAAATATACGGGTCAAGCATTGCAAGCTTCCGGCTCGTTTTTATGCTGTTTAAAAGCTGTTCGTCGTTCATCGGTTCAAAATAAAGATTGTTGTATAAAAATCCTGTTCTTGTAATTGCAAATGCGGCAAGATTTTTTTTACCGAATGGCCGGGGCACAAGCGAATTGTTTTTTACGTAAGGAGCAATCTGTTCATCAAAAACAGAAATTGCATCGGTTGCGCAGCATAAAAGAACGTCAGCAGAATCTTCTTCTAAGATCTGTTCTAAAACCTGCGGTGCCGTATTAGCGTAGACTTTTACCCATATTCCTGTAACCTTTTCAAATTCCCGGGCTAAAATTGTTGTTTCATCAGAATCCAATGAAGAATAAAGCGTAAGTTTTTTAGAATTATCCGGGGCAAATTTATAGGTTGCCTGTTCCTGTTTTCTGCAGGAACAAAAAATTACGGAGGTCAGTATGCAAAACGATGTAAGATAATTGATTATTGTTTTTTTTATTCTATGCATATTTGTATAACTGTAAAATCGCTTCTGTGTCCGGCTATAAAATCTTCTTTTTAATAATTTTATAATGAAAAAATCCGCTGTTCAAGGTAAATTGTCTTCTCCATTATTCAAGTTCGACTGAACCTAAGGCGATAAGTTTTTCATTTTTGCGGCTGAACAAAAGAAGTCCGTTTCCTTCAAAATTTATTTTGATTTTCTCTCCTATTTTATAAAATACCCCGCCAAAAACTACGGCAGTAATCAAAGTTTCGGCGATTTTTATTTTGATTGTTGTTTCCATTCCGGTCGGCATGGCACTGTAAATTTCTCCTTCTATGATTCCGTTTTTCGAAGGCTTTACAGTTTCCGGACGCACGCCGAGTATAAAATCATTTTCTTCTTCTGAAAGTTCTATGTTTTGATTCGGCTTAAAACGCGCTACAATCGAATTGAAAATTGTAAGCGAAATATTTGATTTTGATTTTTGAGTTCCTTTTGCTTCGATAAAATTAATTGATGGATTTCCTACAAAATCTGCTACAAATAGATTTACCGGCTTATTGTAAATATTAAGCGGCGTATCATATTGCTGCAAAACACCGTTATTCATTAGGCAAATTCTTGTAGAAAGTGTCATGGCTTCCATCTGTTCGTGCGTAACGTAAATAAAAGTGCTTCCTGTGTCGATGTGGAGCCGCTGCAATTCCGTGCGCATTTCAAGACGAAGTTTTGCATCAAGATTAGAAAGCGGCTCATCCATAAAAAGTACGGAAGGCTCCGGCGCAAGCGTTCGGGCAATAGCTACGCGCTGCTGCTGACCGCCGGAAAGTTCATTCGGGTAGCGGTCCATGAATGTGCTGACTTTAACGATTCTGCTTACGCGGCGCACAATAAGGTCAATTTCCTCGCTGCTTAATTTGCGTACGGCTTTCTGGATTCGTCCGTCTTTTACAAGTTCAAATTTTTCGTTAAGGGTGATTCCTTCTGTGCTGTAGTTATCAATAATTGCCTGAAGCTTTGTTTCAAGTTCTGTAATCCGTGCATTTGCAATAACATGCGGATCTATGCTTTCGTGCAGATTATAACCCAGCAATGTTTTTGCGCTGTTCATTGAAATTTCGTAATGGTCAATAAGTTTCAGCAGGGCGTCTTTTTTGTTTTGCTGAGTGAATGGTTGGTTTGGCTGTTCGCTCTGAGTTTTGCATTCGTTTATTATTTTTATAACTTCTGCGGGCTTTTTAAGAATCGAAATAAGTGCCGAATAGATTTTTGCATTGTCGTCTATAATTGGCTTTTCTTCTTTTATATTTGAAAGCCCGAATGCAATGTTCTGGTAAATTGTCATGTTTGGCCATAGCGCATAATTTTGAAACAAAAATCCGACTTTGCGCTTGTTTGCAGGAACGTTTATGCCAAGCTCGGAATCAAAAAGAATTTTTTCACCGATTGTTATGCGACCCTTTGTAGGAGTTTCAAGCCCTGCTATCATGCGGAGCGTTGTTGTTTTTCCGCAGCCTGAAGGACCAAGCAAAGTTACAAAGGCATTGTCTTCTACAACGAGGTTTAAATTATCAACTGCATAAACTTTATCCCAGCGTTTTGTAATACCAGAAAGTTCAATCCGCGGCATCTTGCCAGTTTCCTCCGATAACTTTATCCAGACTTGCACCTGTAAGCCTGTTGACTCCTGCATTGCAGATAACGATTGTGATAATAAGAATCAGGTTTATTCCGCTTGAAAAAGCGTAAAGTCCCATTTCGTCAAAATAGTCAAGTAAGGTTGTTATTATTTTATTCTGGGAACACAAAAGCATGAACAGCGTAAGTTCCCTGAGGCACGTAATAAAGGGTAGCATATAACCGCTCATTATTGAAGATTTTTGAATCGGAATGATTATTTTTATCATCCGTTTGTACCACGGAATATTATGAATTATTGCAGCTTCTTCAATTTCACTGCTGATTTGCAGCATGGAATTGAGCGAACTGCGGCTTGCAAATGGAATGTATTTTATAACTCCCGTAAGAATCAAAAGAAAGAATGTGTTGTAAATACCGATGTTTGTACCGAACACAAAAAATGCAACACCAACAGCAAGCGAAGGCAAAAGATAAGGCAGGAAAGCTACGATGTTAACGTAAGCTGCCCATTTGCTGCGCCTGTTTTTGCTTACGCAATAGCCTGTAAGCATTCCTATTGTTCCGCCTATTAAAGCACAGCTTGTTGCAAGAAAAAGTGTTCCGAACAATGCATTCCTGATTGTTGAATTAAATAAAATTCCGTACTGGCCGTACATTCCGTTTTCTGTAGTATTTTCTGCGGTAAGCCACCATTTTAGCGTAAGGCTTGAAAAATCTCCGCGGGTTATAAAACTATAATCACCGGGGTTTGGCAAAAAAGTTTCTATTGCAAACGAAATTATAGGATAAATGCTTGTAAAGGCTGTAAGAAAAACAAAGATTAAGGCAACGATGTATTTTCCGTAACGGCCGAGTTTTATCAGTTTTGTGTGAGTTGATTTTCCGGTAACAGTTGTGTAATTTTTTCTTCCGCTTGTGGCACGCAGGTTAAACAGCAGGATAAGCATGCCAAAAAACATAAGAATCAGGGCAAGAATGCTTGCCTGTCCTGCGCGGTTTACATTAAGCGAAACGTATCTTGTGGCAAGCGTTGTAAGATTAAGATAATGCGGAACAGGGTAGCTTCCCATTGCGCTGCTGAAAACCAGTAGAATAGTGGAAGTTATGGCAGGGCTTATCAGGGGGAGCGTTATATAAAAAAATGTTTTTATGCGCGGAGTGTTAAGAATTGTTGCGGCTTCTTCAAGATTTGAATCCATGTTTTTAAAAATTCCGCCGATTAAAACATAGGCAAACGGCGCGTAATGCATGGCAAGAACTATAACTGAAGGAAAAATCCCTTTGCACCACCATAATGGCATTGCAATTCCTGTAAGAGAAAAAAGAAGTCCGTCAGAAGTTCCGGTTACGGAATTAGAATTAAAAAGATTCTGCCATACAACGGCTAAAGTCCATTGCGGCATAATATATGGAAAAATGAAAATTGAGCTTAAATATTTTTTGAATTTGATGTTTGTTCTTGTAATAAGCCAGGCAAAAATTCCGCCGTATAAAATCGAAATAAAACATGAAAAAACAGAAAGTAAAAGAGAGTTTTTCAGCGGAATCCAGAGATTTATATTTTTAAGGCTGCCGGAAAATAAATCTTTCCAGTTGTAAAAAGTTATTCCGCTTTTTAAGCCTGTATTTACTGAATCGATTGAACCGACATGAACGGAAACCGTATCTGAAATTATAAAAAATATTGGAGCGATTGCCGTGACAGAAAGAACAATTCCAAGTACAAGAAGAATAGAATTTTGCGGCTTTCCCAGACTGGTTAAAAGTTTATTTGAAGAGCTTTTTAACTTTGTAAAATCTAAGGGAAAGCCTTGAGCCATATATTTTCTGCTTATCTCCTATGCATTTTATATGCCTATTATTTTTCTATTATTGCCCCAGCGCAACTGATTTTGAAACATTCAAATCAATCCAGTCACTCATTGTAAAGGAAACTGCCGCACAGTAAACAGGATCTTCAACAACAAGTCTGCCGCCGTCTGCGCCAACCCACCAGTCATAACCGCGGTCGTTTTTTGCAGGAAATTTGTTTTCGCCGTCAACATAACCGTCTTTAGAATGATCCTGATCACAAGCAGGATTTGAACTGTAGCCGCCAATGTCTTTTCCCCATGGTGCAAAACCTTCCTTTGTAGTTGTCATGTAAGCAATAAAGGCGCAGGCAGTCCATGGTAAAGGCGAAGTTTTTACAATCTGCATGTAATGCTTGTAAGCGTAACCGCCGATTCCCTGATATCCGTCCTGATAAGCTGCAACCTTAACATTGTTTGCAGAAACATCTGCGCTTTCTTTTACAGAGCGCAGTTTTGAATAAACAATTAAAGCTGTTTCGCCTGCGGCAGATGATTTTACAAGCTCGTTGCAGATTGGACCGTCATCAGTCTGTTCATTATATTGATTGCACCATAGTTTAATAAATGCAAGTGAATATTTTGCATTCGGTGAGCCAAGCATTAAAGGTTTTGTATCTTTTTCAACTTCATCGATGGTTTTCTGAAAGTATAATTGCTTTTCTTCCGGCAAAGAATCAAAGGCTTCCTTTAAGTAGGTGGCATATTTATCATGTGTGAGCATAAACAGAAAGTTTTTGCCGACCGGTTCAGAATTTACGCCCATGAATAAAGGTCGCTCTCCTTCGTAAACAAAATCCCAGCAGTTTGTATACTGTTTGTCTCCGCATTTGTTGAACATGAATATTTTGTTCAAAGTCTGAAGTGCAAGCGGATGTCCGTTTTCGTTTTCGTCAGTTCCTTCGGATTCTTTCCATTCCTTTGGAATATAATTTAAAAGGTTGTTTGTAACAATCATTTTATTCTGAATCTGGCTTCCGTCTTGAATCAGCGTCATGGAATAAGTATGAGTTGCACTTGTAATATCCGCATTTAAAAGCGTAAAAATTGAATTGTTTTTAGGCTGAGACCATTCGATTTTTCCGCTGTAAGAAGGATTGATTTTTTTCAGCGTTTCAATAAAAGTTGTTGCAGCTGTTTTGCCGCGGCTTGAATTTCCTATTCCGTACATTGTCTTTCCGTTGGATTCTTCGATTGCCTTTTTATACAGTTCTTCAATAGGCATTTTTTCTGCCTGTTCGATAACTTTTTCAACCTCGCTTAACTTAGAAACGGGTGAATCATTTTTTTTAGTGCAGCCGGTAAGAGCGCAGATTGCAGCAAATGCGCAGACGATTCCCATTACTTTTTTATTCATATTTCCTCCGTGTTAGTCAAAATCGCCTCTGGCCAGGAAAGATTCTGATAATAAAAGTTTAACATTGGAACTGTTTTCAACAATGGGAAGATTCTGCGATTATTTTTGATTTTTAATGGATATTTGTTATTTACGAAGATTATTATTAAATGAAAAAGGCCGCCTGAGGCGGCCTGAATTTTATATGTTTTTCTTTTTCAGGACAGAAAGCGTAGCTAAAAGCAATGCAACGCCTGTAACCCATGAAATGATTCCGGAAACAGCAAGCCCAAGATTCATTGTAATACCTGTAATTATGTAAGTTACAAAAGAAACTGCTGCAACTGTAATTGCGTAAGGCAGCTGAGTTGAAACGTGGTTTACGTGATTACACTGTGCACCTGCAGAAGCCATGATTGTTGTATCAGAAATTGGAGAGCAGTGGTCACCGCAAACAGCACCTGCCATACATGCAGAAATAGAAACGATTCTGATTGCGCCTTCCGGGAAAGCTGCGATACAGATTGGAATTAAAATTCCGAATGTTCCCCATGATGTTCCGGTTGCAAAAGCAAGGAAACAGGCAATTACAAAGATGATGGCCGGTAAGAAAGCTTTTAAGCCTGCTGCAGAACCTGCAACAAGGTCAGCAACGTACTGTTTTGCGCCTAAAGAATCTGTCATTCCTTTTAAAGTCCATGCCATGCACAAAATCAAAATGGCAGGAACCATTGCCTTAAATCCGTCTGGCAGACAAGCCATAGATTCTTTGAAAGTTAAAACTTTGCGGCTTACAAAGTAAATTATTGTAAGGATTAAAGCGCCTGTTGAACCGATTACAAGACCAACTGAAGCATCAGAGTTAGAGAAGGCATCGATAAAATTTAAATAAGAATCAGAGTCTGAACTGAAAAATCCGCCTGAATAAATCATTCCAAGTACGCAGAGAATTATTAAGCCGACAACCGGAAGAACAAGGTCAATTACTTTTCCGTTGGAAGAATTATTTGAATCTGTTTCAGTTTCAGAAGTTTCTTTGGCTTCGGCAGATTTTTCAAAAACTTTCATTGAACCGAATTCAAACTTCATTTTTACCATGGCAAACATCATGATTAATGTAAGAATTGCGTAGAAATTGAATGGAATTGCCTTACAGAAAAGGGCAATTCCATTTTCTCCTTCGGTTACGAAGCCTGCAACTGCTGCTGCCCATGAAGAAATTGGAGCGATGATACAAACAGGAGCTGCTGTTGCGTCAATGAGGTATGCAAGCTTTTCTTTAGAAACGCCGTATTTGTCTGTAACAGGTTTCATTACAGAACCAACAGTAAGGCAGTTAAAATAGTCATCAATAAAAATCAAGATTCCAAGAATAATAGTAGCAACCTGTGCACCGAATTTTGATTTTATGTGAGTTTTTGCCCAGTTACCAAAAGCTGCAGAACCGCCGCCTTTATTCATAAGTGCTACAAGAGTTCCTAGAATTACCATAAAAATGAGGATTCCGATGTTGTAGCTGTCTGCAATATTTGCAATAAAACCTTCGTTAAAAACGTGGGTTAAAAAGCCGGTAAAACCCGCGGCTGCATCAACAGCATAGAAGATACCGCCGATTACGATTCCTATAAACAGTGAAGAATAAACTTCTTTTGTACAAAGAGCCAGTCCAATAGCGACTATTGCCGGCACCAAAGACCAAAATGTTCCTACAATGTGCATTTTTGATTTCCTTTAATAATATAAAAATATTGTAAAAAAATTATCGCAAATTTATTTTAATTTTGTAAAATCTGTATTAAGCGGATCTTTGATGCCGTCTTTTTCCAGTTTTTCCAAAACTTCAACAATGTAATTCACTACATCAAGAGCTCCTGCTGCTGTGTACGTTTTAATCTGTTTTAAAGATTTTATCGCTTCGTTTAGAGTCATAACATTCCTCCAGTTTT
>JAEEGK010000803.1_pt1 | contig 78279 bp, 74 predicted proteins | sample 8958771 | NCBI WGS metagenome assembly JAEEGK01 (sample SAMN16246547, study PRJNA631951) | gut metagenome | biome: gut microbiome; feature: rumen; material: SC-attached | host: Bos | place: Iran: Karaj | collected 2018-10
CTTGAGAGCTTGCGCACCAAGTGTTTAGGTCCGCTCTGTGTTGCTGTGATATATGGCAGGTTGATTTCTGTCTCTGTCGATGCTGACAACTCAATCTTTGCCTTCTCAGCTGCCTCTTTCAATCTCTGGAGTGACATAGGGTCCTTGCGGAGGTCGATGTTCTCGTCGTGCATGAACTCTTCTGCCAGCCAGTTGATGATTCTCTCGTCGAAGTCGTCGCCGCCGAGGTGGGTGTTGCCGTTTGTCGATTTCACCTCAAACACGCCGTCGCCGAGCTCCAAAATTGAGATATCGAATGTACCGCCACCGAGGTCGTACACTGCAACCTTCACATCGCTCTTCTTCTTGTCCAAACCGTATGCCAAAGCTGCCGCTGTAGGCTCGTTGATGATACGGCGCACGTTCAAACCTGCTATCTCGCCGGCTTCCTTAGTAGCCTGACGCTGTGAGTCGCTGAAGTATGCAGGCACCGTGATGACGGCCTCTGTGACAGGCTGTCCGAGGTAGTCCTCAGCGGTCTTCTTCATCTTCTGAAGCACCATTGCCGAGATCTCCTGCGGTGTGTAAAGCTTGCCGTCGATGTCGATACGTGGTGTGTTGTTGCCGCCTTTTACCACTTTATAAGGTACACGGCTAATCTCGCTCTGCATCTTGTCGTAGGTCTCACCCATGAAACGTTTGATGGAATAAACGGTTCTCAACGGGTTTGTGATGGCCTGACGTTTTGCAGGCTCGCCAACCTTACGCTCACCGTTGTCGGTGAATGCCACGATTGACGGGGTGGTGCGGTGGCCTTCGCTGTTCTGGATGACCACTGGCTCATTGCCTTCCATCACTGAAACGCATGAGTTGGTTGTTCCTAAGTCTATACCAATGATTTTTGACATAATTTTTAATCTCCTATTTTTAATTACACTTTTTTTCGAATTCTGTCATCAATCCCTCAATTTTTATGCCAAAAATCAAAAATTTTGTAAAAAATATGATAAATAAAAAATTGAGAACCAACAAAACATTGATTCTCAATTGGTTATAAATTTTTATAAATTATTGCCAATATGACAAAATGTCACTTTTGTTGCCTGCAAAAGGCCTACCTGAAGTAATAATATGGGAATCTCTCCCTGATCTTGTTCTTCGTCCTTTCGGCGATTTCAACCATTTGAGGTTTGGTGATGCGCGATGACACAATACCTGTCCCGTTTTCCACATTGGAGTAATTCGGCACATCCTGTATTGCGCTCGACGAGTTGGTGATCAGATAGTAATTGTACAAATCTTCTCCAACAGCCGTGATGTCGAACTCGAACTTCTCAAACCAACGCTGAACCCCATACGGACTGTTGTTTTTCAGATAATTGTTGTTTTCCAGATATGTATACAACATTGATGGGGTGTATGATATCACATAATATGGCAGATTCTGACTGGTGTTGTACAAATCTTCGGCTTTGCCCGAACCCAAAGGCCATTTCATGCTGATGTGCGCAGTGTCGGTCGCCCCAGGCTGAAGCTCGGCATAATGGAAATATCCTGTCACCTCGAAATATGATGCCGTCGATTGGAATGGGGCTACAGGCACTCTCCACTCAACGTTTGCCGTACTTGTAGTGACGTCGGTGAAAGTGATTGGGATCCCCGCTGACGGCTTTTGAAAATTGAAACTGTTGATGGTGCTGACTTTGGCAGAAACAGTGACGTTGTCAGCCTTCCTCAAGACATCAATCTCGTATTCTTCGCCTTCAAGAAGCTTTTTCGGAACATAATAATAGGTCTGGTAGCAACCCGTGTAAAATACAGCGTCCGGGTCGTATGGCACCCACTTCGCGATGGTGTCCAGCGTCAGAGTCTGAGTGGCATTGCTGCCCGCAAATTTTCCGGTGAACTTAACCTCAATCTCGTCGTATGTGTAATTGCTGACAGCGTAAATGGGCGCCAACTCGGTGACATTACCGATGAAACTCTTCGTGATTTTGAAGAAATTGGTGTCGGCATTGGCATCAAGCATGCCGTAAACAACTGTCGTCTCGCCCTCGTCGCCGTAAAGGTCAACCTTGGTGCTGCAAGAGCTGAAAATCATCGCAGCTATAGCAAAAATTGTATAAATCAGTCTTTTCATGGTCGTTATTTTTTCTTCCCCACACCGTCATTTCGACCGTAGCGAAGCGAAGTGGAGAAATCTCATTTAAACCTGCAAAAATACAATTTTTTTTATTATAACAAAAATTTTTTATCTGTTAGGGTCATAATAAAAACCGTAAGGATAGTTGTTGGCTATCCGTTTGCGGCATATCTGCTCTATTGTCCTGAAAGTGCTTTTTGTCGTGCGGACCGACATCAGTCCGATTCCATTTTCAATATTGGTGTAGTTAGGTACTTCCGGATAGTGGTTGTCCGCTCCAGTTGCCACATTATAGTAATAAAGATCTTCCCCAGTGACAAAAATCTTGAACTCGAAGTCCTTAAGCCACCGTTTTACCCCATGCGGACTATTGTTCACGAGATACTCGTCGGTCTCCAATTTGAAAAAGAATCGTGATGGCATGTATTGTATGGTATAGTAATTATCGGTGGTGTTGAACAGTCCTTCGGTCTGTCCGCTTCCCAAAAACCATTCGAAGCAGCGGTCCACCGTGTCATGTGCGCCTGGCATCAGCTCCCTGTAATGGAAATAACCCACCACGTCGTAATATTCTCCGTTGATTTTGTAGCTCGCCGAAGGATCGGTGCCCTTCCACTCCACGTTTTTTAGAACATTGGATTTGAAATCGATATATTTGTTGGAGGGAAGAGGCTTTAAAAACACAAAAGGACAAATAGTCCTGGTTTTCGCCGAAACCTTGACACCATCGGCTTTTCTGATGATGAAGAGCTCGTATTCCTCGTCCTCGCGAAGCTCTTTCGTGGTGAAATAAAATGACTGCAACCGTTTGTCTTCCATTTTTGTCACAAGCTCAAGCTTCAGGGTGTCAACATTATTCTCATCTTTAAAACGACCGGCAAAATATACGTCAATATCATCTTTGTCATAATAATAGTCACCGTGTAACGACGATTTTGAAACCTTGAAGAAATTGGTGTCGGCGTTGGTGTCAAGTATCGTATAAACAATTGTTGTGTCGTCATTCTCGATGTACAAGTCCACATCAGTGCGACAAGAGGCAAAAAACAGCGTCAATATGGCAAACAAACAATATTTTTTCATAATAAATGGATAACGATGCGCAAAGATACAATTTTTTATCTAATTTTGCAAAAATTTTGAAAAATATGTATTTATCTCATAACGCTTCTTTGGTAACGACCCACGTCCTCCAGGAGATGAAGAACAAAGGTGAGAAAATCGCGATGCTCACAGCATACGATTACACGATGGCTAAGATTCTCGATCAGTCGAACATCGATATTATTTTGGTTGGCGACAGTGCCTCTAACGTGATGGCAGGTCACAAGACAACTCTTCCAATCACCCTCGACGAGATGATAATGTACGGCTCGGCAGTGGTCCGCGCCGTGTCACACGCCATGGTGGTCGTCGACATGCCGTTCGGAACATACCAGGGTAACTCGAAGATAGCTCTTGAGTCGGCCATCCGCATCATGAAAGAGACAGGTGCCAACGCCGTGAAACTCGAAGGCGGACGTGAGATCATCGAGTCGGTGGAGCGTATCCTCTGCACCGGCATCCCGGTGATGGGCCATCTCGGACTTACTCCTCAGAGCATCAACAAATTCGGCACATACGTGGTGCGTGCCAGAGACGAATATGAAGCTAACAAACTCCGCGAAGACGCTGTACTCCTTCAGGAAAAAGGCGTGTTCAGCATAGTTTTGGAAAAGATTCCGGCAGCACTGGCGACAGAAGTGTCACAGTCACTGCGCATCCCGACCATCGGCATCGGCGCCGGTCACGGCTGCGACGGACAGGTGCTCGTCCTGCAAGACATGCTCGGCCTTTCAAACGACTTCTCTCCACGTTTCCTGCGCCGCTACAACAACCTATACACCAGTATCAAAGACTCCGTCCACGCCTATATCAACGATGTCAAAGAGGTCACATTCCCCAATGAATCGGAACAATATTAATTTTTAACCCGTAAGGACAAGGCATGCCTTGTCCCAACAGGATATGAGAATAAACGACCGCATTCTTTTTGAAGATAATCACTTAATAATAGTGAATAAGCTCCCGAGCGAAATCGTCCAGGGTGACAAAACCGGCGACGTGTGCCTCCTCGATGACGTGAAGGCGTACATCAAAGTGACGAAAAACAAGCCCGGTGAGGTGTTTGCAGGCCTCGTCCACCGTCTCGACCGCCCTGTCAGCGGCGCCGTCATCTTCGCGCGCACCAGCAAGGCACTCAGCCGCATGACGACGATGGTGAAAGACCGTAACTTCCATAAGACATATCTCGCCATCGTGAAAAACCGTCCGCCGAAAGAAGCTGACGAACTCAACGACTACATGGTGAAAAACGAGGCTCAAAACAAGTCGTACATAGTGAAAGAGGGGACAAGCGGCGCGAAATTGGCTACCCTAAGATACCGTGTCGTCGGCAAGTCCGACAACTACTATCTCCTTGAAATAGATTTGCTTACTGGCCGCCACCATCAGATCCGCTGCCAGCTCGCCCATATCGGCTGCCCCATCAAAGGCGACCTCAAATACGGCTATCCGCGCTCCAACCCCGATGCCTCGATATGCCTCCATTCCTACAAAATCACCTTCGAGCACCCTACGTTGAAAACACAGATGACAGTCACCGCCCCGATGCCACAAGGCATGCCCTGGGACGCTTTCGTCATTTCGACCGAAGCGTAACGCAGTGAAGCAAAGTGGAGAAATCTTCTTTTAACGAAATCATCATGAAGTTCCCGTTAATAAAGGATTTCTCGACTACACTCCGTTCCGCTCGAAATGACGATATTACATTAAAAAATTATCAAAACTTCCCGAGGCTTGCTCAAAAATTCGATTTCCTCTTCTGTCAATTCAAACAGATTGTCGCGCACAATCAGAAACTGCATGCCAGGCTTGAAAACCAGTTTCCAAGGGAACTCCTCAAGCAGGTTGCCTTCGCAGTTGAGCTCGATAAGCGACTGCATATCCGACATGTCGGGCATCGAAATCAGCTTGTTGTAACCGACTCCGAGACGCTCCAAAGAATCCATTTCCACAATCCAATCAGGAATTGTCAAAATTTTGTTATGGTGGATGTAAAAATAAGTCAGATTCTTCAAATTTCGCAGCGTATCAGGAATGGCATCAATCTCATTATAAGAAAGATACAGATATTGTAAATTATCGAAATTGCCAACAAAATCAGGGATTTCCTTGATATGATTCTTATAAAAATCGAGGTGCTGCAAGTTTTCAAAACCCGAAATCTCTTCTGGAATCGTCGCAAACTCATTTTCATAAAAAATGAGATGATGCACCTGTTTCAAATCGGCAAAAGATTTCGGCAAATCCTTTAGTTTATTCTTCCCCAAATTCAGATTTGTGCATTGCAAATCACCAATGTTTTCGGGCAGTTTCTCAATATTATTGCCTCCAATCGACAGCTTTTTGACTTTTGAAGCATGCTTGACGTCCGACTCGGATAGCTTTAATCGGTTATGATTCAAATCCAGGCTCCGCAGACTGTCGAGTTGCGCTATGAAACGAGGGATATGTTTGATTCTATTGTGCTCTAAATCAAGATGTTCGAGGTTTTTGCAATGTTTAATGCTCGGCGGAACGCGCTTGAAGCTGTTGTCAAACAGTTTTATCGATTCAATCTTGTTGCCTCTCGGAAATTTGATTCTTCTCAAACCGCATTTCTCGATGATGACGTTGCGCAAGCTGTCTGATGCCAGCAGCTTTTTGTCGATTTTCCTGATGTTTACGTTGGTTATCATCAGAGTGCCGTTTTCAATTTCCGGTGAAAATGAAGAACTGGCAGAATGCTGAGTGCCGCAAGATAAAAGCTCAAGCAAAAGTATCAGAAAAAATATTTTGAGGTAGAGTCTCATTGTTTTATAACGTAATTTGACAGCCGTTTGTTTCCGTCATTTCGACTGGAGCGTAATGAAATGGAGCGTAATGGAGAAATCTCCTACAAACAGAGTAACTGCTTGATTGTCGGAGATTTCTCCACTCCCTTCGGTCGGTCGAAATGACTAGTTGCGTGTTTATTTCTTCACAAAAGTAATCTCCTCGATGCCGCAATCGTCCTTGAAGTCATAGAAATTGACAACGATGCTCTTCTCTTTCACCACGAAACCGTACGGTGGCTGGGCCTCTCCGAGGTCGCTGCCGTCAGGATTCTTTGGCTGGATAGAGCCTGTCGACTTGCCGTCGAAGGTGTACTTGAAGTCGAGAGCCACATCTTTGAAGACAACAGCCTTTTCGCCATTTTGCTCGGCTACGAGCTTCATCACAAACAAACCGTCGTTGTCTTGGTAGAAACTCATTGTCATGAACATGTCGTATGTCACTCCGTCCATGACACCTATGCCTCTGCCTTCCCAGTTTGTTCCCGAAAGGGCAGTCATGGTGTTTCCATCGTCTGATAACTTGAAATTGAAAGGCATCGTGAACTGTACTCTGACAGGCTTGCCGTCATTCATTCCGGGCTTCCACTTCGGCATCGCCTTCAACACTCTGATTGCTTCAGCGTCAAGCTCATCGCTAACGCCACGCAACACTGTGAATGATGACAGACTGCCGTCTTTTTCAACCACAAACTGAACAAAAACCCTGCCTTCGATGCCTTTGTCCCTTGCTGATTTTGGATACTTTACGTTTTTGTTGATGAAGTCGAACAGGGCTGTTGTTCCGCCAGGAAATTCAGGGTATTTCTCAGCGCTCAGGCAAACTTCGTCACCATCTGCTTCTTCAGCGTCCTCATCGAATATCATACTGACAAGGTATTTGAGGTCAAACGGCTTGCCGTCGACAGTGACAGTGTAGCTGTTGCGCTCGTCATGGTTGTTTTTGGCAAAAAGTTTGTGGTCGCCAAGCTTGAAGGTCTTTTCTTTCTTGACACTGTTGATGTCGAGAGTGTAGTCTTCCCCGTCAATGTTTATTTCCATAGGGTCGGCAAACGTGACGTAGGACTCTTCGCCTATTTTTATTGTGGTCCTGCTTTCGTTTGCCACGTTGTTTTGGCCATTCGATTTGCAGTTCGCGAACAAAAGCAGCGCGAACACTGGTAGGGTAAGTAATGCCTTGATTACCACGCCCTTAGCTTTTTTGTTTTGTGTAATCATTTTGATTCGTTTTTTTGTTAGGATTAAGCTGAAATTATTACTCATACCGCTGAAATCGACAGCCGTGCACTGCTGCAAAATCAGCATCATGTAGTTTTTCTTGTCAACGCCGGTGGCCACAACGTCGTGGTCGGCCATATACTCGTGGAGGCTCTGTAACTCCCTCTTATACAAGTAGATAAACGGGTTGAACCATTGCAGAATCATCATCAGCTCCACAAAGATGATATCTGCCGAATGATGATGCTCGATATGGCTCTTCTCATGCCGCACAATTTCCGGGCTCACGTCCTCATCGGTGAAAAACGCATAGTTGAAAAACGAGTACGGTCCGTGCTCCTTTCCGGTGAAAACCGCCGTAAAACCTTGCACTTTCTTCTTTGGCGAGCGGATAATTATATTAACGATTCTCCCTAATTTGAAAAGGAACACCAGCGCCGCGCCGATAGCACCTATAAGCCATATAAGACGCATGATTCCTCTAATGTCAAAGCTTATTTTATTGCCTGCCACTGCCGGCGCGGCGCCTTCATTGTCAGCCGTGTTTTCCACCGGTTTGCTGATTGTCACGCCTTCAGCGGTGATAACGACCTCATCGAGCATGATGCCCTGAAACAGACTCTCACGGTAGCTCACAATCTGCGGGGTGCTTCTGCCGATATACATGCCGACTGCCGGCAATATCAGCGAAAAGCCGAGTGCGACGATGAGAAAGGCACGGTTGAAAGTCAGCCGGTTGCTGTTGATAAACAGCACTCTGTACGCTATCCAGAGCACCGTTGTCGCTATTGAAATTGAAATTATACTTGTTATCATAATGTTTGTTTTTATTGGATAACACATGTGTTATCCTTACTGGATGTTTGTTTTATCCCGTTGGGTCAAGGCATGCCTTGACATTATTCATTAATGTTTTCAATCATTTTTTTCAGTTCCTCAATTTCTTCAATAGTGAAGTTTTCCTTTTTCGCAAATGCCGAAACAAGGTCCATGTACGAATTGTTAAAGTAATTCTGCACCAGGCCTTTCAGCGAATTGGCGGAATACTCATCTTTATTAATGAGAGGGTAGTAGCGGTTGGCCTTGCAGAACGTCTCGTGCGCCACGAAACCTTTCTTTTCCAGAATCCTGACCATTGTCAGCACTGTGTTATACGCAGGTTTCGGCTCGGGATACGCCGCCATTATCTCGTTGGCGAAACCTTGTCCGATCTTCCAAATCACTTGCATTACCTGCTCTTCAGCTTTAGTCAACTCTTTCATAACTGTATTTTTTATGTCTAATTAACGCTGCAAATATACAACTTATTTTAATACGATGTAACTAAAAAATTAGTTTTATTTTGAAAAAAATCATAAGTCGTTGATTATCAATACCCCCCCCCAGTTGAATTTTGTTGATAACTTTTTGCATTTTTTCTTTATTATATATAAATAAATTATGTATTTTTGCAGTTGTTTTTAGAGATAGCGAAGCGATTTTTCGTAAGTGTCTCGTTTTCAATCGTTTGTATGGTTGCTCGTACAACACGAATAGTTGTTTATCCTACAAATCCGACTGCAAATGTCGCAGCCGACGCCGTAGGCATGGCGTTTTCAGAAGAAAAACGTTGGTTTGTCGCCATCGTGAAGCATGGAAGCGAAAAGATTTGTGGGAAGAGGCTCACGGAGCTCGGATATGAAAACTATATTCCGGTTCAACGCGTGTTTAAGCAGTACGCCAGCGGTCGTAAAAAATGGGTTGACAAATTGGTGCTTACGTCAAAGGTCTTTGTGCGCACGACAGAAAACGAAAGATTGAAGAACGTTGTGACGTTGCCTTATATCTATCGTTTTATGGTAGACCCGTCGCGTCGCGATAATATAGATGGAAGAGCCTCTGCGGCTGTCATCCCCGACAAAGAGATGGCGATATTCCGCCGTATGCTCGAACAAGATGAGCTGCCAGTCACCTTCGAGGAGACGGGAATGTCGTATTCTGCCGGCGACAAAGTGCGTGTTGTGGTTGGCAAACTTGCAGGATTGGAGGGCACGGTGACGCGTACTGAAGACAACAGACGGCGTCTTTACGTGTCGCTCGATATATTGGGCTCAGCCTCAGTGGAGGTTGAGAGCTCTTGGTTGGAACTTAATGTATAACAACTTACATAAAAACGTAATGATGAGAAAACGGCTAACAGTATTGGTAATGGTTTTGACGCTGATTCCGTGCATGCTATTCGCACAGGAAAACAAAAAAGGCAAGTCTTATACCATTGTTGAGGAAACAGTAACGGATTCGGTTAAGATTATCACCACCACAGTGGTGGAGAAAGAGGTCTTTTTCACAAACGGATTCTGGCATAACTGGGAGTTTGTCGCCGGCATAGGTCCGCATCTTTATTATGGTGAAAACGACGACAAGGTGAAGGATTTCACAGAGATGATAGCCTTCCCCGCAATTGATTTTCAGATTACCAAATGGGCGTCACCTTCAATTGGTATCAGTTTAGGCATCACCACTGCCCGTTTCAAAGGACTGTATCAGTCGAGAGACGCGGGGACGTGGTATGTCGCCAACTTCAAGACCGACGATTTCTACACACGCGCCGACCCCAAGTATGACTATATGGAACTCAAAAAACAGAGAGGCTGGTTCACTCAGTACTATGCTCTCGCACATCTTGATATCCGTAACGTCATAGGCGGCTACGACCCCGACAGGTTTTATTCAATAGACATGTACGCTGGCGGCGGCTTGATCGTGGGTTATGACAAAAACGGCAACGTGCGAAGCGGCATGTTCAATATTGGCGTTATCAACAAATTCAAAATCACCGATTATGTGAGGTTTATGATTGCCGTAAGAGGCGCTCTCCTATCCGACGATTTCGACGGTGAGATATATGTAGTGGAGCCAAGTATGGATCACCGCAAGGCAAATGTCAAGATGGACGGCAACTTCGGAGTGACTGCAGGTTTGTCGATATTGCTCGGCAAGAAGATGAGTAAATGGAATCCTGCCCGCCGCACAACCGAAATCCTGCATCTTGGCGAAGCGGTGCGTCCCGACACAGTTATGCTTACCGACACTGTCGTGATAAAAGAGAAACAGGTTCCTGAATTCTGGTTCCATATAATCTTCCAGATAGACCGTTGGGACATCTCGAACAAGGAGAAGGTTAACCTGCATGCCTATGCCGACGCCATGAAGGGCCTCCCGGGACAACGTTATCTCATCTGCGGCTACGCCGACAAGCAGACGGCTACTCCGGCACACAACCTCATGCTTTCGGAAAACCGTGCACATGCGGTGTTTAACTTCCTCGTTAATGAATGCGGCGTGGATCCGGCGACATTGGTTATCGACTACAAGGGCGGTGTCGACTACATGTTCTACGACGAAAAAGAACTCAGCCGTTGCGTGTTGATTACGACTATCAAAGAATGATTTTAAGTAATGAATAACAAAGATCTTAGGGACTACACTGAAAGAGGGGTAAGGGAAGGCGCGAAGCTGGATGTGGACAACGTTACATACCCTGATCTGGCAGTCATTCTTAAAGCAATAAATGGCCGTAAGTCGGATGCTATAGCTGAATGGTTGGACAAACATGCCGATGAGCTTCAGGATACCACGGCTATCATCGATACCGACAAGATAGAGGATATCAAGAAACTGGAGGAGTCGAAACCTGAGCTTATCCTCAACAAAAAAGGTCTGTCATATATTTCTGACCTTGATACCTTTCTAAGCACAGCTAACGATGCTCTTGCCGACGGCGGCTATCTGTGGTGCCACTCGCGTACCTCGGCACTGAAACGTGAGTCTTTGCTGAACGCCTGCCCTGGCATAAAAGGCAAGCTGTGGAGCGTTCGCTACTACGTCTGGCACAGGGTCTTTTCCAAGCTGTATCTTACCCGCTGGTTCTATTTTTGGGTTACAAAAGGCAAGAACCGCTCTTACCCGAGGGTGGAGATTCTGGGCAGGATATGCCGTGCCGGCTTCGACATTGTTGACGAACGCTTCAGCATGGGCGAGTTTTATGTGCTTGGACAAAAGGTAAGAGAACCTCGTCGCGCCAAGACACATAACTACGGAATGGTGATCAGGCTCGGCCGCGTGGGATACCACGGAAAACAGATAAAAGTATATAAGTTCAGGACGATGTATGCCTACTCGGAGTATCTGCAGCCTTACATGATGGAGCGCGAGGGCCTGCAACGAGGCGGCAAATACAAAGACGACTATCGCATCAACATGTGGGGCCGCCTGTTCCGGAGCAATCTTTTTGATGAATTGCCAATGATAATCAATGTGCTGAGAGGTGAGATGAAGCTGGTGGGCGTGCGTCCTTTGAGTTCGGCATACTTCAAGCTGTACACCCCTGAGATGCAGCAGATGCACATCAGCGTGAAGCCAGGACTGATGCCTCCGTTCTATTACGAAGACAAGACACCTGAGACACTCGAAGAGATTCAGGAATCAGAGAAAAAGTACATTGAAGCCTACAGGAAACATCCGTTCTGTACCGATTGGCGCTATTTCTGGCACATAATAGGCAATATTTTGTTCAAAAGAAAACGATCTAACTAAGTATGGCAGAAACTAAAGACTGGGATTTGGTCATAAAGCCAAAGGAAAGCATTTTTGCAGTGGATTTTAAAGAATTGTGGCGCTATCGTGATTTATGCGCCCTTTTCGTTAAAAGAAACATCATAACACAATACAAACAGACTGTGCTCGGACCGTTGTGGTGGCTCATACAGCCAGCCCTGACGGTAATCATGTATATGGTGGTGTTCGGCGGCATCGCCGGCATCCCTACCGACGGAGTGCCACAACCGCTGTTTTACCTCTGCGGAATCTGCATGTGGCAGTATTTTTCCGACTGTCTGACAAAGACATCGAATACTTTTGTCAACAACTCCGGCATATTCGGAAAAGTATATTTCCCCCGTCTTGTGATGCCGCTGGCCGATGTCACCAGTAACCTGCTGAGATTCAGCATACAGTTCGGACTGTTTGTGGTGATATATATAGGCTATTGGCTGTTCAACCCAACATGTAACGCCCATCTGACCCTATACGCTCTGCTGTTTCCTCTCTTGGTGATAATGATGGCAGGACTGGCACTTGGTTTCGGCACTATAATCTCATCATTGACCACCAAGTACCGCGATTTGCAGGTGCTGTTCTCGTTTTTGGTGCAGCTGTGGATGTATGCCACACCTATTGTCTATCCTTTGAGTCAGGTGGCAGGCAAGAAGGTGGCAGGTTTCGACCTCACCACGCTGATGTGCCTCAACCCGGTGACGCCGATAATAGAGACGTTCAAACACGGTTTTCTCGGCGCGAGCCATTTTATTGGCTGGGGCTGGCTCGCCTACAGCTTCGGATTTATGATAGTGGTGCTGGCTCTCGGCATATTAATATTTAATAAGGTGCAGAAGAGCTTCATGGATACGGTTTAAAAATGGAACCTCTGGTCAGTGTCATCGTTCCCGTATATAACATCGGGAATTATCTCCCACGGTGTTTGGACTGCATAGAAAGGCAGACATATAAGAATCTAGAGATAATTCTTGTTGATGACGGGTCTTCCGATGGCTCTGGGCAGCTTTGTGATGAGTTTGCGGCCAAAGACCCCCGTGCCCGAGTAATCCATCATCCTGAGAACAGGGGTTTATGGGCAGCCAGAAATACCGGACAGGATGTGGCACATGGGGAATACTTGTGGTTTCCCGACGGAGATGATTATTTCCATAAGGACATCATCAAGATAATGCATGAGGCGATTAATCGGACAAATGCTTCAGGAGACAAATATGATGTGGCATTTGTCGGATATGAGCATACCAGTCATTTTGATAAGGATACATCGTCGGAGATAAAGCCGGATTTTGTCGAGAAAACTTTGGAAGATGTGCTTGAAGTGTTTGTGCGTCCCACTGAACATTTCACAGGAAGGAATATTTGGAATAAATTGTACAGGAGGGAACTGATAAACGATATTCGCACTGGCAATTACAGGTATGCCCAAGATTGTGATTTCAGTTTGAAGGTTTATCAAAAAGCCCCACGAATCATCTATGTTGACGAAGCGCTGTATTTTTGGGTGTACCGCCAGTCATCTGCCATTTCTTCGGCGAATTATAATATCAACAGCAAATTGTGTGTCATTCGGATTTTATATGATAATTTTCGCACTATGAATATAAAACCCGATTGTTGTCGCAGATATACACTGGAGTTTCTTTATATTTACATGGCCACATTACTTGATTTGGTTCAAGGGACCAACGTTTTGCAGAATGTGAGATGTGAATGCAAAAAGATAGTAAGGCATACATCAATAGCCTATCTGAATTGCAAAACGATACAATCTTTCAAGAAAAGGCTATCCAGAGTGTTGAAAATAAGGTTTGACAGAATATATAGAGCCTTAATATGAGTGATACAATAAGTATTTTTAGTGTTACTGATGACAATTATGCTCCATATTGCGGAGTCATGCTGACGTCTGTTTTTGAAAATAACAAAAGTCATTCATTTAATGTATACATTTTAATCGGGAAGCCGCTAAGTAAACGTAATCAGAGAAAGTTTCACAAATTAGAAACCAAATATGGCAACAGTATAGAGTTTGTCAATGTTGATATTAATGACATTAAGGAACTGTTATTACCGAACAGATGGTCTGTCGCTACTTTTTACAAAGTCTTTGCCGGTGATTTATTGCCTGAATCGATTGATAAGGTTTTGTATTTGGATGGGGATATGATTGTTACTGGAGATTTGGCTGAATTATGGAATATCGATATCACAGGGCAAGCTCTGGCGGTGGTGCAGGATTACTGCATCAGTCGCGAGAGAGGGCAGTATAGATTGGAGTATCCGGCAGAAGCGGGCTATTTTAACGGGGGAATGTTGCTAATAAACCTTGACTATTGGCGGCTAAACAATGTGGGACAACGTTGCCTGACATATATTAAGAACAATTATGACAAGCTGATAATTTGTGATCAGGATGTGTTAAATGCCGTACTGTGGGATGAAAAAAGGTTCGTTTCCATAAAGTACAATTATCTGATAACATATTTGAGGGATATAATTTATAATTGCCAGTCTACTGATGTACAAAAAGAAATAATAAAGCTTTCCAAATCTCCACTTATAATACATTATGGGTTTATGATAAAACCATGGTCTGTAGTGTATTATCATTTGCCTTTCTCTGAAGAATGGAAATCATACAAGAGAATATCTCCTTGGTCACATAAATTACCTTCCGCTCCCAAAAACAAATCCATTAATTGGATAATAAAACGGTATGTTTTATGGCCTTTGGGTATAATGAAACCTGATTTGGAATTCAACACTATCAATAAAGCATGATGAATTCAGGTAAACGCATAGCGGTTTTGGGTGCTGACGGGTATATCGGACAGAATCTGGTGAAATACCTGCAAGACCATTATTCAATACAGGCAGACTGCTATGGTTTATCGCACGACATGTCCCATTATGTTGATGTTACGAAGAAGGAAACGGTTGGTGTTATTGATTTGGATGTTGACATGGTTTTTATGCTTGCCGGATTATCGGGGACACTTGCCGGATTTGATTCGTATGAGAAATATGTCGCCGTAAATGAAACCGGTTTGCTCAATCTTCTTGATGCCATCAAAGAATCCCCATATCGTCCGAGGGTTGTGTTCCCATCAACACGGTTGGTTTATAAAGGTGTTGACAAAGCGTTGACTGAAGACGATGAAAAAGAGACAAAAACCATTTATGCCGTTAACAAACTGGCTTGCGAAGGATATCTGAAAGCATATTACAATAGTTTTAACATCCCTTTTACAATCTTTAGGATATGTGTTCCTTATGGTAATAACATTTCCACAAAGTATTCATACGGAACAGTCGGCGCTTTTTTGAAGAAGGCGTCATCTGGCAGTGATATCACATTATATGGCGATGGCTCACAAAAGCGAACGTTTACACATATTGATGATTTATGCTATCAGATGGTGGAAGGGTCGATGAAATCGGAAAGTGTTGGTGGTATATATAACATCGGGGGAGAAGTGCTGACCATACGTGAGGCCGCTCAAAAAATTGTTGACAGGTTCGGAGTGAAAGTGACTAATGTGCCATGGCCTGAACGTGATTTATGTATAGAGAGTGGTCATACTTATTTTGATGACACAAAAATAAAGCAGTTGCTTGGAGATATTACATATAAGCACTTTGATGCTTTTGCTGAAAATATTTGAATCCCAATGGTTATGAATATTGGAAATACTGATAATAAGCAGCTTGATTTTCTGATCTCAGCGATGAGTCAGGGAGCTTTTATCAGTACAGCAGACACACTGAAGTGGATTGAAAAACAGCGAAAAGAAGTATATTCGAAATCATACAGAATCCCTATTAGTGAGCTGAATGGTTGGAAGTTTGGCGATGACCGAATCAGACATGATTCCGGGAAGTTCTTCAGCATTGATGGCATTCGTGTCGCAACGAACTACGGACTAAAACCGGAATGGGATCAGCCGATTATAAACCAGCCGGAAATAGGTTTGCTGGGCTTTTTAACTAAGAAAATCGACGGTGTGCTGCATTTCCTGGTACAAGCCAAAATTGAACCAGGCAATATAAATGTTGTCCAGCTGTCACCCACAATACAAGCAACCCGCAGCAATTATTTGCGGATTCATGGTGGTAAAAAGCCGTCTTATTTGGAGTATTTTACCGGGGAAAAGAACGTGACGGTTCTTTTGGATCAACTGCAGTCGGAGCAGGGAGCGCGTTTTCTCAGGAAACGCAATCGGAATGTCATAGTGGAAATAGGCGAGAATGAGCAGATAGAGATACAGGACAATTATATATGGTTATCACTTGGCCAGATTAAGGAACTGCTACGATATCCTAATGTGATAAATATGGACAGCCGATCTGTTATATCTTGTATAAAGTATGGCGATTATCCCCAAAAAGAGTTTCAATCTTTACTGAGCACACAGAACAATCTGCACACACTTGATGATATAATTCATTGGATGTCTTCACTTAAGTGCAGATATGAACTGCTTGTTACTTCCATTGGGATATCAAATATGAACCATTGGGTTTTCGATGGCGATACTCTCCACCATGAAGATAACAAGTTTTTTGAAGTGATTGGCGTTAGGTCTGAGATAAGTAATCGGGAGGTGCCGTGTTGGGATCAGCCGATGATTCACTCTTTACAGGAAGGTATAATGGGATTTCTGGTGAAAAAAATAAATGGCGTTTATCACTTTCTTGTTCAAGCGAAGCTTGAGGCTGGTAATTTCGACATTATTGAAATGGCACCGACGGTTCAATGTCTTACCGGAAATTATCGTGTCGGGAAAAATGAATATGTGGTCCAGTATTTGGATACAATATTAAACGCACCGAAAGAAAATATCTGGTATAGCTGTTATCAAAGTGAAGAAGGCGGTCGTTTTTTCCAAGAACAGAATCTTAATGTCATTGTTGAAGTGGAAGAAGATTTCTCCATTGAAGTGGAAGAAAACTACTGTTGGATGACTCTCAGTCAGATACTTTTGTTTGCCACGTATAACAATTATCTGAACAGTGCGGCGCGCAGTCTGATTTCTGCCATCACCTTCAGGGAAGCACGATTATGATAAGAATAGGTGTTTTATGTCCTTCTGATATAGCGTTTCGCCGATTCCTTCCATCTCTAAAAAAGGCGACGGGCTTTCAATATGTCGGTATAGCTGTGGCGTCACCTGAAGAATGGTTCTGTGATGAATTGGGTAATATTGATAAAAAAACCATTGATAATATCCAAAATCATGAAAAAGAGAAGGCAGAAAGGTTCGTGAACACTTATTCGGGCAAGATATTTTATGGTTATGAGACCATGATTCGTTCAGCCGAAGTCGATGCCATATACATTCCGCTGCCGCCTGCAATGCACTTCAAATGGGCTGAAAAGGCTTTGTTGAACGGGAAACATGTTTTGCTGGAGAAGCCTTTTGCCACCGACTTGAAAGAGACGAAACTATTATTGGATATAGCTGAAAAAAATAATCTTGCACTCCATGAGGACTATATGTTTGTATATCATAACCAAATGGAGACCATAAATGAAATCTTACGTAGCGGAGAGATAGGAGATGTGCGGTTGTATCGAATTTCATTTGGCTTTCCAAGGCGTGATAAGGATGATTTCCGTTATAAAAAAAACATGGGTGGCGGTGCATTGCTTGATGCGGGCGGATACACAATAAAAATGGCGTCAACACTGCTTGGCCCAAATTGTAAAATGGTGGCGGCAACAACTAATTATATACCGGGTTTTGAAGTTGATATATATGGCTCCGCAACAATGGCAAATGAAACCGGAGTTGTCGCACAGTTGGCTTTTGGCATGGACAATGACTATAAATGCGAATTGGAGATATGGGGCAGTAAAGGTACATTGACAGCCACTCGTGTCATGACAGCACCGGCAGGTTTCGTGCCGTCTTGTATTATAAAAAAGAATCAGGAATTTGAGACACGGGAACTCCCTGAGGACGATGCGTTCTTGAAATCCATTTTATGTTTTGAGAAGAGTGTGAAAGATGATAATGCCCGACGTGAAAACTATAAGTTGATCGAACAACAGGCTGTTTTGGTTGAAGAATTCAAAAGGGTAAGTGTTATAAAACTATAAAAATATGAATGTGGCAATCATTATAGCCGCCGGTTCGGGGCAGAGGATGGGACAAGATATCCCCAAACAGTTCATCAGTGTTTTGGACAAGCCCATTTTGATTTACACTTTAGAGGGCTTCCAACACCATACTATGGTTGATGCAATAGAAGTCGTTTGCCTTGAGGGCTGGGAATCCATGGTATGGGCATACGCAAAACAATACAATATTGACAAGTTGAGATGGATTGTCACAGGTGGCAATACCGGACAGGAATCCATAAGAAACGGGGTCTATAATCTGGAAGGGAAAGTGGAGAAAGAAGATATTGTCATCATTCATGATGGAATTCGTCCGCTGATAGATTCTTATGTGTTGACAGACGTGATAGAGAAAGCGCAAGAATATGGGAATGCCATCACATCCATGCCTTATAATGAGCAGATATTTGTTGTGAGTAAGGATGACGAGAACACAACCACGCAATACATCCCTCGAGAGACTTTGAGAAGGGTGTCTACACCTCAAGCTTATAGATTCGATTTGTTGGATGAAAAGTATCATGAGGCATTTGAAAGAAAAATAGGGATTTATAAATCTTCCTATACAAATACGATGATGGTGGAACTTGGTGTCAGGTTGCATTTTGCAGCAGGCTCCGATAAGAATATCAAACTTACCACCAAAGACGATCTTGAATTGTTTAAAGGGTATTTGCAGAAGAGAAACGATACTTGGCTAAAGTAATGAAGTATCAATTATGAGGCTAAACAAACGACATCCTCTATATCAGGAAGATATCCAAAATGTACTCTCTGTACCGGGAATAGACTTTTTAAAGGGTAAAAGCGTTCTTGTTACAGGAGCCACAGGGTTGATAGGAGTTCATCTTATTGATGCGTTGATGCTTTTGGGAGGGGTTAAAGTTTATGCTGTAGGCAGAAATAAAGAAAAAGCTTCGACAAGACTGGGAGAGTATTTTGGCCGCTCAGAATTTGTTTTTATCGAACAGGATGTCTGCCAGCAGTTTCCTGATGATATAGAGGCAGATTATATCATTCCTCTTGCGAGCAACACTCATCCTTTGGCATATTCCCGTTTTCCTGTTGAGACAGTTCAAATCAATGTCATGGGACTGACAAACGCCTTGAATTTGGCGAAGAATAATGGGGGTATGGTCCTATTCCCTTCAACGGTGGAGATATATGGCAATTCAAGGGATAATAAACCTTTCAGGGAAAATGACACTGGAGAGTTGGATTTGTCGACAGCACGATCATGTTATACGGAGTCAAAACGCGTCGGAGAGGCTTTATGCCAGTCATATTTTTCAGAGTATGGCGTGCAGGTGAAGATAGTGCGTCTTTCGCGTGTGTTCGGTCCTACGATGCTGGAGTCTGATACAAAAGCTTCATCACAGTTTGTCAAGAAAGCGGTTGCTGGTGAAGACATCGTGCTCAAGAGTAAAGGCGATCAGCTGTTTTCTTATGTTTATGTCTCTGATGCAGTCGCAATGTTGCTGCATGTGATGCTTCACGGCAAGATGGGAGGTGTATACAACATATCCAATGAATCATGTAATGTCCATTTGAGAGATTTTGCGGAAATATGCGCAACATGCGTTAACAAAAAAGTGGTTTTTGAGTTGCCGGTTGAAGATGAATCGAGAGGTTATAGTATTGCAAAGAATGCGGTATTGGACAATGGTTTTTTGAAATCTCTTGGATTTGTTCCAAAATATGGCATTAGGGATGCCATTGAAAGGACAATAGAAATATTGAGATGAACATTCAGGAAGAAATAAAAGACGGATACCTTGTTTCAGCCAAGATGAAAAAAATCTGGGCGATAGAACTGGATTTAGTTAAGAAGTTTGTTGAAGTGTGTGCCAAATATGGGTTGGAATATCGCATCACAGGAGGTACGCTATTGGGTGCGGTGCGCCATAAAGGATATATTCCATGGGATAATGACATCGATATACTGATGCCAAGGAAGGATTACAACAAATTTCAGGAGATTGGAAAAGATGCATTTAAGGAACCATATTTCTTTCAGACACCAATTACGGAAAACGGCCGGTATTTTTCCGCCTATACGAAAATACGTCACAATCTGTCGACAGCCGCATCCAAATATGAATACGAAGAAGGTATAAATTGCGGTGTTTTTATTGATATATTCTGTCTTGATGAATTGCCCGACAACAGATTGCTCAGGAGGTTGTTTGTCTTTAAGCTGACTGAGATATTAAAAATGCGGCATTTTTGTTGGGGCTGGAAACTGAATGGTGGTGTGACGGCTAAGATAAAGCACAGCTTGCGTTACTTTGTATATCGTTTTGTGTATCATAGTCCGAATGCGGCAGAATTGCTCATGTTGTTCAACAAGAAGGCTGGTAAATATGCAGGAAAAGGGTGTAAAGAAGTGGGCACACTTGAACACGGGTATATTGAGAGGATTGTCTGGGACAAAAGCTGGTGGGATGATTCGGTGCAGCTTGCCTTCGAAGACCTCAGCCTGTGCGCGCCAAAGTGTTATGACGCCGTGCTGAGAAAACAGTATGGAGACTATATGCGTATTCCGGATGATAAATCCACTCATGATTATTATGAATTTGAACCTGATGTACCATACAAACAGTTTTTTGAGTCTTACGGGAAAGATAGTGCTATTTCACATGGTCAAGGGTCAAAAGTGTTAAGCTTATGAAGAAGCTTCTTTCAATAGTTATCCCGGTCTATAACGTTGAAGCATACATCAAAAAATGCCTTGACTCGCTCATCATTGCGCCAGAGCTGATGGATAAGATGGACGTGCTGATAGTCAATGACGGCACCCCTGACCGCTCGGCGGAGATTTCACGTGAGTATGTGAAGCGTTTTCCTGGTGTTTTTCGTCAGATTGACAAGGAAAACGGAGGTCATGGCTCAGTGTGGAATCTTGGATTGAAAGAAGCTGAAGGCAAATATACCCGTTTTCTGGATTCTGACGACTGGCTGGAGAATCTCGATATGCTGCTTGAGAAGTTGGAGACATGTGATGCCGATCTGGTATTGACACATACAATATGTCATGTTTACAAAGTAAAACAAGATGAGCATTTGGATTGGAGACTGGAAATCAAAGACATGGATTTCGGACGTATGTATGATGCCAATGCTTTTGATTGGTTGAACAACCTCGACCATAGCGGTGTCTTGTTGCATCATTGCTGCACGTATAAAACGGAGGTTCTCCGACAGTATCTGCCACTCTTCCTGGAAAAACAACCGTACGATGACAATATTCTCAAGCCGGCGGCTATAATTGGATCCGGATCATTGGTGGCTTATGATTTTGCGTTGTATCATTATCTGATGTACAGAGAAGGGCAGAGCATATCTGCAAATGTTCAAAATAAGAACATCGAGGCAAAAATAAAATCACAGAAATATCTTATAGAGTTTGTCGAACGGCATCGGCTACCGGAAGATTCGTCGAAATATTTGTATTTTAGACACAGACTGCCAAATTTGTACAACTATGGTTATAAGTCGTTTGTCGGGTTTCCGTACAAAGAAGCAAAGGCTTATACCGTAAACTGGGACAAATGGGTGAGGAGCCATAACCCTTCAATCAAAACCGAATGGACGAAGCTGTATCATCTGCTTCCATTTTGGATGTATAGAATATTGGTTAAGATTAAATCATAATGAAGCGATACCATTACGTCATAGTGGGTTCTGGCCTCTTCGGTTCCACTTTTGCGCATTTTGCAAAAAAAGCGGGCAAGAAATGCCTTGTCATCGACAAGCGGCCGTGTCTTGGAGGCAATGTGTATTGCGATAATGTTGAAGGAATCAACGTACACAAGTATGGGGCGCACATATTCCATACATCAAACAAAGAAGTTTGGGATTTTGTGAACGGCATAGTCCCGTTTAACCGTTACACCAACTGTCCGGTGGCGAATTACAAAGGGAAGCTTTACAACCTGCCGTTTAATATGAACACCTTTTATCAGATGTGGGGCGTGACAACTCCAGATGAGGCAAAGGCTAAGATTGAGGAGCAGCGCAAGGAGGCTCTTGAGGCATTGAACGGGCGTGAGCCTGCCAATCTGGAGGAGCAGGCGTTGAGCATGGTGGGGCGTGACATCTACGAAACTCTTATAAAAGGCTATACAGAGAAACAATGGGGCAGAAGTTGCACCAAGTTGCCGGCATTTATTATCAGGAGGCTGCCTTTGAGGTTTGTGTTCGACAACAACTATTTCAATGACAGCTATCAGGGCATTCCCGTTGGCGGATACAACAAACTGATTGAAGGCTTGCTCGAAGGTGTAGAGACCCGTGTAAACTGCGATTTCTTTGAGCATGGTGCCGAACTGACTGACATGGCCGAGAAGATTGTTTACACTGGTCCGATTGACGCATATTACGGATACCGTTTCGGTCATCTTGCATGGCGGTCTTTGTCGTTTGAGCAAGAAGTGATTGAAAAACCCAATTATCAGGGCAATGCCGTGGTAAATCACACCGAACGTGAGGTCCCTTACACAAGGATTATCGAACACAAGCATTTCGAGATGTTCGGCGATGCTGTTTATGACAATGCGAAGACAGTCATCACCAGGGAATACAGCACCGAGTGGAAACCAGGAATGGAGCCGTATTATCCGGTGAACGATGACGAAAACGAGGCTCGCTACAAACAATATAAAACATTGGCTGACCAAGAGGAAAACGTGATATTTGGAGGGAGGTTGGCTGAGTATAAGTATTACGACATGGCACCGGTGATTGAAAAAGCGATGAGGTGTTTTGATAACTGATGAGCAAAGTAAAACAATTATATAGTCGTTACAGGGATTTGATACTATACGGAATCATCGGCGGATTCTGTGCGGCATTGGATTTCGGATTATATACGTTGCTCGGATTGTGGATGCCATATCTTTGGGCTAATGTAATCAGTGTTCACACCGGTATTTTATGCAGTTTTTTGCTTAACAGGCATTATAATTTCAAAGTCAAAGACCACATAGCCCATCGTTTAACCGTCTTTTACCTGGTTGGTTTGATGGGTCTGGCGCTGAGCGAGCTGCTAATTTACTTAATGGCGACAGGTTATGGTATGAATTATATTATTGCCAAACTGATTACAGTCGTGATAGTGGCTTTATGCCAGTTTTTACTGAATAAGTTCATCACTTTCAAAAAATTTGCCTGATGGATAGATTATATTTGGTGATGCCAGCATATAACGAGGCTGAAAATATCGAGGAAGTGGTGAAACAATGGCATCCTATAGCTGAAAAATTACCCGATGCGGAAGCTAAGCTGTTGATAGTGAATGATGGAAGCAAGGATAACACATGGGAGATGCTTTGCTCGTTGAAGGGGGAGTATCCATTACTTGAGGTCGTCAACAAACCGAATTCAGGTCACGGCGCGACAGTGCTTTATGCTTATCGTTATGCCATAGGGAAAGGTGCTGATTATGTGTTTCAAACTGACAGTGATGGGCAAACTCTTCCAGATGAGTTCTGGCAATTCTGGGAGCATCGCACAGAGGCTTCCTTCGTTATCGGCACCCGTTGTGGAAGACAGGATGGTGCGAGTCGCGTGTTTGTAACCAAGACTCTAAGATTGGTGGTGTGGCTGATGTTTGGCGTATGGGTCAAAGATGCAAATACTCCTTTCCGTTTGATGAATGCCGAACGTCTCGCTGCTGTTATGAAATACATACCGGAGGACTTTTTCCTGGCAAATGTGGCAGTTTCAGCTATCGCTGTCAAGAAAAAAGAGTCTGTCGCCTGGTATCCTATAACTTTCCGTCCACGCCAGGGCGGTGTGAACTCCATCAACATGAAGCGGATTTTCAAGATAGGTTGGAAGGCGTTGGGAGATTTCAGAATGATTAACAGGAATTTGAAGCATGACAAAATATATCAATAAGAACTCTTTGCCATACTTGTTGTTGTTGGTTATCCTATCGTTGTTATGCGTGGCGAGGTTCACATTGTTCGATTATGGCTTCCAAACATTTTATGACGATGCATATTTCCTTTTGAAAGCTAAAGAAGTAAAAGAAGGTGTTATAACAGGCAAGTCACAATGGAATTTCATTGCCGTGAATTGGTTTCCATATATGGATTTGTCAAGTATGATACAGTCTCGCATGTCAGGTTACATATTGATGTTGGCGACGGTTTTGAATGCGACGATAGCAAGCATTGTTGCATTTGGAAATAAAAATTGTCTGAAGTATTTGGCTGTATGTTTGTTGTTATTATTGCCTAAAGCTGGACAGATGAGTTATGTCGCCTTACAGACGTTTCTTCTTTGCACATCGGTTTCAGCATTTATCATTTATTGGAAAAAAGAGAACATCTGGTTAAAATATGGCATGTTGCTCGTGGCTGGGTTTATGGCGGGTCTTTCTCTGTTTGTGATTATGCCAGCCGGGTTATTGACATTGGCATTTTATGTAATCATCCTGTTGATAATGAATGGACGGCGCTATATTCAAAGTCTAAAGGAAATTGGCGTTGGTATCGTAGGCGTTGCACTTTGTGTGGCGTATATGCATTTGTGCATTTGTCCCGTTGACAAGATCGTTGATGCCATGCGTTTCACAGCTTCGTATTTCACCAAGACCGGATATGGTTACGATTTTTTGAGCATGTGTTCTTATATAGGCTTATTCGTCAGAGACAGCATATTCGTCATCGTGTTTTATATAGGGGCTTATTTTCTTTCGAAAAAGATTGTTTGCGGGAAGTTTGCTTGGATAGGGGGACTTGTTTATTTGGTACTGGTTTTCATTTGTTTTAATTACCAGAAAAAACCAGCAATATCCCCTTACGTATTTTTCTCAAGTGTGGTGCTTATACCATTGGCTTTTGAATGCGAAAATGGGGGTTTTAAAGCGATGTTGTCCAAAGATACGATAATGAGGCTCTTCTTATTCTGTTTCCCTGTTATTGCATCTGTAGGGAGTAACACTTTTAGTTTCAGAGTGGCATGTTTCATTGTCGCATGGGCGTTTTTGTGGTTTGAGCAGAAGGAAAAAACAAAATGGTATGTAGCATTAGCTGCAATTCTTGCCATCCTGGTACCTTATACGTTAAAAACCGTTAATACTTTGAACAACAGGGATGACAGATTCCATTTTACCAGAGGCAACAAGTATTTTGCGGAGATATCACTTACCGAAAAGCAGAAAGAGTATTATGACAACATGTATGATTTGATGTCAGATTATGGTTTTAAATCAAACAGCTCGGTGGTATTCACGGCATTGTTTGACTATGCTACCGTGTATGCTTTTGATGCTGTTTTGTCGTCTAATTTTCATCAAACTAACAATTTCCTGTATTGGGATACCAAAGACATGTTACGTCCTGATTTTATAATCCTTAGCGGATGGGATGAAAAAGTGATGGGTGAAAGGCTGAGGACGATGGGATGGGGGTGGCCTGAAGAATTTGATGCCTACGGTATGGGGACTCCGGAGTCAAGGGTTCAAAACTTTTCCAATGCTGAAAAAAGGACAGTATATTGTAGAAAAAAATGAAAAATAACAATTATAGCTGGCGCATGCACATAGGCGGAGAGGATTGTTAATACATTGATTACGAAATGAGTACAGCAATAGAATTCAATAATGTAAGTAAGGAATACCGTTTGGGGTTGGTTTCCACCCAGACGCTCAGTCATGACCTGAACCGTTGGTGGAAGATGCATATCCTTGGCAAGGAAGACCCGTATCTGAAAGTCGGTTCGGTGAACGACCGCTCAAAAGCCGCCGACAGCGATTTCGTGTGGGCTTTGAAGGACATAAACTTCAAAATCGAGCAGGGTGATGTTGTCGGTATCATCGGTAAAAACGGCGCAGGCAAAAGCACCATGCTGAAGCTCCTTTCCAGGGTGACAGGTCCGACTACGGGCACCATCCGCACCAAAGGCCGCATCGGAGCGCTGTTGGAAGTGGGCACCGGTTTCCATTCGGAGATGACGGGACGTGAAAACATATATATGAACGGCGCCATCTTGGGAATGACCAAAAAGGAGATATCCCACAAACTCGATGAGATTGTCGATTTCAGCGGATGTGAACGTTACATCGACACTCCTGTGAAACGTTATTCGAGCGGTATGATTGTCCGCCTCGGCTTTGCGGTGGCGGCGTTTTTGGAGCCTGAAATACTCGTCGTCGACGAGGTGCTTGCCGTTGGTGACGCAGAGTTCCAGCAGAAAGCGATAGGCAAGATGCAGGACGTGAGCAGCGGCGAGGGCAGAACGGTGCTGTTTGTGAGTCATAACATGGAAAGCATCAGGACATTGTGCCATCATGGAATACTGCTCGACAAAGGCAGCATAGCATACACCGGCGATATTGAAAGCGTGGTCGAAAAATATCTGGCGTCAGCCATTGCCGACCTGACCGATTATACCGAGATAACCAAGAGTCATCAGCTGCCATACCTGACAAGGAAGCTTGAGTATCTCAGCGTGAAGATGGAGAATGACGTGAAAAACGTGTCAACAGAAGAGCCTCTGCGTTTCACGGCACGATTCAAAAGAAACGACTCGCGTGTCACAAAATGCAATTTCGGCGTTGTCATAAAAGATGATATGGGACGCGGTGTCGGCGCAGCGTACTCCGAGGCTGTTGAATTGAACCTTAACGATGAAGTCGGCGAAGTCAATATAGAGATTAAAAACCACCAACTTGCAAAAGGGAAATATAGTCTGAATTTTAATATTTGCCAGTTTGGCTATGACTCCAATGATATAGACTATGACATAGTCCGTGATGTGATAAGTTTTCAGGTCACATACGTCGATGCGGGTCATACCAAGCCTTTCTTGAATTGGGCGGTTAGTGGGAAAACCGCTTACCAGGACATTAAAGTTAGCGTAAAGTGATTGTATTGTCGATTTTTGTTGTATTAGCTGTTTTGGGAGTCATGTTATGCTTGCTATATGATCCGAAGCAGCGTCTGGCTCCAGGGAGACAGTGTGAGGTCACCACACCAGATCCTGAAAAATATCAAAATGACTGTGTGCATCCGTGCATACGACGACTTCAGGATGGCAGATATGTGATGGTGCAGTCGCCATGGCCAGCTGCGCAGGATGGTGTGGAGAACCCGATATTGTATTTCTCTGAAGATCCTGCTACTTGGCATGACGGCGTTGTCCTAAAAGACACTCCGGCAACAGGATACAACTCCGATCCCAATGTTTTTGAAGAAAATGGCAGGATTTATGTGTTTTGGCGCGAAGTGGACACTCCACGATGCCAAAAATATGGCAAATCACGCATGGTGATGGGCGGAATTGTAGGCGATGACGGCAAGATGACAGAAGAGAAGGTATATATCACGGCAGATGCAGACTCAACAGACCATACAATATGCCCGACACTGATAAAACACAATGGGAAATACTATTTCTACACCCTTTGGCGTCGGCGTAAGTCGTTCCTAAGGAATCTGGGAATAACGATTTGGGAAGGAACATCATTGGAGAATCCTGATTTCAAGCTGATTGACAAAGTCAAAGTGAATAATCCTCTTGTCTGGGACAGGTTTTTTGAGAACAAGTTCTTCGGTCGTTTGTTTTTCATACCCGTTATAAAAAGATATGACTTGTGGCATTTCGATTTGTTTGAGCATGACGGCCGTTTGTATATGGTTTCAAGCGATGAGATGGATGACTTTGTAATGTTGTCGGAAAGTCGCGATTGGAGGCATTTCACGACAGTCAAAACACCTTTGTTGAATAATAATTATTCTGATAAAATTGTCGGTCATCGGCAGAGATTTTATAAGCCTACAGCGCAAGTTGTTGATAACCAGTTGTATTTGTGGTATACTTACACTGATGGGTGGCCATATAAAAACAAATTGTTTTTGAGTACAATAGGTGTCGAAGAATTATTTAAAAATTAGTTTTTTATGCCGACAGCAATAGAATTCAATCACGTAAGCAAAGAATACCGTTTGGGGCTTGTCTCAACAAAAACGCTAAGCTACGACCTTGACAGATGGTGGAAGATGCATGTCTTGGGCAAGGAAGACCCGTATTTGCAGATCGGCTCGGTTAACGACCGCTCCAAAGCCGCCGACAGCGATTTTGTATGGGCGTTGAAAGACATTGATTTCAAGGTGGAGCAGGGTGATGTGGTAGGCATCATCGGGAAAAACGGTGCAGGCAAAAGCACGTTGTTGAAGCTGCTGTCACGTGTGACGTCACCGACTACAGGCACCATAAAAGCGAGAGGCCGTATCGCCAGCCTGCTTGAGGTCGGCACAGGTTTTCACAGGGAGCTGACAGGACGCGAGAATATATACATGAACGGCGCCATATTGGGCATGACAAAAAATGAAATTGACCGCAAACTTGATGAAATTATTGATTTTTCCGGTTGCGAGCGCTATATCGACACGCCGGTGAAACGTTATTCCAGCGGTATGACAGTGCGTCTCGGTTTCGCCGTGGCAGCATTTCTTGAACCCGAGATACTCGTCGTTGATGAGGTGCTTGCTGTTGGCGACGCCGAATTTCAGAAAAAAGCCATCGGTAAGATGCAGGATATCTCAAAAGGCGAGGGGAGGACTGTGCTGTTTGTGAGTCATAACATGGGAAGTGTCAGGCAACTGTGCAAAAACGGCATGGTGCTGCACAATGGCAGCATCGCATTTACCGGCACCGCAGCTGACTGTGTGGATTATTACAACGGAGCCAACCTCGCCGAATTGTATAACTATACCAAGATTGAAAATCATCATCACTGGGACAATGTTATTCGTGAAGTGGAGTATGTGAGCATACGAATGCTTAACGATTGTAACAGCGTGGCTAACGAGGAACCGCTGTCATTTGTGATGGAAGTGAAACGTAATGTATCAATGATACATAATTGCCAATTCGGACTCAGCATCCGCGACAGCGGCGAGAATATTGTAGGTGCCGCATGGTCGGAAAAGGTTGAACTGCCAGAAAATGCCGACCTGATGAGGGTTGAAATGAGCCTGCCCAACCATCAGCTGGCAAAAGGCAGGTACAAAGTCAATTTCAGCATAGGTAATTGTGACTTCAACAATCCAATCTATGATTTTGACATTGTCAGCGATGTCATACGATTTGAAGTGAATTATAAGGATATAGCGCACAATCAGCCGTTCACGAGCTGGAAACATGGCAGAATAGCTTTTGTGACGTCTACACCTGTGATAGCTCCGATATCAAACCCGACAAACTAATATGAGTGACCAAGCCTTTAATACGGCGATTTGCTGTATTGCCAAATGTGAAAACCATTATCTGAAAGAATGGGTCGATTACCATTTGGGCATTGGCTTTAAGGATATTTTTATCTATGACAATAATGCCATAGACGGGGAAAGGATTGAACCGTTGTTCGAAGGCTATGAACATGTGACCATATTGGATTGCAGGGGAAAGATAATGTATCAGAGACCTGCATATACGGATTTCTATCACAGATATGGCGCCGTTTATGATTGGATAGCCTATATTGATGTCGATGAATTCATCACTTTTAGCGAAAGCTCGGGTATTCATACAATTGATGAGTTCCTGCACACTTTTGATAAAAAAGAAGTTGATGTCATACAACTTAATTGGATGCTGTATGGCGACAACGACATTGTTTGCAGCGACAGCTTCAGCGTTTTGGACAGATTTGTGAATCCTCTTCCTTACGATATAAAGCTTTTTGGCGGTGATTACCCCCAAAATGATATGGTTAAAAATATCTATAGAGGAGGGCTGCTGAAGGAAAATCAGATGAACACCCCGGCATCCGATTGGAGTGTTGACCCTCACGGGATAAACGGACTGAGAGGCTTGTCTTATGCTGACGACAAGGGAGAGAGATGTGAAGGAAGCTGGCACAAGCCATACGATTTTTCGGTAGCTTATGTCAGACATTATTTCACCAAAACCATAGTTGAATGGATTATTAAGAAATCACGCGGTCGCGTCAATGGCAATCCCACACAATGGGCTGAAAAATATTCATTTGACACTTTTTTTGATGTGAATGCCAGAACGGAAGAAAAAGAAAGAATTATCAGATGCTTCGAGATTTTCAGCGAGATGCTGTCAACTTCAGAAAGCAACAACCTCGCCTTCATGAAAAGTTTTAGCGAGAGATGGGACAGTATAAACAAGCAGAATGACGCTATCTGGCAGAGGTACATTGATATTTCAAATTCAAAAGAGTATCGTTTGGGAAGATTCCTTTTAAGACCTGTTTCGCTGGTTAAGTCCAAGCTCAAACGCAAAAAAAGATGATAAAAACGATTGTTTTCAACGGCGGTCTCGGTAACCAGATGTTCCAGTATGCGTTTTATCTGAGGATGAGACACGAGTCACCACTGTCATTTTTCATATTTGACACAGAACAATCGCGAGGATGCCATAATGGCTTTGAACTGGACAAGGTTTTTCACATCGATTGCGGATGGAAAACAAAGTATTATCGCAAGGTGAATAAGTATTGCCAGAGGATGATAGGTTCTTTTAATGAGATTGTGCAGAAAAACAGTTTGGAATATATACCTGAATTGATGAAAGAACGTCATTTTTTGTCAAGCTACGCGGGTTTTTGGCAGAGTGAAAAGTATTTCAAGCCGGTGGAGAAATCTGTCAGGAAAGCCTTTGCATTCAGGGAGGAATTGCTGAACGCAAAGACGAAAGAGACAAGTGATTATTTAAAAAGCATAAACAGTGTGTCAGTGCATATCCGTCGCGGCGATTACTTGCGTAATCGTGATTATTACGGCTTGTGCACGACAGATTATTACAATAAGTCGATTTCTTTGATGAAAGAACGCGTTCCAAATGCATTGTTCACCTTTTTTTCGGATGATGTGGATTGGGCAAGACAAAGCATCAAATGTGAAAATGCATTGTATGTGGATTGGAACAGTGGCAAAGACAGCTGGCAGGACATGTATCTGATGAGTTGCTGCAAACACAATATCGTCGCCAACTCTTCATTCAGTTGGTGGGGGGCGTGGCTGAATCCTAATCAGGAGAAAACAGTCGTGGCACCCAAACCGTGGTTTGATTACTCTTCCGACTATGACATTGCGCCTTCAAATTGGCAAAGAATCGAACGATAAAACCTTCAATAATATGGATGTCTCAGTCATAATGCCTGCATATAACGCCGAGAAATACATCGCGGAAGCCATCGACTCGGTGTTGGCTCAAGATTTTTCGGGCAGCTATGAGATTCTGATTGCCGACGACGCTTCAACAGATTCTACGCCTGATATAATCAAAAAATATCAGTCAGAGCATCCTAACATAATTAAAGCTGACTATAGAAAAGACAATATCGGTGCGAATCCGAATTCATATATTCTTTGCAAAAGCGCCAAAGGACGTTATCTGGCATTCATAGATGCAGATGATGTGTGGCTGGCAAAAGACAAGCTTCAAAAACAGTTCGATTTTATGGAAAACAACGAAAAAGTTGGAGCTGTTTGCAGTAATGCCTACTATATCGACGATAAAGGTGTCAGCTTGAAGCATAAGAGTGATGATGATGAAGGTTTTATATCATTCGAAGAAATAATAGTAGGACATAAAGATATATTTTGCAGTTCTTTCGTGTGTCGTCGTGATTTGTTTATGCAGATGGCTGATGACAGCAAATGGTATATTGATAACGGCAGTTTCAATGATACCGTGTGGGCACTGTGGATGTCGTATCACAACCTTCTTTATCGGATGAAATCTCCGTTTTCAGCCTATAGGGTTTTGAAGGACAGTGCCTGCCATTCATCAGATAAAGAAAGGCAAGTTAAGTTGAGCAGACGATATTTCTTGAAAAAAACATGTTTCCTGCTCACACATGATTATCCGTTGGAAGACAAAATGGACATCATCTCGAAAGAGTATGACTATATTTTCAATAACGCTTATTATGCAGGTGAAAAAAAGGTGCGTGCCACCAAGACATTTAAGGTTGGCAAGCGTATCAAAGATATGGTTAGGATAATCAAACGCAAATAAATGGTTATGCAGTCGCTCTTATGTTCACTTCCACGCTATCTCGATGACAGGGGGAATCTCTCGTATTTCGAAAACGGCAACCAGATACCCTTTGAGATAAAACGTGTGCATTGGATTTTTGATGTGCCGGGAGGCGAGGAGCGCGGCGGCTTGGCTTATAAGGAAACGGAAGAGTTTATAGTGGCGGCATCGGGTAGCTTCGACGTGATAATCGACGATGGCACCAGCCGCCGGACCATACAGCTCAACAGGTCGTATAATGGCGTGTATATCCCCAAAGGACTGTGGCGCGCAGTCGAGAATTTCTCAACAAACGCTGTGGCAATAATAGCCGCATCGACGCTTTACGATGAGGATGACGCCATTCGCGATTACAAGGAGTTTTTAAAACTAAGAAAGCAGTGAGATCTTCTGTAAAAGATTGTCATATAATTACACTGGACAAGCATCACAGCGTCCGCAAAGGCGACATCTGTGTTGTGGAGAATGGCACGACGGTGCCTTTTGACATCAAACGGGTGTATTACATCTACGATGTGCCGAGCGGCGCCGAGCGTGGCGGTCATGCCCACAAAGCCCTGAAACAGCTGATAGTCGCGCTGAGCGGTAGTTTCACTGTTGTCATCGACGACGGCACGGAGAAACGCTCGTTCTTCTTGAACCGTCCCGACAAGGTGCTTTACGTCGCTGAAGGCAACTGGCGAGTCATCGGGGATTTTTCATCAGGCTCGGTGTGTATGGTGCTCGCCTCCGATAAATATGATTCGGATGACTATATCCGTGATTACAACGAGTTCTTGTTGTATAAAAACAATGCGCTATGATACCGTTTTTGTCGCTTAAAGATGTCACAGCCAGGTATGCCGATGAGATTCATGAGGCAGTGAACCGTGTCGTCGACAGCGGATGGTATCTGCAAGGTGCTGAGAATGAGCGGTTTGAAGCTCATTATGCAGAGTATGTCGGAACTGAGTATTGCATCGGTTGCGGAAACGGTCTCGACGCCCTGATCTGGATTTATCGTGCCTATATCGAATCAGGCATCATGCAGAAGGGAGACGAAGTCATAGTGCCTGCCAATACCTATATTGCTTCCGTTTTGGCCATTACTGAAAATGGATTGAAAGCGGTTCTTGTGGAACCCGATCCAGAGACCCTGGAATTGGATGAGAATAGGATAGAAGAGGCCATAACAGCGCGAACCAAGTCAATCTTGCTGGTCCATCTCTATGGTCGTTGCGCTTATACTGAGAAGATAGGTGAGTTGTGCGCGAAATACCATTTGCATCTTGTTGAAGACAACGCTCAAGCACACGGATGCAGGTATAACGGAAAGAGAACAGGCTCATTGGGTGAAGCTGCCGGACATAGCTTCTATCCCGGCAAGAACCTTGGCGCTTTGGGTGATGGCGGTGCAGTGACCACCGACAACAAGGAGCTTGCAGATTGCATCCGCGCTTTGGCAAACTATGGCAGTCAAAAGAAATATGTAAACCAATACCGCGGACGCAACAGCCGCTTGGATGAGATCCAGGCTGCGGTGTTGGATGTGAAGCTGCGCCATCTGGACGAGGATAATGGTTTAAGGCAGAAAGTGGCAAAGTGTTACTATGAGGGTATAAAAAATCCCATGATACAATTGCCGACACAGTTACCTGACGAGAACAACGTGTACCATCTTTTCCCTGTTCTGTGTGAGCGTCGTGAAGAATTACAGCGGTATTTGGCACAACATGACATCCAGACATTGATACACTATCCGATACCTCCACATTTGCAGGAGTGTTATGCCGGCGAATGGGAGGGACTGTCGTTGCCAATAACAGAACGACTGGCAAAGCAGGAGCTGAGTCTGCCGATAGGATCGTGTCTGAAAAATGAAGAAATGGAAAAGATAGTCTCGGCTGTCAATGAATTTGGTGCATGATATGATACCAGTTAGCTTGAGGGATATTAAGCAAGGCTATCGCGGACTGAAAAAGATAGCACAGAAAAGCGTCAAGGAAGGTGACTTTTACAACGCCCTGGTATTCATTGCCCGTTGCACCACAGTGGCTTCACAGTTCAATTGGATTTATGCCGACGATGAACTGGAGGAGTTGCTGGATACAATAGCGAAATCAAAGATTGACTCGAGTTTTGCCAGCAACTATGAACCTGATGAAAACCATTGGGTGTTCTTCGACGACTACTGCACATCATACGTGTTGGCGCTGCAATGGATGAGGGCTCTGTCGAAATTTGGAAAGAAAATAATGTACATCACAGCCCGAACCACACTGAACAACTCCCAATTCAGCAATGTTCTGGATGTCATTAAAAAAATACCAAACGTTACAGTGGAAGTTGTCCCTTCGGTCTCAACTTTTGAAAGGGCAAACCATCTGTTTCGTTTAATTACAGGATTCAACGCATCAAAGCTGTTTCTGCATAAGGCGATGTACTCGATCATACAATTGCCGTTGTGCGTGTTGCCTGAAAAAATGAAGGTTTATAACATCAATCTCGGAGACCAGTTCTTTTGGCTGGGCCGAAACAACATTGATTACAATATTGAGTTTCGTCCTTTTGGCGCATCAGTATCGTTGCAAAAACGCGGATTCCGCAAAGAACAGCTGCTGATGGTGCCGTTTTATCCGATTGATGACGATAATCCTTTTGAAGGTTTTCCGGAAGGATGCCAAGGCAAAACCGTTATTTTTTCCGGAGGTGATTATTACAAGACCTTTGACGAAAAAGGAACCTACTGGCGTTTGGTGAAAAGTGTTCTCGACAAACACCCTGATGTGGTTTTCCTATTTGCGACAAAGAGAGATAATAAAGACGGTAGCGATATGGCGAAGTTTGTCGCCGACAACCATTTCGAAGGACGTTTCTTTCACTGCGAGTTCCGTAAAGATATCTATCAGGTTTTTGCGCATTGCGACATCTATATGGGGACAACGCCAGTCAGCGGCTCGCTGATGTCGCAGCTCGCAGCAATTAACGGGAAGCCGATACTTCAATATTACGCTCCCGGAACACCTGATGACGAGACCGAACAGGCATTGTGCGTCAACGACAAGTTTCAAATCTCATATCATTCGGAAAAAGAGTTCCTTGATGAGGCCGACAAGCTGATAAATGATGCGGAATACAGAAAGAAACAGGGCCAGCGTTTGAAAAACGCCATGATTCAGCCTGACCAGTTTGATGAATTGGTGCGGAAAACGCTGTCCGCCAATGAGAGCCAGTTTCCATTGGATGCTAAACCAATCGATAACAAGATTTTGGAAAAACGCTGGCTTGTGTTGGAGAAAGTCGGGTTAACGCAAGTCAAACAATATCTTTATTCAACACTTGGCAAAACAAATTGCCTGAGATATGCCCCGGGATTGTATATAAAAATTCGTGTAAACCGAATATGGAAGAAAGCTTAAAGCCATCTTTACCGCTGTTTTCAGTATTGATTGCGAACTATAATAACGGGAAGTTCCTTCGTGACGCCGTTGATAGTGTTTTCAAACAGACTTACCCTCATTGGGAAATCATTATCGTTGACGATGCTTCTACCGACAACTCGAAAGAGTTTTATTCAAAGTTTGCTGAAGATAGCAGAATCCATTGTTATTTCAATGAGGAAAACAGAGGATGCGGATACACTAAGAGAAGATGTGCGGAATTAAGCCATGGTGAGATATTGGGTTTTCTCGACCCGGATGATTATCTGGCCCCGAATGCCTTGGATGTTATGGTAAAAGCGCATCTGAACACCCCGTCGGCATCGTTGGTGTATTCTTTGTATTACAATTTGAAGACAGACTCCGTTTCGACACATCAGCGGGCGATACCTGCCGACAGCTCTTTTCTGCAGTTGGGCGGGAGAAGCGCTGCGATAAGTCATTTCGCCACTTTCAAAAAGGTGTTTTACGATAAGACTGGCGGCATAGATCACCATTATAAAAGAGCCGTCGATCATGACCTTTATTTCAGACTTGAAGAAGTGGGTGAGGTGCTGTTTGTGCCTGAGGTTTTGTATTATTACAGAAACAATACAGGTAAAAACATCTCTACCGGGGATAATTCTTTGAGAGCTTTTGTGTGGAATTTCATCGGAGAGGCCGATGCTTTCAGACGAAGAGGCCTCGAAGATACCATGGAAGAGCCTCTTTATAATCATCTGAAAGCTGTTTTGGATGAATATGGCTATCAAACAGAAGTCAGAATACGGAATACGGCATCATACCGTCTTGGAAATATGTTGCTGAAGCCGTTTAGATCAATAAAGAAATTGTTTGGAAAATGATGGATACAGCCCCTCTTTTCTCAGTCCTGATTGCCAATTACAATAACGGCCGTTATTTGATGGAGGCTGTTGAGAGCGTATATGCACAGTCATATTCGAATTGGGAGATTGTCATTGTTGACGACGGCTCAACTGACAATTCAAAGGAATTATACAAAAAACTCGATGACGACAGAAGGATTCATGTCCATTATAACGACAAAAACAGGGGATGCGGTTATACCAAGCACCAGTTGGTGTTGCATGCCAATGGCGATTATTGCGGTTTCCTTGATCCTGATGATGTGATTCTCCCCGATGCCATCAAAGTGACAATGGACGCTCTGATGAAATCACAAGACACTGTCCTGACTTTCTCGCGTCACTATATATGCGATGAACACATGAACGTAATGCAGGAGAGCAGGAAGTTGGTTTTGAACGAAGGGGAGTCTTATTTCGAGCATCGTGACTATAGGGCGGAGGTCTTTGCAGGTTTTAAAAAAGAAGCATATCTGAGAACTGAAGGTATCGACATCAATGCAAAAACCGGCGGGGATGACGCGGATCTGTTTTTCAAATTGGAAGAACAGGGCGGTATTGCCATTCTTGATGATTTTACCTATAAATACCGAATACATAAGGGATCCATGACAGCCGACTCGGATAAAAATTTTTATTACAATTTAATAGTCCGCCACAACACCTGTCTGAGGAGAGGTCTGCCAGTGGAAAAGTTCGCGTTCAAGGACTTTAAGGACTATATCCAGCTGAAATTGAATATTCAGAAATCCCAAAACGAACAGGCTCTGTCATCAAAGGCATATAAATTGGGGAAACTCATCCTGAAACCGTTCTCTATCTTCAAACGCAAATAGCTATGACATATAAAATCTTAGATATTGTCGGATATTACAGTGCCAAAAAAGCCATCAAACACAAATTGTACTGCAGGCATTTGAGAAAGGAGGATGCTAAGCGCAAGGCTCAGATTGAAAAACAAATCTTTGCCTTGGAGGGCAACCAACTGAAGCGACAGGACGATGCGGGCGATATTATAGTGTCACTTACAAGCTATGGCGTCAGAGTAACCGACACATTGCCGTATGCGCTGTATTCCCTGCTCCAACAGTCACGAATACCTAACCGCATAGTCGTTTGGCTTGACAATGTCAACTGGAACGGGGATAAACTGCCTGAGATACTGAAACACCTGCAATCACTGGGCGTGGAGTTTTATTATGTCGACGATTTGCGCTCATACAAAAAGCTTATTCCGGCGTTGAAGATGTTCCCCGACAATATTATAATCACCGTTGATGACGATATGTACTGCAACACTCGTTTGGTGGAATGGCTGCTGGATGTGTACAACGCATCAAATGAGAAGTGTGTCGTCGGAACGTGGGCTTTTGTCGAAGAAAAGATAAACGGCGGATATCTGCCTTATTCGCTGTGGAAAGACAAAGTGATTGTAGAAAACGGCCAGAAGTATTCGCTGATAGGCTGCGGCGGCGTGCTTTATCCTCCACATATTTTCGACGAAGAGATTTTTAATGAGGATGTGTTTATGAAGCTGGCTCCTTATGCCGACGACCTGTGGTTCTGGGCAATGGAAAAAAGACTCAGCATTCCGGTGAGGCTGGTGTCAAACGCCAGATACGGATTAAACACCCCGATAAACAAAGTGGATAGCTATGACCCATTCAAAGAGGGTAGCCTGTTCTATATCAACGAGGTACTGGGCAACAATAATGCGCAGTTCAAGAGATTAATCGACTACTACCATCTCGGTACGGTAACCGATGAAAGGATTCCCGCACCAAGAACCAAGCTGGTGTATGTCTTGACATGCTCTCCTAATGGCACCTACATCGAACAGGCTCTGATGTCGGTTTGGTCGGCACGATACCATAATCCGAATGCACATATAGTGCTGCTTGTCGACGACAAGACCGACAAGCTATTGACAGGCAAACGCGCGGAACTGCTTAACTACATCACAGAAAAAATAGTGGTGCCGTTTGATGACGAAAACGCCTCAATGAAATATCGCTCGCGCTGGATAAAGACATCAGTCAGACAGCTGATAGACGGTGACTTCCTATACATCGACAGCGACACTCTTATTTGCGGCAGCCTGAATGCCATCGATGACTTCGATTGTGAAATCGGCGCCACCTGGGAGTCGCATCTTCTTGTGGAAGACTTCTGTGATGACCTGATGAAGTCGGCATCGGAAGCCACCATACAGGTCGGTGTCGACCTGAACCATGAAAAAGAGTATTTCTCAAGCGGCGTGCTTTACGTGAAAGACTGCCCCACAACACATCAGATATATGAACAGTGGCATAAAAACTGGGAAGAAGGCTTCCAGAACGGTTTGTCGATCGACCAGCCAGCACTTGCCAAGGCAAACAGAGACCTGGGGTATGTCATTAAACGGATCCCGGATATTTACAATTGTATCGTCTTCACACAGAACACTTTTACCGCTCAAGCACTGATACTGCATATCGCATCGTATCAAAACCCGAGTTCCCTGTTTACCGACATAGCTCTCGGCTACATCAAAACAGAAGGCCTGACTGATTGGATCAAAGAAAGCATTCTGCGTCCTTGCGACAGCATGTTGCCTTTTGATTATGTGGTCAGACATTCCTCGTTTTGGAAAAGATTATACTGGATAAAGATGGTGGCTCGGGACGCCAAAACAATGAAGAAGAATCTTCCTGAGCTGCTTGATGGTTTCCCGATGCAGTCGTCATTAAAAAACAAGGTGATATGGCTGTTTAAACACCGATTGTATATAACCGGTGCCGTCGTTTGGATGAGTTGGAAACGAATAAATGTTTTAAGAAAACATGGCCTGAAAGCCAATGTTTGCCATAAATGATACTATTGTTCCTTTAATTACGGAAAATATGCTGTCATATAGTACATACAAAAATTGTTATGCATTGCCGGCGCTGCCCTTCACGGCGGAGGACGACACTCGTGAAATCGGCGGTGGGTTGTGCTGCGACGGTGTCTGGATAACAGAGTCGGCACTCTTTCCCAGTTCACTGGCATCTTATGATTTTGACCCAGGTGAGGCTGATTATGTTGATGACGATGTCGTATTTATCGGGTGTATGTCTCCCGTCTGGGGACATGCCATTACAGACTGTCTGAAGCAATTGTGGTGGCTTCGCACGGAGGACTACCTGAAGAATCATGCCGATAAACGTTTGTATTATTGGGGGCTGCAGCCGCTGTCAGGAAATTTTCTGGAATTGGTCAGGTTGGCTGGAGTCGATATAAGCAAATTACGTTTTATTGACCATCCGGTGCTATTCAGGTCGGTAATTGTCCCCGATATAAGTTTCAATTACACGAAAGGCTTGGTCAGCGAAGAGTATATGGAGACCATACAGTTGATTATCTCAAATGCCAAGCCCACTTTACGTTTAGACGATAAAAAGTGGCAGAAAGTGTTCCTTTCAGAAAGGCCGGGACTTAGGACTTGGGGCGTGAAAAGCATTGAAAAAGAGGCGCGCCGCGCAGGTTTCATGATATACTACCCAGGCGAGCATACCTTACAGGAGCAGATATCGGTTCTCCGTTCGGCCTCGACGGTCATGTCATTCGAAAGCAGCATTGGACACAATAGCGTTTTCTGCCGTCCCGGAATCCGTTTGATAATGCTACGAAAGGCCAATTATGAAAATAAGTATCAGACCATTATCAACAAACTGGGAGCTTTTGATGTTACCACAGTGGATACGGACCTGAGTATAATGAATGACGACAGGTTCCCCTATGCGGGCCCATTTTTCGTGTACCCCAGTGAAGAGATGTGCCGGGCAATAGGCCTTTCACCAAAACAGCAGGAAGCTTGCCGTTTCCCGAGAAAGATGTTTGGGAAGTATTTAAGATGGATATTGTGGGATGACGAGCGTTCATTGGCTCACAGGCTTTCTTTCTCGGAACACGATGCCGGGATTCTCGCTCGTGAAATCACAAAATACAGGGATCAGCAGACCAAACGCATCAGCAAAGTTTTCAGGTATATCCCGTTACCGCAAAGCCTCAAGGAAAAAACCGTTAGAAAAATATCCAAATATATTGTCCGTCATTTTTTTTAAATATGTTGTCCTATGACATCAGTTCCTGTTCTTTTAATAACTTTTAACCGTCCTGAATACACTCGCAAAGTGCTGGAATCCATATTGGCAGCAAAGCCTGAGGATTTGTACGTGTTTCAAGATGGTGCAAGAGAAGGCAATGAAGACGACAAACGTAAATGTGCCGAGGTTAAAAATGTGGTGGAGGAAACGACATCAGGCTCAGAAGTGAGGCTGCACACTTTTTACTCCGACAAAAACATGGGTTGCGGACACGGACCTATGACTGCCATCTCTTGGTTTTTCGACAATGTGGAGCAAGGGGTTATCTTTGAAGATGACTGCCTCCCGAATCCAAGCTTCTTCCCTTATTGCGAAGAGCTGTTGGACAAGTATAAAGACGATGAACGAGTAGGTTTTATCGGCGGTTGCAACTATGGCTATAAAACCGGCACTAATGAATCGTACGTTTTTGGCTCCGGCCATCACCAGACATGGGGCTGGGCGACATGGCGACGCACCTGGAAGTTGTTTGATTATTATTTGAAAGATTTAGATTCCGATAGTTTCAGGCATATAATCAAAAACTACTATAAATCAATACGTCAGCGTGAATATTGGATGGAGATATTTGGTGCTGTCAAGACAAACCGCTTGGACGACTCATGCTGGGACTATCAGTTTTATTTTTCAGTTTGGAAGGAAGGCATGCTGGCTGTTTGCCCGATGGTGAATCTGGTGGAGAACATAGGCAGCGGCGTTGATGCAACCCATACAAACAATGATTCAAGAGGCCTGCTATATCAGACTACAGGCAACATTATGCCGTTGAAGCATCCTAAAAACGTTAAAAAAGACAAAGAAATCGACAATTATATGATGAAACGTTTCATTATTCCTTACGAATACGGAATGTCGGGAATAAAACGTTGGCAATATCGATGGAATAAAAGAATCAAGCATCTTCTGGGTCACGAAGGCCCATGGCGAGAAAAACAATCATGAAGCTGATATATTACATACAGAAACTGTTTGGCCACTGGCTCGACAGTCCAATAATACCCCAAGGCAAGACCATTGGCTATTCGTTGGTAAAATCAGAAAGCTCAAATGTCAGTTGGGGCAGGTTTACCAAGGTGAGAGCCCCATGGTTTCTACACGACGTGCAGCTTGGCGACTATTCGTATATTGCAAGAAACAGCTATGTCAATCATTGCATTATTGGAAAATTCTGCTCTATCGGCCCCAATTTCTGTTGTGGCGCGGGAATCCATCCCACCAATGGGATATCTACAGCCCCGATGTTTTATTCAACAGCCGGGCAGAATGGAATGACATTGTGCAAGGAGGATAAAGTTGAAGAACACAAGCAGACGTTGATTGGTAACGATGTCTTTATAGGAGCCAACGTCTTTGTGCTCAGCGGTGTGAAAATCGGCGACGGCGCCGTCGTCGGTGCCGGAGCCGTGGTGGTTGACGATGTCCCGCCATACGCCGTCGCGGTCGGCGTACCGGCCAGAGTGGTGAAATACCGCTTCGATGAGGACACAAGAAAAGCTTTGCTTGAGAAACAATGGTGGAACGGCACGGATGAAGACCTGAAAAAAGTTGAACGCCATTTTTGGAATGTCGATGCGTTTTTGAAAGATACAAAATGAAACTCTCAATAATCACTATCAATCGCAACAACGCTGCAGGCCTTGAAAAGACCATGCAAAGCGTGGCAGCTCAGACATTCAAAGAGTTTGAGTACATCGTCGTTGACGGTGCTTCCACTGACGGCAGCGTTGAGGTGATTAAAAACCTGGAGCCGGAGTTCAAACATCTCAAATGGCTCTCGAAGCCCGACAGCGGCATCTACAACGCCATGAACAAAGGCATACACATGGCTTCGGGCGAGTATATACAAATCTTGAACTCGGCCGACTGTCTCGCAGCTGATGATGTGACGGAAAAGATGCTTTCGGCCCTTGAAAAAGAAGAAAACCCTCCCATCCTCTACGGAAACATGGTGAAATGCTTCCCCAATGGACGTCAGAAGGTTGACAAAGGCTTCGCTGGAGAGGAAATCACCATGCTTGGTATGTATACGGGCACACTGAACCACGACCCGGCTTATATCCGCCGCGATTTGTTTGAAAAATACGGCTATTACGACGAGAACCTGAAAATCGTCTCCGACTGGAAATGGTATCTTCAGACAATAATTTTCGGTGGCGAAAAACCGAAATATGTCGATTTGAACGTCACCTTGTTCGACATGACAGGCATCAGCGAGACCAATATGTCGTTGAGAGACAATGAGAAACGAAAAGCCCTCGAAGAAATGGTCAATCCCGCCATTTTGGCTGACTACGATGCATGGTCAGAGTCAATCGACCAGATGAAACGTTTGAAACGCCACAAATGGGCTTATAAATCAGTCTGGTTCCTCGAGAGATGCTTGTTTAAGTTGGAAAAACTCAAAAAATGAAACGCCTTAGCGTCATAGTCCCCATGTACAACTCGGCGGAATGGCTGCCCAAATGTCTCGACAGCATTCTGAACCAGGATATCGCCGAGTCCGACTTGGAGATAATATGCATCAACGACGGCAGTCCTGATGACTCAGAACAGGTGGCAAAACGCTACCAAGCCGGGCATCCTGACTCAATAGTGGTGTTGACACAGGAGAACCAAGGGCCTTCCGGGGCGCGTAATAATGGCATGCGACATGCTACTGGCAAATATCTCTACTTCGTTGACCCCGACGACTATGTCGAACCGAATGCTTTCGGCGGACTCTTGCAGAAAATGGAAGGGCAGCAGCTTGACATGCTGCGGTTCAACTATAATATTGTGGATGAGAATTACCATCCGGTTAAAAAACGCGATTTCGAATTGCAGTTCGACTATTCGCCTTGTGTGATGTCTGGAGCGGAGTTTCTCGCAGACCGTCTGGACATCGCCTGCAACATCTGGAGATATTTTTACCGTACCGATATCATCGTCAAAAATCAAATTTGGTGTTTTACCGGCGATTATTTCGACGACACGCCATGGCTGCCGTTGGTGCTGATGAAAGCCGAACGTATCGGGATATGCGACACCGTGGTTTATAACTATCAGGAACGCAGCGACTCGTTGGTGAAAGCCACAAATCCAAATGCCGTCAAAAGAAAAAACGACGGATATCTCTTGTTGATGAGGCTTCTGCAGGAAGAAAAACACAATATACATTCCGACACAAACATTGACAGCGTCTTGCGTGATAAGATAGTTATGTGGTACAATATGATGATTTCGCACGCTTCGCTGTCGTATTTGACAAATGCTGCTGTGTTGGGCACACAACCAATAAGATGTAGTTTTAATGAATTACGCAAATTGAATGTGTTTCCGCTATCGCAATATAAAACATCGGCAAAAAACAAACGAAAAATTTGGATGTTCAACCATTTTCCTGTTCTGATGATGAGAGTGATGAGGTTGAAAAACGGATTAAAACACTGATTTTGTTTAAACATGATTCCAAGAATTATCCATTATTGCTGGTTTGGTCGCGGTGAAATGCCTGAATTGGCTCAAAAATGTGTCGCGTCATGGCATAAATATATGCCTGATTGGGAGTATAAGCTTTGGAATGAGGAAAACTTCGATGTGAACAAAAACGCATACGCCAAAGAAGCCTATGAAGCCGGTAAGTTTGCCTTTGTGAGCGACTATGTCAGATTATGGGCCTTGTGTAATGAGGGTGGTGTTTATCTTGACACCGACGTGGAAGTGTTCAAATCATTTGATGATTTGCTGCATTTTTCTGCTTTCGCCGGCTTTGAAGGCAGTAAATATACGCCCCTTGGCACATGTGTGATGGCAAGCGAGGCGCATGGCTTGTGGGTGAGTGAACAACTTGAAAATTATTGTGATAGGCATTTTATAAAGCCTGATGGCTCATTTGACATGTCTACAAATGTCCAATTCATATCCGCAAAAATGTGCGAGAACGGCTTCGTCCAAGACGGCAAGGAACAGGATTATAAAGACCTTCACATCTTACCGGTGGAGTGGTTCAGCCCTCGACAAACCACCGGTGAGTATATTCGCACCGACAACACCTATTGCGACCATCTGGGAATGAGTTCATGGGACGACTCCTCCCGAAGCTGGAAAAATATAATAGCCAAAGTAGTCGGACCAAAGATGTTGCCAAGGCTTATAAAAATAAAACGAAAACTTTTTGGATAAACGCAATGGTTCCTTTTTTTCCACAACAAATAGCTAATCGTGCTCTTCTGACGTATGGTGTGTCAGTCGCGCTTGTGTCGATGGTGTTCTTTAGCCACTCCATGTCGTTGATGTATATCGCACTCGGTTTCGTGTTTGTAGCGGGCTTTTTCAATCTCACCTCGGTTTGGAGTGTCAGATGGAAACGCATGAATGAGGATCAATTTGTAAAAATACTTTTTGGAGTAGCCTTGGGTTTGAGATTGATCTGGGTCGTCGCTTCATATTACTATTATATCGAAACGACAGGTACAGAATTTGATAAAGACGCAAGAGATGCAACAGGTTATCATTATCAGGCATCATGGTTCTATTACTTGCCATGGGGAGAAATATTTGACCGCTGCTTCGGAGCAAAAGCTGTTGGAATCTCAGATGCGGGCTATCCTTTGTATTTAACGATGATTTACAAAATGTTTGGCGTACATGTAATGGTTCCGCGTATAATAAAAGCTTTTATCGGTGCATGGACAGCAGTCCTGATATACAAGTTATCCGCCAGAACATTTGAGGAGAGTACTGGCCGTATGGCAGGTTTGATGTGCGCCCTTATGCCAAATATGATAATTTATTGTGGCTATCATCTTAAAGAAATCGAAATGATATTCCTTGAGGTGGCATTCCTTGAACGTATGGATTATCTGTTACGTATCAGAAAATATAATTTTTTGAATATCATGGTTCCAATACTACTGGCCGGAATCTTGTTCTTTTTCCGAACCGTGTTGGGACTTGCGGCAGTGTTCGCATTTGCGACAAGTACGTTGTTTTCGGTTTCTCCAACCATGAGACGTGGATGGAAACGAACGGCTATTATAGGATGGAGCGTATTAGCATTGGTTTTGGCTACCGGTGGTACAGCTGTCACCGAGGTTGAGGAACTTTGGGAGAATAAATCTTCAAATGTTGAAAGAAAGAGGATGGAACAAACCGGTCTGGGCAACCAATGGGCACATTATGCCACAGGTACCGTGATGGCGCCAATGATTGTGGCTTTGCCTTTCTCCACAATGATTGAGGTTGAAGGCCAGGAAAACCAGATGACCAAGCATGGAGGCAACTTCGTGCGTAATTTTATGGCTTTCTTCGCTATATTGGCAATTTATGAGGCCATCAGACAGAAAAAATGGAGGGATTTTGCGTTGATAGGCTCGTTTACTATCGCATATCTGGGCGTCATCTCCATTAGTGGATTCAGTAATTCTGAACGTTTTCTGCTTCCTGGATTGGCTGGCCTTATCCCAATGTGGGCTTACGGCATTTCTCAACTTAACGCTAAAAACTACCGCATGATGCACTACTGGTTTTATGTGGTGGTGGTTATGGAGGTCGGCTGGGCATATTTCAAACTCGGCAGCCGCGGATTGTTCTAATGAGAGTTTTAATTATAGCACGATATAAAGAGCGCGGCTTCGCCCCCTTTGTGACAGAGCAGGTCGCAGTGCTGGAAAAAACAGGAGTGGAATGCCGCTGCTTTCCGGTGCGTAGCAAAGGAATAACAGGTTATCTGAAGCAACTGCCCGAGCTGAGACGGGTAATCAAAGAGTTCAAACCTGATGTAGTGCACGCCCACTATGGCCTCTGCGGTCTGCTTGCAAATCTGCAACGTCGCAAGCCTGTGGTGACAACATACCACGGGAGCGACATCAACGAGAAACCTGTTTTGAGATTGTCGAAAATAGCTATCCGGTTATCGGCTTATAATGTCTTCGTGTCACAGAAAATCATCGATATAGCCAAGCCTAAGAACAATTACGCCCTCATTCCTTGCGGAATAAATTTGGATGATTATCCAATAGTCGAAAAAGCCGAGGCTCGCGTGCAAATGGGATTACAACCAGATAAAAAATACGTTCTTTTCGCAGGCGCTTACGATAACACAGTGAAAAATGCGCCTCTGGCAAAAGCAACAGTCGCCTTGTTGAACGATGAAAACGTGCAGCTGCTTGAATTGAAAGGCTATACCCGACAACAAGTCGCCTTGCTGATGCAGGCTGCCGATGCCTTATTGATGACATCTGTCACCGAAGGATCGCCACAAGTCATCAAAGAAGCGCTCGCATGCGGCTGCCCGATAGTGAGTGTCGACGTGGGCGACGTGAAAGAACGTGTCAAAGACGTTGAAGGCTGTCTCGTGGCTGAAAGAGACACCGACAAACTGGCACTTGCACTCAAAAATGCCCTGTCATACGGCAGGAGAACAAACGGGAGAGACGCTATCACGCATGATGGCCTTACAAATGACGCGATAGCCTTGAAATTGAAAAATATTTATAGCGTAGTAACTGCAAACCGATGAAGTCTGTTTTCCAAAAACAAGAGTTTTATAGTTTCCTGGAGTCTACAGGATTCTTGGAGCCTTTCCGTTTCTCAGTGGAGCGTTCTGGTAAGGAAGTCGGTGTGATTCAAGGGTTTGTCCAAAAAGAAGGCGGCTTGCTGAAGAGATTCTTCTCACGTCGGGCAATAATCAACGGAGGCCCGTGGCTGGCAGACGATATCAGCGGCACAGAACTTGAAACTCTTCTGAAACAATGTGCCGACGGCCTTAAACATAAAGCGATATATATCGAAACACGCAATTTCGCGGACTATTCACACGTCCGTCCGATATTCGAGAAAATGGGTTTCGCTTATGAGCCTCATTACGATTTCCTGGTGGATACAAGCAATAAAGAAATCGTGAATTCACATATGGGCAAGAGCCGTAAAAGGGATGTCAACACCTCCATCAAACATGGCGTGACAATAACATGCGACCCGACCGAGGCTGAAGTGACGGAGTTTTATCATATTTTGAAGAATCTTTATAAGAATAAAGTGAAAACGCCACTCTTCCCGAAAGAGTTCTTCATAAAATTATGGGAATCCGATTTCTCAAAGTTCATTTTGGTAAAATACAACGACGAAATAATAGGCGGCACCTTGTGCATCCATGACGATGAAACGCTTTACGAGTGGTTCGCCTGCGGTAAAGACGGCGTCTATAACAATATCTTCCCTTCCACTGTAGCCACATACTACGGCATTCAGTTCGCTGTTGACAACGGATTTAAAACATTCGACATGATGGGCGCCGGCGCCCCCGGCGACGGCGGCTATGGAGTGCGCGAATTCAAAGCCAAATTCGGCGGCAATCTGGTGGAATACGGCAGATTTAAATATATATGCAACAAACCTTTGTATAAACTCGGGGAAATGGCCGTGAAAATCCTGAAAAAGTAATGATCCCGCGTCTTCAAATAGAGTTCTCGCTGCGTTACCAAAAAGAATTCTGGTTCGGAAAGCCTTATTCACCAGCCGAAAACGAGTTTCTGCTGAATCATGCCAGATGTGGTATACTGCTCGCGCTGAAAGCCGCAGGACTGCCCGAAAACTGCGGCGTCGGAGTGATGGTTTACAACTGCCATACCGTCGCCAACGCAGTGGAACAGGCTGGACTAAGACCGGTTTTCATTGATGTGAACGATGACTTGAAGCTCGACTTAGAGGATTTTAAACGTAAAGCCAACGACATGTCAGCCATCGTGGTGACACACCTCTTCGGAATGGTTAACGACGTGGAGGCTATCAAAAAGACGTGTCCCGATATGCTTGTCATCGAGGACTGCGCCCATGCTAATGGTTTGGACAATATTTACGGCGATTTCGCAGTGTTCAGCATCGGACAAGGCAAACATCCTTCAATAGGTGACGGCGGAATACTTAAAGTTCTTAATGACAAATATTTACAAAAAATAAAAACAGATTATGAAAAATTACCGGATTATTCTTGTTGCCAAAAGACAAAGCTCTTTGTAAAGCTTCTTGGAATGGCGTTTTTGAATAACCGTATGGTTTATGGCTGGCTGACTTTGCCGATGAAACGCAAATGCCCCGTCAAGTCGGGGAGGAGCCCCATCAACCCGATGAAAATGTGCCGCGGAATAAGTAACATATATTCAGCTGAGAAAGACAAAGTGGTGCCCCGTGCTGCCTTTATGCAGGTTATTTATTGTGAAAATCCTAAAGAAGAACAGGAGTTATATGGGAAAAAAGGCATTGACACCGACACACACTTCGCCAATTCAATTAATTGGGCGAAGGAATTTGGTTATATCCAAGGCCAATGCCCTAATGCCGAAAAACTTGTCAACCATCTTTTGATGGTGCCTACATATTTTAACAAACAATGAAGATTCTTTTTATGATATCGCATCCGGCACATTTCCACATGTTCCGGTATACGATTGACAATTTGCGTAACAACGGCCATGATGTGGTCGTCGTGATCCGCCCTAAAGACGTGCTGGAAAGCCTTTGCCAGAACGCCGGAATGACATTTTACAAGGTGAAAGACCGACCTAAACGCTTTGGCCTGCTTGGGCTGGGCTTCTCGCTGATGGGAAAGACTTTGGAGACATGGAAAATCGCTCGCCGTGAGCATCCCGATATCCTTGTGGGCTCTGACGGCGTCTTAGCCTATGTCGGAAAACTGATGCGAAAACCGGCTTTCGAGTGCTCGGAAGATGACGCAGAGGCAATTTCTCTCTATGCGAAGATGTTCTTCCCTTTCTACACAGGCGTCATCTGTCCCGACTGCTGTAGCGCATGGAAATGGGATAAGAAAAAGATTGGATATAAGTCATATCATGAGCTTGGCTACCTGCATCCTAACCAGTTTGAGCCTGATAAAGCAAAAGTGGAACAATATGGCATCGATACAACTAAACCATACACTCTGATCCGTTTTGCCCAATTGACCGCACATCACGATGTGGGAATACACGGCATCAACACCGAAATAGCACAGCGCATCCTTGATATGGTAAGCAAAGAAGGCCCCGTATATATCACTTCGGAACGTCCTTTGGAGCCTCAGTTTGAGCAATATCGAATCAAAATTAATCCACTGGATATGCATCATGTTATGGCGTTCGCCTCATTATACATAGGCGATAGCCAGACAATGGCGGCTGAGGCCGGAGTGCTGGGCGTGCCATTCGTGCGTTTCAACGACTTCGTGGGACGCCTTTCATACCTGAACGAGCTTGAAAACAAATATCAGCTCGGATTCGGACACAAAACAAATGACGCCGAAGGCTTCATAGCATCTATCCAGCGCTGGCTCGATACACCTGACCGCAAGGAAGTTTGCGCCCAACGTCGCCAAAAAATGCTCTCCGAGAAGATTGATTATGCCAAATTCCTGACATGGTTCATCGAAAACTATCCCGAAAGCCGAGATATTATGAAACAAAACCCTGATTATCAATTGAATTTTAAATAAAATCTATATGCGTACAAAAAGATTACTTTACATTTGTTTTGTCATTACAGCAATAACACTTATGCTGAATTCCTGCGTCACCACCAAACAGGTGGCATACTTGCAGGATATGGGAAATGGTACACAAATTGAACTGGAAAACCAGTTTGAAGCAGTGATAAGTCCTTATGACGAATTGACTATCATTGTGTCGTGCTCCGACGAGTTGCTGGCTAAACCTTTTAATCTTGATGTAGGCCAGTATTCTAATGTTTATGGCAACAACCGCCGTATTGGCTACCTGGTGGATCAATCTGGTAATATAGAATTTCCAGTGTTGGGCACTATTCATGTTGGCGGCTTGACTCGACTTAAATTACAGGAACATATTACCAACCTGCTTGTAGATGGCGGATATCTTAGCGATCCATTCGTCATGGTGCGCTTCCAAAACTTCAAGATATTTTTCCTGGGTTCTAACGGAGGCAGGGCAATAACCATAGACAATGAGCGTTGTACTTTCTTGGAGGCCTTGGCCATGTCGGGCGACCTCAACGTATTCACCAACCGTAACAAAATCGCGGTTCTGCGCGAGGTCGACGGCAAAATGGTGATGCGTTATCTCGACCCGCGCGACTCAAAAGTGTTTGAAGACCCGTTCTATATGCTCCAACAAAACGACTTCATTATTACTCGCGACCGTGCATATAAGAACTTTATGGAATCAACAAGCCAGCTCCTGACAGTAATCGGTTATGTATCATCCATAGCCTCATTATTAACAGCATTAATTCTCCTTGCCAAATAAAAAAACAATAAAATATGACACAAGACAACAATCAGAACAACGACCTTTCCTTCCTTGATAAAAAAGATGCCAATGCATTGTCTTTCAAGGATGTCGTATACACTATTCTCCATAATCTGCACTGGCTGATTATTTGCGCGGCAATAGGCGGTGTTATCGCATGGTATATCGGTGACAGAACAGACCGGGTTTATGAAAGCCATGGTAAAATTAAGATTTACGAAACTCCACAAAACACAATGGTGTCGCAACTGGAACAGATAATGAGCCTCAGAGACAGGGCCATGACAAAAGCACTGAACGACGAAATCATTATCTTGAAGTCTGAAACATCAATGTTGGAGGTCGTGCAACTGCTGAATCTTAATACAACATATCTGTATGAAACCAAGATCGTCAAACGAAAAAAGGATTTATATCAAGATACTCCAATCGAGGTCCAGTTCCTGGATATCAATGAGCGTGATAATGTCGGGTTGTCAGTTGTATTGGGAAATGACTCGCTCGTCTCACTGATGTTTCCTGATGAGACAGTTGTTGAGGGACATCTTGGCGACACACTTTCGACCACTAATATAGGTCGTATCTGTGTCTTGCCGACTTGGGCGTATCGTGAAAGCTATATCGGAGCGACAATTGATGTGGTAAGACGTAATATTTATGACGTGGTCGCATATTACAGAGACGCTATAACTATTAACACCGGCAGAGATGCGGCAGGAATTCTTGAGTTTTCAATTAGGGATAAATCCGCCGAAAGAGCTGCCGACATCCTTAATACTATGGTGGCTGTGTATAATCAGAACTCAGTAAAGGAACAACAAAGGGTTATTCTTGAAACATCCAAGTTTATCAACGACCGTATTGTGCAACTTGACAAGGAAATGGGTGTCAAGGAAAACGAAATAGCATCGTTCAAAAGCGATAACCTCCTTATTAACATAGATGATTATGGACAGGCATATATGGCTACCATTAAAGATGCCGCCGACGAACAAGAACGATTAAAGGCACAGATCTCTCATGCAACATATCTGAAACAATTTACTGCTGATAATGACGAAAACAGGCTATTCCCACTGACAATAGATGTTAATGATGACAATATCATTCAAACTATATCTGATTTTAACCAACTTGTCCTTCAACTTGATAAGTATAATAAATCTGGTACCACCAACAATCCTGTTGTACACTCTATGCAACTTGAACTGGCTGCGCTGAAAAGCAATCTTAACCAACTTCTGGATTCATATATCGTGTCAATGCAGCAGAAGATACAACTTGTTAAAGCTGCAGAAAAACAAGCCAGAGAAAAAATCAGCATCATCCCAAGCGGACAACAATATCTTGATAATATAACCCGTGTCCAAAGTATTAAGGAAGGTCTTTATCTTGCACTTCTTACAAGAAGAGAGGAATTGCTCATGAGCACTCCTTCCATTGAAGGTAAGGCAGGAATAATCGATAGAGCCCGAGTAAACCCGGAACCAGTATCCCCTAAAGTCAAAAAAATGACATTGACTGGCATCATCCTCGGATTGTTGTTCCCAATGGTGATATTCTTCTTAAGACAAATGCTCGACACCAAGATACGCTTCCGCAAAGATGTTGAGAACTATCTTGACATACCGTTCCTCGGTGAGATTCCGACTAACTCCAAGAACGACGACCGTCTCATCGTGGTCGACAGCAAGAAGAGAAATGCCATCTCCGAGGCGTTCCGAATATTGCGAAGCAATATGGAATATACTCGCAAAAGCAAAGACAAAGCCACTTCTTATCTGTTCTTGTCACTGATGGAAAGCTCCGGTAAGACATTCCTCACTTCCAACCTGTCGGCCAGCCTCGCAATGGTCGACAAACGCGTCGTGCTGCTAGACCTCGACTTGCGTAAAGGTACACTGACACGTAAATTCGGTATGCGTCATCGTGAGGGCTTCTCCGACTATCTGTCGGGAAGAATCGACGATTTCCAGAGTATTATTGTGCCAAACATGGTGGCTGCCGGCGTCGACTGCATCCCATCGGGCTCATTGCCGCCAAACCCGTCAGAGCTTCTCTCAAGCGACCGTCTCGACACACTGGTGGCATGGCTGCGTGATAATTACGACTATATCATCATCGACGCTGTGCCGGCAGGAATCTTGGCAGATGCCACTATCATCAAACGTCTGGCCGACGTGTCTGTGTTCGTGCTACGCTCTGGTCTGGTCGACAAACGTATGCTTCCTGATATCCAACACCTCAAAGACAATAACGAGTTCCCTAACATGATGGTTCTCCTTAACGACGTCGACTATGAGAAATACAGCCATTACGGACATTATGGCTATGGCTATGGTTATGGCTATGGCTACGGCTATGGCTATGGTTACGGCTACGGTTATGGCTATGGTTACGGATATGGCTACGGCTATGGCAACGATGAAGACAAAGACAAGAAAAAACACAGCCATAGACGTCATCTCTGGAGCCTGAAGAGGAAATAGCATCGGAATTATGGATTTCACAAGGAAGAAATATCGGGAACTGCTCACAGCATTGCAAAGTAAAGGTTATGTCACAATAACCTTTGCCGAATATATGAAGATAACACGTCCGGCACGTCTCGTGATACTTCGCCACGACGTGGATAAGAAACCGAAAAACTCTCTGGCTACAGCTCGCATCGAGGCCTCGCTCGGGATGAAGGCATCATATTATTTCCGAGCCGTCCCCGAAAGCTGGGACGAAGTGATTATCAAAGAAATTGCGTCACTGGGGCACGAAATAGGCTATCATTACGAGTCGCTTGCCACCTGTAATGGCGACACAACAGCGGCTCTCCTTGATTTTGAGACAAACCTCAACAAATTACGAGTGCTGGCCCCCGTCACCACTATATGTATGCACGGAAGCCCGCGCTCAAAATACGATAACAGAGAACTGTGGAAAGCCAAGTCCTACCGCGACTTCAGCATCCTCGGTGAGCCGTATTTCGACATCGACTTCTCCCAGATGTTTTATCTCACCGACACTGGCCGCCGCTGGGACGGATTCAAAGTGAGCGTGCGCGACAAAATTCCAATGCATCAGGACCGATGGTGCTCAGAAGGACTGGTGTTTCATTCCACCGACGACATAATTCAAGCCGTCAACAAAGAACGTATGCCGCATCAGATTATGATGACGACACATCCTCAGCGCTGGAACGACAACATCGTCCCATGGACCAAGGAATTGTTAATGCAAAAAACCAAAAATGTTGTGAAAAAGCTTTTGGTAAGATAGACTTACCTCCAAACAACCTCCTCAAGAGCTTTCACTATCTCGGAGTTGACACTCTTCTTGTCAAAAGCATCAATAATGGGCTGTAAACGGTGAAGATCCGAACCTGAACGCTGGTAATAGCCCTTCTTCAGCAGCCAGAACGCTTTGTTGCGTGCTTCGCGACCATATAAGCCGCTGAGCGACGGCAGGTTAAGCTGAAGCTGCACATCTCTCCTCATCAGTCGCTGGTAGTCATCCGGTCCCATGTATACATAACGTTCCGGATGCGCCAACACAGGCCAATATCCCTTCGAACGTATCTCATCAAGCATCTCCCATAAATTCAACGGGGGATATAAATAAGAAGTCTCCACCAACAGACAGTTGTTGGGAAGTGACAACAAGTCGTTGTCGGCCAAACGCTGCTCAAACAGCTTGTCAATCATGTTCTCCGCACCCAGATGGAGTCGCAATGGTCCGCTGTATGCCGCCTGAAGCCTCTCGAACTGTATGCGGAGATTCTTCGGCTCGTTGGGCGTGTCAGCCATGACATGCGGAGTACACCACACATCTTCCACCCCGGCTTTTTCATAATACTCAAGCACCTTCAACGAATCCTCCATCGTCTTGATGCCATCGTCAACGCCAGGGAGTATATGACTGTGCCAGTCGGTCCATCCTTTCAGAAGCCCGCTGCCACTGATAGAGTATTTCTTTTCAAAAAGCCACATGTCTGTCGTATTTTAAAAAACCCCACCTTTACACGAAAGGCGGGGAAAAACAATATAAAGATTATGAAAAAAATTTCCTTTGTTTATTTCTTAGCACCCTCCATGACGAGTTTTCCTTTGTAGTAAAGGTCACCGTCAACATAGTATGCTCTGTGATATACGTGGATTGTGCCTGTTACCGGGCATGTTGCCAATGTTGGAACCTCAGCTTTGTAGTGAGTTCTTCTTTTCGCGCCTCTTGTATGAGACTGTCTTCGTTTAGGATGTGCCATTTTACATTATTTTTTAATTACTACTTATCTAATTTATCTTTCAATTCCTTCATCATCTCTGCCCACATAGGGTTGTCGTTTTTTTCTTCCACCGCCTCCGACTGAGAGAAGTTGTGCAGTTTCGCCAGGACCTCCTGGTTGCACAAGCTCTCATCGTCGTGCGTTCTGTGAATCGGGAGCGACAAGATGATGTATTCATAAATCAAATCACTCAGATCAAAATCACTGTCATTCTTCGTGATCATGATGACATCCTCGTCCTCGTCGCCTTTCTCGGCACCATATTTCAGGTAAATCTCAGCCGAGTCTTCAACCTTCTGCTCATAGTCATCACCGCATCTGTCGCACTGAAGAACCATCTTTCCTTCAAAATTCAACGCCAAAACGAACATCGTTTCCATCTTTTCGACGCCTAAATGAAGGTTCACAACTCCTTTTTTTACCTCCGAATAATCTCGCTCCTCAAAGAACTTGTCGTCAATAACATATTGATAATCAGTATGTCCGAACGGCAAACCTGCCAATGGAATTGTGAAATTATGTTCCTCTTTCTTCATTTTATCCAATTCGGGCTGCAAAAATACAATTTTTTTTATTACGTTTTACAAAAAATTAATTTTTTAACGTCATTTCGACCGAAATCTCGACGACAGGAGAGATGAAGTGGAGAAATCTCATTCCATTTGTTTGAAATTCCTCACTTCGTTCGGAATGACAGTAGTAATTGTCATTCTGAGCCATTGGCGATGAATCTCATTGTCTCCTGCAGTATCTCATCCATTGGCCTATACAACGGATAGAACGCTTCGTCCCCAAACACATTCCTTGCCACGTATGCTTTAAACAGCTGCGGAGTCTTTTCCTTTGCCACCGCAATCTGCTCGTCAGTGCCTGTGATTTTCTTGTCTTTAGCCTCTTTCATGATGTCGTTCCACATCTTGTCGGTGAACTTGAACTTCTTGTCAAAGTTGTTCTCGTCACCGTATTTCAAAATCTCGTCGCGATGAGCGTCAGAATAGTCGAACGCATATTGGAACACCACGCTGGCATTGACAATCTTGTTGAAGAAATACTCTGTCGAATCCTGTTTCAGCGGCACGTAGATGTCGGGCATGATGCCACCGCCACCGTAAACGACCTTGCCGCCTGGCGTGATGTACTTCAGCGAGTCGGCGAAGTGTATGCTGTCGGCACTGAACATCTCGCCTGAGTTGTATCTGTCGTAAGCCTCCAAGATGTATTTCTCCCTGTCGCCGTCGTATGGCTTCTGTATGCAACGTCCCGTCGGGGTGTAATAACGTGCCACGGTGAGCCTCAAGCCCGCCCCGTCGCCCAGGTCGAACTGCTCCTGCACCAGGCCCTTGCCGAACGAACGGCGTCCGATGATGGTGCCTCTGTCGTTGTCCTGGAGCGCGCCGGCCACAATCTCCGATGCCGATGCTGACCCCTCGTCAATGAGTATGATGACAGGTGTGTCTTCCAACATGCCCCGCCGGCGCGCGAAGATGTACTGCCTGTCACGGTGCTCGCCCTGCGTGTAGACGATGAGACTGCCCTTCGGCAAGAACTCGTCGGCGATGTCAACAGCCTCCACCAAGTAGCCTCCACCATTGTTGCGCAAGTCGAAGATGAGCTTCGTCATCCCTTGTCCCTGCAGCTTCTTCACGGCCTTGACAAACTCTTTGTGAGTGGTGGCAATGAACTTCTCCAGCTTGATGTAACCTGTCGTCTCGTCAAGCATATACGCCACGTCGACGCTGTAAGTAGGAATAACGTCTCTAACAATCACAAAATCAATCAATTCAGAGACATCCCTCCTATATACCTTGACGCCAACCTTGGTGCCACGCGGCCCCTTCAAGAGCTTCATCACCCTGTTGTTATTGATGCCTACACCAGCGATGAGACTGTCGCCCACATAAACGATTCTGTCGCCAGCCAGTATTCCGACCTTCTCCGAAGGCCCGCCCTTGATGGTGCTGATGATGGTGACGGTGTCTTTCTCAATCCTGAACGTCACGCCTATGCCCTCAAAACTGCCTTGCAGGTCCTCATTGACCTCTTCCAAGACCTCTGGCTCGAAATATTCGCTGTGCGGATCCATCTTGTCGATGACGCTGGTCACCGCATCGACTTGCAATTTGTCTATATTGACAGTGTCAACATATTCATTTTCAATGAGATAAAACACCTTGTCAACCAAGTTCATACCGCCATTATTAACAAAGGCGTTGGGGTTGTTTGAACGTGATATGACGATGCCGAGCAGGACGCCGAAGGCGACTGCGAGGCTTAAATATATGGGTGTCAAATGCTTACGTCTCATTATATCGCTGCGCTTGACAATTCGATGTTACCGTTCATTCTTTTGAACAAACCCTGAAGCACTGTGCCAGGACCCACTTCAACCACCTGGTTCACGCCTGCCGCAATCATGTTTTCCATGGTCTGCGTCCAGCACACAGGTGCCGTGAGCTGCTTGATGAGGTTCACTTTGATGATCTCCGGGTCTTGCACCGCCTGACCTGTAACATTCTGATACACAGGGCAGATGCCTGCCGAGAACTTGGTCTTCTGTATGGCCTCCGCCAACTCCTCGCGTGCAGGCTCCATCAACGGGCTGTGGAATGCGCCACCGACCTTCAAAGGAAGAGCGCGTTTTGCACCGGCTTCCTTCATCTTCTCACATGCTATCTCAATGCCTTTCATGCTTCCTGAAATCACCACCTGACCAGGACTGTTGAAGTTGGCAGGTACCACCACCTCGTCAATTGAGGCGCAGATCTTACGAATCACCTCGTCCTCGAGGTTGATGATGGCCGCCATGGTGCCAGGGTTGGCATCACAGGCCTTCTGCATGGCCATGGCACGCTGCGACACGAGCTTCAAGCCGTCTTCAAATGTCAGGGTCTTGTTGGCGACGAGTGCCGAAAACTCTCCCAAAGAGTGTCCTGCCACCATGTCAGGCTTGAAATCCTCAAGCATGGCAGCCAAAATCACTGAATGAAGGAAGATGGCAGGCTGCGTGACCTTGGTCTGGCGCAAATCCTCATCGGTGCCCTCAAACATTATGTCGGTGATCTTGAATTTCAAGATGTCATTGGCTTTGTTAAACATGTCTTTAGCCTTCGGAAACTTGTCGTACAAGTCCTTTCCCATTCCCACAAATTGTGCTCCCTGTCCGGGAAAAACGTATGCTTTCATAGTTATTTTTTAATTTCTTTTTCCAAAAAATCTCAATAAATAAAGGAATAAATTGATGAAATCAAGATACAGACTCAAAGCCGCTTGAATCGAGATCTTGGTCATCGTCTCGTTGTTATCCAGTCCCAACATGCCGATCTGCTTGATTTTCTGCACATCATAAGCAGTTAATCCTGTGAAGATGATAACTCCGATGATGCTGACAATGTAGTCGAGACTCTCGCTGTGCATGAACATGTTTACCACAGAGGCGAGGATGATGCCAAACAGTCCCATCAGCAAAATAGAGCCCATCTTGGTGAGGTCGGTTTTGGTGGTATAGCCCAAAAACGCCATCAGGCCGAACATTCCGGCTGTGATTACAAAGGTCTTTGTTATCGAAGCACCCGTGTAAGCCAAGAAAATGAACCCCAAACTCATGCCCATCAGGATGGAATACACTATGTATAGGATTATCATCGTCGAGGCTTTCATCTTCTCCATGCCATACGACATGACGAACACTATAATAAGCGGTGCGAGCATCACTATCCAGCCAAGAAGGTTCAACGATGCGCTGCCGTCGGCACGAACCGAGAACATCGACATCATGAGATCTGGTGTTGTGCCAAACAGATATGCCGTCAGCGCAGTGATTCCCAATGCCGCAAACATCCATAAGAAGACGTTTGCCACAAATGTATTCGACAAGACTCCTGTCGAATTATGCATTTCATAATTTTCGTTCATATTATCACTAATGTAAGTCTTTTCCAATTAAATTCAAGAATTCCGTTCTCGTCTCGCCGCGTTCAAATGCGCCCACGAAGTCTGATGTCGTGGTCACGGAATTAAGCTTCTGTACGCCTCTCATGCACATGCAGAGGTGGCGTGCCTCGATGACGACGGCGACTCCCAGCGGATGCAAAGCCTCGTTGATGGCTTCCTTAATCTGCGTGGTGAGGCGTTCCTGCACCTGCAGACGGCGTGCGTAGACCTCCACCACTCTCGCGATTTTGCTCAAGCCGGTGATGTATCCGTTCGGGATGTATGCCACATGCGCTTTCCCGATGAACGGAATCATGTGGTGCTCGCACATCGAAAACAGCTCTATGTCCTTGACAATCACCATCTGGCGGTAGTCTTCACGGAATCTTGCCGATAGCAGTATCTCCATGGGATCCATGTTGTAACCCTGTGTCAGGAACTGCATCGACTTGGCCATGCGTTTCGGGGTCTTTAGCAGACCTTCACGGTTCGGGTCTTCACCTAAAAGTTGTAAAATAGCACGGTAGTGCTGTTCAAGTTTCTCAGTACGACCTGGATTGTATCTTTCAATCTTTTCGTATCCTATAAGTTCGTTGTTGTTCATGATATTTATTTCTTTTCTTTTTTAGCGAGTTTGATTGTCTCAAAAATACTGTAAATCAAATATATGATTAGGAAAGTGATGGCGAAACGTTTGCCGTCTTCCTTGAAATTCATGACGTAAATGATGATTATTGCAAGGTATAACACCATTTTCACCACCGTCGATGCCATGTAGAAATTGGCGAACTTGCGCATGTCTTTTGCCCTGGCTTTCTCGCTGAGGAAATACATCGCCGCGCTGACGATGGCGAAAAACACCACTATGGCAGGCCACCATACCGTCAGCAGCTTGTGCGCAAATAGGCAAGCCACCATGACAATAACTGTCAGGATGACCAGCTGCGTTATGAATCTCGAGTCTTTCTTTTCCATCATAACGTCTTATTTCTTTGGCATTTCGGCAACTTTCTGTGTCATGTCGCACTTGCCGGTGAAGATGGCACCTATCTCTATGAACAGCTGCTTGGTGTAAAGATCCACTTCAAGGCGTGAGGTCGATTTCAGTGATGTCAGCTCCTCCACTCTTATTGTGCCTTTTGCGTGGCCAGAGATGTCGGCGCTGTTGCAGATTATCTCACCTTCAACAACTCCCTGCTGTCCTATGACGACCTTCCCAGTCGATTTCACCGTTCCTATAATAGTGCCGTCAATACGGATGTCGCCTGTGGCAACGATTTCGCCTTTGAGGGTAGTGCCATTGCCGATGAGGTTGTTTCTACCTAGTTGTTCTTGATTTGTTGTTGCACCCATATTATTATGATTTATTTGTTGTTGAGATTCCAAAACTCCAGATATTCCTCCACGTTTTTCTGTTCATAGAAAATAGGGAAGTTGGGCACCGAAATCTCTATCACTTGATAATTCTCATTGTTGATGCCTCCGAAGATATAGTCGCTGAGGAACATGGCCTTATGATAATCTTGGGCTTTGGTGAGATTCTCGAATTTCTCAACGGTAATCAAGGCGTCTTGCTTGTTGAGCATAAGGTTCTTCACCGTCAGCTGGTTGATTCGGAAGTTGTTTTTGTTGAAGTCGCCTATACGAATCTTCAACGGGTTGATTCTCACCTTATTGTTGCAGATCACCACAACGTAATACTCGTCTCTCGGGTTGAAGGTGTAAGGATATTCCTTTTCCTGAACAGTGTCCACCTTCGGACGGGCACTCTCGATGTTCAAACCGAGGTCGTACATGTCGTTGGCAGCCAGCAGAACGTCCAAAGCGAAAGGCTTTATGCTGCTTTCAGGATATGTCTGTATGAGTCGCAAGAGGGAATATGCCATCGAGTCGACGACTTCCACGTATCCTAACGACACGGCGTTGAGGAACTCAAACCTCGGCATGTACAGGGTGTCGTCGGCAAACTGCTCGCGTGCCTTCCTTGTATTCATCATGACACGTTGATACTGACCGTTTTTATATGCCTCGTAAGTCTTTGTGTAGAGCTGCTCGGCCTCGGCGCCTTTGTTATTCTCCTTGACAAAATAATCAGGGTCGATGATGATCTTGGCTTGATTTGAATCAGGGTATTTTGCCAAGATGAGACTCTTGTATTTTTCAGCGTTTGCAATGTCTTTGTTTGCCGCATGCATCTTGTAGAGATAGTACCATGCAGCCACCTCGTTGTCGTTGTCTGGATATCTGTCGCAGAGCGTGGTGTAGGCGTCGATGGAACGAGGATAGTCGTGGAGGTCGCTGTAATAAATAAACCCTATGTTGTTCAAAGCTGCTTCTATCTGCGCATGAGCCTCTGCCTTCGCTTCTGGCGAGAATGGTATCTGTTTCAGATAGTAGCCTCTGTCGAGCTCAGTATACTGCGTGGTGTCACTCTCTATCGCACGTTGCTTGAGATATGCCTCGCGTTCCTCGTCACTCAAAGCTGCGAGCTCATCTTCGGTGAGCTCCGTCAGCTCTTCCTGCACCAGCATCGTCTGTTTGTTGGAGATAAACCAATAGTCTTCAAGCAGACGGTTGCCCCATTTCTTTTGGAACTCGTTCATGCCACGGTTACGGGTCTGTGTGTTGTAGAAATACCAGTTGCCGTCGTTAGGTTGCACCACTCCCTCAGGCTTCTCGTTGCCTCCGTTGAGTGCTATCTGTTCCTCTATCTCACGCTGCTCTTCAAGCCGCTGCTGCTCCGCCTGATAGTCCTCAATAACCTTGTCAATGACGGCATACAGATGTATGCTGTCCATCTCTGCAAGGCGCAGGAGGCTGTCCTGTGTCTCATAAACCACGAGGTTGCTGACGAGGTCAGTGAGCATCACCGACATGTTCAACAGGCTGTCATAACCAGGATAGGTGCGGTCCATCGACATCACAGCGGTGTCGAAATAGGCCTGACTGAGCACATAATCGCTGTTTTCGAACAAAATGTTTGCAGCGTCAAGCGAAGAGCGAATCTTCTGGAAGTTGTTGGTGGTGCTTGTCGCGACAGAGTTTCTGAGATATTTCACCGCGTCGGCCTCGTTATTCCTGTCGAGTGCCACACCTGCCATGGCATAGTAGATGCGGTCTTTGTAATCCACGTTCTTGGAGTCCTTCAGCATCTTGCGGAGCATCTTCATGATGGTTGTGGTGTCGGCATCGTTGCATCTCGCGAGGCTCATCTGCGCCTCGAAAGTCATCTCATACGACGGGTGCTTGCGAATCACGTTCTTAAACTGCTCGGTGGCACGCGGCTTGTCGTTCTGATGCATGTAAATCTGACCGAGGATGAACATGGCGCGGGTCTTGTTGTACTTGTCTTTTGAAGTGAGCAGCGCACTGCGCAGGTAGCGCACCGCATCGTTTTCATTTCCCATCGCTATGCAATAGTCGGCATACACCAAGTCGATGTTCCGGTATACATATTTCGGAATTTTCTCTTCAGCGTCTATCGCCACCAGCACCGCCTGCAGACAAGCCTCAGCTTTCTCGTACTGTCCTGTCTGGATGTAAGTCTTTGCCAACCAAAGCATTGCGGTGTGCTTGTCTTTGCTGTTGCGGAACTGTGACACCACGAAGTCAAATGTTCGGCGTGCCGGCACGTAGTCCTGCTTGTAGAAATGCGCTTTTCCCATGTCGATGAAGGCGTCGTCAATCCAGCGCACACGTTCCTCGTTGTTGAAGCGCATCGAGTGCTTCTGTATGCAGATAGCGTCCTTCTCCATGGTGCGGTCCATCTGTTGGTTGAGCGCCATGGCGTTCTCTTTGGTGCCGTAATTATACACCCTCAACGTCTGGTTGTAGTCGTCTTTGACCGCCTCACGAAGCGCTTTCTCGCCCTCTTTCATGCTCTGGTTGCCGTTCCACCATACGTTGTAATGAGCGGTCATGTTGTGCCAAACACGTCTGTTCCACTTGTTTTTCTTTGTTGAGCATGATGCTAACATCATGACTGTCAATAAGATAGTCAATATGCCCAATATATTGTATGTCTTTCGCCTCATTGTCCTTTTTGCCTAATATCCGAAACTGCAAAAATAAGAAATTCGTTGGTATAACGGGCGAATTTTTAAAAAAATTATATATAGAAGTAATAATTTGACAAAATTTTTGTAATTTTACAAGCTGAATAAAAGGCTAATTTTAGATGGAAAATTTCATTGTATCGGCACGAAAATACAGGCCTTCGACCTTCGACAGCGTGGTGGGGCAGCATGCCATCACGTCGACTTTGCAGAATGCGATACGCAACAACACCCTTGCACAGGCGTTCCTGTTCTGCGGTCCGCGTGGAGTGGGCAAGACCACCTGCGCACGTATCATGGCGAAGACCATCAACTGCTTGCATCCTACCGACGACATGGAGGCGTGTAACGAATGCGAGTCGTGTGTGAGTTTCAACAACAACGCGTCATTCAACATCTTTGAACTCGATGCGGCGTCGAATAGCGGTGTAGATGACATCCGCGCCCTCATCGACCAGGTGAGAATCCCGCCACAAATCGGGAAATATAAGGTGTACATCATCGACGAGGTCCACATGTTGTCGGGCGCGGCATTCAACGCCTTCCTCAAGACCCTCGAGGAGCCGCCGGCGTACGCCAAGTTCATACTCGCCACCACCGAGAAACATAAGATTCTGCCCACAATATTGTCGCGCTGCCAAATCTTTGATTTCAAGCGTATAACGGTCGAAGACATCGCCAACCATCTGCGTAATATCGCTGCTAAAGAAGGCGTGACAGCCGAAGACGAGGCTCTCAACATCATAGCACAGAAAGCCGACGGCGCCCTCCGTGACGCCCTCTCGATTTTCGACCAGATGGTGAGCTTCTCGGGCAACAACATCACATATCAGGATGTCATCACCAACCTCAATGTCCTTGATTATGAATACTATTTCAGGATGGTCGACAACATCCTCGCAGGCGACATCAACTCCATGCTGCTGCTCCTCAACGAGGTGATAAACAAAGGTTTCGACCCTCAGAACTTCATCCAGGGCATGGCGAGCCATCTGCGCAACCTCCTTCTCGGCAAAGACCCGCGTGTGGTAGCACTGATGGAAGTCAGCAAACAGCTGCAGGAACGTTACATCAAACAGGCTGAACGTTGTGATAAGGCATTCATCCTCAGGGCGTTAGACCTCGCCAACGAATGCGACATCAATTTCCGCAGCGCCAATAACAAACGTTTGCATCTGGAGGTTGCGTTAATGAAGATGGTAGGGACACCGAATGTTGCCGTCATTTCGAGCGAAGCGCAGCGTAGTCGAGAAATCTCAAACAATGCAAACGTGAGCAAACCGACAGCACCTGCACCAGCTCCAAAGGCGCCAGCACCTGCTCCGACCCAACCAGCCCCAACGCCTGCCCCGACCCCCGTCCAGCGCGTCCGCCGCCCAGGCACCATATCTATCAACGACACCGAGCCTCAAAAAAAAGCCTCCGATGCCCCCGTCGAGGTGAGAAACAACCCTTTTACGCAGGAGATGTTGGCTAATGCGTGGACGAAGTTCGTGACGGAAAACAAAAACACCGCTCCGAATTTCGTGGCCGGCATCGGAAAATATACACCCACGCTGGGAGATAATTTCGAGATTAACTATCAGGTTGATAACATATTGGTCGTCAACGACATGCAACATATCGGACAGCTGCGTGAGCACCTCGCCAAGGAACTCGACAACAACCAGTTCAAACTCATACATCATATCGTAGAGAAGCCCAAAGACGAGGTCATTTACACCGACCGCAGCCGCTTCGAGAAGATGGCGGAACTCAACCCCAATGTTTTAACCCTTAAAAAAGGCCTCGGCCTCAACATAGATATATGAGTTTTAAGAAATGGTTCGGTCGTAACTACCTCAAAATGAGAGGTTTCACCTTCAAAGGACAGTTTCCGGAAGGTGTCAAGAAGAGTATCGTAATATGCGCTCCGCATACCAGCATCGAGGACTTCGTCATCGGGCGTTGCTTCTTCTGGATGGAAGGCCGTGAAGTGAAGTTCCTGATAAAAAAAGAGTTCTTTAAATTCGGCCTTGGCTGGTTGCTTCGAAAAATCGGCGGCATACCCGTCGACCGCAGCAAAGGCAATAACATGGTGACAAAGACCGCCGTGGTGTTCCACCAGTACGACGAACTCAACATCGTCATAACCCCTGAAGGCACACGCAAACGCGTCGAGAAGTGGAAACGCGGCTTCTATTACATAGCCGAGCTGTCGAAAGTGCCTGTGGTTCTTGGTTTTATCGACTTCAAGACTAAGACGTGCGGCTACGGCCCGTCGTTCATGCCATGCGGCGACTTCGAGAAAGACTGGCCGATGCTCGAGGAGTTCTACCGTGGGATGCAAGGCAAGAAAAAAGGTTGTTTCAATCTGGAATAATTGCGAAAATGAAAAAAGGTTGGTTTAAAAACTTCAGTAAAAAGTTCAGGATCGTCATCATACATCCCGAGACCCTCGAGGAACGAGGCAGGTTTAACATGAGTAAGATACGGCTGACGACGGTGGTTTTCTTTTACACCGTACTGCTAATCACACTCACATCTTGCCTTATCGTCTTCACCCCGATCCGCGAGTATATCCCGGGCTACACCGACGTGACACTAAACCGCCGCGTGTTTAATATGGAGCAGAAAGCCGACTCACTGGAAAGTGTACTGCACCAAAACGACATCTACCTGCGCAACCTCAAACATATCATCAACAACGAGGATATCGACGACGGCTACATACCTATTAATATATATGTGGACGAGGTGCCAGTGTTCGTCGCCCCGCTTAACGGTATGATTACCAGCAGGTTTAACTACAATGACAAGCATTATGGCATTGATATAGTGGCTGATGCCGACGAGGTCATCAAAGCGATGTGGAACGGCACAGTGGTGTTCGCCGACTGGAGTACCCAAGGAGGCTATACCATTGGTATTCAACATGATAAGAATATCATTTCGGTCTATAAACACAACGCTGCACTGCTTCATCAAGAGGGCGACATCGTGAATACGGGTGACCCTATAGCCATCATAGGCAAGGGCGGAAGCACCTCCACAGGCACGCATCTGCATTTCGAACTCTGGTTTAAAGGGATGCCACTCAATCCAGAAGATTATATTTCTTTTGAATGAAAATAAAAATTTCTCACCCTGATTTCAAGAAAAATACCTATCTTTGCAGTTTCATAATTTTGTAAAGAAAAATGGCGGTATTAATAAAGATAATTCAGCTTATTTTAGCCCTTTCAATCCTTGTGATTATCCATGAATTCGGGCATTTCATAGCATCACGCATCTTCGGTGTGCGGGTCGAGAAGTTTTATATGTTTTTCGACTGGAAATTCTCGATTTTCAGGTGTAAAAAAGTAAACGGCAAGTGGAGATTCAAGTTTTTCCAGAAAAACGAGCCTGAAAAATATATCACTCACGAGACTGTCAACCCTCTGACGAAGAAAAAAGACTATTCTTACGAGAAAATCGACCTTAACACCTTGCCGGAAGACGACTGGCGTAGGGCGGAGAACTCGACTGAGTTCGGTCTCGGATGGGTGCCGCTCGGCGGTTACTGCAAGATTGCGGGCATGATTGACGAGTCAATGGACCAGGCACAGATGGCACAAGAGCCACAGCCTTGGGAGTTCCGCACCAAGCCGGCATGGCAACGACTCATCATCATGATAGGCGGCGTGTGCATGAACGTGATTCTCGCTATCTTGATATATATCGGACTCATAGCACATTACGGCGAACAGTATATCTCTACCGAGGAAGTCAACAAATACGGCATCACGGTCGACAGCCTGGGCTATAACCTCGGTCTGCGTGACGGCGACAAGATATTGACAGTCAACGGAGAATACATCGAAGACTTCAGTCAGATTCCGATGCAGATGATTCTTGAGAAGACCGACTACATAGAGGTGGAGCGTGACGGCGAGAAAGTGGTGGTCGAGCTTCCTGACGACGCTGTGAACCAGATACTTAAGGCACGTTCAGCCTTTATCAGCACGAGGATGCCTTTCGTGGTGGGCGGCTTCTCCAACGGCTCGTATGCCGAGAAAGCCGGACTGCAGGTGAACGACAGGATTATCGGTATCAACGAGGTGGAGATACCTTATTTCCAAGACTTTAAGAGAGAAATCGTCAATTATAAAAGCGAAGACGTCAATATCACGGTGGTGCGTGACATCGACACTCTGACGTATCTGACACATGTGGGCGGTGACGCCACCATCGGAGTGTATGCCGCACAGATGCTGCAGGTCTCAACCAAGGAATACTCCTTCTGGCGCTCGATACCGAGAGGCTTCAAGATGACAGGCAAGATGCTCAGCGACTACTGGAAACAGCTGAAACTCATCGTCAACCCGAAGACCGGAGCTTACGAGAGCCTCGGCGGCTTCATCGCCATCGGAAGCATCTTCCCCGACACCTTCATCTGGCGTCAGTTCTGGGAGATGACGGCGTTCCTCTCCATCATCCTCGCAGTGATGAACATACTGCCGATACCAGGTCTGGATGGCGGCCACGTGCTCTTCCTCATCTGGGAGGTGATAACAGGCCGCAAGCCAAGCGACAAGTTCCTCGAAAGAGCAACCACGATAGGTTTTATCTTCCTGCTGATGCTTCTCATCTACGCGAACGGTAACGATATTATCAGGCTCTTCAGGTAATTGTTGAAAAAATGTTGATAAACACAATAAAATAAAAAACAAAGCGTTAAAATCACAATGCATAAAAGTATAAAAATATTATTTTTATTGCTGAGTATGTTGATAATCAGCGGATTGCAGGCACAGCAGGCTCCGATGTTTACCAATTACAGCAACTCTTATGCATTGATAAACCCAGGCTTCTACGGAATGAGCGAGGGTGTGAACGTCATGGCCACATACCGTAACCAGTGGACAGGCTTCAAGGATGACAACACGGGTGATGTGGTGTCACCGCGCACGTTCTTCCTCACAGGCGACATGCCGATCAAGATTCTTGGGGGCGGCGTGGGTCTCTCGATTATGAAAGACCAGCTGGGTTTTGAGTCGAACACCGCTGTGAACCTCGGTTATTCGTACCATTTCGACCTTGGTATGGGAACCTTGGGACTGGGTCTGGCGTTGAGTTTCAACAACCGCTCCATCGACTTCTCGAAGGCGCATCCGTTGAACGACAACGATAACGCAATCCCGTCAGGACAGCAGTCCGACATGCTCTTTGACTTCAATCTCGGACTTTTCTACGAGGTGCCGGAGACGTTTTACATAGCCGCTTCGACCACCAATTTGCTGGAACGCAAAGGAAAAGCCCTCGAAGGCAAGTCGTCGACAAGCGCAAGTATGGTTGGCGACCGCACGTTCTACGTGATGGCAGGTTACGAGTACCAGTTCGCCTCCGACCCGAGGTTCGTGATCAACCCGTCGGTGATGATGCTCAGCGACATTGCCTCGACACAATTTAACGCCACTGCCCGACTGTGGTACAATAATAAGTTCAGTTTTGGCGTTAACTACAGGTATCAGGAGTCTGTCGACTTGCTCGTCAGCTTCGTGATAAAGGGAATTGAGATATCTTATGCTTACGATATCAATACGTTAGGGCTGAAGCTCCCAGGCTCACATGAGGTCTCGGTGAGGTACAACTTCAAGCTCGACACCGACAAGTCGCCGCGTATCTACCGTAGCATCCGATATTTGTAAATGATGTTGATAAAATTTTCGGCATGTTGAAAGGTTTTTGTCGGGAATAAAAGAAAATATGATATTTTTGGACGCTTTTTTTAGACGTCTTTTATAAAGTGAAAATAGTTAAATAAATAACGACGATAAGATGAAAAAGTTTTTGTTAATGAGCTTGATAGCAGTCATCTTGGTGGGTTGCAGCACAAGCAACAGTGACCAGGGTGAGCTTACTGGCGTTAGAAAGAAATCAAAGCCGTTTTACCAGCCGGATCCTTACGGAATGGTGTTTGTCCCGATGGGCAGCTATACCATGGGAGTAGGCGGTCAGGACATCGCTGGCACTTATCTGACACAAGGTAAGACCATCTCGGTGTCGTCATTCTTCATGGATGAGACAGAGATCACCAACAATGAATACCGTGAGTTCGTGTACTACGTGCGTGACTCGTTGGCCCGTACCTATCTCGGCGAGGTTGACCCTGACAAATATCTCATCACCCAGAACAGAAAGACTGGCGAGGTGTACGACACACCTATCCTCAACTGGGACGAGAAGATAGAATGGCGCAGCGACAACCAGGATTACAGAGAGGCTCTCGAGCAGCTCTATATCCCAGAGAACGAGCGCTTCTGGGGAAAGAAAGAGATTGACGCCCGCAAGCTCTTCTATCACTACAGCTACATTGACTACAGAGCAGCAGCCAAGAAAGAGTTCAGAGAAGGTGCCGACCCGCGCAACGGAGCTTTCGCCAACCGTCCTCAGGGTATGACCGACCGTTCGGTATATGTCCATAACGAGGAAATCAACGTCTATCCTGACACCTTGGCATGGATTTATGACTACTCATACTCATTCAACGACCCGCTGACAGAGAGATATTTCTGGCACCAGGCTTACGACAACTACCCGGTGGTTGGTGTCAACTGGAACCAGGCACGTGCTTTCTGTGTGTGGCGTACAGCGAAACTCAACAACTACATCGCAAAGCAGAAAGGCAAAGCCGACATGTCAGAGTTCCGTCTGCCTACCGAGGCTGAGTGGGAATGGGCAGCACGCGGCGGACATCAGCTGAACCCATATCCATGGGGCGGCCCATACGCACGCAACGAGAAAGGCTGTCTGCTCGCCAACTTCAAACCTTTGCGCGGTAACTACATCGCCGACGGCGGCCTCACCACACTTGTGGTCGGACACTTCCCGGCAAACGACTGGGGCCTCTATGACATGGCAGGCAACGTGGCAGAATGGACATCAAGCGCTTTCGACCCGTCGTCATACAACTTCTCATGGGATATGAATCCTGACTATCAGTACAACGCCAAAGAGACCGACGACCCGGTCATGAAGAGAAAAGTGGTGCGCGGTGGCTCATGGAAAGATATCTCTTACTACCTCCAGGTGACAACACGCGCCTACGAATATCAGGACACAGCGAAGTGCTACATCGGATTCCGCTGCATCCAGCCTTACCTCGGCAGAAACAAAGGCGACAACCCAAGCAAGGCATCAAGAGTATACAATTGATAAACGCCGTCATTTCGACTGAAACAAAGTGAAATGGAGACCTGAGCGAAGCGAAAGCATTCGCTAAAGCGAATAAATCTCCGACAATCTCGAAATGACAAGATAAAATGAAAATAAAAAATAAAAAATTAAAAATATGTCATTCAAAGAGTTATCAGAAAGCAGAGGCTATAAGAATTTCATGGCGAAGCTTTACGGTATTGGTGCTTCAATCGTTATGATCGGAGCTTTGTTTAAACTTACTCACATGCCGCTTTTCGGCTGGTCAGGCGCAGCTAACTTCATGCTGACACTCGGTCTGGTCACAGAGGCTATCATTTTCTTCTTCTCGGCATTCGAACCTATCCACGTCGAACCTGACTGGAGCCTCGTTTACCCTGAGTTGTGGGACATGTATCATGACGATGGCAACAAACCGGCTTCAACAACCACAAAACGCGTTAAAAACAACGGTGGCGAGGCTAACAATGACCTCATCGCCAGCAAGATAGACGAAATGTTTGAGAAAGCCAATATCAATTCAACGACGATGGAACGCCTCAGCCAAGGCTTGACCCGCCTGGGCGAGAACGCATCGAAGATCGCCGACGTGAGCGAGGCAGTGGCAGCCACAAGCAACTACACCAAAGCCATGAACAAGGCTTCAGAGACAGCTATGGAGCTCGACTCACAGTTGTCGAAGACAGCAACCAACGCCGCCATGTTCTCCGACACAAGCCGCAAGATGAACGACACGATGGCCCTCTATCTCGAGAAAGTCAACGCATCAGCAACCAACACAGATGCTTTGAACCATCAGCTTAACGACTTGTCAAAACGCATGACAGCAATGAACACCGTTTATGGTAACATGCTCAACGCAATGAATATCAAGGCTTAAGTAAAAATTTTTAACAATGGCAGGAGCAAAAGAAACACCAAGGCAGAAGATGATCGGTATGATGTACCTGGTCTATACGGCATTGCTCGCAATGAACGTGTCGGCCGACATCCTCGACGCTTTTGCTATCGTGAACGACGGTCAGGAGAAGACCAACGCCAGTATTGAGATGAAACTCGATGAGCAATATCGTGCCTTCGAGCAGCAATATGCCAAAGAACAGGAGAAAACACAGATTTATTGGGATAAGGCTCTTCTGATCCGTGAGAAATCTGACGAAATCATCAACTATATCGAGAAAGAAGTGACGCTTCCACTGCTTCTTGAGACAGAAGGCATCACAAACGATGAGCTGATGAGCGAGAAAGATCCTGAAGACGCTATCATCAAAGACTTCGGTAAGGCCGATCCTAACAACAGACGCGTCATTTACGAGTTTAATCTGAAAAATGTCGATTCAAAAGACAACTACGATACACCTACAACCATCATGATCAACGACGGCAAAGCCACTGAGTTGAAACAGAAAATTCAGGAATATCGTGACTTTATCGTTGCCACACTTGAGGAGGCAGGTGCAAGAGACTACACCAAACACGTGGGTCTGCTCACCGACACCGACCAGAACGGCAATAAGATAGTTTACACCGACGCCGACGGTCAGCCTATCTCATGGGAGGAAAAGAACTTCAGCCACATCATCCTGGTGGCCGAGATGGCAATCCTCAACAAACTCGTGGGCGAGGTGCAGACAACAGAATTCGACGCTGTGTCGGAGCTCTTCAAGAGAATCGGCGCAACCGACTATAAGTTCAACAAACTTCAGGCAAGAGTCATCGCAAGAAGCGACTTCATAACACAAGGTCAGGACTACGAGGCAGAGGTTATCCTCATCCCGTCGGACACCATGAGCAACTTCGATGCCAGATACGGCTTGGGAGTGAGAAACTTCAGCGACTTCAAGGGCGAGCCTACAATGGTGAAGAGTAAGGAAGGCGTGGTGAGACTCAAGATACCGGCAAGAAACACCGGTGAACAGCATTTTGCCGGCGTCATCGAGATGACCAACCCCGAGACAGGCGACAAGGAATACCATCCTTTCAACGCCTCTTATCTCGTGGCACCTCCTTCAGTGACAATATCACCAACCAAGATGATGGTGATGTACGAAGAGCTCCAGAACCCTATCTCAATTGCGGCTCCTGGCGTGACACCTAACGACATTATCGTCAACGTGGAAGGCGGCAAGCTCACCAAAGATAAGACAGCAGGCAACTACTTCGTGGAAGTCGACAAGAACGCAAGAAAGGTCTTGGTGAAAACATCGTCAAAGTCACCTGACGGCAAGGTACACGACCTCGGGACACAGGAGTTCCGTGTGAAGCCGGTGCCGGATCCGGTAGTCAGAATCGGCGACATCACAGGCGGTAAGGTCGACAAGGAGTCGTTGCTCGGCTACGGCAGAGTGATGGCAGTGATGAAAGACTTCGACTTCGAGGGCTTCAACTACACCGTCGACTCATACACCGTGTCAACTTACAGAGGCAATTTCATTGACAAACAAAATAAAGGACCTAAGTTCTCCGACGAGGTCATCGCCTTGATCAGCAACGCCCAGTCGGGACAGCGAATCCAGTTCCAGGACATCTGCGTGAAGAGTCCTAAGGGCGAGATAAGAAACGTGGGTTCAATAAACGTTCAAATCAAGTAAATCATGAAAAGAGTAGCAATAATCGCAGCATCGTTGATCTGTTTCATGCTCGGCGGCAACAGCGCGTCGGCACAGGTCTTCACAACCGATAACTACAACGACGGTTTGTATGTTGAAAACGGCACAGGAGTCAAGCAGATAGTGCCTTATCCTGATGTCCGCGAGGCTGACGTGATGTGGAAGAAGAGAGTCTGGCGCGAGATTGACTTCCGCCAGAAGATGAACCTCCCGTTCTACTATCCACGCGACGGTCACCAGAACTGGAGAAGATTCATGGACGTCATCATGGATGCCTTGAAGGAAGGACGTTGCCAGGCTTACGAGGTGACAGCCACAGGCGAACTCACCAAGCCGGTAGCATATTCAAAGCTTATGACAGGACTTAACAGCGAGCGTCATCAGGCCGTTTACGACGACTACGGCAACAAGATTGGTGACACCGTCATCTCAATCACGTTCAACCCTGAGGCGGTGACACGTCTCCGTCTGATGGAAGACTGGTATTTCGATGCTCACAGAAGCCAGCTTATGGTGCGTATCGAGGCTATCTGCCCGGTGACCATGCGCGACATCAACGACAGCATCCAGATGCCTAACGAGCTGTTCTGGATCCCGTTTGATGAGAACACACGCACAGTGCTTTCGGAGGCTCCTGTCTACAACAGAAACAACTCAGCAGCACGTCTGAGCTACGACGACCTCTTCTGGAAACGTCAGTTCGACAGCTACATCTACAAGGAGGAAAACGTCTACGACCGCAGCATCCAGGATTACGCCACCGGCGTCGATGCCTTGAACGAGTCGAACCGCATCAAACAAGAGATTATCGATTTCGAACAGAACGTTTGGGAATACTAAACGTTGGATGATATGATAAAAAAAAGACGGATTTTAAAATCCGTCTTTTTTTTAATACCTCACTCTTTTTCCATATTTCTTCTCGGGTCTCTCTTTCTCCCTCGATTTCTTACGGGAAACCTTCTTTTCTCTTTTATCTTTAATCTTTTTATCCTTTTTATCCTTGGTGCGGCTCTCTTTACGACTGCGCTTCTCGTGTTTCTCCTCCTCATGGTCATGACGACGACGCTCCTCATGGAAGCTGTCGCGGGATTTCTTTTCTTTTTTGGAGGAGATATCTCCACTACGCTTCGCTTCGGTCGAAATGACGGCACGGGATTCTTTATCAGTCTTGTCTTTAGGTTTTGGTTCGCCAGTGGTTATTTCCACTCTGATTCCGTCGCGGTTCTTGGTCGGGTCGGCGAAACAGTCGACGATAAACTGGGCTTGTGCGCCGTCGACAGCCACAAACGAGAAATTCTCCTTCAGGTCAATATGACCTATTTCAATGTCTTTTGTGCCTGTCACGTCGTTAATCTTGCCAATCAATGAGTTTGGCTTTATGTGGTCGCGTTTGCCCATGCCGAAGAAGAGACGGACCATGTGCGAGTCGTCGTGAACTTTCTTCTCTTTTTTCTCCTTCTTGCCGCTGTCCTTGCTGTCGTCTATATTCAGGTCTTTAGCGTCTTTGTAGTAATCCAAGAATCTGTTGAAATTCAACGCCACGACGCGTGTTATCAGCTCTTCTCTTGTGAGCCAGCTGAGTTTCTTGAACACCACCGGCAGGTAGTCGTCGATGTCGTCGCGCATGATATCGACCTTCTCGAGGTTGTCGATGTGGCGGAAAAGCTGTTTCTCGCACACCTGCTGTGCTGTCGGGATGAGCTCGCGTTCCATCGGCCTGCCGAGCTGTTTCTCGATGGCTTTGATTTTATGTTTTTCCTTTTGGTGCACCAAACTGATGCAGATACCTGTCTTATCGGCACGTCCTGTACGACCGCTGCGGTGAACGTAGGTGTCGATGTCATCTGGCAAGTTGTAGTTTATAATGTGCGACAGGTTGTTCACGTCCAGACCGCGTGCTGCCACGTCGGTGGCCACCAGAATCTGTGTGAATCCTTGGCGGAAATGGTTCATCACGAGGTCGCGCTGCGCCTGCGAGAGGTCGCCATGCAACGATGCGGCGTTGTAGCCGTCGTGAATAAGGTTGTCTGCAACTTCCTGTGTCTCAAGCTTTGTCCTGCAAAAAACGATGCCATAAATCGACGGATAATAGTCGATAAGGCGTTTCAGAGCCAGATATCTGTCGCTCGCCTTAATCAGATAATAGTTGTGTCTGACATTTGCAGTTCCGGAGTTTTTTTGCCCGATGCTGATGCGTACGGGGTCTTTCATGTATTTGTTGAGGATCTGTTCCACCTCAGCGGGCATCGTAGCCGAAAACAGTAGTGTGTTCTTGTCTTCAGGCATATATTCCAAGATGGCGTCGACATCTTCCTGGAATCCCATGTCGAGCATCTCGTCGGCTTCGTCGAGCACCATCCAGCGCACGTCGCTGAAGTCGATGCGGTTACGGCGAATCATGTCTTGCAATCGGCCGGGAGTCGCCACCACGATCTGGGGCTTCTTGGCAAGGGCTTTGAACTGCAGCTCTATGCTCGCGCCACCGTACACCGGCACTATCTTTACCTCAGGGATATATTTCGCATAGCTGAGCAAATCTTTGGTGATCTGCATGCAAAGCTCACGTGTCGGGCATAAAACCAATGCCTGCACGTTGTGGTTCGACGGGTCGATGTTCTGCAAAAGCGGCAGCCCGAAAGCGGCTGTCTTGCCAGTGCCTGTCTGCGCAAGCCCAACCAAATCAGTGCGTTGCGACAATAATATCGGCAGGACCTCGGCCTGTAACGGCATGGGTTCCTTGAATCCTAATTCATCAATGGCTCTTAGGATCGCAGAGTTTAAATTGAAATCTTGAAACATATAATGAAATTGAGGGTGCAAAATTACAAAAAAATGTTTAAATTTGCAGGTTATTTTTCGAAATACGATGAAAACGAGATATTTATATATTTTCTTGGTCTTATTTTTGCTCTCTTGCTCTTCGAAAAACAAGCCGAAACAGTATTCCCGGGAGGAGATAGAGCAATGGCCTGCAGTCAATATAGACTCCATTGTCATCGACCTCGACAAGCCGGTTTTGGAAAGAAAATACGCTCAGATCGACAAGTCTTTGACCAATTTGAAGAAGAAAACGACCTTCAACGGCACCGTTCTCTTTGCCGAAAAGGGCAGGGTGATACTCGAAAAAGCATACGGCGTGAGCAACCTGCGCACCCGCAAGGGCGACCTGCATGCCGACGATGTGTTCCAGCTCAGCTCGGTGTCGAAGATGTTTACAGCCGAAGCTATAATGATTTTGAAATCGCGCGGACTCATCGATTATGATGCGGATATAAGGACTTATATCCCCGAGTTTCCGTATGAGGGCATCACCACGCGAATGCTTATGACGCATCGTTCGGGCTTGTCGCGTTACGAGACCTTGGCCGACAACAACTGGCCTGACAAGAAGAAGCCGTTCACCAACGACGACATGATAAGGCTTTACATAGAATACCGTCCCGACCCGTATTCCAGGCCTGACAACCGCTTTCATTACTGCAACGTGAACTACGCCTTGCTGGCGAGCATCGTGGAGCGCGTCAGCGGTAAACGGTTTGTCGACTTCATGCGTGAGGATCTGTTCGATGTGATGGGCATGGACGACTCGTATATATATGACATGCCCACCGATACCATGGTCTCGACGTATCTCCCAGGCTGTGTGCAGGGTTATTACGTCGGCCGCCGTCGTCCCCGGCAGGCGCAAAACGAGTACCTCAACGGCGTGAAAGGCGACAAAATCATGTTCTCCAACGTGGGCGACATGTACCGCTTCAAACTCGCCATCGATTATGGTCTGCTGGTGCCCGACACCATTCAAGCAGAGGCATTCATGCCCGGAAGTCAAAGATATTCAAAGAAAAAAGACAACTATGGCTTCGGGTGGCGCATCTCGTCCAAATATCCCGACTGCTACTACCATTACGGATGGTGGAAAGGCTACCGTTCGTTCTTCCTGATCGACAAAGCCAACGACCGCACCATCATAGTGCTGACCAACGCTGACAAAGGCCCTAACTCCGATGTTTTTTGGAAGTTGTTGAAAGACAACAGTATAGAGCTTGCGCCAGCGTCAGTCAATATCTCGTATTGGGAGATGAAAGAGAACTTGAAGTTCCCTTACAGACCGTAGATTGTGAGTTTGTAACCCACTCCGTGTACGTTATCCAGATGCACGTCTGGGTCGTCACGAAGCATGTTGCGCAGCCGTTTGATATAGACATCCATGTTGCGCGCACTGAAATAATTCTCCTGATTCCACACTTTCTTCAGCGCGAGATGCCTCTCCACAACACGGTTTTTGTATTGGCAAAACAGAAAAAGCAGGTCTAACTCCTTGGCTGTCAGTTTCTTCTCCTTCCCATTGAAAACCAAGACGTGATGTAAAGTGTCGAGGGTGTATTTCCCGATTTTGTAAAGATGCTGGGTGCGGATGCCGATATTAACCCTTTTCATGATGATTTCAATACGCAGCCCCAGCTCTTCAAGACTGAACGGACGTGTAAGGAAGTCGTCGGCCTCGAGTTTTAGTCCCAGATGTATGTCGTCTTGGGTGACATTGGCCCCGAGGATGATAATGGGTATCAAAATGTCGATTTTCCTGACATCCGCAAGCAAATCAATGCCTTCGTTACGCGATAGGGCAGTGTCGATAATGAGAAAGTCAAACTGCTCACGATTAAAGGCAAGCCACGCATCCTCCTTGTTTTCGCACAGCGTTACAACATAACCGTTGTTGACAAGATAATCTCTTGTGATTGTAGCCAAATCAATATCGTTTTCGGCTAATAAAATGTTTAAAGGTCGAATCATAATGTGTTTTTTAAAATTGATTCGACAAAAGTAGATAATGAAAAATTTTTTGAAAAAAGTTGTCAATCTAAATCGTTCATTATGAATGTGTTTTAACATAAATTTCAAAAAAATGAAACAAATCTTAAAAAAAAGTGCTCCATGTGAAAAAAAAGTAGTACTTTTGCGGTGCGTAACAGTGTACATCCATAGTTCTCTATCCAGAGAATTTACATTGTTCGTAAAAGGTTTCATAAATTTTGGTTTTTGGTTCTGGGGACCGTCTCCGCTCAAGAGACGGTCTCTTTTTTTTGTATATTTTTGTGAATCCAAGAAAAATTTGTATCTTTGTAGCTTATTAAACATAAAAAATTATGACTGATATTAAGGTTGAATTAAGCCATATAAAAGGCTTTGTCTCTGAAAATCAATTAGATACATACAGAAAGAAAGTGGCTGACACTTTCAAGACCATCTATTCGCGCACAGGAGCGGGCAACGATTTCCTCGGCTGGGTCGACCTCCCGTCGTCGATAACCCCTGAATTTGTTAAGGATGTGAAGGCTACAGCAGAGTCGCTCCGCAAGAAATCGGAAGTGTTTGTGGTGGTTGGCATCGGCGGCTCATACCTTGGAGCACGTGCCGTCATCGAGGCGCTGTCGAACCACTTCGCACAGCTCGTCGACACAGGCAGCCCCAAGATTATCTACGCCGGCCACAACATGAGCGAGGATTACATGAACGACCTCATCGCTCTTTTGGATAAAAAAGACTACTCGATGACGGTGAT
>JAEEGK010000804.1_pt1 | contig 78278 bp, 64 predicted proteins | sample 8958771 | NCBI WGS metagenome assembly JAEEGK01 (sample SAMN16246547, study PRJNA631951) | gut metagenome | biome: gut microbiome; feature: rumen; material: SC-attached | host: Bos | place: Iran: Karaj | collected 2018-10
CCAGTCAAAAGATGTATTAACAGGAACATGAACAATAAGGCAGCTTTCTGCTTTAGAATTCTGCATTGAAAACATACCTGTTTCGTGGATTTCTGACTGAAGGCTTTCTAAAGCATCTTTTCCAATCTGATTATAAGATTTATAGAATTCGAAAAAGTTTGAATTCTTAAAAGACTTTCCCTTTATTATGTAATTTCCTTCCCTGTCAATAATTGAAATTTGTGCGTCACTGTATTTTTCTGAAGGGAAAACCCATTTACTTGAAAGCATTTCAACTGGAATTATGCGCATAAGAATTGCTTTTTCAGTCTTTTCTGATTTTACAGGCTTGTCCGGTTCGTCGATTCTAAGTTCTAGAAGATCGCAGAAGGCAATGGACTGGATACCGTTCATAGGGTTTGTATAAGAGCGTGTAACGCGTACTTGATCCTGCTGACCGAGCAGTTCATTCAAAGAAGAAAAGATATCAATTTCTTTGTAAGAAACATTAAAATCTTGGGGGGCATCAGTTTTGGGTCTGTTGGAATATCCTGTAAAAGAGTCAAGATTTATTATATGCGCAGAAATATTTGGAATACGCTGGGCAACATTCAAGTAATCCATTGCTTCTGCCATGTTCATTTTACGGCTGTTTATGCAGGCAGCCCAGGAATCGCATAGACGCTGTTCACCTTCAAGATAGTTCGTGGTTACCTGCTCCATACCAATGGACATGTTCATAAAGTTTTCGGTGTTGTATGTCTCCATCGAAGCACTTTGTTTTCTGACATAGAGTACGACAAAGAAAATTGAGAAAATTACGATGAGAAAGTTTGTAATGATTATCAGAGTTTTTTTCATAAATCAACAATCCGAAAGTTTTGTACAGCTTGCGATAATAGCAATGTTTCCAATATCCATAAAACTATTATATACCGATTTGTAGGAGTTTGCGACATTTTTTTTGTTGGTTCGGGCTGATGGGGCGAAGGCGTGCCAAAGATTGTATACCGCAGGGTTCAACATAATCTTTTCAAGCGAGAAATTAGATGATAATATTTCAGATAATCAATGAAAGACACGCTCCAAAAATACTTCGAAAAGAAATCGATATACGCACCAAAAGACTGTGACGAAGTGCGCGAGCGGCTGCAAAAACTTCTTGGCGTTTGTTCCGCACCGCAAGTCGCCGTCGTCATTCCTGTGAAAAATGAATATCCTGGTATAAAAGATACATTGCTTTCTCTTTCCGCATCAGCCAGGCGTGTGTCGCCCGGACATGGAATGCCTGTCGCACCTTCGCCAAACCCGTTTCATGTCGTGTGTGTCGTGAACTGCCATGAAGATGACGACGGCGACGTAAAGCAAAACAACTTACAGATGCTCTCGTTTTTGTCAACCTGTGTTTATGAGAGCCTTTTCATTTCTGCGCTCGACCTGACAAGTGTCGGACATTATTTACCTGAAAAAGATGGTGTTGGCTATGCGCGGAAAGCTGGAATGGACTATGCTCTTGCTTGTGGCGCGGAAATTATCGCGTGTATGGACGCAGATACACTGGTGGCGGAAAACTACGCAGAAGAACTTGTAAAATTTTCACACAATCATGGGAAAAGGAAATATGCGCTTATCCCGTTCCGCCACCAAAAAGCTGCGTCAGAAAAACTTCAGCAAGCTATTAACGCTTACGAAAACTACATGTTGCTGCACGCTGAAAAACTCCGTGAAGCAGGAACGCCGTACTGGGCACCTGTTTTAGGGCCTTCTATTGTGTGTACGGCAGAGGGGTACTGTTCATGCGGAGGCATGAACAGGCGTGTAAGCGGCGAGGATTTTTATTTTTTGCAATCGCTAGAGAAAATAGAGATATTGGCAGGTTGCGCGAAAAAATGCACTACATCTACATACAATTCTATAGATTACACGCCGCACTTCCTTAATACTGAAGTGTACCCATCCGCGCGTATATCGGATAGGGTGCTTTTCGGAACGGGACCAAAACTACGCCAACTTACTGAAATGAATGATCAACAAACAAAAATCGAATGTCCTATTTATCCTGAACGATGTTATGAGGCTGTAAAAGAGTTTATAGAAAAAAAAGAATCCTGCCAAAATGAACTGGCAGGATTTATGAACAAAGAAAACTTTTTATCTGTTTGGAATAAAATCTGTGCAAATAATCCGTCTAATCCCGAAAGTAGGGAAATCGCATTTCACATCTGGTTTGACGGACTTAAGATAATCCGCGCAATCCATGCAACGCAAATTACGCGTTAACGGCAAGCTTTTCCACAGACTCAATCTTGCTGATGTAGCCTGTGCGGAGACATGTGTCGAACAATTCCTGACTCATAAAATCAGTTGTAATATCATCGTAACCATCCATATCTCTTACAATCTTGACTACATATCCATCATCAAGTTTTTTTACAATCTGCATATAGTCTTTTGTTTCTCCATATCCTTTCAGTGCATAGCATTCCATAATGTGAACCTCCTTCTGTCGGAACTGGATAATATAAAAGCAAACTCAAATAGTTTTTCCACTTTTTCAAGCTGCCACAACCTTATTTTCGGAGTTTTTGATTTTCGGTTTAGTATTTTTTTCGTCGGTTCTTTTTTTTCAACTTGATTTCCAGCTATTTCTCACAATTCTTTGAAACCGCTTAATTTTTTATGCCGTTTTCCGATACTCAAAACAGGGGAGTCAGAGGCTTCTTAGAAAAACAGGGGCATGAATATATGAATAGTCTTGAAATGTTAAACAGTATATTAGAGCAGCAGAGATCGCAGCTTGACCTTATCCTTGCGGAACAGAAAAAAATCCGTAAGGACGTTACTACACGTAACTGGGAAGATTTAGAGGCTCATATCGTGACCTTAAATTATCTTTCGCAGCAGTTTTCTGTATTGGAAGAAAAACGTGCGAATGCATATACAGAAGCAAAGAAAGATGCCGGAGATAAGGATGTCCTGCTTGGGAATCCTCTTTTCCATATGGTACATCAGAAGCTTGCAGCGTCAAGAATAGAAAATGACGCGCTTAACAATTATATTTCGGTTACGCGTAGTTTCTTGCAGAGCGTATACGATAATGTCGTTCCGCAAAGAAGAAATACGCTTTATTCAAACAAAGGCAGTCTTATTCATTCAAAACCAGAGTCACTGCTTTTGAACACACTTTCGTAAGCGGTTGACATTGCTACCGCCGAGGTTTTATAGGAGGATATATGGCTAGTACATTTGCAGGTATAGAGATGGGAAAAAGAAGCCTTATGACGCACAGTCAGGCTATCAATACTGCAGGACACAATATATCAAATGCCGATACAGAAGGATATTCCCGTCAGCGCGTACAGCTCAGACAATATGATCCCCTTTACAGACCAGACTTGGAAAGAGCCGAGGTCGCCGGTCAGATAGGGCAGGGCGTTACAGCGGAAAGCATTAAACGCGTCCGTGACGAAATGCTCGATGGCCGCATTGTGGCACAGGCAAACCAGGAATCTTACTGGGAAACTCGCGAAAGTTATTATGCCATGCTTGAGGCAGTTTATAATGAACCAGCAGATATTTCCGTCCGCACTAATATGGATAAATTCTGGGAATCATGGCAGGAACTTTCACTTTATCCTGAAACAAAGGCTGCAAGACAGGCCGTTGTAACACGCGGAGAAACTTTGGCTGAATCAATTCGCCAGCGTCATACAAGCCTTGCGGGTATTGGAACGCTTTTGAACAGCGATATTGAAGCTACTGTTACTCAGGTAAACGGCTATACAACAAGGATTGCAGAGCTTAATACAGAAATTGAAAAGTCAGAGGCGATGGGCGATAACCCGAACGACCTTTATGACCAGCGTGACCTTCTTGTTGAAAAACTTTCTCAGCTCGTAAATATAACACGCGACACACGCGACAACGATGAGTTTATGATTCATCTTGACGGACGTATTCTTGTTCAGGGCGGTATTGCGCGCCAGCTCGATGTAGAGCCGATGATTGACAACAACGGATACAGCCGCGTTGTTTGGGCAGATACAAAGAACAAGGCAGAAATTTCTGGCGGTAAGCTCGGTGCTTTAATTGAACTTCGTGATGTAGATGTTCGCCATGAACTTCAGAGCCTTAACACAATGACAATGAATTTTATGGATCTTGTTAACGATATTCACCGGAATGCAGTCGGCGCGAATAACGTTACTGGTCTTGATTTCTTCGTTGAGCAGCCGTTCGTAACAAACGCACTCGGAAACTACGACAGAAACGGTGACGGTGTTGAAGATTCATCATACATCTTCCGCATTACAGGAACAAACACACTGAAACCGCAGGATCAGATTGGTATAGAAGGAACAATGCGCATCGCAGGTAAAGACGGAACGATTGATATTCCGTACTATGCCGCAGATACAGTTGAGACTGTAATAAACAGAATCAACGATTCAAACGGTGAAGTAAAAGCATATCTGGACAGGAACAACAATCTTGTTCTTAAAGGAACAACAGCACAGGATGAAGATAATCCTGATTTTGTAATACGTCATTTGGAAGATAACGGATATTTCCTTACAGGTTATGCCGGCGTTCTTTCAGCAAGCGGAAATGCAGGTGCGTTCGACTTTAACCAGACGAATGCCGTATCTAAGCTTGCCGGCGCTCAGTATACAGTTTCTCCGGTGCTTAACCCGGCTGGCTACATGGAAGTCAATTCAGCAATAAGAACTGATGTTCTTTCTGTAGCGGCGGCGAAAAAGGGAAGCACCGGCATTGCAGAGCCAGGCGATTCGTCCGCGGCGGTAGAAATTGCGGCTCTTCGCAACACACAGGTAATGATTGACCGTGCCAGCACTTTTGACGATTATTTCGCGGACGCAGTCACGAATGTCGGACTTAAAGGCGAGCAAGCAGAGCTTAACTATCAGAGTCAGACAGCAATAATGGACGACCTCCGCGGACTTCGCGACTCAATTTCTGGTGTTAACATGGACGAAGAGCTTGCTGACATTATCAAGTTCCAGCATGGATATAACGCCGCTGCAAAGATTGTGACGGTTATGGACGAACTTATAAGCACTGTACTTAAACTTGGTCCAGCATGATAGATGGTGAAGGAGTAGAAGAGCATGAGAAGAATTAGTACGAACATGGGTACGAACGAGCTTCAAAGAAACATGAGGAAGCAGGAGTACCGTCTTAATAAACTTAACCAACAGCTTGGAACCCAGCAGCGTGTTCAAAATCTTCGTGATGACCCTATTGCGGCTGGCCATCTTGTGCGCTATCAGTCTTATGTATCACGCATCAACCAGTTCACAAAGAATGCGCAGACGCTTACAGACAAGCTTACAGTGGCGGAAGGATATATCGATCAGTCCGTACAGATAATGCAGAGAATCCGTGAAATGGCTGTTCAGGGTGCTAACGGTATTTATTCACAGGAAGATCTTAAGAACATGGCTGTGGAAGTTGACGAGCTTCTTAAAGAACTTGTTCAGAACGGAAATGCTGTAAATTCTGAAGGAAGTGCTATTTTCGGCGGAACGAGTACGAACAGAACGGCTTTCGACGTTATATCAGGTCCGGTTGACGGTTCATCTGTTTCTTATATTACGGAAGTACACTACAACGGTAGTATTGACGGTAATAAGTTTGAAGTTGATGAGAATGCATATATCGATTTTGTACCGGCTGGTAACCGTATTTTCTGGGCAGAGAACCAGCAGCTTTATTCCGAGCGCGACGCTACAGGCTACAGAGTATCAAATGACAGCGTAATCTCTATCGATGGTAAAGAGATAAAGATAAATGCCGGAGACAACGTATATTCAATCATTGCTAAGATAAACAATTCTGATGTCGCAGTTAAAGCTTCTATAGACCCGCTTACGAACGGACTTAACCTTTCTACAACAGATGCTCACCAGCTTTGGCTTCGTGACGAAAGTGGCTCGGTCCTTAATGATCTGGGTATAATAAAAGATGCTACACAAAGACCACCTTACAATCTTGCAACTTCGACAAAAGTTTCTGGTGGTTCAGTTTTTGACGCAGTTATCGCCCTTCGTAACGCAATGCTTTCTGGTGATACAGAGACAATCGGAGGTAAAGCACTTGGCGCAATAGATCAGGGGCTTGATAACCTTATAACAAGGCTTGCGGAAACAGGCGCACAGTACGAGCGGGCACAGCAGAACATCACAAGAAACGAAAAAACTGCGCTAGATACAACTTCAAGAATATCACGCGAAGGTGACGTAGATTTCTCACAGGCTGTAACTGATCTTAAGCTTCTTGAATATGTTCAGAAAGCAACATTCAGTACTGCATCAAAATTATATTCAACATCATTACTTGATTATATGAGGTAAAATAATGAAACAGCATATTAACATGCCACAAGGACTTTTAGGATTCGAGGAATACAAAGATTTTGAACTTTCAGAATCTGAATATAAGCCCTTTATGGTTATGCAATCAGTTCAGGATGCGAATCTTTCGTTCTTCCTTATAGATCCATTCTTGTTCCGTCCTGATTATGAAATGGATATTGATGATGCTACTCTTCTGAAGATCGGAATTGAAAACCCAAGTGACGTTATCGTACTTGCTATCGTTACAATTCCATCGGATGGAAGTTCAGTAACAGCAAACTTGCAGGGCCCGGTAATCATCAACAAGCAGAATGGAAAAGCAATGCAAGTAGCGCTCGGTGACAGCAGATGGGCAACAAAACACGATATTCTTGCCGAATTGAAAAAGAATAGTCCGGAGGGCGTATGCTAATATTATCCCGGAAAATCAACGAAAAAATTTGTATTGGAAACAATATAACACTTACGATAATGGAAGTGCGCGGCGACCAAGTAAAGGTCGGAATTGACGCACCAAAAGATGTAAAAGTTTTCAGACAGGAAGTGTTCAACGCAATCCAGTCAGAAAACAAAGCTGCGGCATCGACTGCAAAAGCAGATCTTTCTGCTCTGTCGAACTTGCTCAAAAAATAAATACACTAGAGAATGCAAAAGGGCTGTCTTTTAAGAGACAGCCCTTTTTTTATTGCGCTTTCGATACGCGCGCTATATTCAGATTGATCAGTTCTGACCGGCGGCGCGCTTTTCTTCTGCTTCTGACGGACGGATATAAACAGGACCGTCGTAGTCCTGCATAGGAGCTTTCTTTTCCAAATACATTTTATTCGCAATTTCAAGAAGCTGCTGACCTGCATCTACATAAAAAGAACGAAGTGTCGTAACTTTCAACTCAGGACACGCCGCCGTAAGACATTCGGCAAAATACTCCGCGTCCGGACCTGCGGCAAGAATGTCCTCTTCTTTATCAAGCAAAGAAGCAATCGTTTCTATAGTTGCGTCCGCGGCCGGCGTGTTTTCTTTACCATTACGGTAAACTGCGGCATAAAAGCGGTTTTTCTTTGCGTCAATTACTGGAATAACTGCACCTTTCCACTGCGCAAAAGGGTAAGCAAGTGCTTCAAGAGTCGGAACAGCATAAATTGGAGTACCGTTTGCAAGCTGCAAAGCTTTTAGCGCGGCATATGAAAGACGCAAGCCTGTAAAAGAGCCGGGGCCTTTGCAAAGTGCTGTAAACTCCAGGTCGGACGCGGAAAGAGACGCCAAAGTCAGTATATGCTCAATGCTGGGCAGAAGTTGCTCTGACTGGTGCATTCCTATATCAAGAGAAAGGCGAACTGTTTTATCTTCATTCCGTACTGTAAATGTTATGCAATTTGAAGAGCTGTCTATTGCAAGTGCTTTCATTTTTATTCCTTAAATTTTGAAGCATCAGCAATAAAATCTTGATTATCCCAGTTGTCAATAGAAATACGTCTGGAGCCGTCCTGCTGTGCTTCAAGCTTTATAATAATTGTGGAAGAAGGCAATTCTTCCATTATTTTTTCACTCCACTCAATTACGGAAATACCTTTGCCGTAAATCATGTCATCTGTTCCAAGGTTTATAAAATCTTCCGTAGAATCAAGACGATATACATCCATGTGATAAAGAGGCATTTTGCCTTCATATTCACTGATTAGTGTAAAAGTAGGGCTTGTTACAGTTTCTGTAATGCCGAGTGCGGCTGCTATTCCTTTTGTAATTGTTGTTTTTCCGGCTGCAAGAGTTCCTTGCATGGCAAGTACAGAACCGGGCTTAAGATGCTTTCCAATGATTGTGCCCAGCTCTATCGTTTCTTCTGCGGATTTTGTATGTAGGTATATCAGGGTAGTAATCCTTCCGAATCTTTACTGAGGATTATTTCTTTGAGCGATTTTGTCAACGGAAGAAGAGGATAGTCTATATTGTCCAAGAATGTTATATCTATGTCTTTCGTGCCTAATGGTGAAAGTTCAATTGTAAACTCAACAGGTGTCTGCATAGTTTTCAAAGGAAGTTCCAAAACAGCATCAGCTTGAAAAGTACGGCGATAGTAGATGTAGCCTTCATCTCTGTGAACATTCTTCAGCTCAAGTACTTTCATAATTATAGGTTACTCCAAAGTAAAAAAACAGTCAACGGAAAGATTTATCAAAATCTCTAAAAAGTTAACTTTGAGAAAATGATTACTCATTTTTTATACTCATATACACGTGCGAATATTTTATTTCTTGTTTTATTTGTAATGCGGACAAACAAAATATGAAGAACATACTGACGTCTGTCTGTTATTGGCGTTGTGTTTACAATTAAGCCTATTACAGAATCAGGCTGCTCTCCGTCAATTTTGATTTCAGCATATATGTACTGCTTTTCGCGTATGTTCATGCTTGTCATAATACTGCAGCCGCCGGCAGAAAGTTCCAAAAGCTGTCCGTTATACTTGCGTTCCATAGGAGTGTAGGTAAGGTCCGCTTTTGATTTTGGACCGCCTGTTGTTATTTTTACGGCAGAAAAAACGCACGGAATGTTCATATTTACGCGCTTGAACTGTCTTCTTTGGTAGCTCTGCATATTATTGCAGTGAGAAGTTACCATTTCGCCTTTGCCGGTCGTGTCCTGATAGCGGATAATGCGGACATCAGAAAGATATGCGCTGCCATTCTTTGTCTGATACAACAGCGATATTTTAGAAAGTGCCGGCGGCTTTATCGGGTTACCGAAAATATCCTTCGGAATTGAAAGGATTAGCTCGCTCTTTGTGTTGCCAATAATTGTCGCTTCAAATTGCTCTTTTGTATCGGAAAAATAGAAAATTGAGTCACCTACAGGAATTGATGCGGTGCTCGTCATGTTAGAAAGTGTTTTTCTGGAATTGTCTACTTTCTGCTTTATAGAAAAAAGCAATGCAAGTTCGTTTTGTATTGTATCGTCTTTTTTGTTTGTCTGACCGTTTATTTCATTGAATTTACTAATAAAAAACTGATCGGAAGGAACGTCAAAGTGGAATGCGTATTCAAGATTAGGTATTTTCTGTGTGGTGCACATTCTTTTTAGGAATGCATACTCTTCATGGTTGAATTCGTAAGTTTTCGTTATTCTGTAAAGGATAGCGCTGTTAGTTATGATTTTTGCGCTCTGCGATGAATAATCTGAACCTTTTGTATAATTATCATGAACTTTTTTTATTATAAAAAGGATAAGCAGAAGAAATACAGCCAATGCTATTAGAAGAAATGTCGTAATTGGGGAGATTTGTAATGGAAGCGAGTCAAATGCGTTATTCATCCTAGAAACTGGCTATATCAGATATATATGCCTCCAATCTTGGTTTAAGCTCATATTCAGCAAGATCACCAGTAAGAACTGTGTCTTTGTTTTTAAGGGAGTCCTCAAAATCTGTAAGGATTGGCGAGAAATCTTTAAGGAATTCAGCCAATGATTTTTCTGCAATTTTTTTGCCTTCAAATTTAGCTGGGAACAAAGAAGAAAGAGTCGCTAGATGGCAAAGAATATCAAAGGATTCTGCGAATCTGTTGATTATATCATAACTTTTTTTGTCGTCATTCTGCTGCATGAGCACTGGAAGTTCTTCAAGTTCTGTGCAGAGCGGCTCAAAATCGTTTGCAAGCTCTTTGAGTGACATTATTATTCCGTCCGCACATACAGATTTGACGGAAATTGAATCGTTATCATCTATTGCTCTGCTTGAAAGAGACTCAATTTCTTCTGCAGTTATTTTTTTACCGTTCAGCTCAATTTCAATTATAGTAGAATCGTTCTTTTCAAACTGCTCTTCAAGTGCGTTTAATATATCGCCTGTTGTTTTTTCGTTTTCAAGTGAGAATGTAAGCGGCTGTCCGTTTATTTCAATTTTCATATCTGTTTATCTCCTGTTGTTGCTGAGCTGATCACTAAAGTTATTAATGGATGTTGACTGTGACTCAAGATTGCTGAGTGTCGATTCCATATTACCATACTTTCGTTTATATTCGGCTTCTTTTTTATCAAGCTGATCTTCAAGTTTTTTTATTGAAGTTTGTGTTGAAGAAATTCTTGTATCAAGCGTAGAAATCTTTGTAGAAAGAATTCCACCTGTCTGTACGTATGCCTGAAGGTTTTTATCGAGCAAATAAGCTATTCCTGAATCAATAACCTTGTCATCATCAGTATCATAGCCAAAGAGAGACTTTATTTGGTCAATGTTTTCTGTAAGTGCAGAATCGAGTTTTTTCTCGTCAATTTCCAAATAACCGCGGAGTCTAGATGCGTTATAGGTTCCGGAAGAAGCTCCTGTGGAAATACCGATTTGGGCGAGCATTGAAATATCATTGCCTTCGATAATGTAGTTATTTGTTATAATACGCTGAAGACTGTTTTTACCGGTGGAAAGGGTAGTGTCGCCTGTGAACATTCCGAGTTTCTTTTCGTATTCTTCTGTTTCTTCAGTTGAAAGATATTCAAGCTCGGAAATGATTTCTGGCTTATTTTGCGTAAGAACATTGAACTCCGTCATAAGTTGATTATAATATCCGACTAATTTGATAAGAGCGTCTTTAGCAGATTCTGTGTCTGATTTAATTGTTATAGAAACGGGTTTATTAGAAGCTTCATGCAAGTTCAACGTAACGTTCGGAACAATGTCGTCAATTTTATTGGTACTGCGCGTCATGTTTATACCCTCGTACTGAAGCTTTGCGTCACCTGCTATTGATACTGGGTTTACTGGCTCATAGTCGCCTGTACTGTTTGCGTCTGAAAGAATAGGTGTCGTTATTGTTACCGTCTTTTCAGTGTTTCTGTTTCGAATGATTATTGACTCAACGCCGTCATACATTGAAGGGTCTATTGTGTACTTGATTTTCGTGTTTTCAGACAGCACAGGTTCCAGTGCTACTTCACCGGAAGGTGTTTTTATATATACAATCGCGCTGCTTTCTACCGGGTCTATGTAGTCGTCCGATTCAAGTTCAGGTGAAAGACCGATTTCTGAGTCATCGTTATAGATGATTATTCCTTTGTACTGAATGCGTGATGGATCAGGCATAACAGGGGCGGATGTCGCAGGCTTTTGTACTGTTGGTGGCTCTGCTGTTGTAGTGAGCGTAAGTTCAAACGTTATGCGTTTGTTGTCTCCGCCAATTTCCGGCACCGGAACTTGAAAACCTGTCACAGGCGGGGCTTTTATAATGCCGTCCGCAGACTTAACCGCCGAAAAGATAAAATCTGGAATGCTCTTAAGCTCGGATGTCGTTCTGCCAAGAACAACCTGACGCGAAACTGCGGATTTCTGTATCATGCCGATATGAAGCGCGTAATCTAAGGCAGCGTCTTCGAACTGAAGCCTGTTTTCTTCGCCAGAGATAAGCGATTCTATGAGAAGTGACTGTTTTGTGCCGGAAACACCGATTATTGAAGATTTAACTATACCGTTACTGCGGCGGTTAAGGGCTGCGGAAAAATCAGAAAGCTTTCCACCTTTCCAGTTGAAAGAAACTTTTTTGTCGTTTACGGTGAATGTGTATGTGCCTTCTGGAACTTCCGAGTTTTTTTCAATCTCACCGGAAAGAAAGCGGTCTGCGGATGCAACCTGCATAACTTTTATTTTGAAAGTTTCAAGTGATGCGTCTCTTGCAGGTTCCGCTGTTATTGAATATTCGTCGGAAGATTCCGAAAGTTTGGAGCTGAACGGATTGTCAAAGGAATACAAAGACCTCGCGCTTTCTCTGAGCGCGCTCATACGGCGGTTAACGTCACGCCATGCGGATTGCTCCTGCTTGTATTTCTCTAGTTTGTCCTGTTCCCGTGTAAGAGGTACTCTCTCGATTTCCATAAGCTTTTGTATGGTTTCGTTCGTACCATATTTGTTGCTTACTCCGGGAATTGAAATATCAGCCATTAATCACATTTTGCATCCGCAGTGTTCAGATTGTTTCGTCGAAAAGCAAACCGATTGTCTGTTTTATCCGAACCTGAAGCTGCTGTATTTCTGCGGATGGAATCTCCTTAATTACCTTATCGGTAGAAGGGTCAATCACCTTGACAACAACCTCGCCCAGTTCTTCGTTTACGTTAAAGCTGATTTTTCTGCCCATTACGTTAGTAATGTTCTGCAGCTTTTCTACGGTTTCCTGAACTTCCGCGAGCTCTTTTTTGATATCTCTTGCGGCTTCTTCCATACCTTGGTTGATATCAACTTGTGGTTTGACTTTTTTTGCAGGAATTGATGCAGAATTTTGAGAAATGATGTGCTGGCCGTCCCTGACCATTGCCTGCCCTGAAATACCGGTAGTAATCATGGGCATCCTCCTTGGATGATTATGCAGTTGTTAAATGCTCAAAAAACTTTTTTCTAGAACAATAGTCTAGGGAAAGTTTTTTAGCACACTAAGCTATTAATAAATCAGGAAGAGGGCAGTAAAAGGGGCGCTCCTTTTACTGCTTTTCCCGAACCCGCTAAAAAGATGACATCCAGACTTCTCTTTAACGGCTAATTGTGTATATCGCGTTAGCTGATGAGGCTAAGAATATTCTGTGCTGAGGTATTTGCCTGAGCCAGCATTGCAGTACCAGACTGTGTGAGAATCTGGTTCTTAGTATAATCAACGATTGCAGAAGCCATATCAGTATCGCGGATAAGAGACTCAGAAGCCTGAAGGTTTTCAGCAGCTGTGCCGATTCCCTGTGAGGCGAGCTCGAAGCGGTTCTGATAAGCACCGAGGTCTGCGCGCTGAGCGTTAACTCTCTTGAGTGCTTCATCAATTGTTGTTATAGCTACGTTAGCTGTATCAGGTGAAGAAACAGAAATAACTTCCTCTTCTGCCTGGCCGCCCGTAAGACCAAGAGCCTGTGCGGACATTGTGCCTACGTATACACGTACATTCTGGTCAACGTTAGCTCCAATCTGGAACTGCATGATTGCTCCAGAAACAGAATCTTTGGCGAATGAACCTGTAAGCATGTTCATACCGTTGAACTGTGCCTGTGAAGCAATGCGGTCAACTTCAGCAACGAGCTGTGAAACTTCAACCTGAATCTGCATACGATCGCTTTCTGTATAGATACCGTTAGCGGCCTGTACTGAAAGTTCGCGGATGCGCTGTAAAATATCAGTTGTCTCCTGCAGATAGCCTTCTGTAGCCTGAATGAACGAAACACCATTGTTGATGTTTTTCTGTGCCTGATTCAGACCGCGGATCTGGCTGCGCATCTTCTCAGATACGGCAAGACCTGAAGCATCATCGCCGGCTTTGTTAATTTTCTGACCAGAACTGAGTTTTTCCATGTTGCTCTGCAACTGGCTGTGTGTAACACCAAGATTGCGGTTAGCAAACATAGCACTCAAATTGTGATTAATAACCATAATAGTACCCTCCATGAAAGGAAAACAGGACAATCCATGTTCTGTTCCCTGCCATACATACGAAGACTGCGTGAAGTTATGCGCCTCTTACATGCAGTTTCAGACTTCATACGACAGGAAAGGCTGCTGTACCAAAATTACGGCAGCTTTTTCTGTCGGGTATGTATTCACAAAAGGTGTTTTCAAAGATCTCTTTATGAGTCTTCTGAAAAGACTCGGTGTTAAACAACCGGACTGCATAAATACAGATTATTTACACAGTCCGATTATACTCCACTATTGCAGCAAAGACAAGACATTTTGTGCGCTTGCGTTAGACTGTGCGAGCATTGCTGTTCCAGCCTGCGTAAGTACAGAATTCTTTGTGTAGTCTACAATTGTGCTTGCCATATCAGTATCGCGAATTCTTGATTCGGATGCTGTAAGGTTTTCTGCCGCAATGTTGATACCCTGAACTGCAACTTCCAGACGGTTCTGGTATGCGCCAAGGTCTGCTCTCTGCTTGTTGATTTTTTTCAGTGCTTCGTCAAGTGTGTTGATTGACATGTTGGCTGAGTCTGGATCTGCGATAGACATCATTGTTTCGCCACCAACCTCGCGAAGACCAAGAGCGCTTGCTGTCATTGTTCCAATGAACATGTTCATTCTCTGGTCAACGTTTGCGCCTACGTGCAGCCACATTGAAGCTGAATAAGAATCACCGTTCTGATTCTGGGCGAAGCGTCCTGTAAGCATGTTCATGCCGTTGAACTGGGCCTGAGATGCTATGCGGTCAACTTCGGCGACGAGCTGAGATACTTCAACCTGAATCTGCATGCGGTCTTCCTCAGTGTAGATACCGTTTGAAGCCTGTACAGCAAGCTCACGAATGCGCTGAACGATGTCTGTTGTTTCCTGCAGATAACCTTCTGTTGTCTGGATGAAACTGATACCATTCTCTGCGTTTTTTGAAGCCTGGTTAAGACCGCGGATCTGACTGCGGAGTTTTTCGGATACAGCAAGACCGGAAGCGTCATCACCGGCTCTGTTGATACGGAGTCCTGATGAAAGCTTGCTCATGTCCTTGGATAAACTGCTGTTGTTTACGCCAAGAACCCTGTTTGCATTGATTGCAGACATGTTGTGGTTGATTATCATATATTTTCCTCCATGGAATGTAAAAAGGTCAGGCAGCATCCTTGCCGCCTGGTGGCGTGTCCGTTTTACCCGATTGTTTATAAGGCTACATCCGCGAAAAACACACACGCAAGGGATATTTCCGATTAGGGTAGTATTCCTCACATTCATTATCGGAGGGGTTATCATGAATCATTAGTGAAATTTTTAAAAAAATTTTTAAAAAATGGTATAATAAGGCATGGATTTTAAATGTGTTTTTTGCGGCGGAGATAGAGGGATAGCTTTTTCGGTCAAAGAAAAGGAATATTACCGTTGTTCGGAATGCGACGGCGTTTTTATGGCTCCAAAATCGCGCCTTTCGTCGGAAAAACAAAAAGAACGTTACTTAAAGCATAACAACACGCTTGAAAACAGCGGATATGTTGATTTTTTGCGTAGTTTTATTGAGCCTGTACTTGGCTTTATAAAACAGCAGAGGTGCGACGATACGGAGCGCGCGAATATGCGGATTCTTGACTATGGTTCAGGTCCCGAACCTGTTCTTGTGGAGCTTTTGGAAGCGTATCGTAAAGAAGGGGTGCTTTACAGCGATTACGGTATACGTGACTTCGAGATACGCGGCTGGGATCCGTTTTTTGCGGCAGAAACACAGTTTTTTGAAGGCGGTGCGGATCTTGTTACGTGCTTAGAAGTCGCGGAGCATTTTGAGTCGCCCGATGAAGACTTTGCAAAACTTTCGTCCTGCGTAAAAGGCGGCGGCTATTTAGCCGTTGGAACAATGCTTTTGCCGCAGGGTGGGGAAGAAGCTTTTAAAAGCTGGTGGTACCGCTCCGATGCAACGCACGTCTCTTTTTACACGGAGAATGCGCTACGAACTGTTGCCGCAAAACATGGGCTTTCGCTTGTGGAGCGGCTTTCTGACAGAATATTTGTCTTTAAAAAAGACAATGATTTTCAAGCAACGCGCGTATCTTAGCCGCCGCCTTGCCCCTGTGCGAGATGCGGTTTTTCTCTTCTTCGGTAAGCTCTGCAATGGTTTTGCCAAATTCCGGCAAATAAACGATAGGGTCGTATCCAAAGCCGCCTTTACCCGTTGCGTGTTCTATATCTTTTACAAGCTGGCCTTCTATCGTCTCCTGTGCGGAAACAAACCTGTCTTTTCCAAGATACAAAACCATTGCGCAAACGAAACGGCACGTTAAAGCTGCGTCTGGACCTAATCCCTGCTTGCGGGCAGCCTCCCATGCTTCTTCAAGCAAAAGCGTGTTTTTCTCTGGCTGCGTCAAGTCTTTTGAACCAGGCTCCGCGTCTTTTCCCGCATATCTTGCCGAAAATATCCCCGGTTTTCCATCCAATATATCTACACAAATCCCCGAGTCATCTGCAATGACAGGCGTTTTTGTTATGCGCCATAAAGCTTCTGCTTTTATAAGGCTGTTGGCTATAAAACTGTTACCGGTTTCATCCGGGTCGAATGAAATGCCTATGTCAGAAGGAATGCAAATCTCGTGTGGAGAGAAAAGCTCCGACAATTCCTTTTTTTTGTGCTGGTTTCCCGTCGCTACGAAAATCTTCATGCCAAAATAATATAGTTTCCCGCTGCTTTTTGCTACCCCTACCGTTTTTTTCGAGTGAAAGACGAAAAACCTTCTATGAATTTCTGAAGCCTTCGGATTTGGTCGCCGGATATTCCAAGAATTCTTGCGACTTCGGTATTAGTCGGCGTAATTGTGTGTATATATTTAATCTTTTCCAGCTGTTTCTTCCAAGTTTCATTCTGAAAGCGCTTTGAATTTTCTATTATCTCGTAGAGATTTGATTTTTTCTCCACTGTTTCGAGCAAAAACATTGATCGCTTCTTTAAAATATATGATTTATTCTGAAGTTCCTTATGATGACGATAAGACTGCTTTCTTTTATATAATGTTCCACGAAGTTTTAGGAACATATCAAGTATTCTATCTTCGTTTATTCCAGTTACATCATGAAGCTTGCTGATATGTTCCGATGTTATGAAATGCTCCGATTTTAGCGCAAGCATCATAATTTTAGTTGCGTCGGGCATTTTGGGAAGGCATGAAGTAAGATAGATTCTTACATTTTCCGGTATTTTGTTCCTATCTAGCTGTTTAAGATTATCACCATATTCAGGCTCTTCATCAGCTGCATACATTGAACATTCCTCTGCGGCATATTCTTCATACGCTTTGTTTTCAGCCATGTTCTGGAAATATGATTTGTAAAGCGATCTTCTAATTGGTTGCATTGAGAACACAAGATATGTTCTGAACAAACTTTTTGAAGGATCATAAGTTTCGATAATGTGTTCTAGCTTCGTATATACTAGAAAAATAAACTCGCTCTTACAATCCTCAGGCATGTTTCCCATGAAAAAATAACGCGGGTTTTTGAAAATGATTTCCATCACCTTATCAGCAGCTTGTTTAAGCGTGATATCCCCATTTCTGTACTTTTTTACTGTCTCTTCAAGACCTTCCATTTATGACGTTCTCCTTATTGTTTTTTCCTGTGCAAAACAGGTACGAACAATAAGCAGATTTCGTGCCAAAAAAATGGAAATAGTTTAAATGCTTTTTGTAATTAGTTGTATGATAAAAAGTTGTAGGTGCTAAAAAAGCCACGACTTTTTATAAAATCATAAAACCATTTAAAAAAGCATTTAAAAAATGATTTAAAAAAGTTTTGCGAACTCGTCGATTATTTGCTTCATAAGAGGAACAGGTGTGCCTTCGGTCAATGCGCCGGCTGCATTTTTGTGTCCGCCACCGCCGAAAACAGAGGCTACTGCGCTCACGTCAATGTCATTGCGTGACCTGAAGCCGAGCGTACATGTCTGTTCGGACTCTTCGCGTATGAAAACGACAGCTTGCACGGAAGCGCAAGAAAGAAGCAGCTGATAAAGACTGTCAGAATCGCGGCCTTCCTGACCGTAGCGGCGCGTGTCCTCTATATTTTCTATTGTTATGACAAGCTTGCCGTCAAAGTACGTTTCTGCTTTTGAAAGCAATACTCCGAGCAGTTTGCGTGTGGAGTAGGGTTTTCCGCCCGTTATGTCGTCATAAGTTGTACGCGGATTCGCGCCGCAGCCCACAAGGCGAGAGGCGGCTTCAAAAGTTTCTTTTCCAGTGTCGTCAAGAAAGCGGAAAAAGCCTGTGTCAGTCGCAAGCCCGAAGAAAAGTATTTCGGCGGTGGATTTGTCAGGTTTCCCGATAATATTCTCAAATAGCTGCTGAACGATACATGCGGCAGCCGGCGCATTCGGGTCAATTATCGAATTGTTCGGGTCTGCGTCAGCTGTTTTGTGATGGTCTATTATAAACGTATCGAGAGAAGAAAGTCTTTCGTCAATATCGCCCAACCTTGATAATTCAGAGCAGTCTGTAATTATGAGCGCCGTCTTTTTTGTTCCGAACAAAGCGTTCTTTAGTTTTGTTTTGAATTTTCTTTCGTACTTTTTTAGTTCCGTACGCTTAAAAGGTCCCGCGTTGACTGTATAAGCTTTTTTATCAAGGCGTTTTACAAGCTCTGCAAGTCCTAGTGTCGAAGCGATGCAGTCTCCGTCCGGCTCTTTATGACCTGCTATGATGAATGATTCGTGTGAATCAAGAAATTTTTTGAATCTTTCTGTTTCTGCTTGAGTAATAATATGCATTCTTTTTCCTTAATCAGTTTATAGTTAGAAGTTTTGTCTGCGGAATTTCAAGCGGACATTTTTTGAACATGTTGCCTGAAATTATCGGTTTTCCGCCTTTTATGTAAATATCGATTTCAGTTCTAAAACCGTATTTGTCAAAGTAAATGCCAGGTTCTACAGAAAAGCAGCTGTATTCAAGTAGCTTCCGTTTATCCGGGAATTCAGTTGAATCAAGATTCACTCCGGAACCATGGCAGCTTGTGTCTATTCCGTGGCCTGTTCTGTGTTTTACGGCATCGATATATCCTGCTTCCGTAATTACCGCCCTGACTTTCGCATCAAGCTCTGCGCCTGTAATTTGCGCGGAATTGCCTTTTTCAATCGTTGCTTTTACAACATCGCGTGCTTTGCACACTGTATAAAAAAGTGCGGCAACTTCTGCCGAAGGCTTGTCATCGTAAACTCCGACCCACGAAATATCAGCGTAAATACTGTCAGGAACATCTTTTTCCTTTGCCCAAATATCAAGCTGAATTACATCACCTTTTTTCGCGGTTGCGCTTGCACCATCTGTCTCGGGCACTTCGTAATGCGGATTTCCGCTGTTGCATCCAAAAGCAACGATTGGCGGATGATCTGTCTCAAGATTGAATCGGCTGAATTCAGAAAGGATAAAGTCGCAAACAGCTCGTTCTGTAAGCTCCTTTCCTGATTTATAGAAGTCTGAAATAAAATTCCATGTTTCGTATACAGTAAGATAGAGCAGGGTAGCCGCTCTTTCATGCGATAAGATTCTTTCGTCAGAAAGGATGCCCTTGCTGCGTTGTATTATTGTCGCCGCGCTGCATGTTTTTATTCCAAGTCTTGAAAGAAGCGATATAAAACCACCGTCAACTGTTGAAATAACAGGAATGTCCTCATCGCAAAGCATTGCGTATTGCTTTGTTTTGTCAAGCACGCTGCTGAGCGCGTTTATAAGCGTTTCCTGTGAGTTGTAAACAATAATTTTGTTTCCGGGAAGAGAGTCTAGATTTCGTTTTTCTATTGCATGGACGATTTTTGTATAAGTTCCGTCACCGTTGACTATATAAACCCAACGTCTTGTGGAGACAGTAGAAATGTCAAGAGATAGCAGTGTGTCTGTAAGGGTATCCCGATGGGAGAAATTCGTAAAAATCCACCCACCGATACCGTTTGACCTGTACTCGTCCGCAACCGCTTTTGATACAGATTCAAAAATGTTCACGGTTAAGACCTAAAGCCCTGCCGCAACTTTTTTAGGATCAATTACATCCGGAGCTTTCTGCGTGCCGTATGCAACTCCCCATACGTTATCAGCTCTGTTTGAAGGAACGTTAACATAGATGGAGAAGAACTCGCCGTTGCTGAACCAAATGGTGATATAAGGATTTACGTTTCCAGTAATGCTTCTGAATTTGCCTTTCTTTTCTGGAGAACCCTGTCTGAACCATTCTTTTGGAATTGAAGTCTGGCCGATATCAAGACCGTTCTTTCTATATGTGATTATATAATACTCTGGATGGTCATATATTTTAAGGATAGGTACATTGACGTAAGATGTTGTACCTGGATCAAATTTCTTTTCTGTAAATGCGAATGATACGCATACAAGTAACAAAATAGAAATTAAACAAAACTTCTTCATTGTATATCTCCTTGGCATTGTGCAATCATTAATACAAATTTAAGTATAAACCGCATCGGCTCCTTTTACAACTGAAATATTATCAGTTACGGTAATATTTCACGAAATTCAGAGCTTCAGAAAGTGAAATCTAACAAACAGAAAAGGCTGTACAGTAATCTGTACAGCCTTTTGTTTAGCGGCAGTGGGATTTGAACCTACGACCGACCGGATATGAGCCGGGTACTCTACCTACTGAGTTATGCCGCCGTAACGCTGTATAAACTATCAGAAAGCTGAAAAAGAGTCAAGGGGGCTAACGGGGTTACCTAAGGACGGCTCCGGGGATTATCGCCGCCGCCGTTTTAACAAGTTCTTCTGCTTCACTTTGAGTGTAGGGGGAAATGTCGTTGTAATGCGGATCAATGCAGTTGTCGTTTCTGAACTGAGCGAACTGCCATGAAGCGTCTTTCGGCAGAATGCTTGCCATATCATGAATGTCTTCTGCAGAAACGAGCGGCGGCACAAGAACCGTCCTGAACTCACGCATGTCCGGCGGCAAGCTCGCGAGCAAAAATGCGGATTTCTTTATTCTTTCTGCCAGTGTTTGAATAACAGGGCTGCCGGCTAATTGCGGTAAAAGAAGCCCAGTTTTCTTTAACGATGTCTTAATGTCCATCGCGATGAAATCGGGCTTCAGCTCCGGAGTGTTCAGAAGACGCTCCAGTTTTTCAGGGTTTGTTCCGTTTGTGTCTAGTTTTATACGATAACCGCGATATCTTGCTTCTTTAATGAGAATTTCTAAATGTGGGGAAATAAGAGCTTCGCCGCCGGACAAGACAAAGCCGGTCAGAACATTTTTCCGTTTTTCAAGGTGGTCTACTATTTCCTGCACGGTGGAAATGCCGTCTATTGCATCAATGCCTTTTAATACAAGTTCAGTATTGTAGCAATATGGACAACGAAGATTGCACCCGTGCAGAAAAACTGTACTGGCGACATGACCTGGAAAGTCAACGAGGCTGGTTTTTACAAGCACACCGGCTTTTTGAGAGCCGGCGGCTTCGTTATTGTTCATGCTGATACAGGAAGTGCCGTTGCTTTTAAGATGGTCTTAAGCTCTTTTACGCTGTGTGCTCTTGCTGTTTCAGCTCCGTTTTCGTCATAGAAAATGACTGTAGGGGCTGCAAAAACACCGAGTTCAGCGGCTCTAGCAAGACCTTCCTCTGAATCTACGTCGATATTAACGCCGTTCATTTCAACACCGGCCATATAATCCTTTACAGGCGGACAGTTAGGGCATGTCTTGCGTGTAAAAAGTTCATAGCTTACGGCAGCTGCGTCTGAAACTACGGTTTTAGCGCATTCAGCCTGTGCTACTGTTTTTGCTTCTGTTGGGATTCTATTTTCAGTGTTGTCATAGACAAACAGTTTTCTGTGGTTGTATTCATCCCTCTTGCCTTTGTTCCAGTTGCGTACAGAACGGTAGTATCCTACGATACGTGCGTATACTTCTGTTTCTGTTCCCTTTACATTTGCAAGAGCTTCTTTTGTGCGGGCGATATCTGCCTCAACATCTGCAAGTGTACGTGCTGTTTTTACCATAAAATCCTCCCATTTCTTATAGTAATAGCCAATTTTAAAAGTCTTTCACTTTTTTACAGCCATACTATATAAAGTGTTTTGTTACGGTTCACTTATATAATCGGCATGTATGTATAATAACTTTACTGTATATAGTGTATTTAGTCAAGAAAAAATAACTATAAAACACTATATACAGCGTATTTGTACTGAAAAAGGTTAAGCTTTTTCGAGAAGAGCCTCTTTTTCAGCTTCAAGTTCGGCAAGCTGCTTTTTAAGCTTCTGCTCTGCTTCTGCCTTGCATTTCGGACATTCAAAATGCTCTCCGTTAAGGTATCCGTGAATATGACACACGGAATATGTCGGAGAGATTGTGAAGAACGGAATCCTGTAGGTAGAGGCAATCGTTCTAACCAAGTCACGGCATGTCTGCCAGTCTTTCACGGCCTCGCCCATGAACACATGGAACATCGTTCCTCCTGTGTACTTGGTCTGAAGCGCTTCCTGGTGATCAAGGGCTTCGAATACGTCTGCCGTATAGTCAACCGGAAGCTGTGAGGAGTTCGTGTAGAACGGCTCGTCCGTGCCTGATGTTATAATATCAGGATACTGCTCTTTGTCGTGTCGCGCAAGTCTATATGACGTACTTTCTGCAGGAGTCGCTTCCAAATTGAAAAGTTCGCCTGTAAGTTCCTGATAGTCGGCAAGTCTGTTCCTCATGTGGGTAAGGACTTTTTCCGCAAAAGCCTTTCCTTCTGGGGTGCTTATGTCTTTTCCGAGGAAGTTAAGACAGCATTCGTTCATGCCGCAAAGACCAATCGTGTTGAAGTGGTTGTCGAGCTTTGAAAGATACCGTCTTGTGTACGGGAATAGTCCGCCGTCAAGCAGGCGCTGAATAACTTTTCTCTTTGTGCAAAGGCTTTCTTTTGCAAGATCCATAAGGTAGTTCAGGCGTGCGAAGAACTGCTGTTCATTTTTTGTAAGGTAGCCGATCTGCGGCAGGTTGATTGTAACAACACCGAGTGAACCAGTGAACTCGTCTGCACCGAAAAGACCGCCGCCCCTTCTGCGAAGTTCGCGCTTGTCGAGCTGCAGACGGCAGCACATTGAGCGTACGTCGTTAGGGTTAAGGTCAGAGTTTACGAAGTTCTGGAAGTTCGGCGTTCCGTACTGCGCTGTCATCTCAAAAAGAAGCTTTGCGTTCTCGTTGTCCCAGTCAAAGTTCTTTGTGATGTTGTATGTAGGGATAGGATAGGCGAATCCGCGTCCGGCTGCATCGCCTTCAATCATAAGCTGGATGAATACCCTGTTTATGATGTCCATTTCCTTCTGGCAGTCGCCGTATGTGAAGTCCATTTCCTTTCCGCCGACGATGGCCGGCTTGTCTCTAAGGTCATCAGGACATACCCAGTCAAGCGTGATGTTCGTGAAAGGAGCCTGTGAACCCCAGCGGCTCGGTGTGTTTACGCCGAAAATAAAGCTCTGGATGCACTGGCGCACTTCTTTTTCTGTAAGATTGTCTTTCTTGATGAAAGGCGCAAGGTATGTGTCGAACGAGCTGAACGCCTGCGCTCCTGCCCATTCGTTCTGCATAATACCCAAAAAGTTAACGATTTGGTTTACAAGCGTAGAAAGGTGTGTCGCAGGCGTAGACGTAATTTTGTCCGGCACGCCGCCCAGACCTTCTGCGATGAGCTGGCGGATTGACCAGCCTGCGCAGTAGCCTGAGAACATGGAGAGGTCATGGATATGGAACGCAGCCGTTTTATGGGCTTCGGCAATTTCCTTGGAGTAGATGTTTCTAAGCCAGTAGTTCGCCGTAATCGTGCCGGAGTTATGAAGTATAAGTCCTCCGAGCGAGAAGTTTACGTTTGCGTTCTCATTGACGCGCCAGTCGGACTGGTTCAGGTAGCCGTCCATCGTCGCATTGATGTCGAGCATAAGCTTTTTTGCGTCACGGATAGCCTCGTGCTTTGCCCTGTAAAGGATATAAGCCTTTGCAACGGCAACCTCGTGGTTTTCGATGAGGACGGTTTCTACAATATCCTGAATCTCTTCAATGGCTGGAATAGAATGTTCGTGTCTTCCTGCCATAAGGAGTCTCAGCCGCTCCTCAACCGCATCCGTAAGCATTTCTGCCTTGTCCGGGTTGTTGCGCTTTTCTACAGCCTCAATTGCTTTTCCGATGGCTGTAAAAATCTTGTTACGGTCATAATCACTTATTTCCCCCGACCGTTTTACTACATGCCTGATGAACATGGTCTGCGTGTCTTCTTTCTTGTTCCCCAGAAAGCTTCTCCATTCTGGAAAATCAGATTGCCCACTCATTACTGCCCCCCCAGTTTATTTACTTCATTAATGAACTCATTTAAGTTTTCGAAATGACGGTATACAGAAGCGAAGCGTATGTATGCGACTTTATCAACAGTATGAAGTTTCTCCAGGACAAGGTTTCCCAATGCCTCCGTAGAAATTTCACGGCTGCCTTTGCCTTCCATTATTGCCTGATCTTCGATCTCGCTTACAAGACTTTCTATAGTGAACGCTGATATAGGTCGTTTTTCAAGCGCCCTTTCTATACCTTTTTCCAGCTTTTGTCTGTCAAAAGGCTGCCTACGACCGTCTTTCTTTACGACCATAAAGGGTTTTTCCTCAATATGCTCGTAACTCGTAAAACGGTACCCGCAAGAAAGACATTCGCGTCTGCGGCGTATACTCTCTCCATTCGCCATCGTTCTTGACTCAAGAACTTTGTCTTCAAGACTGCCGCAATAAGGACAACGCATGTATAACTCCGTTTCTTATATCTAGTGTCATATTCGTAATGATTTAATTCTACAACACTATATGTATATGTGCAAGGGTAATTTTTTTTAGAAAAAATGTGATTTTTCTGTGGAAAAATGTGTTAAAACTATATTCAACAAATAGAAACAAAAAAAGTCCAAAAAAGTTGAAAAAATAAAAAAAATCATTAGTAGAGAAATAAGAAAGAATAGAGATAATGGATATAAACGCAACGAAAGTCATAAAACAACAAATTTCGTGAAACCCGTATTAGAGAGAATTTGGACGAAATTTTTTCCGTATAAAAAACACGATGTATGTGAGAACGACAAATAGAGCCACCGTAATTGGAAGCCAGTCTCCGAGCATTGCGTAGACAGTTAATTCCCGTTCATAAATCGGTATTGAAACTTGGCCTGAAGCTCTTTCGAATAACGGCAGGCTCCACAATATGCGTCCGCTTGGGTCAACTACGGCTGTCATACCGGAGTTTGTGCAGCGGACGAGCGTTGTCCTGTATTCAAGTGCCCTGTAAGAGGCAATAACAAAATGCTGATATTCAGCGGAAGCTGTCTTTGACCAGGAATCATTCGTCAAATTGATGAAAACTTCGCTTCCTGCCTGGAAAAGCTTTCTGCAGACTTCCGGAAACGCATCCTCAAAGCATATTGGCGCAGAAAAAGAAACAGTACCGCCGGCTTTTATCGGAATAGTGAAAATGGTGTATCTGTTTCCGGGAATCCAGCCGCTGGAAAATCCCGCTATCTTCTGCATAAAATCACGCATCCACTCCCTGTCACTGTACGGAATGTACTCTGCGAACGGAACGAGCTGTATTTTGCCGTAGTGATCGGCTTCTGTAGCGTCAGGGTTTAAAAGAACAGCTGAATTTGAGAACTGAAGTTTTTCCATATTAACGGTATACGGGGCTCCAAAAAGGAAAGGAATGCCGGTTTTTCGTATTTCAGGGAGCAGCGGGGATTTTTCAGGGAAAAACTCAAGAAGATTATACGTCTCTGGCAAAAGATACGTAAGGATTGATTCGCTCCAAACGACTAAGTCGGATTCGTCTTTCGTTTCTTCGGCGGCTTTCCGTGTAAGGTCTATGGCAATCTCTACGCTTTTTGTGTTGTCGTTTACCCACGAGTCAACGTTATGCTGTACAAGAATAGTGTCCATTGTTTTTAAGGGGGTACGTTCTTTGCCAACTTCGTAAAAGCCGTAGCATACGGAACAGCAGAAAAGCATTATGCACGCTGCTGCAGTACATGCATATGATTTTGCGTACGGAATGGCAAAAGCTCCTGTTCCGCGTGAATATCTTGATAAAAGATAAATGCCTTCGCCGCAGACAGCGGAAAACATTGAGAAAAGGAAAGAGATTCCCCATGTACCGGTAAGCGATACAATCTGAGTAAGGAAATGCCACTTGTAAGCTGTCATTATGAGCGTGCCCCAAGGGTAGGCAAGGAATCCTATTGACTTGAACCATTCGTGGAATGTCCACACGGATGTGAAAAGCAGAATTCTAAGAACGGACACGAACGGTCTAAGTCCGGCGGCTTCTTTGAGCGTATTCGCTTTTTTGTTCGAGAAAAAGAACGGTATATATAGAATCTGTCCAAAAACGAAACCTACAACGAAGTAGGCTGCGGCGGAGGCGCCAAGCGTGAATATGGCATAGTCGCCGAAGTTGGCGAGCCAGAAGCTTGAAAAAATGTGGACAAGCCCGAAAACTAATGAGACACGGAAGCCTGCAGTTTTGAACGATTTTGCTTGAGACAGCGATATATAAAGGGGAACGAGCGAAATCAGCCCGGCAAACGGAAAGCCGAAAGAGAAAACTTCATTAGATATTCCTACCGACATCAGGACGGCGGAAAGCAGCGGATAAAAAAAAGCTTGTAAAAATCGAATCATTATATTATCATCATAGTTGAATTTGTTACGAATAATCAATGGCTTTATCATTTTAATCCGGGTGGGGAAAATTAAAAATGGAACAACTGATAGACGCTCATCTGGCTGAGTATGAAACCCGTCCGGATATAATTCTGGAGGCACCGGGGCGTTTTCATCTTGTCGGTGATCATTCATGGTATTTTAAGGATAAAACCCTTTCCATGGCAGTCAATCTGCCTGTCCGCATAGCAATTTCCGTTCGTGATGACGGGGTAGTAAAATTCTATTTTCACCAGCTTAAAGAACGCAAAAAAGCGAACGTATCATCTATGAAATTCCGCAAGGAAGACAGATGGGCGAACGCAATTAAGGCAATAATCTATTCTTACGAAGAATTCGGTTTGCACTGCAAGGGCATGAACATAACGATATGGTCAGAAATCCTTCCAACAACAGGATTCGGTATAACGACAGCCCTTAAGACTGTTTCTGCCGTCGCCATAAAGGAACTTTTCCACCCGGAATGTGACGATTCTAAGGTTCTGAAAATAATAGAGCTTGGCAACAGGCAGTTCCTTGGAACAGGAAATTACATTGCAGATATTTATACTGATTTATTCTCCAGGGAAGGTCATTGTGTTTTGACGGATCATGCCAAAAACAGCTATTCGCTTGTTCCTTTCGATTTTGATGACTATGCCATTATCCTTACTGATGCAAGAGTTCCGCGTATCACCGTATGGAACGAGGATTTAGTCAGAACTCCGGAGAATTTCCTTTTGCTAGCGGAATTAAAAGTAAGAAAAAACGGTCACTGGGTATATGAAGAATCAGAGATAGAGATAAATGATATCCTTTCCGGCGTTAATGAGGATACCCGCCGGCGTCTTTTGTGCATAATGAAAGAGCATAAGAATGTTCTTGATGCCGCAGAAGGTCTTAACAGCGGAAATTTCCAGCTTTTTGCAAGGGCAATCAACAGGTCGCACGAAGCTATGAGAGATATGTTCAATATTTCATGCCCGGAAATAGACTGGCTTGTAAAAAGAGTTTTGGAATTTGATCCAAGCTCATCCGCCAGAAATCCGACATCTTGCTCGCGTATTACAGGAAAAGGATTTGGACGCTGTTCATACTCAATTATAAAGAAAAGTGATGTTGAAACTTATGTACAGCGTCTTTCTGAATATGAAAGGATTTTTGGCTTCCATCCCGCTTATTACGAGGTGAAGCCTTGCGACGGAGTTCATGTGGTGGAGTCTTTCAGTAAATGAAGCTGCTTATTACGAATGATGACGGAATTAACAGTGAGGGAATAAAAGTTCTGGCTTCTGTTCTTGTTGCCGCCGGTCATAACGTGTATGTCGTTGCCCCGGATAAGAACAGGTCTGCTGTTTCTCACAGCTTTACGCTCAGGGAAGCCATAAGAATAAGCCAGCCAGTAGAGAAAGACGGCGTAACGTGGTATTCATGCTCCGGGACTCCGTCTGACTGCGTTCATGTGGTACTGGCTGGGCTTTTAGGCTTTATGCCCGACGCAGTGTTTTCCGGCATAAACAAAGGCGAAAACCTTGGAACCGACATTGTTTTTTCCGGCACTGCCGCCGCTGCACGCCATTCGTCAATGGAAGACATTCCCGGAATTGCGGTAAGTCTTGGCTCTCCGAACGGCACATGGAACTTCCTTCCGCTCGCTGAATTTGTCCGCGATAACTTAGATATGCTTATTTCTATGTGCGGCAGAAATATATTTGTGAACGTAAACGCGCACGATACAGAGCCGTACAAAGGATGGCGGCGGACAGTGCCGGCAGAGCGAATTTACAATGACCGGATGGAGTTTTATAATGCTCCTGACGGAAATATATATGCTTTCAAAATATTCGGGAAGGTCGGTTCCGTTACGGTTGATGATGCCGATGCGGAGATTGTAAGAAAAGGTTTCGTCTCTGTGAGCAGAATTCACAGTCAGCCGCAGTTTGTTCCAGACGGAGATTTGTAAATGACGGAGATATTCAAAGAGGGCATACGTTTATATAACGCAAAAAATTATGAAGAAGCTCTTGATGCGTTCCTTTCTCAGCCGGATTCAACGGAAAACCCGGCACAAGAGGTTGCGTATTATGTTGGGCTTTCGTATGCACGGCTAAATAAATACGATGACGCGCTTCTTTATTTGGAGCAAGTCGTTACGGGTGGGGCTGACCCGAAGCGTGTTAATCAGTGCAGGCTCGCCCTTGCCGTCATTTACAGTAAGACAGAAAGAACTTCTCTTGCAGATTTTGAGCTGAAAAAGCTTCTTGAAAGCGGCTATCAAACTTCTGATGTTTATTCAGTTATGGCTTATGAGGCTTGGGTTCGCAAGGAAGAAGAAAACTCCGTGCAGTATTACGAGAAAGCTCTTGAAATAAACCCGGAAAGCTCTACCGCGCTCAACGGTCTTGGATATGTGCTTGCATGCATGAACCGCGACCTTACGAAGGCTCTGTTCTGCTGCAAGCGTGCTGTCGATAAAAACCCGGATTCGCCCGCGTTCCTTGATTCGCTCGGTTGGGTATATTATAAGCTTGGGCTTATGGCAGAAGCGCGTTCTTTCGTTAAGCGCGCCTACGATAAAGCGCCGTCGAATCCGGAAATATCTGAGCATTACACGATTGTTTCAACAGAAACGCACGGTCCGGGCGGAAAAGAAAAAGCATCCTCACAGGGCGGTAAAAAATGAAAAAAAGATTACACAGTGTAGCAGTTGTTTTTGTCGCCGTTGCTATGGCTTTTTTTGCGGCAAGTTCGCTTAGCGCACAGAGCGCGGCAGACAGAGGTTTTGCCGAAGAACGGTTCCGTCGTGGCGTACAGGCGTTTTACAGGGGTGCGTTTAACGATGCTGTGCTCCAGTTTGAGGACGCGCTTACATACATGCCAGAAGAAAGCCGCATACTCGAATGGCTCGGAAAGGCTTACTACAGGGCCGGAATGGAAGATGCCGCGCTCCAGGAGTGGAACTATGCCGCCCGGAACGGATACGGCGGTCAGTTGCTCCAGAACATAATAGAAATAGTAAGCGTAAGGCGTATTTTTACAGGTGACTATGGGGAAGACGGAAGATTCGTTGAATCCGGCAGCTTCCCTGCTGTTGAAGGAAACGTATTGCACTACAGCCAGCCTGTCGCCATTCTGCCAAATACGGACGGCTCTTTTTGGGTTTCTGCGTATGGCTCTAATGAACTTATAAGAGTTAATGTAAACGGTTTCGTTGTTGAAAGAAAAAAAGGTCCGTTCAACGGATTCGACAGGCCTTTTGACTTACTTCGCCTTACAAACGGAAATATCGTTGTCTCGGAGTTTGCCGGAGACAGGCTTTCGTTCGTTACAGCGGACGGAGATTATATAAAGTCTTTCGGTTCAAAGGGACGCGGCAACGGTCAGCTTTTAGGACCGCAGTATCTCGCGCAGGATTCAAACGGAAATATTTTCGTTACGGATTACGGAAACCGGCGCGTCGCAGTTTTTAGCGAGGACGGCGAATTCCTTTTTAATTTCGGTGAATTCAAGTCGCCGACAGGCATTGCTATATATGCCGACAGTGTGTATATAGCGGACAGTTACTATGGCTGTATTTATACATACGATCTTTCCGGAAACTACGAAGGTATTTTCGTTCCGGATGAAACATTCGAAAACCCAGAAGCCATGCGTCTGTACAAAGACGGGCTTCTTGTTTGTGATGGCTCAAAACTTTATTCAGTGAGCATAGCATCAGGCGCGCCGGTTCTTGTCGCTGACGCAGGAAACGGGCCTTCCCACATAACCTGCGCGGAAGAAGATGCTAACGGAAACATAATCGCCGCTGATTTTAAGGCTAACGAGCTTTATGTTCTTGCAAGAATGCCGGAGCTTATTGGTGGCCTTTATGTGGAGATAAGCCGCGTCAATGCGGACAATTTCCCGAATGTAGATCTTGAAGTACGCGTAGAAAACCGCAGACGTCAGCCTGTCGTCGGACTGACGGATATAAACTTCTTCATTACAGAAGATAAATATGCTGTTACGGGGCAAAAGCTTACAGGTAGCGCGGATCTTAATGAAAACTGCGATGTAACCGTTGTGATAGACCGCTCTTCGCGCATGAAAACACACGAGGCTGACGTACAGTATGCTGTTCGGGAAATTGCCGCGGCTATGGGCGGAAAAGGAACGATGCGTATCGTTTGCTCCGGAAACATTCCTACGTCAGAGATAATAGCTAATCCGAACGAAATGCTCAATTTCACGATGAAGCAAATAAAAACAGAGTATTCAGACATCTGTTCCACAGACCTTGCCATCCGTCTTGCCGCTAATGACCTTGTTAACGGTGAGCATAAAAGAGCTATCGTTTTTATATCAGATGGTTCTGTGACAAACGGAGCGTTCTCGAACTACACGCTCGCTGACCTTTCTGCATATCTGAACAACAACGGAATAGCGTTCGCTCTTGTAAGCACGGTACAGAAAGCTTCTTCTGCAGAGATAAGCTATATAACGGAAAATACAGGCGGCTCTTCGTATTATCTTTACCGCAGTGAAGGAATCTCTTCAATCGTAAAAGATTTCCTGGCAATTCCGACCGGTATTTATACGCTTACGTATACGTCAGGTATGGCAACAGATTTTGGAAGAAGCTATCTTCCTGTTGAGCTTGAGATATATCTTCTTAACAGATCTGGAAGAGCAGAAACAGGCTATTTCGCGCCGCTTGAATAACGTTTACGGTTTCTTTATAAAATTCCGCGCTTTTCTGACATGAAGCGAAGAATCTTTCTTCTGCATGGAGTATAGCGCTTTTTCCACGGCTTTTTTCTTGTTCTCGCCAAAGTCGAAAAGCTCCCCTTGCGCATCGTCAATGCCGTCTTCTATGTTTTGAACGGCTAATCCTAAAAGCCGTATACCGCGCGATGCCTCATACTTTTTTCGTAGAAGGCCGCATGCTTTTTCAAATAAATCGTCGGATGTAGAAACGTTTCTGGGATATGTCCCGCTTACTGTAACGGTTGAAAAATCATCATAGCGGATTTTAACCTGCACTGTCTTTCCGTTGCAATTTTCTTTCAAAAGCCTGAAAAAGACATCGTATGAAAGTTCTAGAAGCTCTGTTTCAATTATATATAAATCAGTTAAATCGAACGGGAATGTTTGTTCTGCGCTTATTGAGCGGCTTTTAGCTTCTGCTGAAAAGTTCTCGGTGTCTATTCCTCTTACGGCGTTATAAAGGAATTCTCCTGTATGATTTCCAAAAAGAGAAGACAGTGCGGAAACTGATGCTTTATGTATATCGGCAATCGTAAAATAGCCGTAGGAATTAAGACGCTGACGTGTTTTGGAGCCAGCTCCCCAAAGTTTGTCTAGTGGCAACGAGAGCATAAATGCTTCTTCATCGCCATCTTTTACGTGGAAAAAGCCGTCCGGCTTGGAAATTCCGGAAGCGATTTTAGCGATATATCTGTTAGAGGCAAGCCCGGCGGAGACAGTAAGACCTGTTTCTTCGCGGACACGCTTTTTTATGAGCATGGCTGTTTTCTCCGGCGGTCCGAACAGTTTTTCTGTGCCAGTAAGGTCAATAAAAGCTTCGTCAACTGACATTTGCTGCACATCAGGCGAGAATTCCCTGAAAATAGACATGACTTTATAAGACATTTCATGGTAGCGTTTCATCCGGCCGTGAAGAAATATGCCGCCGGGACAAAGCTGGAACGCTTTAGATGTCGGCATAGCGGAATGTACGCCGTATTTTCTGGCTTCGTATGAGCATGTGGAAACTACGCTTCTTCTATCGCCGGGCAAACCGCCGACAATAACAGGTTTTCCTCTGTATTCCGGGTGATCAAGCTGCTCCACGGAAGCGAAGAATGCATCAAGATCGACATGAAGAAACGCGTTGCTCATTGCTTTTTACCGTTGTCCGCCTGCATTAAGAACGACTGTCTTTGTTTCATGGATAAGCTCTTTATCGGTGTGCATATATGCGCTTACCGTAAAGGTTACAGTTTCTGCAGGCGGCACTGACCCCGATATTACGAAAGGCATAGGCGGGTTTTCATCAAGTTGGAAAACAGTGCTTCCGTCAGATGATGAATACTCATAGGGGAAGTTTGCGTAATAAAACGGCATGGTAGAATCGGAATCTGCTGAAATATCGTATCTTATGACAGGATAAGAAGCTGAAATGACTAGTTCAAAATCGGCTCTGTCGTTTTTCACCTCTCTTCGTATTGTGGTAAGAAGAGTGTCAGAAGTTTCCGTTATAACTGTCTTTTGTTCCAACGGTTCCGGATCCATCAGCCTTGTAGAGACCGTTCCTATTACTATTATAAGGATAGTTACGCTGACAACCCTTATTGACTCTATGATTATCCTCTTTTTGCGTCCCGGCATTCTTCCTGGAATACCTGTACTTACGGCAATCCTTACGATCATGAAAGTGAACGGCAGAAGTAATGTCGCATACAGTGTGTTAAGTCCAAGCGAAGCATTCAAAATCTTAAGAAGAGCGTCTTTCTGAATGTATGAAAGAGCGAATACGATATAAAGTACGACAGGAGCAGAAAGCAGGATTGTAAAAATAATAAGCAGTGAGGTTTTTTTAGTCATTCGCGATATGTATGCTATGAAACATGCCATTGCGAACTGTACGAGCAAGGACAAATCTATCGCGGAGAAAATATAGATATTCAAAAAACAGGTAAGCGTTAAAAGATATCCGTAAATAAAGTCAGTGACCGGGATTTTTATTACATGGCGCAAAAGAGAGAATATGCGGAAAAAACAACAAGTGATTATAACTTTATATATTATCATGAATACTGGGTGTTGTTCCCAATTCGCACCTGTTTTAAGAGCCGTAAATTGACCGGCATAGAAAAGAAGTATGAATATTCCAAGAACGATTGGAACAAGGAGCCAGTACTTAAAAAATTCCGATTTGTGCTGCTCCCTCTTTTTCCCGAACAAAAATGAAAGTCCGCACAAAAAGAAAAGTATTATTGCTGTCATTATAACAAGAACAATCGTACTGACTATTTCAGGTATGACGATATGCTGTATTCCTATATGGATAAAGGAGTAATTTATGTTCCTGTCAAGCTCCGTATTCATGTATTCGTCAAGAAGCGTTTTTACGAAAGTCGCAAGCGTAGAAGTTTTTATTTCCGGCGATATATCAAGCTGAAGTGCAGGACAGCCTTCATTAAGGCATACGGCGAGCTTCTTTGAATATTCGGTAACGTTCAGTCTGTAAAGCGAAAGAAACCGGTTTTTAACGGAAAAAGAAATGCCTTCAGTCTGCAAAGAATTGATGATGTTCTTGAAAAAGCTGTATGGCGTCAGTTTTCCGTCTGCGCCGGGAACAATAACGCAGTCATCGCCGGAAAGCGAATTGTCCGTAGAAAGGATAAGTACCGCCGTATCTGCCGGAAACTGAAGTGACGATATGTATGTGCGTATTCCGGCAGGCATATCTGTTGCAATTTCTTCCGGCAAATACGATGTATCGTTAACTGTTATTGCAATTTCGGCGTAATTTGACAGTTCTTCTATAAGACCTATGTGATTAAAGGCGAATGTTGAATCTATTATTATTGAAAGCGTGCTGTTCGGGTTAGACGGCCTGATTATTACGTTATATGGAAATTGCGTTGAATTTGAGCTTTTTAGTGCCTGCCGGGTAGGTGCATATCCATCTGAGCGGAGTCTGTTATATATTTGCGAATGGAATGATACGGATGGAGAATATGTTTCACCGGAAAGTAAAACGGCGGAAAAAAGGAGAAAAAGTATTATCAGTAGGGCTTTTTTTAAATATCCATACATACGTAAAGTATAAAATATATTATGATGTGCCGTCAAGATGTTTTAAGAGGCTCCTTTTATCTTACTGAAAAAGACGATACGATTGTTTCCGCGCCGCATGAAGCTTCTATGCTGTACGAACCGCGTTCGATAGGGACAGAGACTATAAAAGGCCGCTCCAAATCAGTTTCAAGGATATTTGAGCCGTCTGAAATTATAAGATGCATTATGTTTTCTGTTCCGCCGGAGAACTCAATTGAAAGATTCTGCCTGTTGTACATAGAGGTCGCCTGATCGTGGAAAAAGATGCTTCCTTTTTTCGGCGAAACGAGCGTGAATGGCGATGTTGTGCCGTCTATCGTTCCTGTGCGCGTTTTCATAAGAAACCACCGCTCATATTCAGCCGGGTATTTTATGCCCGCGTCGGTGTGCCAGTCGCACAAGTCATTCGCCGTCGCGCTTACGGCAGGAATATATTCTAAAAGCGAAGTAGGGCATAAATCACCGGCTCTCTTTCCGGAAAGTGAACATATCCGTACTTTTTGAAACTGCTCTGGTTCGCTGAACGGAATGTCGTAGGAACCTTGTAGCAGGCATAGAATGTCTTTCGCGACGGCGGCGGGAATGGAGCTTCCTGTTTTACCTACAACTGTTTCACCGGTGAAGTTTCCCATCCAAACGCCTACAGTGTAAAGCGGAGTTGCTGCAAGCGCGGTAATGTTCTGATACTGGTTTGCCGTTCCTGTTTTGAATATAGATGTGAAAGGTGTTTGAAAGACAGTTGCATAACCAAAGCCTGTCGCCCTGGAATTCGCATCAGAAAGAATACTGCATATAATGCGTGACGCGTCTTTTGAGTAAACGGAGCGCGCTTGTGCCTTATGTTTTTCAGACTGTTCCTTTCCGTATGAAGGCTGTATATATACTCCGTCGCGTGGAAAAACGCTGAAAGCCGACGTCAGTTCGTAAATACTTACAGCCGCGTTTCCAAGAGCCAAACCAAGCCCCGGATCGGCGTTTTTAAGAGAGTCAAAATTCATTTCCGCAAGTTTTGACAAATACGTTTTAATTCCAAGCTTATTAAGAAGATATACGGCGGGTACATTAAGGCTGGAAGCGAGCGCCGTCCGGAGACGTACAGGGCCGTTGAAGCGGTTGTTGAAATTCTGGGGTATGTACAGTTCCTCAAAACCAAAATCTGTCGGGATGTCTGGCAGTATGTCTGACGGCAAATAACCGTTGTCAAGCGCGAGCGCGTAAAGAAGAGGCTTCATGCTGGAGCCTGGCTGATTCGGAACGGTAACGCCGTCTATCTGCCCCTGGTTTGTTTCGTCATTAAAGCCGCTGCTACCCACCCATGAAAGAATTTCGCCTGTCTGCGTGTTCAGGACAAGCACCGCGCCGTTTGTTATGCGGTTTTCGGCATATTTCTTAACTGATGTTGTAAGAAGGTTTTCCGTGTATTCCTGAAGTTGTAACGAAGCGGAAAGCGAAATATCTTTTTTGCCTGAAAACTCATCCGGATAAGTTGATGTAAGGAACTGTATGTAGTGCGGCATGTAAAACGGATATTGAAACTGCTTGGCGTTCTGGGCGGCTTTAAGAATGTCGGCGCTTGCGTCGCTGTCGTCTGTTTCTTCGCCGAAAACTTCCATAACAGCTTTCATGCAGTTTTCCGGGTCTGTCAGCGGATTATACGATGACGGGCGGCGCGGAATTACGGCAAGACAGCGTATCTGCGCTTCTGTAAGCTCGTTAAGTTCAGCCGCGAAAAAAGTTTTTGCCGCAGAAGTAACACCCTCCGTGTTAAAACCGAACGGAACATTGTTCAAGTAAAGTTCCAGAATTTCATCTTTTGAAAACCGGCATTCCAGACGGAGTGCGTTGAATGCTTCTTTAATCTTTGCGGCAAAGTTCCGTTCTTTTGCAGGAGTAATTATGCGCGCCAGTTGCATGGTGATTGTAGAAGCGCCGCTTACTATGCGGTTGTCAGACACGTTTTGGAAAAACGCGCGTATTATGGCGGCTATGTCAATGCCATAGTGGTCATAGAAGCGTTTGTCTTCTGCGGTTATAAAGCTTTCAACAACTTGTTGCGGTATTTGTTCGAGCGGCGTGTATTCGCGCCTAAGGCCGTCTTCCAATGGAAGAAGCTGTACGAGAATCCCGTCTTTATCGTAAATGCGCGTGCTGTAACGTCGCTGCAAAAAAGCGTCTGCATCGGGATAAGGCGAAAACTTTAGAACAAAGTATAATACGATTCCAAGAGACACTGCGACCGCAAGCAGAATGAGCAATGCGGTCACATGTTTCTTTTTAGGAGATTCTGTCATTTTATCGTGTACAGAAGTCCTTCTGTGCGTCCCAAAACTTCCGGCTCATACATACATTCTGCCGTTACAGGCGGAGTGGGGAATACACCCTTTCTTACAGCCCTGAACTTGAATGTAGTTGAGGTATGTCCCTTAGAGAATGAATCCCAGAAATACTGGATTTCGTTGTCGTATATCGCGCTATGATTGTAGTAACGCCAGTCATATCTGTCATCGTCTGAGTTTTCATTACCCATTGCGGTTGTTATGAACGTTGCGTCAAGAATCTCTGCTCCCGACGGAACAGGCGCGCGAAGGGCAATGAACGTCCTGTCTCTTGGAGACGAGACTGTAAGCTTTGCCCTGTATATGCGTCCGCTTTCAAGCTCAACAACGGAAGATGAAGAGCTAGCAGGCTTTATCTCTTCGCCAGTCGCGTCATCATAGATTATGTATGATATGCCGATGCCTTCGTCGCGTGCAGAAAGACTTTCGTAGGGCAAAGCGTATGTAAGGCTTGCCGTGTAGTAGAGGGAGCCTGTTCCTGAGCGCGAGAACGTGAGCGGAAGCGTAATGCCTGATTTTAGCCCTTTGAAAATGTCGTCGCTGAACTCTATGACTTTCTTGAACGGTTTTGCAGAGGCGCCTTCAAAAGTAGTTTTTGCAAGCTGGGTGCTTCCAAGTCCTGTAGCGGCTGTTATATCAACATTATCAAGATTTGAGGTCTTTATAACGGTGTAGAATGCGTCAAGGACGGCTGCCGTCGTGGACGTGTTGCTCCAGTATCCGGCTTTCTGGTTGTTGAGCAATGTGAAGATGAGTCTTGAAATCATCTTATCAGACGGATCCATCATCGAATAGAACTTAACGAGCAATGCAAGCTGCTCGTCTTTTGTTCCTGCGTACGGTTCGAACCAGTCGTCCATCTCCGGATACGTTATGTCCGCACCTTGTGTTCCAGGACGGATAAATGCGCGTGTCCGCTCGAAGCACTCTTTCGTTATCGATGAATTCGATCCGTAAATCTTGTATGACGCAAGGCCGGCGTAGACAAGGTTAGATATCGGTGTCTGGCTGTCTTCTATAAGAGATCTTAGGTTAGATTCCGTGACAGATTTATCGCCGGATATAGCAAGTACATAGTAGATATATGCCTTGTCATGTTTGGAAATGTAATAGTAATTATATCCACCGAGTGCAGTGCTGTTGTTAAGGAAGTTTTTAAGTGCCCTAATCAGAGCGGACTTGTCTATGGCTATCTCAGCTTTGGTGTAGCCGCGTTCTGAAGCAAGCTGGATGATATGAGCTATACGTGCGGAAACGAACGGGTTTCCTCTTGTAGAATCCGGCCAGTAGCCAAAAGCACCGTTACTAAGCTGGCAGTCTGCCCATGATTTGAAGAATGATTTTACGCAGCTTCTTATGTCTGTAATCTTTTCGTCCATGTCCATGCTGAACATGTCTATGTAATCCTCGAACAAAACGAGCGGAAGAACTTTTGCGGACTGCTGCTCAAGGCATCCGTATGGATATGAGAATACATAGTTAACTGCGCTACCGAGCGTTCCAAGCCTTGTGGCGTCAAGGGTAATCGATATGGAGCCTTTTCCGTCCTCAGCGAACGAAGGAATAATCACAGCTTCTTCAGCGTTCTCTTCATCCTCTGCGACAACGCCTGTCGTACTGAATGTTTCGTAAATGTACGGCTTTTCAATCACGATAGGACATACAAGCCTTTCATTAAGAACGCCGGGGCAAGTTGTTCTGAATACAGCGTTTACAGTTCCTGCATCCGTTGCGGCTGCATCAAAATAAACGGCAATCGTGCTTCCGGCTCCAACCGTAACTTTATGTTTGCTTACGCCGTCAACGAACGCGGAACCGGCTTTTACGGCGACTCCGTTTTCTGATGCGGCATCGGGCTCTGTAAAGCTAAGTGAAACTTCCATTTCGTGCGGAACGCCGTCAAGGTTTGTAAGAATTACGCCCATTTCTGCCGTGTCACGGACACGGAGCCGTCTAGGCATTACCTGCTGTACGTTTATCGGGTTTTTAACGGCGAATTCATCTTCCTGAAGAGCAAGAAGCTCGCCTTCAACGCCAAATGCCGTAAGACGGTATGTTGTGAGCGTATCTGGCAGTTTGAACTTGCATACGACCTTTCCGTCCTTGTCCGTGACGAGCGACGGTTCAAAAACAGCCGTCGGGTTGAAGTCCTTGCGTTCCTCTATCTTGTCATCGCCATCGCTGTCTGAATCACCACCAGCAAGATTCTTCGTCTCGTAAGTCACAGGATCCATAAGATATGAGCGGTCGTCGCCGCCTTTTACGCAAAGCGGGAAGTTGTACTCGCTGTAATAGAACGATATTGGATCTGGAACGTGATAGTTTATAAGGTCAAGAACGCCACGGTCTACGGCCATAAGCGTTATTTCCGCATTAGCAAGCGGTTTTCCGCCCTTTGTGGCTGTTATTGTGACTGTAGCTTCTTCGCCAGGGCGATACGCTTCACTGCCTGTATCGATTGTAAGCGAGAATGCCTTTACATAAGGATTTACATAAATCGGTGTAACACCGAAGTATCCCTGCGGCTTGTCTACGTCTTTTTCGCCGTACTCATGGTGAGGTGCTTCAGTTCTTACAGAGTAGGAACTTATTGAAAGATAGAATACTGGCACGTAGTTTCTTGCTACAGGAATATCGAGTACCTGGATGCTGCTGTCAAAATGGCGTACTTCTTCTGTGAAAATACCTTCGCGCTCTGTTGTTATGAGGTAGTCGCCAGATGGCAGCGGGCTTTCAAGCAGAACATGGGCTGTGTCACCCGGATTATACTGTGACTGGTCAGGCGTAAGCTTCATAGAAGCAGATGAACCGCTGTACCACCAGCTGTTTACTGAGCCTGTTACAAAGAAAGTGTAATCAGTTATTACGCTTCTGCCGTTGCTGTCTTTTGTCTCTATGCGGAGCGTATGATATCCGGCTTTCTTTGGTGTTATGTTTATTGTTCCTTCTGCTTCAAGTTTTACTTGTGAAGAAGAATCAACAACTTCCTCTTTCTCATAGCGGGAATAAACATTTCCTGCTATTCCCTGCTGCTTAACAAGGTTCCATTCAGTCCTTAAAAGGCTGATTTCAAGAACAGCATTGTCTCCCGCAAGCGAAAGGAGTGTGTTTTTCACGTTGTCGCGGCTAGAAACAGATGTTCCGTCCGGGAATGCCAGCTTGTACTTAAATGTCTGTGTCTCGTTCGTTCTGGCGAACGCCGCTGAGGAAGCCTGCTTTGAAAGACCTGCATAGAACGAAGCTGGGTGAACTATTGTCGCACCGGCTGTTGCTATCTGCTGATTTGAGGCGTCCGTAACGCTTGCAGAAACCCTGTAGCGGTAAGGCGCGCCTTTAAGGTTTTCGCCTCCGGTCTTACATGAAAGCTCGGCTTTTCCCTCCGCGTCAAGAGAACCGTCGCTGTCATCAATATAAGTTCTGTTTTCAGACGTGTCTGACGGACCAAAGCGGAAGTCTTTGAATTCCGGTTCGTTAGAAGTAAAGTACCATGGTTCACGGAACCAGCTTGCTTCGTAGAACGCGGAGGAAAGCGCGCCGCCCGCCAGGTACGATGCAGAAAGTGAAGCCGGGATATTGTCGCCGGCAATTACAGGGGTAGAAGGCATTTCGAGTGCTGTTTGGAACTTAAGCCGCTCAAAATATGCAATCTTAACTTCTATGTATGGGTCGTAGTACGATTGCTGTTTAGAGCCTTCGCGTGTGTAGCGTATCTTGTATGTGCCCGGCTCCAAATCCTCCGGTAGCGTGAATGAGCCGTAAAAGCCGCCGGACTCTGATGTTGTGCCTGTTTGCGTGTCGTATATTTCGGCGTTCCACCAGTAAGAGTCTTCAAGAACGATCGTAAAGTTTCCGGTGTACGGCGTATAAGAGCCAGCTTGTCTGTCTCTGTCGATGCCGCGGAATGTTACAGTCTCTCCAGGTTTGTAAAGACCACGGTCACAGAACATGAACGTCTTTTGTTTTGGGTTTAAGGCCGTTGCTATGTCTGAAGTGTAATATACACCGTCTCTCCACGGGCTGTGGCTTTCCGGGAAGAACGTAACGGCATCGTCAGCCGTTGTTACGTAAATTGCCGGAGTGTTATCTCTTGAATAATCTTCGTTGTTAAAGAACTTAATCGCCTCTGTCGTATCGTATTCAAGGACTGCAAGACCGTTTTTGTCAGATACAGCTTTTGCGAAATACATGCCGTTCTCAATTTTTTGAAGAGAAGCGGTCGTAATTCCGTTGTAAAGATGTACTGTTGCACCTTCAACAGGCTTGCCGTCAGAAAGCTTAGAAACAAGGACGACAGTTTTATTCACGCCCATTCTGGCTGTAACACCAAGGTCAGTAACCTGTATCGTCGTTGAATTCGTATTAGTGTATGTAGAACTGCTATAGTTAGATTTCGTTTTTACGACGGCTTCAAATCGGACTGAACCTTTTCCATTCGTAAGATACTGATCAAACGGAACTTCTTCAAAGATACGTGTGTTCCTTGGCTCTGTCTTAAGATCTACGGCACCTTCCGTCCCGGCGGGTATGGATATGGAATTGTATCCCCTGTATGCATCAAGAGGAGTGTCGGTTTTTACGACCTTGTAACGGGAGTCTGCCGCAATATTCTGATACTCGAAAAGCATTTTGTGCGGGAACTGCGCTTCAAGAATCTGGATTCCTGAATTCTGGAACTGAACGTAGCTGCTCGCATCTGGAACTGAAATTTTGATTTTGTTTATTTCGCCGAGTTTTCTGCCATACATGTCTTCCAAACCAGTGTTAAGAAGGATGGTGTAAGAATCGCCGAAAGTTACCGGAAGACCGTATACAGTGATGTAGCTACCCGAAATGTCGATGTTGTCCTTTGTAATCGGCATGTACGGTTGTGTGGAGATATTCGCAAGAACCGTGTCGGCCTTGACCGGATGCGACATATAAATATTTACAGGATTTGTGTATTTGCCGTATGTCGTTCCTTTGTAATAGTCTTTATAACGGAAGTGAGAAAGGGATTTGTATAGAAAGATTTCCGGTTTTTTTGTACCACCGTTGACTGTCAGCTTTACTGTAGTTTCAAACGGAATGTCTGATGTTATATGATACGTAACCGTGTCAGGCAGTGACTGTGTTACTGTGAACTCTGCCTTTTTATAGCCTATGGTTATAAGCGAAATCTCTTTGACTTCTTCAGCGGAAATATCGTAATTGAACTGTACTCTTAACTCTTTTGCCGCTTCAGGCGGAACATCGTTAACAGAAACATATTCCTTGTTCTTTATGCTCCATTCGTAACCGGGCTGTGACCACTCTATCTCAAGCGGCGCAGCCTCTGTTGAGAATTCTGTAGTGCCGGTGAGCGTCTTTCCACTGACCGAGCGCATAGCCGGGTTCAGTTTTATTGTATAAACTTGGCGAGGATTACAGTTTTCTGTTGCATCAAAGCTTAAAAGGCTTGTTCCGTACCAGCGGAAAACACCTTTAAGCGGTGGCTCTATCTCCATGTATGGAGAGACTGATGACTGCTCGCTTAGAGCGGCGAGCGGAACAATTGGCTCTGAAAAGAGCACGTAAAAAGACGGACGCTTTACATCAGACGGAATCGTACCCTGCGGGCCCCAGTCTTCAACGGAGAATGATCCTAAGTTACTTCCAGTCTGCATATTAACCGGAATGGATGAACCAACGGATGTCGTCTTTTTTTCGGAATAGTCAGTTTTATATTCAGTTATTGCGCGAAGTCCGGGAATTACAGACTGAGAGCCTTGTCCCTGCTTGCTTGCGGTGTTTGAAGCCTGGGCTGTTTTGTTAATGACAGCTGCTTCTGACTCAGGAAGATACGGAGTGTAGTCAAGCGTGAAAAAATCATCAGGATTTATGAATTTATCCTGCATGTAGGAATCGGGGATTGCTTCTTTTATTTCTGTAATCGGTTCCTGCGTATTTATGGCAGTATTTGTTTCAACTTTGTTTTCTTCAAGTGTGGCTCCTGCAACATTGCTTTCAGGTTCCTTCTTTGAACAACAGGTGAATAAAGTCACTGTAAGCAGTATTACGAATACGCGAAAGAGAAACGATTGCTGTCTTGACTTCATTATATAACTCCTTTTTAGGTAATAACTGACTGTGATAGTTTACGAGATCATGCTTTGGATAAGTCCGCTTCCTGCGGTAACATCCGTTTTTAGGTGTTTTCCTATTATATCATGAAAAAACTCAGGTGACATCCCCGGTGTAAGAATTTTTTCTGTTCTTAGTACGGATATATCTTTTTTCCGGATGCGCTGTCCGGCTTTCATATCACCCATTACATGTATTGAACGGTTTGTGCGGGTATAGTTCTGTTCCTCTGACGGTGCAAGCTTTTTCTCGCCGTCGCCCATAATAGTTTCGATTGTATCTTCGCCGAACATATCGTACAGTTCCGCGATAATCATATCGTGGTCAAGCTGTTCTATCTCACGGATTTTGCTTGTCATCAAAGAGAACTGATCCGGTGTTAGTGCAACAGGGTCGTCAAGTCCGTCCGTCTCTTTGCTGAGCGTAATATGCTTTTCTATTATGCGACCGCCTGCCGCAACGGAAATAAGCGGAACAAGAAGAGGGTCGAGCGAATGATCGCTTACACCCGTTTGTATGCCGAATTTTTTTGAAAGCGTCGATATAAGCGAAAGGTTGTATTCTGTTTCTGGAGCGGGGTAGCATGTTATGCAATGCAAAAGCGAAACAGGCGGCAGCCGGTGCTTACCTGTGGATGAATAAAGCGGTTTCAGTATTTTGAGAGCTTTTTCTATGTCGGTCATGAGCGAGACCCCGGACGAAAGAACGACGGGGATGCGTCTGCTGAAAAGACATGTTTCAAGCCGAGCAAGCTCTTTTAGCATTGGGTAGTGGTTAAGCTCCGGGGAAGCGATTTTTATCAGGTCGGGCTTGAGCGCATAAAGCCTTCTAAGACTTTTTATGCCGAACGGCGAGCAACCGAAATCAAGCCCTTTCTGCTTTGTGTATCTTTGTACGCTCAGATAGAAAGATATAGGCTGTTCAAGTGATTTAAAGCGCTCGTAAAGGCTTATGGAACCTGTAGGAAGCTGTACGTATCCTGTTTTTGGATGAAGAATCTCGTCGGCATAAATCCATTGGAATTTAGCGCAATCTGCGCCTGCATTTTTAGCGGCGTCAATCAGCTCGTATGCTTTTTCAAGGGAGCCACCATGGGAAGTGCCAATTTCGGCTATTATGTATGTACTGGCTTGATCGGGCATACAAATATTCTAGAACTTAATTTGAAATAAAACAAGTGAAGTATACCTCGCATTTGTTGCGGTTTTTTGCATTTGTTTGGTAATTGACACGTTTTTTTTGTTTATGTTATTATTAACCGTTATATATCCATTGTATTTAAAAGCAGCGAATAATGCTGTTATATAAGGAGTTCCAATGTCTGGACATAGTAAATGGGCGACAATTAAACACGCCAAGGGTGCAGCTGATGCAAAGCGCGGTCAGCTTTTTACGAAGTTTATCAAGGAAATTTCTATTGCTGCCCGTATGGGTGGTGGCGATCCTAATGCGAACCCACGTCTTAGGACAGCTATTCTTAAGGCACGTGCATCAAACATGCCTAAGGATAATATCGAGCGCGCTATTAAGAAAGGTACCGGTGAGCTTGGAAACGCGGTATTCGAAGAGAAAGTATACGAAGGATACGGTCCTGCAGGTGTAGCAATTCTCGTTGAAGTTCTTACAGACAACAACAACCGTGCTGCTGCAAATGTCCGCAACATCTTCTCTAAGACAGGCGGAAATCTGGGTGCTACAGGTTCTGTTTCTTATATGTTCGCAAGAAAAGGCGTTATCGAGTATGATGCCGAGGCTGTTAGCGAAGACGAGATTATGGACGCTGCTCTTGAAGCTGGTGCCGAAGATATCGTCAACGAGGACGGAGTTATTACAGTAACAACAGATCCTAACGATTTCGCAACTGTTCTTGAAGCACTTCAGGCAAAGGGATATGAATCAGTTTCTGCCGAGGTTTCGATGGTTCCTGATACATACTCAGCACTCGACAACGAGCAGGCTACAAAGCTCCAGAAGCTTATTGACCGCCTTGAAGAAGACGACGACGTTCAGAACGTTTACCACAACGGCGAATTCCCAGAAGGATTCGAAGGCTAATCGTTTTTAACGAAAACTAACCATACTGTTTTCCGTATCCCCTGATGTCCATTTATCAGGGGATTTTTTATGTTCAGTTAAGTATTATACCGTTTTAATAAATAATTTTATTGGCTCTTTGTATTTAGAAAAATTTGCTATCAATAGTGGTAAACAATTTTCTTTTACGGTATATTTACGTTATGCAGCAACAAAACGGCGTTTTGCGCGTCCTTGGAATAGATCCCGGTCTTGCATCTACCGGCTGGGGAATTGTTGATTTTTATCAGAACCGCTTCAAAATTGTAGCCTATGGAGTTATCGAAACAAGCGCAGACGCTCCGCGAGGTGAACGTCTTTCGGCTATTTATTCAAGAATAACAAATATATTGATGGAATACCATCCGGCGGAAGCTGGCATGGAAACGCTTTATTTCGCCAAGAACGTTACGAGTGCGATGGCTGTCGCGGAGGCTAGGGGAGTTGTAACTCTTTGCCTTTCTCAGAATTGCGTGTTACTTGGAGAATATACGCCTATCGTGATAAAGCAGTCTGTCTCCGGGTGCGCGACAGCCGACAAAAAACTTGTGCAGAATTTTGTGAAAATGCTTTTGGGAATGGAAGATATCCCTAAGCCTGATCATGCGGCTGACGCGCTTGCGGCGGCGATAACGCACATAAACATAAGGCGCGTTTAATTACGGCTGCATCAGCGTGTAATCCAATTTCTTGTCCGATTTAGAGATAACAATTTTCTCAAGAATAAGTCCGCTCTGCACAAAATGAAGTTTCATAACAGAGTATTTTGTTGCAAGGACAAGTTCGTTCGGCTTTTCCACTGTTTCTTTTTCCGCGCCATTCCATGTGACGCTCGTTATTGAAAGACCATTTATTGTTATTCCGACAGGAATTTGTGCCGCCGCCGCAACATTCTCGGAAGCTTTTCCGTAGAAACTGAAGTTGTAGATGCCTGTTCCTTTTGATGCGTCGAGTGTGAAAACATATGACGAGCCTTTAGACGTGTCTATTCCATCCGTGGAAAGTGTAAGACTGTCTCCAATAACGTGACATTCAATATCGTCAGGATTTGTTATGGCATCATTCATCTTTCTGTTGATGATTTCAACCGTGTCATCCGTTCCTAAAAGCCGTTTTTTTGCGTGTGTGCCTTCAAGGAAGTTGATTATGTTCGCGGCGTTCCGCAAAAGCTCATCGCGTTCCAGAGCACCTTGTTTCAAAGACGAAATCGTGTTGTCGCCGTGCAGGTTTCTTGCGCCGTCGGGTGTCGTCATGTAAACGTCGTTTTGAGCGCGCGCCATCTGCGCAAAATCGGTTTTTCCGGGGCCTTCTCCTTCGCTGTTTATTTGTGCCCACCAGTCGGTCATTACAAAGCCTTTGAAGCCCCATTCGTTACGGAGTATGCGTGTCACAAGGTCGAAGTTTCCAGCTGCCCACATTGAGTTTGTGCTTCCGTAAGAAGTCATTATTACGTCTGCGCCTGATTTTACGGCAATCTCAAAGCCTTTTAGGTAGATTTCGCGAAGCGCGCGCTCGCTGACTGTACAATCCAGACTGAGTCTGCCTGTCTCCTGGTTGTTGCAGCAGAAGTGTTTCATTGCGCCAGAAACACCGGCGTTGTGAAGCCCCTTTACCGTTGCGGCTGCCATAACGCCTGTAACGTATGGGTCTTCCGAAAAATACTCAAAGTTGCGGCCGTTAAGCGGATAGCGTCTTATGTTCATTCCGGGGCCAAGAAGAATATCAACCTTATTGTAGAGCATTTCCCAGCCGGTAAGCGTGTAAAGTTCCGTAACAAGCTCCGGATTGAACGTACAAGCCTGTAGCGTTCCGTTCGGAAGACTGAATGCCTCTGCTCCGGAGTCGATCCTCATTCCTGAAGGACCGTCTGAACAGCAGCCGCACGGAATGCCGAGTTTCGCAAGGTGAGGGGAGACTCCACCAAAAGCTGCGGCTGTTCCTGGCGTTACTTTGGGGCTTCCCATACCTTCACCGCGTATTATGCAGGCGAGGTCGTCGTCTGTAAGCTGCTTTAAGACGGAAGAAAGCTTGTCGCCTTTTTCAAGAAGCTTTTTCACGTCTTGGTGAACTTTAGCCAAGTTTTCTTTTCTATGATTATTCTGGTATGGCGCAGAAGGCTCAACTTTTTCCCGCACGAACGCGATTCCTGTTTCAGAAGCTTTGTCCTCAACTGCTTTAAGACGGTTAAGCGGTTTCACGGGCGCGAACGATTTTGAAAGCTGCTCCGTGACAACCGTTGCGTCCAAAGTAAACTCAGCAGCTTTTTGAACGTTGCGCACGTCTGTTCCGGCGAAAATAGTGTACAATCCGCTTTCCAAAACAAAGCAGCTTTCGTTTCCTGTCGCGCCCGTGTCGTCAAACGAAGCGAGCGACCGAGTGTCTATTGTAAAAGAAAGTTCCTGAGTTTCACCCGGTTTTAGAAGCTTTGTTTTTTTGAACGCAACGAGCGTTCGTGCGGGCTTTCCGAGCTTACCCTGCGGCAAAGCGGCGTATATCTGCACTGTTTCCTTTCCGGCAGTGTTTCCTGTGTTTTTAACTGTCGCCGTAAGCTTTATGACCGGTGGTACGCTAGTCGTGTTGCGGTTGCAACCGCCGCAATTGTCTCGTGACTCAATGCCAGTCACACTGAAACTCGTGTATGAAAGACCGTATCCGAACGGATAAAGTACCTTATCTTTCGCTACTGTCTCAAAATATCTGTAGCCAACGTAAATGTCTTCTTCATATGATACATGCTCCGGGTTTCCGTAATTCGGGTATGCCGGATAATCTTCCAGAGCGCACGCGATTGTGTCCGTAAGCTTTCCAGAAGGCGAAACTTTTCCTGTAAGAACATCAGCTGTTCCTAGTCCGCCAGCCTGTCCGCCTTGCCACACGTAAAGAAGCGTGTCAATGTCGTATTCAGCGACAAAACTCATGTCTATCACGTTTCCGACGTTAAGAATTACGACTGTCTCTTTGAACTTGTTTTTTACACGGCGCAGAATGGAAAGCTCGTCTTTCGTAAGTTTCCACGAGCCTTCCTCAGGCGCTATGTCGCGGTCCTCTCCGGCTGTCCGTCCGAAAATCACGAGAGCCACGTCGTTCCGCGCCGCCGCTTGCTCAATCACGCTGTCATCGACGGGCATCTCTTTTTGAGAGTCTGGTTCTCCGCCCCAGCCCATGCCTATTTCGTATGGATTTTCTTTTCCCCATTCTTCATAAAGATTTTCTACTGTGCTGTCTATTTTTACAGCGGCGGACTTCCTTAATCCGTCTGTAATTCCGATAACTCCGGATACGTTGACCATTCCGCCGGAGCCTGTTCCGCTTTTGTAGTAATTTAGCTGTGCGCGTCCAAAAATCGCGATTTTCGCGTCTTTTTTAAGCGGCAGAATGCTTTTATTGTTTTCAAGAAGAACGCATCCTTCCGATACGACTTCCCTAGATTTTTCTATATATTGATTCCAATCGAGTATGTGTTTCATGTGTAAATACATATCATACGATTGACAGTGAAAGCAATACCGTGAGACTAAGCATGAAAAAAAATAAAAAAAATTGCGTGATACTATTTACAGAAACAAAATAATATGATATATAGTTTCTATGCACAGAAACATTTTTATGTTGGAGGAAATTAAAATGAAAAAAATTCTTGGAATCTCATTGATTTTGTTACTTTGCTTTACTGGAGTTTTTGCTGGCGGAAAAAAAGAAGACCAGAAAACTGTGAGAATTGGAATTGCGAAAATTGTTCAGCATGCTGCTTTGGATGCTGTTGAGCAGGGTGTTATTGATGCTGTTGAAGCTGCTGGTTTTAAGGCTACATTTGACTGCCAGAATGCAAACGGTGACGTTAATACGGCAAATCAGATTGCTTCTCAGTTCAGAGACGAGGGTGTTGATGTAGCAGTTGGAATCGCTACTCCAATTGCAATTGCTCTTGCAAACACGATGAAGAGCACGCCAATCGTTTTTGGTGCTGTAACTGATCCTGTTGGAGCTGGTCTTGTTAAAGTTCTTGAGCATGGCGATGCAAATGTTACAGGAATGTCAGACGCGCTTCCTTCAAAAGACCACATCAAGCTTTTTAAGGAACTTGCTGGAATCAAAACCCTTGGTTACATCTACACTTCAAACGAGGACAACTCTTTGTCAGCGCTGGAACTCGTAAAAGAAGGCTGTAAAGAAGCCGGATTGGAGCTTGTAATACAGGCAATCTCAACTTCATCAGAAGTTAAGCAGGCTGCAGAAGCTATCGTAGACCGCTGTGACGGTATTTATCTTACAACAGATAACACGGTTTTCTCCGCGCTTCCTAGCTTGGTTTCAGTTTTCAATAAGGCAAACAAACCTGTTTTCTCAGGTGACGTTACAGGTGCTATGGAAGGCGGATGCTTCATGGCTTCTGGATTCAACTATTACAAAGCCGGATACGCTACAGGCGAAATTGTAGTTGATATCCTTAATGGAAAGAAACCTTCAGAAATCCCTGTAAGATTTATGACAAAGCCAGAAGAATCAGATCTTCTTTTTGATTTGGATGTTGCTAAAGCTTGCGGAATTACAATCCCGGAATCTTACCTTAACCAAGCTTCTTATCTTTTCGAGAACGGAAAACTTATTCAAAAATAAATCTTTTTACCGATGTCCGCATCGGATTTAAAAAAAACGGCAGGCGGAACTATATTGTTCCGTCTTGCCGTACTTTTGTTTGTTATAGGAATTAACTATGATAGAAACGATTCTGATTGAAGGTCTTATTTACAGCATAATGGTTTTAGGCTTGTTTATAAGTTACCGCACTTTGAATTTCTGTGATATGACTGTGGACGGCGCGTTCCCAATGGGCGGATGCATTCTTGCGGCTTGCCTTACGCACGGGCTTTCTCCTGTCTGTGGAATAACGCTCGCTTTTGTCGGTGGATGTCTTGCTGGACTCTGTACGACTATGCTCTACACGAAGCTCCGTGTGCCTGATTTGCTCGCCGGTATCCTTATGATGACGATGCTTTATTCTATTAACTTAAGAATAATGTCAAACCGTGCCAACGTTTCGTTTTTGCGCGTTTCTACAACTTTTTCCAAAATCATCGAATTCACTGAATCTCATTTTGGCTCAATCCCCGGCGAAACCGGAATCCTTTTGTTTTTGGTTCTATTCATCGTAGTTTTCAAGCTTATCCTTGATTTGTTCTTCCACACAGATTTAGGTCTTACAATGGGTGCGCTCGGTTCGAACCAGCAGATGGTTATTTCGCAGGGTGTAAATACGCAGATTGTAAGAGGAATCGGAGTTTGTGTGGGTGACGGCCTCGCAGCTCTTTCCGGTGCTTTTGCCAGCATGTACAACGGTTTCGCTGATGTCGGAAGCGGAACGGGTGTTATCGTAAGCGGCCTTGCTTCTCTGATGCTCGGTGAGTTTATTATCCGCTCGAACAAAATCGGTTTGCAGACTCTCCGTGTAATAATCGGCTCAATAATTTACCGCGGTTTGATGTTGCTTGCACGTCGCTACGGTTACGTTATCAATCTTACAGCAAACGATTTGAAGCTCATTACAGGACTTTTAATTATCGTCTGTCTGATTGTCGCTAACATAAAAGAGGGCGGAAAATTCACGAAGCATTTAAAACGTCCGGCGAAAAACGGTGCGGAGATTGTAAAATGATAGAACTTAAAGATATTGGAATAACTTTTCATGCTGGAACACCAGATGAGAACACTGCGTTAAAAAACATTAATCTTAAGATAAATCAAGGCGATTTTATAACGGTTATCGGTTCGAACGGAGCTGGAAAATCGACTTTGTACAATATAATAGCTGGTACTTTGACACCTACTGTTGGCCATATCTATCTTGATGAAAAGAAAGAAGATGGCAAAGAGGCACAAAAAGAAATAACGAATGATGCAGAATACAAGCGAGCATCATACATTGGGCGTATTTTCCAGAATCCGCTTCTTGGAACTGCAGGAAAAATGTCGCTCGAAGATAACATGATTATCTGTAGCAAGAAAGGATGGCACGGTTTACGAATCAGCCTTAATAAAAAGAAACGCGAGGAATTCAAAGAGCAGCTGAAACAGCTCAACATGGGGCTTGAGGAGCGTCTTAATGACAACGTTGAGCTCCTTTCAGGCGGTCAGCGTCAGGCTCTAACACTTCTGATGGCAGTTCTTTCCAAGCCAGCACTCCTTCTTTTGGACGAGCATACCGCCGCGCTTGACCCTTCGAACGCTGCTCTGATTATGGAGCTCACAAAGAAGTTCGCCAAGGAATACAACCTTACTGTAATGATGATTACGCACAATATGCAGCAGGCTCTTGATTACGGTAACCGTATTCTGATGATGGACGGTGGTGAGATAATCATGGATATAAGCGGCGAGGAAAAACAACGCCTGACACTTGAAGATTTAGCGGCGAATTTCCGCAAAATTAAAAACCAGTCGCTCACAAACGACAATATTGTCTTACAATAAACTTCATAGTGCATAGCCAACACACTGCCTCTGCCACAGGTTCAGCCCAGCAACGCGCCGCACATTAATGCTTCTTCGCTCGTTGCTACGGGCTTCAATAGTGGCAGTGTATTGGCTACGTACTTTTAGAGCAATCCTGTTATATCAATGGATTTGGAAAACTTCCTTATATCTCCATGTTCATTACATGGCGAACTTCTTTAAGCGTCTCTATGGCAATGGCACGAGCTTTTTCAGCGCCAGTCAGAAGCACGTTCCTAATGTAATCAGGTGAAGCTTCAAGCCGCTTTCTTTCTTCTCTTAAAGGACGAAGCTTTTCGTTAAGGCTTTCGGTAAGTATGCTCTTGAGCATTCCGCCGCCATTGTCGCCGATTTTCTCTGCGATAGCCTCTGGCTCTTCTCCCGTACAAAGAGAAATAAGCATAAGAAGGTTAGAAACTTCCGGTCTGTTTACAGGATCGAATGTGATGTGCCTGTCAGCATCTGTCTTTGCTTTCTTTATGAGCTTTGCTGTCTCGTCCTCTGTCGCAGAAAGCATAATCGCGTTTCCACGGCTCTTACTCATCTTCTGGCTGCCGTCCAATCCAAGAATCATCGGCGTTTTGCTAAGAAGTGCCTGCGGTTCTGGGAAAACTGGTTCTTTGCCCATATCTAAACAGAACTTTTTGTTAAAACGGCTTGCAATTGTACGTGTCATTTCAAGGTGCGGAAGTTGGTCTTTACCTACAGGAACAACGTTTCCCTTGCAGAAAAGAATATCGCATGCCTGATGAACTGGATATGTATACATTCCAGCATTTACGTTTTTAAGTCCGGCGCTTTCAATTTCTTCTTTTACTGTCGGATTACGGCTAAGTTCAGCATTGCTTACAAGAGTAAGGAAAGGCAGCATAAGCTGGTTGCATTCAGGAACATAGCTGTGCGGATAGATAATTACATCCTGTTCCTCAGGGTTAATTCCTGCAGCAAGATAGTCAATTACAAGCTGCTTTGTATTCTCGCTTATTTTATCAAAGGCATCGTGGTCGGTAAGAACTTGATAGTCAGCAATAAGAATCATTGTAGGAGCACCGAGCTTTGAAAGACGAACGCGGTTTTGGAGTGAACCGAAATAGTGCCCGATATGAAGACGGCCTGTAGGTCTGTCTCCTGTAAGAACCCTGTATTTCTTTGGGTTTACAAGGATGTCTTCCTCAATTTTTTTACTGCGCTCAACGGCAGCTTCATAAGTTTTTGTCGATATTTCTGATTCTGACATATATCAATCTCCTCTGGTTTTATGTATAATACAGGAATGAAAGCTTTGCTTCAATAGTATTCTGAGCGAGAGTTGAAAATGAAAAAAAAAGTATTTTTCCTGCTGTTTATTATATTTTTTATGGCAGATGCAATAGCGGAAAGTCTTTACACGCTGCGGTCCGATCATTTTGAGTTCATTTACCCGGAAGAAAGCGAAGAAACGGCAATTATTCTATATAATAGTGCCGAAAGCCTCTACGAAAAAGCGACATCTCTCTTACAGACCGAAATAGATATTTTCCTTCCTGTCTACATAACCCCGAATACACAGCAGTTGAATGCGTATTTTACGGCAGCCCCGTATAACCGCATCGTCTTTTATGATACCCCGGCTGACTCTTTCAGTTTAGCTGTTTTTTCCGATACAAAAGTACTCGTTTTTTATCATGAGCTTGTCCATGCGCTGACAATGAACATGAAAAACGGCTTTTGGAACTTTTTGTCTACGCTTTTCGGCGATATCTATTCTCCATCGTATCTTTACTCTTCGACTCTTTCGTTTTTGGAAGGTGCGACAGTTTCTTTTGAAAGTATGGACGGAGAAGGGCGGCTTAACAACGGCGACAGTATGGCGTATCTAGTGCAGGCAAAAATAGAAGATGTTTTTCCAAGCTGGAAAGATGCTTCCGGTCCGAGAGATATTTTTCCGAAAGCGCAATATGCGTATCTTTTTGGTGGGGCATTCAACAGCTATATCCAGAAAAAATACGGCATGGAAAAGTATTCGGAACTTTGGACGCTCTGTGGAAGCGGCGGAGGATGGGATCCGTTTATAGACGGTTCGTTCAAAAAAGTTTACGGTGTTCCTCTTGAAGAAGAGTGGAACGCTTTTGCGGAAACAATTCCAGTTCCTGTTATTGCGGAAGATGTTGAGGTGTTAACTGTTGCTGATAAACCTTCTTATCATTCGGCAATGGCGTTCAGAAACGGGGCGGAAAAAGGAATTGCGTTCCTTGATAATAGTTCTTTTATTCAATATACGCCAATTGATTCTGATACAGGAAAGCCTGGCAAAATTCGTAAGCTTCTTCTTGGAGACGGATATGTTTCAGACATGGCGTTTACGGAAGACGGCAGGTATTTGCTGATAAACGGAATTGGCACTAATCTTGCAAATGTTTACAGTTTAAAGATATATGATATGGAGCAAGATGAGTGCGTGGTACAGGAAGTGTACCCGCTTTCATCAGCTTGTATAGCGGATTTTGCCGGGTATGGCAAGTTTGTCGTCGGGGCGGCGGTTCGTTCCGGCAGGGCGTATCTTGAAATTCGCGACTTTAACCAGGTTCTGGCACAAGGCAATAATGCCGCAGTGCTATACTCTGAGAAACTTCCGGTTTTGCGTGAAGTATACAGTTTGTGTGCCGCCGGGGAAAAAGTCTGGTCGCTTGAAAAAGAAGCGGGCGTTTGGAACCTTGCTGTGTACGAGTTCGGCGCGAATGACAATAAATGTTATTTAGAACGGAAAGAAGTTTTTCCTTTCCCGAAAGGTATTGTTCCGTCATCACTGACGAATGGCGGAATGAACGAGGGAACGCTCACGTTTTACTGCGCGGTCGCCGGAAAAGGACTTTCTGCCGGCTATGAAGAAGAACCGGGCTCATTGTCGCGCCTTTTTACGATAGAAGTTCCCGTAACAGGAGTTTCTGAAACTGTGCCGGATAGTTCTTTTGCCACCGCCGAACCGCATGTGCCCGCTGAAGCAACCTGTGCGCGCGTTTCCCTTGCAAAAGGCGATGTTTCAGGCGGTGTACACAGACCGTTCTACGATCCTTCAACTGACACGCTTTATTTTATCGCGCGCAAAGCAGAGTCTTTGGATGTTTCTTATTGTCATGGCATCCCCGGCGGCACAACAGAACTAAGCCCCATAAACGCTGTGCCTGCCACAGATGGCGGTGAACTCGTGCTACAAACAAACCAAACCGTAAGCACAGAACTCGCCCTGCCGACAGAGCGCGGAACATACAACCCATTCCGCTTTATCTTTCCCGGCGCATTTCTTCCGGCTGGCATGGACCTAACATCCGATTATCCATATCTTCTTGGTGCAACATGGATGCTCGTTGACCCTACAGAAAGCTTCAAAGCTCTTATTTCCGGCGGTTGGGATTATTTTAACGGAAAAGGCGGAGTCAGTTTCAGAACATGGGGCGGTCCATCTATTCTTAATTATGAATTATCGCTCCTTTCTGAATGGAACCGCTTCGGTTTCAATTTGTTCCGCGGAAAAGTTATTCTGTCCGGAGCCATCCCGGTTAATACCCGCCGGCAAGAAATTCAGTATTCGAACAAATTCATATATGAGTATGATAACGATTGCCACGACTTTACGAATAAAGTAGGCATCGCTTATGACTGCGACTTCAAGACTGGTAAAGGCTTTTTTGATGTATTATCGTTTACGGCGGGCGCTTCATTCGTTACAGAAAGCTATATCAGCCGTGATTCATCAGACTTACGTAACAATATCGGTATGTTCCTGAAAGTCGGAACAGGCGGTTTCCTTCCAATTACAGTAAATGCGTCTTTAATGCCCAGCTCAAAATACTTTCTGAATCTTTCTGCAGAAGCTGTTCTTCTTTCATTCGAGATACAAAAAGGTATTCCTTTGTTGCCGCTATACGCAAACAGGTTTACATTGACAGGCGGTTATGGAGCGAACTGGAAGGGTTCTCCGCGTAACATGATGATTCTTGGTTTTCCTGAGCTTGTATCGAACCTTTCTTCTTTTGACGTAAAACACGGCGTAACGTGTGGCGTAAATTTTACTCTTTCTCCGATTATGAGTCTTATATACAGCTTCCAATTTGAGTTTGGAGCTGATTTTACGTGGTATTTCGGGAATGAACAGGATAACAAGCTTTATGACCTTGTTTTGTGTGGTGTGTTTACATTCTGAGAATTCACTTGTATACTATAATTATGGTTAATATGCGGGGTGGGATGTGAGCGCTGCAAAAACGATCGGAAAAACAATAGTTCTATTAATTCTCATAGTGATAATGATTCTTGCGGGTCTTCTTTGGTTTGATCATCTTGGTGTAATCGAAATGAAAGACACGTTTGATTGGTTTTATAAACTGGTAGGGCTTACTCCGCAGTCGTCGGTAACTATAGATAATCCAGAGAATATCGATTTGGCGGATCTAGGAAACGACCGCATAAAAAAGATAATCGAAGAATACGAAATTCGCTCCCAAGAACTTGATAAACGCGAGGAAAACATCGTGACGCGTGAAGCTCAGAATGAGCAGATGGCGCAGGAACTTGATGACCGCCGCATCGCCCTTGAGGAAAGCGAAAAAACATTCAATAACGAGCGAAAAAGAGCCGAAGATAGAGATGCGAATATCAGGACAAGAGCAGAATATTTGAGCAGTATGCCTCCGAAGAGTGCGGTAGATATTCTTCTTGCAATGGACGATCAGGATTTTATTGATACAATCCGTATGGTTGACAAAATTGCGGCTGAATCCGGTTCCGATTCCAACGTTTCATACTGGCTTACGCTTATGCCTCCTGAACGGGTAGCAGAAATAACCCGGAAAATGGAAGCAAAACCGCAAAGCATAAACTAAAAAATCTGCGTTCTTTCCGATGTTTGCATCGGAGGTATTATGCCTATAACGGCACTGGATATTCTTCCGGCCCGCACCGAAGTCAGTTCTCTTTCTGGCTTCGATCCAGGTGGTAAGGCTCAGGGAACGAGCGCCGGTAAGAATGACGGACCTTCTTTCAGCGAAATGCTGGAAAAGGCCGGACAGAAAGATACCACGGATGGAAAAGTAAATAGCGGGGAAAGCGCAAAGGACAGAACTTCTGCCACTGAAAATGCTCCTGTTAAGGAAGCTCACGAAGCTTCTGATGAAAACAAGGAAACCCCGGTATTAGAAAATCAGGAAAATCATGTAGAACGTACTCTCCCAGAAAATGCGGCTGCCTCAGCGGATGAATTGGCTGCTTATGGTATAGACGCAGAGTATTCTGCAGATGCCTTGGAAGAAGGTTTGCTTGCAGAGCAGGAAAATACTGCTCTTGATCTTGATGCGAACATGAAGCTTTCAGAAGGTGATGAATCGTCTGAAAAACTGTTAGCACAAGCTGCGGCAGCCGCCGAAAGCCAAGCAGCATCTCAGGAGCTTCCTGAAAATGGTGTTCTGGAAAATGTGTCAGAAAAAGACGCGCCTCTAATGATGGCTTTAAAGAACGGTACTGAGCAGGTTGTAAAGAATGATGCAAAAGAAACCGTCAATTTGGAAGCCGCTTCAGAGTCCGGTTCTGCAGAAAGCCTTTCTGAAAACCTTGATGCAAAGAAAGAGAAAAAATCACGGTTTTCTGAATACGACACTCTCGTTGCAATGCTCTCAAAGCAAAGCGAAAAAGCAGCTTCAGCACAAGAAACTTTGTCTTCATCAGAAGATATGGTTTCCGTTGCTGCAAAACTTAATGCTTCCGCGCCTGCAAGCGAGAAAATTCAGATTGTCGATCTTCGTACAGAACAGCAACCTTCTGACAAATCACAAAAGCAGGACTTTTCAAAGCAAGTTACTTTTGACGCAAAGGGAAACGCTGAAATTTCACTATCTCTTGCTTCAAATGAAAAAACTGCTTTGTCCGAGGGCGGGGTACAAAACGGCGCGGAAGGTCTTTCCAAAGCTGATTTTGCTTCTATGCTCTCAAAAGAACTTGAGACATCTGCCGGCGATCTTGTAAAGACGGGTTCTATAGTGCTTCAGAATAATGGAAAAGGTTCTATCAACTTAATTCTGCATCCTGAGCAGCTTGGAAACGTTAAGATAAAACTTGAATTGTCCGACAATCAAGTATCAGGAAAAATCGTCGTCGCAAGTCGCGAAGCCTACGATGCCTTTAAGGAGAATATCTCCGCTATAAAAGAGGCGTTCTCGGCAAGCGGTTTTGAGGCTGGCGGTTTTGAACTTGCATGGGGTGGTTCTGGTAACGGTGGTAGTCAGAATCAGCAGGAAGAAAGGCAGTTCGCACAGGAGCAGATTGTGAACATGAACGGCATGAAATATGTCGATTCAATGCCAGACGTTCTTCCTGAAGAATATGCAGGTTCTGGAATGGTAAATCTCGTCGCTTAAAACGGCGTTGTTGTTTGAGGGGATGTCAATGACAATTGATACAAAACTGAGCGCAGAAGACATGGTTGCTGTAAACAATGCAGTCAACCTTCAGAATGCGAAAAACACTGCGGAAAATGGACGTACCGTAAGTCAGGAATTGGGCAAGGATGATTTTTTAAAGCTTCTTATTACACAGCTTTCCAATCAGGATCCAACTAATCCTATGGAGAATACGGAGTTCATTGCGCAGATGGCTCAGTTTTCGTCACTTGAGCAGATGACGAACATGAGTACAAGCTTCACAAGAATGGCTAACATGCTTTTCTCTTCTGAAGCTACAAACACAATTGGCCGTACCGTTGAGCTGAATGTAAACGGAGAAATGCAGACAGGTATCGTTGAAGCCGCGACCAGAGGTGAAAATCCTATGGTTCAGGTTAACGGTTCATTGTACAGCATGGATTACATTACAAAAGTTTACGCAGACTAAAGGGGAAAAAGAACTATGATGAGATCACTTTATGCTGGTGTTTCCGGCATGCAGAACCACCAGACAAGAATGGACGTTATTGGTAACAACGTTGCAAATGTAAATACAACAGGTTTTAAAAGAGGTCGTGTTAATTTTCAGGACATGATTTCTCAGCAGCTTTCTGGCGCAGCAAAGCCAAACGAAGAGAAGGGAGGTGTTAACCCTAAAGAAGTTGGTCTTGGTATGTCAGTCGCTTCTATCGACACTATTTTCAACCAGGGAAACCTTCAGTCAACAGGTGTTGCGACAGATATCGCGATCCAGGGAAACGGTTTCTTCATCCTTAAGAACGGAGACGAGACATTCTATTCAAGAGCCGGTACTTTCGGTGTTGATGAGAACGGTACTCTCGTAAATCCTGCAAACGGACTTCGCGTTCAGGGATGGATGGCTCGCGAGCTTAACGGCGAGATGGTTCTTAACACGGCTGGTACGCCAGAAGACCTTATTATCCCTGTTGGACAGAAAGATCCTGCAAAAGCCACTACAAACGTTGATTTCGCTTGTAACCTTAACAAGAATACACCTCTCATTAGAGAAGGCGCATCAGACAGCGACATCGCAAAGGCTACATGGGGAACAGAGACAAAGATTTACGACAGCTTCGGAAATGAGCACCTTCTTTCTGTATCTTTCACACGTATCCCGGAGACAGATAACCAGTGGCGCGCAACAGTAACAGTTGATCCTGAGAACAACTTTGAGACAGAGACACGTATCGGTCTTGGAACAACAAACGGCATGTCAAACTACTTTGACGTAACGTTCGACAACTTCGGAAGACTTCAGCGCGTAGTTGACTCTTCAACACAGCAGTCAAACGAAGAAGGCGAGATCCAGCTCCAGTGCTCATTCACTGTTCCTGGCGCAAATCCTGAGACAAACGAAAACGGTGAGCTCGTTGCTGCAAGACAGGTAATGAACATCAACCTTGGAACAATCGGTTCGATGAAAAACACAATCACACAGTCTGCTTCTTCTAGCTCAACAAAAGCTTTCTATCAGGACGGCTACAAGATGGGCTACCTTGATAACTTCAAGATTGACGCAAGCGGTATCATCACAGGTGTTTACTCGAACGGAACAACAAGAACAATCGGACAGATTGGTATGGCAAGTTTCACGAACCAGGGCGGACTTGAAAAAGCTGGTGACAACACTTATGTAGCTTCCAACAACTCAGGTCTTGCAAATATCAGCACGTCAGGTGTTGCAGGAAAAGGCTCTCTCCTTGCTGGTGCTCTTGAAATGTCAAACGTTGACCTTACTGAGCAGATGACCGATATGATCGTTACGCAGAGAGGTTTCCAAGCCAACTCAAAGACAATCCAGACATCGGATACGTTGCTTGAGACTGTATTGAGCTTGAAACGCTAATTGAATAATTAAATAGCAGTGGGTTGGCTTTAAAACGAAGCCAGCCCATTGTTTTTTTAAACAACCCTTATAAATAACACTTCCACTTTGTCGAATTTTACGTTAAAATATCTAAAGAGGTTATCGATGAAAGAGTTTTTGCCATATGATCAGGTGCGTAATAATTCATTGAAAATGGCACACCGTATTTTAAAGGACGGTTTTATTCCTGACGTTATTTATGTTTCGCTTCGTGGCGGTGCTTATGTCGCGAACGTTGTAAGTGAGTATTTTAAGATTGCGCGAAAGGACGTGCATCCTGTGCTTTATGCGGCAGTAGTTGCCCGCTCATATACGGATATCCGTGAGCGCGACAGAGTTATGATAGACGGTTGGACATATTCTCCGGAACATCTTCGTCCGGGTGACAAAATCCTTCTTGTAGATGATATTTTTGATACCGGAAAAACGATAAATTACCTTGTCGAAGTTCTTCTTGAAAAAGGTATTCCGCGCAAAGATATAAAAGTTGCCGTTCACGATTACAAATATTTCACACAGAAAGAAGAGCAGCTTCCAATCCAGCCAGATTACTGGTGCCGTAAATTCGTTATTACAAAGCCGGAAGAAGACAGATGGATTCATTACATGAGCCATGAGCTTATCGGTTTGTCGAATGAGGAGCTGGAAGAATACTATTACAAGCAGGATCCTGAGCTTAGAGAAGTTTTTCAGGATTTGTTCAAGGACAAAAAATAAAAGTAAGCGATTAAATGCGTTGATGTATTAGAAATGCGATAGGATATAAAGAAAAAGGGAGTTGAGAAATGCGGATAAAAAAAACAGAAATGATTTTTGTTCTCTTGTTTATGGAATTATACTGTGTGATTACCGCTTTTTCGCAGACAAAAATTATAAGCCCTGTCGAAGGTTCCTGGCTTAACCCCCAGCCAATCGTTCTGGAAAAACAGCCCGATACGGAAGTATACTATTCGCTTTCCGGCTCCGACCCAATGACATCAGGCTTTGCCTACGACAGACCAGTTCCCCTTTCCGGCTATGGTACGTTCAATCTTACCATCGTCACTGTCGCACCAGACGGTACAAACTCAACGCAATCAGTAAAATGGACGGTCTCCGGAAGGGGAAAGCCCAATTATATCCCGATTGTTGAAGGCGACGCTTTCGTAAGCTTTACAGAGACAACAAAGATAAGCATCCCGGATACAGTTTACTGGGCAGCGGGAGACACCTCTACTTCTGTGCCCGAAGTTTCTGAAATGCAGAAAGGCGGCGTCATATCGATGGACGGCGGCTGCAGTATCGAAAGATTTATTCCGCTCGTACTTAAGACGACATCCGGCTATTTCCGCTATGTCCTGAAGATAAATCCGAACGGCGATTTCCTTATGGCAAAGCCGATTCCTGAAAAAGACGGAATTGAGTTCGCATCATGGAACTATATCCGCTTTATGAACGGACGGAACGTCATTTACTCACTGGACGGCGGACCTTGGGTTCAGACAAAAGATCCTGTTCTTATCGACAGGACAGAGCCGCATACAGTCGCTTGGAAGCATCTTACGCCTGTTTATCCTTATGAGACGGAAACTTCGATTCCGACGGAGCCGGACATTTTTTACATTCCGGCAAAGCCAACTTTCTCCGGCATTCCGGAAGGTTCGCTTTCAAATACTTGTATAGTTGCTACTCCTGATAATCAGGATTATATCCTTGAATACACGCTCGATGACGGACGCTCCGTATACTTGCGTTCGTTCTACGCGGACACAATAACAGGTGATGTCTGTGATTTTTCTCCTGAGTTCACTGTTTATTACAGAGGTATAAAGCAGGGAAAGCTTTCTTTCTCAGTTTCAATAGACAAGCGCGCACCTTCCATGCCGGAAATCGTCGCCGATGAAGCGTCAGGTTTCTCGCGGACTCATGTTGCGCTTAACTTTAGAAGCAACGGCAATGTTTTCTACGCTGTCTCTGAGCCACTTAACTCTGAGGAAGGCTTTGACATTTCCGATATCAAAAAAGGACTTTTCAAGAATTTCATGCCGGATCAGTTTGTTCCGCTCGAGACAAACGACGAGATTGTCATTCTTCCGGCTCCAAAAGACACTGCTTCGTTATATACAGTCTATGCTTTTTCCCAGGATGCGGCTGGTAACAACAGCAACATCGCGGAGTTCAGCACTGTAATTGACCCTGTAAATTATTACGTCGTTTCTGATGCCGTCCGCGCCAAAAATGCGGACAAATACAACGACTCATACCCGGAGGGAACAAAGAACAACCCGCTTTCCTCCATTCAGGATGCCGTCGAAACAAGTCAGCTTTACGGAAACCCGAATATTCTAGTTGAAGGTGTCTTCAAAGACATCCCTGAGCTGTTGTTCTATAAAGACTGTAGCATCGCCGGAGTAGGCGAGACAAGACTTATACTGAACAGTGAAGCGGACATTGTCGTACACGATTCTTCTCTTTCATTAAAAGGTTGCAGCGTTGAAAAGACTGTGCCTTATACTGGCAGTGTTTTCCAGAAGAACCTTGTAAAAATCTCCGGCGGCTCATTTACCGCTGAAAACTGTGAGTTCTTCTGCTCTTTCGATGGCAGCGGAACAGGCATCACAGTCGATAACGGAAAAGTTTCGCTTGTTTCTTGCGGCCTTACAATGAAAGCCGCGTCATACACGGCGCTTTTAAGTTCCGCTGTCTCTGATATTTCGCTGCGCAATGTCCGCGGTGTATCAACAGCAAAAACTGCAGTCGGTGTAAGTGCTTCCGGCGGAACAATCAGCCTTGATAATGCGCAGCTTACTGTAAACGGTTCGTTCGGACGCGGCGCAGAGTTCACGAACTTAAGCTGGGCAATGACGAACTGCTCGTTCACTTCAAAAAACGCTATGTCTGCTACAACGGCTGTATGGACTGATTCAAAATCTGTAAAAACAGAAGAAAACAATAATACTTACAACGGTTTCTCATCGCTCATGATGAAAGCCATAAGGTAAAGCAGGAGGCATTAAAAATGAAACGCGCCGGTTATATAGGATTTATGCTGATTTTGTTCGCTGCGATATTGTGTACGCCTCTTTTTGCGCAGTCATCTACTACAACGAACAGTCAGTATGTTGTCTCAATGGACGATTTTGACGCGGCTGTGTCTTTGTGGAATGATGCAGTTCAAAAAGATGAGTACCAGCATTATCTTGAGAAAATAATCCAAATGACTTCTGCAGAAATTGAGCAGGAATATTATCCTTTTATGCTTTCTGAACTTGTTTTCTTCCGGTATTTCGCACCTCGGTGCAGTTCAATGCCTGTGTTCAGCGAGCTGAATAAAAAGGCAGACGAGCTTATACAAACATTCCTCGCGTTCGAGAAAGACTCTCCAGAGACGTTCATTGCTCACAAGCTTTTTGAAGTTGTGAGCCGTCTTTATGGAAACGATGACGAAGTTCCGCCTGCTGAGAACAAAGTTTACAAACGTACAGTAGAGCTTCCGGATTCGGCTGTTGTACGCAAGAATCTTCTTAATACAATTAGTGAAGCAGAGGCGATGTATCTTCGTTTCAGCACGATGCTTGCAAAGCAGTCAGGAAACGTCGCGCTTCGTTTTTCTGGTGATGCATACACCAAGACGATGAATAATCCGGCTCTTGTTTATGTTATTGTTAACGAACCGACTTTCGGTCTTCTTAAAGAAGCCCTTGAAAAGTCTGACAATATGACAGATTCCCTTATCCTTGAAGATGATGCCGCTCTTTATTACAACTTTGTCTGCAATATCGCTATTGCTAAAACACTGTTTGCCAAATGGGGCGTTCCGATTAATTCTGTCCTGCCAGAGGATATAAGCTCTTTGTTTATCATTGCGGACACAGAGCCGTTCCTTCTGACCTGCCTTGATATTGATGTCATGAAAAAAGCAAGTGGAATTGCTTCTTATCTTGCTGCATGCGGTGATATGTATATCAGCAGAATAAACAGAGTAGTAAATTCCACCGGAAAGTAATTTGAAGAAATCTCACAATTTTTTAGTCGTTCTCATATTTTTTCTCGCTCTAATCGGTTTGTTGTTTTTTGTTTATAAAGCCGGAACATTTACGTATTACAATCAAATCGTTGATGACATAATCGGTCGTATTGCAGGATTGTTCGGAAAGCAGTTTGATGCCGAGGCTCACAACGACGGTTCGTCCGAATACATTGAAGAGTTTGCGGAAATCGATGAAACAGCATATCCTGATATCGATATAGCACACAAAAATCCTGTTTTCTGCGGAATATATTCGCTCTCATTGCCAAATAATTTGGCAGAGCCTTCTGCTGATAATGCGGATAAAGTCTTGTTCAAAGTTGAGGATTATGAAGTAAGGGCGAGACATTTTTCGAATAAATCCGAATGGCGTTATATAACAGAGCCTTGTGTTTTCGGCAAGTATTTTGCAGTTTTCACAGGTGAGCCTGAGTTACAGGTATTTAACATATCTACAGGTATGATATATAAATGCGAAACTCCGGCATATCCTGAGAAAATACTGCGGTTCGATGAAGATATTCTTGTTTTTACAGGCAGAGACGGTGAAACATACTATTTCAGTTTTACCGGGGAGCCGTTGAAGACAACGAAGACCGAAACGAACAAGACTCCTAAAGATCTTTTTTATCCTGATGAAAAATGTAGTTCTGCCATAAAATCAAGGCTTGATATGTGGACGGATAAAAAAATCAACAAGCTTCCTTCTGTTTCGTTTTTCCCGGCAGAAAATGGTTCTGCTAGCACATCAGCCTTATACGATACCGAAACCGGGCTTTCTGTTTATGCATATTCACCAACCGTTCAGGGAAAGTACAAAGTAGGCTTTGCCGATGAAAACGGAGCTTGGAGCGATTGCAGCGCATACGTTTTCGTGTTTTTGCAGGATGGCGAGCTTCTTTCAATGAGCTTTGAATATTATGCCGATAAGCCACAGGTAGAAGTCAACCTGTCTGATAAAGAGATTTATTACTTTGTTTGCGGAAGTATGAGCGAAAGCGAGATACCGGAGAATACTCGTATTGCGGTAAGAGGCCTTTGATGAAAAAAGAGAAATTCACCGGAGATGTCGAAGCTTGGTGTAAATCTTTCGGTGATGATGTTCTTTTATGCGGGATAGATGAAGCCGGTCGCGGTCCTCTCGCAGGCCCTGTTACAGCCGCAGCCGTTATTCTGCCAAAAGATTTTCCTGTTGAAAAAGTGAACGATTCAAAAAAACTCTCAGAAAAAAAGCGTTTTGAACTTGAACCTCTGATAAAAGAAAAGGCTCTATTTTGGGGAGTCGGTAGTGCTTCTCATACAGAAATCGATGAGCTTAATATCCTGTCGGCAACTCTTCTTGCAATGAAACGCGCGTTTTTAGCGATGCTAGAGAAAGCTTCTGCGTCTAATGTCGCCGCCATAGTGGACGGTATTTTCTGCCCGGAGATTTCCGTGCCAGTGATAGCTGTTCCAAAAGCGGATGCAAAGTTTCCTTGCGTAATGGCGGCTTCAATTCTTGCGAAAACAGAACGTGACCGCGTTATGATGAAGTATGCTGAAATGTACCCTGAATACGGATATGACAAACACAAAGGCTATCCGACGGCAGCTCATCGGGAAATATGCAAAAAAATAGGTCCTTCGCCAATTCAGCGAAAGACCTTTTCGTATTGAAGCTTAATAATTATTTAGCAAGCTTCAAAACGGTTGAGTCAAGGCTTTAAGCGAAGCGTGCCTTGACCAACCGTATTGCATTCAAAAACTACTCTGCATCTTTTCTTTTAGAAACGACGTGAACACGACCTGTTCTTTTAACGTTGTTCGTGCTTCTCTTTGGTTCGGCAGCAGGTTCTTCTTCTTTCTTTGACCTGTAAACCCTCTTTTTTTCGCCAGTTCCGGATTTAGCGGCAGCTTCCTTTCTTTCAAGCTGCTTCTTTTTCCGTTCTTTGCGGTCTTTTTCAATGAATGTAAGGGATTCGTCCATGCCTTTGAAGAATTTCTGCATGTCCTCTGCAAAAATAACTATTGCATGACGGTCAAAATCTTCACCGTTTTTGCTCTTGCTTTCGACAACCTGAAGGAATACATCGCCTGTCCGGTTTTCCTTTACATTAAAAAAATAAGTTCTGTTATCAAGAACTACCTGAGTCGTAAAAAGTTCACCGCGAATACCCATAATTCCTTCCTTAGTTACTAATAAAGTTGTATGAAAACTTTAACATATTTTGCGGTCTTTTGCAAGATATTAATTATCTGCCTTCGCAATCATTTTGCTGTGCCATTGTAGAAGCTCCGCTTCCTCTTTAGGCTTATTTCCCTTTACGTCGCACATAACACGGAAAACCGGTTCTGTACCGCTACCGCGCATCCAAATATACGCGATCGATTTTCCTGCTTCGTCTTTAAAAAGGATTTTCAAACCACCTTTCTTTGAAACAGAGAAGTCTTTTATATCGTCAGTCTGTTTCGTTCCATTGTTAGAGATAGCCGTATACGAACAAATGCCGTACTTTTCTTTAAGCTCCTGCTTTTTTGCTTCCCATTCGCTTTCAAAAACATGCTGATATGCTTTTTTTAGCATAGCATGGTCAGTTGTCTTTATATGAAGCACCGCCCTTGGCTCAGAAACTCCGGTTGTAGTGTATTCCGGCAACGTTGCCATAACGTCTGCAAGGGTGAAGTCGTCTTTATAGTTTGCTTCCTGTCCTGAGCGCGAGCACCATTCGTGGAATAAGCCTTTTTTCGTTGTACCATCAGAATTTACGGAGTCGCGGAGTACAAGAAGTTTTATTAGCGCGAAAATGCTGTTAAGAGGGTCACGAACCGCTGCCGGGTGAGTGATGTTGCCGCCGTTTGAGCCTTCACCCAAAATACGGACTTCGTATCCTTCTGCCCTGAGTTCGCGTGCTCTGTTGACGACGTTCGCTTCTCCAACTTCGGCACGTCCGACTTTTGCGCCGAATGCGGCGGCAATCTCTTCTATGCGCATAGAAGTTGGGTCGTTGACGGCGACCGCGATCTTTGCATTTTCTCCTGTTTTGCCCGTATAAGCAAGATATGCCAGCTCTGACATAACTGATACAGCGAAAACTTCCTGTGCTTTAAGAACTTCTGCTTTGTTTGTCTTGTCATTCCAAAAGACGATGTTTCCGCGGTCGCCGTCACAGTCAGGCATATATCCAAGAATGCACTCTGGATGAATTTTGTGAAGGCTTTCCATTTCTTTTGCGCAGTATACAAGGTTCTCTGGTTCCGGGATAATTGCGTGCGCAATGTGTCCTGGTTTGTTGTTGAGCGCGAAAAAGCCGATTCCGTTTTCCGTGAAAAATGCTTTGTCTATGGAAACTGTACGTGCGCTTCCGTTCATGTCGCAGACGATAGAAAGCGGCTTTTTCTTTGTGTTTTCTGTTATCTCCGCAAAAAGCTCGTTCTGCCGTTTTTCGTCGGTAGAGCCGGAAATAACTTCGCGGGTGAAATCGTTGTATACTTTGAGAGTTTTTTCTTTAACGGCAGAAGCGTCCGCAAGCACTTTGTTGAACGCGGCTTGCGGACAGGAGGCTGCCGCCTCCTCAGCTTTTTGCGGAGCATCTTTGTCTGCGCAGAAAGCACGGAACGCATCTGCAAGAATTGCTGCCTCTGTGCCAGGGATAACGCCGCCGTCATTCTTACCGAACTTTATGCCGTTATGCCCGATAGGGTTGTGGCTTGCGGAAATATAAACGAATCCGTCAACTTTATGAGAGTATGCCATAATCTCCGGCGCAGCGATTATTCCGGGGAACTCTACGTCGAATCCTTTTGCTACAAGGACTTTTATAATTTCGCGGGCAATAAGCGGACCTGTCGGGCGCGCATCGATTCCGACGACTATTTTTTTTGCGCCGGAGCGAGCCATGTAATCGCCATAAACAATTGCGATTGCCTGTGAAATTGTTGTATGCGCCGCGTCGATAAGCGGGGTAGCGTCCTCTTCTTCTCCGGAGTCTGCGAATACGCATCGCCAGCCTGATGCGGAGAGAATCATCTTAGAAACTGCTTCTTGTAAATCTGTGAATGAGGTGTTTTCCATAGTGGAGGTGGGGGGAGTTGAACCCCCGTCCGAGCGTGCGTACCAGGAACGTCTACAAGTTTAGTAATGCGAGGTGGTTGTCGGGAGCCGGTAGCAGCATTACAAGCGTCGTCTCCGTATTCCGATAAAAGTCCCTGATGTGTACCGGACACCGCATCAGGCAAGCTCTGATTAGCGTCAGGATTTCAATCCGCGCAGAGCGGAGCAGACTGAATCCCGCGAATTACGCAGCGAGTGCGTATTCTTCGTAGTTGTCTTCTTCTTTTTTGGCAACTATAGTTTTTGTCTGTTCAGAGGACAGGCAACCTCACTTGCAGTTCAAGATCTCAACACGTCCGTCGAAACCGGTGCACCCCCTAAGATAAAATTATCGATATGAATATACCTAAATTTTTTATGAAAAACAAGTAGAACAGTAGAAACAACTGGCTTATACTTTCTGGATCTGCTTGGAGCTTATATATTTTCGTCTGATGAAGAAAAAGCGTACAAGGAAAATAGTTCCTAAGAACATCATGACGCATGCGACGCAATCCATAAAGAAATGAACTGGCGAACCGATAAGCTCGTTCTTGTAAAAAATCGCACTTAAAACAGCTATGATTATTCCGCCAAGAAGGAAAAATGACATACCAAGCGACTTGCTTTTTTTGCGGCTGATTTTATCAAGATTTGCCTCGTCATCAGATGTGAAAAACGAAACTATCTTTCTGATAAGTCTGCGGAAGAAACCTGGGTTACGAAGCTTTTCAAGAGCAGCATAGCCAGCAAGAAGTTCTTCGTCAGAAAAATCATAGCGCTGTGTGTTCTCTTCAAGCTCCATCTCAAGCTGAGAAATTTTGTCGTTTGCTCCGTCGATGATATTTACCGCGATTGTCGTCCAGCCGAGCTGTTTGGCAGCCTCAAGCCTGCGCTGTCCGGCAACAAGTTCGTATTTGCTGTTAAGAGTTATTGGATTCATAAGACCGTAACGTCTTAGGCTGTCTTTCAAGGCTTCAAGATTTCCTAAATCTTTGCGAACTCGTTTCCTAATTTTTATATCTTCGATACTTATAAGCAATTTCTTTCTCCTTGAATCGTGCGGAATGATTCAAAACCGCTAATCCAATAAATAATTATATTTCAGTTCACGCTCGTTTTCAATATCTGGAACAAGACTTGGATCTGCATAATAATTTGCGTTCTCAGAAGACGGTGACGAATCGAACGTATCTGGATTATATACGCCAAGACTTGAAAGATCAGAGTAGTTTTCATATCCGTCAAGGAACGAAAGATCAAGTGTAAGATATGGTGAACTTACTGAATTGTATCCTTTGTTTCCAACTTGCAAACGCTCATCCTTAAGACGAGCTACACTTGCCTGTTTTGCTTCTGCCATGTGGGTATGAAGCTCACAAAGCGTTGTAGGTTCGGTTCCTTCCAAGAAATAGAATGTGCGTACATGAGAACCGCACGCCGCTGTTGGAAGCATACCAGAAACAGAACAAACCTGAGCTTCAACAATGCCTGTCTGCGGTTTGAAGAATGTCTTGTACGGCAAGTTCTCGTTGGCGACTTTCATAAAGTCACCCCATGCATGACCGGCAAGCGTTGAACCTGTCATTTCAAGACCAAGGGTCTTTCCTTTTTGGTCGAAACCGAACCAGAAAGCCGACGTATAATAAGGAGTAAAACCAACAGTCCATGCGTCTGCCCAGTTCTGTGTCGTTCCTGTCTTTCCGCCAGCTGGCAAGCTGTAATAGTTTCCGTTTGAGTCTTTATACTTGAATTTGTATGTATTGTAATAATATCCAGAACCTTTTGCCAGCGTACCCACAGTAACGGTGTTCTGCAGAAGGCTTGTCATTATGAAAGCAGTCTGTGGCGTGATAATCTGAATTGCGTCGCCTTTTTTCTGCTGTTCCTCGCGTATCTCGCGCTCAGGATTTATTACGATAGAGCCTCTTCTGTTCTCAACGGTTCTGATCGCCATCGGAGTGACTTCTTTACCTTGGTTAGCGAAAATTGCGAACGCGCGTGCCATCTGAATCGGCTGAACAGTACAAACACCAAGACCAATCGGGTAAACAGGGATAAGCTTTCTTTCTTCAAGCTCGCTGTCCGGTATTCCAAGAAGTGCCTGAGCGCGCTTTATTGCCGCATCGAAACCGACTCCGTTCAGTACTTTCATCGAAGGCACGTTCATAGACGTTGCGAGCGCGTACCAAAGCTGTACGGAGCCTTCCCAAGTTCCCTTGAAGTTTTCGATATAGTATTCAGAGCCATCTTCTGTATAGAACATTACAGGCATGTCGTATATCTGAGTTGCCGGTGTGAACTTGCGTGAATCGATTGCGGCTGAGTAATAAAGAGGCTTGAAGCTACTTCCTGGCTGCAATGTTGCCTGAGTCGCTCTTATGAACTCGTTTGTATTTCGCTCAAAGACGCTTCCGCCAACGAGTGCATTGATGTAACCCGTGCTGTTCTCCAAGGAAATCATTGTTCCTTCGATGGTGTCTTTGCTCTTCGTTTCGTTCTGAACGGCGTTAGCCTTATTCGTGATGTTGATTTTAAGGCTTTCCATACCAGTCATAAGAGCCATAACATCAAGAACAGGATTAATCTTCGTTTTATATTCTGCTTTTGCTTCTGTCTCGCGCCGCTGCTCGGATGTCTTTATCTCTGGAATGTTGAAAATCAAAGAGATAAGCTCCGTCATCGGGATGTAAATATTTATGGCGTTCTGACGTTTTTTCTCGTAGTTCGTCTGATACGTCTCATTCGCGTAGTTTATGTACTTCGTCATTATCTGCTGCGCGGCTTCCTGATGGCGCAAATTGAGCGTCGTATTGACGGTAAATCCGTCTGTGTAAACGTTCATCGTACCATAAAGCATTGTGTTAAGCTCGCGAAGCACGTATTCGCTGAACCAAGGCGCGGCATCTTCTCGCAAAGAGTATGCGGAAGAATTTGTGCGGATATAGTCGAAGTTTGTCCAGAAATCTTCAAATGATTCATCGGCTGCTTCTGCTGTAAGATAGCCGGACACTACCATCTGATTAAGAACGTCACGCTGTCTTTCCTGCGCTCTGTTTGGATAGTCGAAGGGGTTGTAATATGCCGGGTTTGAAAGCTGAATTACGAGAATTGCCGATTCTGCCGGAGTAAGCTTTGACGCATCATGTCCGAAATAATACTTTGATGCGGCGTTTATTCCGTATGTACCGCCACCAAGATAAACTTTGTTCAGATACAGTTCCAGAATCTCGTTCTTTGAGAAACGGCGTTCCATCTGAATAGCCCACCAAAGCTCTTTTATCTTTCTGGTGTAGGAAATATCCGTTCTGTCGCAGTACAAAGTTCCCGCAATCTGTTGTGTAAGGGTACTACCACCACCGAGTGATTTTCCGGTGAGCTTTCCAACAACGGCACGCATTATTGATTTGAGTGTGAAACCTCTGTGCTGATAGAAAACCCTGTCCTCACGAGTTATAAGAGCATCTATAAAATGCTGCGGAATGTCGATAAGGTCAATCATCTCGCGCTTTTCATCTGCGGAGAATTCCGTAATAAGCTCGCCGTTTATGTCCAAAAGCTTTGTCGGCAGAGATGGGTTGAATTCAGTGAAATTTTCGGTGTTTTTAGTGTTTATAGTTTGCGCTACTAGTGCACCTAACGCAGCTCCAAAAATCAAGGCAAAAGGAACTGCAAGAAAAAACAAAAAATAGGTACTCTTTCGGATTTTTTCCATTCTGTTAGCTTAAGAAAAACTATGTCTGCTGTCAAGTCCAAAATGGGATTATGTCAAAAATTGGAGCTTCGAAATAAAAAAAAGGCCGACTATGCAGCCGGCCATGCCCATCAGGCAGTCGGCCATACAATGGGTGGGAGGGGATTTGTCTGGCCGACATTTTATATATCGGATGCAACATTAGATATCTTTAGCTTTTACGTATTGTCTATGCTTGTTTTTTGCATATTTTACGCATGTTTTCTGTTTTTTGATGTGTTTTACGGCAGGTAATCTTGCGGATTGCGATTTTTTCCGTTCGTCCGTATCTCAAAGTGAAGGTGAGGACCTGTTGAAAGGCCTGTCGTTCCGACGTAGCCGATAACGGTGCCAGAGCGGACATAACCTTCTGATACGGCAAACTTTGAAAGGTGGGCATAGACGCTCTGCATGTTATTCTCGTGCTGAAGAATTATAAAGTTTCCATAAGTGCTGTCATTGCTGGCGGAAAGCACTTCACCGGACTTGCAGGCATACACGGGAGTTCCTTCTGGTGCCGCAAGGTCTATTCCTTTATGGAAAAGCTCTTGTCCTGAAATTGGGCTTATTCTCATGCCGTAAGCTGATGTAAGCACACCCTCTGGCAGCGGCGAACTCATGCGTGCGTCATAGAAAAATGCGCGCTCAGTCGGCGTAAGCCTTTCTGACTGGATAAAATAATAGTTTTTGCCGTCCAGCAGGACTACAGGAGCTTCTTTATAGTCTGGAAAACGTATTTGTATGAGCTTTTCAAGAATGGATGCTGGTTCGTCTTTGACGAATAAACCCGCCGCTGCCGGAACGTACAGCTTTTTGCCGGTGATTTCCGCATCTGGTGAAGAAAAGTTATTTAGAAGGACGAGCGTTTCAATCGGTATGTTGCACCGCGCCGCCACTGTTATCAGCGTGTCTTTTTCCGCCGCCGTGTATGTGTAGATGTGTGGAATTATTTTCACGCCGCGAACTTCGTCCATGTAAGATTTTTCCAAGTTGTCCATGAACTGGCGGAAAAGCTCGTTGCGTGATGAAAGAGCTGGAATTGTCTGGTCTTCGCAAAACGCAGCAGAAAGAATAGTAAGCAAATAAATAGATATTAATAGAAAAATCAGCTTTTTTGCATTGAACGGCGCATGTTTCATGGCTTTATTCTGCTGCTGATGTAATTTGAAAGAGAACCTGTAAGCCCGAATGAGACGATCGATACCACAAGCCAGACTGCTCCGGCGGCGCGGTGACCTCCCATTACGCTGTTTACTGCCGCAATTATAAGGCAAATCGAAAGCACTGCACGCAGTGTCGTGAAAACAAGCTTGAAGATTAATGTTTTTTTTGCTTTTTTATCCGGTGCTTTTTTAATGCTTGAGTAAACTTTCCGGACAATAGCATAAAGAATTAAAGCAGAGAAAAGAATCAGCACAAAAGTTGTGAATCCGTCAGGATGATTCTGAGACACGAACCATACCGGCCAGACGAATGCAAAACAGAGCGCGGTGCAGACTGCAATGCAAACAATCACAATGAGCGAAGATTTGATGATACCTGTAAAACCTGAAAAAATCTGCTTTATCATGATGTCTATATATAGAAAGATATAAAAAAGCTGTCCTAGAGAATAGCTCCGGGACAGCCTTTCAAAGTTATGCCTCTACGATAGCTCCTGTAGGACATGCAGAAGCGCATGTTCCACAGCTAACGCATACGTCTGGGTTGACTTCGCGCTTTCCGTTGTTCTCGCTGATTGCTCCAACTGGGCATTCACCTTCGCAAGCGCCGCAGTTTACGCATGCATCTGAAATCTTGTAAGCCATATCAAATACCTCTTTATGATTATTTCGGGTAAACTCCTCAGAGAAAATCCCGTAAAGGAAAAATCCTTGTAGATAAAATATCATAGAATGAGGGCAAAAACAAGGGATTATATTTGAAAATGGAGAAAAAATTATTGAAAAGTTTTGTAAAGCGTGCAACAAATCATCATCAGGTTCTGTATTTGAAAAATTCTGGAAGATATGATGAAACAACTTTTTGTGAAATGTTTCTATGATATTGACACAAAAACTGTAAAAACATAAAATTAAGATAACTTTTTATAGATAGGAGAAACCTCATGGTTAAAGTAGGTATTAACGGCTTTGGCCGCATCGGCCGCATGGTTTTCCGTGCAGCTGTAGAAAACTTCAACAAGGACATTCAGATTGTAGGAATCAACGACCTTCTCGATCCAGATTACCTTGCATACATGCTGAAATATGATTCAGTTCATGGTCCTTTCACAGGCGACGTAAAAGTTGAAGGCAACTTCATGATCGTCAACGGAAACAAAATCCGCCTCACAGCAGAGAAAGATCCTGCAAACCTTAAGTGGAACGAAGTAGGAGCAGACGTTGTTGTTGAGTCAACAGGTTTCTTCCTCACAGACGAGCTTGCACGCGCACACATCACAGCAGGTGCTAAGAAAGTTATCATGTCAGCTCCTTCAAAGGACTCAACACCTATGTTCGTATACGGTGTTAACGACAAGACATATGCTGGACAGGACATCATTTCTAACGCTTCTTGTACAACAAACTGTCTCGCACCTATTTCAAAGGTTCTCAACGACACATTCGGAATTAAACGCGGTCTTATGACAACAATCCACGCTGCAACAGCTACACAGAAGACTGTTGACGGTCCTTCAAAGAAAGACTGGCGCGGTGGACGCGGAATCCTTGAGAACATGATTCCTTCTTCAACAGGTGCTGCAAAGGCTGTTGGAAAGGTTCTTCCTGAACTCAACGGAAAGCTTACAGGTATGTCTGTTCGCGTTCCTACATCTGATGTTTCTTTTGTTGACCTTACATGTGAGCTCAACAAAGAGTGCACATACGAAGAAATCTGCGCAGCTATGAAGAAAGCTTCTGAAGGCGAGCTCAAGGGTATCCTTGGTTACACAGAGGATGCTGTTGTTTCAACAGATTTCCGCAACGATGCACGCACATCAATCTTCGATGCAAAAGCAGGTATCCAGCTTGATTCAACATTCGTTAAAGTATGCTCATGGTACGACAACGAATGGGGTTATTCAAACAAAGTACTTGAGATGGCACGCGTTATTGCAAAATAACTCTGCTTACAGTTTGGATTAACTGTCTGAAAAACGCTCCTTTTTCAAAAAAGGAGCGTTTTTTTTAAGAAAAATTGTAAAAAAGTGGTGAATTTAGAGTTTTTTTCTTTGCCATTTTTAAAAAGTATATTATAATACTAGATAAAATAACTTAAAATAATCCTTTGATACTCGTAAGGAGAAGACTTTTATGTCTAAAAAAACTGAAGGTTCAAACGGTAAAAAAGGCATGGGTATGGCCATCCGAATGTCTCTGCTTTTCTCGCTTGTTGTTATTGTACTTATTGTTGGAATGAATTATACCATTGTTACTGGTGTAAAGTCTTCCATCACAGAGATATACGAAAAAAATACGTTAAACCTTGCGGAAGGTTCTGCAGATCATATTTCGGAAACTCTGCATATATATGTAGAAAATGTTAAATCGTACGCGAATTCAGAGATTGTCAAAACTGGCGATGATGATGCTGTAATAGCTTGGATGCAGGCTAATCCTCAGTTTCAGCATAAAGATTATGATTATGAGTTCTTTGCTGGCCGTACTGCCGTTACACATCGTGTAACTGGTGAAGTCGGTGCTGACATTTCAGATCGTGCATATTACAGTTCCATCGTAAAAGGTGGAAAAAATGAGTATGTTGGTGACCCTATCGTTTCAAGAACATCCGGTAAGTTTGTAGTTCCTGTAGCTGTTGCGGCTAAAGATGCTAGTGGCAAAACTTATGGTATTTTCAATGCGATGGTTAACATCGACAAAATCAATGATATAGTTAAGCAGTCAACGATGGGTACAGAAGGATACGCAATCCTTTTGGACAGTAACGGAATAATTCTTTCGCATCCGAATCCGGAGCTTGTAAAGACTGAGTTCGAGGGTTTCAAAGGAATTCAGGCAAATATGGCTAATCAGGATAGTGCTGTTTCTATTCAGAATACTCCTGTAGGTCAGAACCTTATTGCAATATCCAAAGTTCCGGATACACCAGGCTGGTTGTTCATTATGGCAATCACAGGGGAGGAGCTTTCTCGTGTTCCGAACAATGTCAGAAACTTCATCATAATCATTGGTGTTGTAGTTGCGATCGTTCTTATGTTGGTTGCATACATCCTGCTTACACAGACTGTAAAGCTTGTAAAGATTGTAACACATACGGTTGGCGATATTACTGCCGGTGATGCGGATCTTACAAGGCGCATAGAAATATCTAGAAAAGATGAGATTGGACACCTTATAAATTCATTCAACAGTTTCGTTAAGAAGCTTCAGGATATCATTTCTTCTATCAAGGGATCGAAAAATATGTTGGAGAATGCCGATGGTGACCTTCAGCATAGTATAGAAGATACTGCTTCTGCTATTACAGAGATTCTCGCTAACATCGAGGGTGTAAGCAAGCAGGTTATGAATCAGTCTTCATCTGTTTCGGAGACAGCAGGCGCTGTTACTCAGATTTCTCAGAACATCGATTCTCTTGAAAAGATGATTGAGAACCAGTCAGCAAGTGTTACAGAAGCTTCTGCCGCTGTTGAGGAGATGATGGGTAACATCAGTTCCGTTAACACATCAGTTGAGAAGATGGCCTCTGAGTTCTCTTCTCTTGAGAAAGACGCTCAGACTGGTATTGAAAAGCAGAATTCTGTAAAAGAACGCATCGATGAAATTGCTGAACAATCAGCTATGCTTATTGAGGCGAACACCGCCATCGAGAATATTGCTTCACAGACAAACATGCTTGCTATGAACGCCGCTATCGAGGCTGCTCATGCTGGCGATGCTGGTAAGGGATTCTCGGTTGTTGCTGACGAAATTAGAAAGCTTTCCGAAACTTCTACAGAGCAGTCTCATACAATTGGTGATGAGCTTAGAAAGATTGTTCAGTCTATCGAAGTCATGGTTAATTCTTCTAACGAGTCAGAGGAAGCGTTCTCTGCTGTAAGTACTCGTATCAAGAACACAGATATACTTGTCCGCCAGATTAAGAGTGCTATGGACGAGCAGAACGAAGGTTCTAAGCAGATTTTTGAAGCGTTGCAGTCTCTTAATGATAATACTGCCGAAGTACGCAGTGCTGCGGTTGAAATGTCAGAGGGCAATAAGTCAATTCTTGGTGAAGTTAGAAAGCTTCAGGATGCTACTGACGTGATCAAGGGCAGTATGACAGAAATGACGGCAGGTGCAAAGGAGATTAATCAGTGCGGTTCTGTACTGGCTGATATATCACGAAAAGTTAATGATTCTGTGCGTCAGATAGGTTCAGAAATCGATCTGTTCAAAGTCTAACGTGAGAGGGAGTTGTTAATGACGGAGCCGGTTGCTTTTGAAGCACGGCTCCGTTTTTTTTCGGGAACAGGCTCACGTTAAAAGCCTGTCCCGAGAATTGTTTGCTTAGATGTTGAACTTAATCTTCTTGCCACAATCTTTGTAGTATTCGGCGCGAAGTTCTTTAACTTGCTCGTCCTTAAGGTAGTCCTCGAAGTTCATCATCCTGTCAATTATTCCGCCAGGAGTGATTTCGATTATCCTGTTGGCGATAGATGTTATGAACTCGTGGTCGTGGCTGTTGAAAAGAATTACGCCTGGGAAGTCTACAAGACCTTCGTTAAGACTTGTGATTGCCTCCAAATCAAGGTGGTTCGTAGGCTCATCAAGAATGACGACGTTCGCGCCGGAAAGCATGAGCTTGCTGAGCATACAGCGCACTTTCTCGCCTCCGGAAAGAACCTTTACAGGTTTTAATGACTCGTCGCCAGAGAAAAGCATACGGCCCAAAAATCCGCGTACATAAGCATCATCCTGATCGGGTGAGTACTGCTTAAGCCACTCCGTGATGTTCATGTCGTTGTTGAAATACTTGGAGTTGTCTATGCCCATGTATGTGTGCGTAACAGTCTGTCCCCAGTAAACATCGCCGGAATCCTGCTTTAGGTTTCCTGTGATGATATCGAAGAAAGCAGATTTTGATTTATGCTCCAATCCAACAAAAGCGATTTTATCTGTTCTGTTGACTGTAAGGCTGAAATCTTTAAGAAGCTGAATGCCTTCTCTTGTGTAATTAAGCTTCTCAACTTTAAGGACATTGTTTCCAATCTCGCGGTTCGGCTTAAAGTTTACGTATGGGAACTTTCTGCTTGTGACAGGCAGCTCTTCGAGTGCGAGCTTGTCGTATATCTTCTTTCGGCTTGTTGCCTGGCGGCTTTTTGCGGCGTTCGACGCGAACCGCAGGATGAACTCACGAAGGTCTTTCATCTTTTCTTCGCGCTTTTTCTGCTGGTCTTTTGCCTGCCGCTGCATTATCTGGCTCATCTGATACCAGAAGTCGTAGTTTCCGCTGAAAAGACTGATTTTACCGTAGTCGATATCGCAGATGAACGTACAGACAGTGTTCAAGAAGTGTCTGTCGTGGCTTACGACAATAACTGTGTTCGGGAAGTCAAGAAGGAAGTCCTCAAGCCAGTTGATAGACTCCAAATCAAGACCGTTAGTAGGCTCGTCGAGAAGAAGGATATCCGGAGTTCCGAAAAGAGCCTGTGCAAGAAGTACGCGGACTTTGCGGCTTTCATCAAGTTCGGACATCATTCTGTCATGGTATTCTTCTTCAAGTCCAAGACCGGAAAGCATCTGCTCTATCTGGTTTTCTGCTTCCCATCCGCCAAGCTCAGAGAACTCTGCTTCCAAATCAGCTGATTTTAAGCCGTCTTCCTCTGTAAAATCCTCTTTGGCGTATATTTCGTCACGAGCTTTGCTGCACTCGTAAAGCTTCGGATAGCCCATCA